>Ga0136611_10004231_pt1 | contig 10049 bp, 8 predicted proteins | sample AntDrymUQ2232306_2_FD_106645 | JGI IMG/M metagenome (GOLD analysis project Ga0136611, IMG submission 106645) | Polar desert sand microbial communities from Dry Valleys, Antarctica - metaG UQ223 (23.06) | ecosystem: Environmental > Terrestrial > Soil > Desert | place: Antarctica: Dry Valley... | reverse complement strand
TGGCCGCGATCCTCGGCGACCAGGTCGGCTACACGATCGGCCGGGTGGCGGGACCGCGCGTCTTCAACAAGCCGGACTCCCGGCTCTTCCAGCAGGCGTACGTCGACAAGGCCTACTCCTACTTCGAGCGCTACGGCGCACGCACGATCGTCATCGCCCGGTTCGTGCCCATCGTGCGGACCTTCGCCCCGGTGGTCGCCGGCGTCAGCAAGATGGACCGTCGCGTCTTCACGATCTTCAACGTGATCGGCGCCGTGCTGTGGGGCGCCGGCGTCACCCTGCTCGGCTACTACCTGGGCCAGATCGAGTTCGTGGCCGACAACGCCGAGGCCATCATCCTCGGGATCGTCGCCCTGTCCGTCCTCCCGATCCTGATCGAGGTGCTGCGGGCGCGGCGCGAGCACCGTGCCGGACCACCCGTCCCGTCGGAGCGCGACCTGTCCGAGGACCTGCCGACCGACCAGGCCTGACCTGGCCCACCAGCGGCGCCGCGAGCCAGCCAGCGCAGGCCGGGACGACGCGGTCTGTCACGGGCCTGGCGGCGAGGCGTCACACGATCGGGTGACGGCCGTGATTTCCTTTCTCGTGTCCTTCTTCGCTTACCTGGAGCGCCAGGCGGACCGCGTCCTCGAGCTGGGCCTCGAGCACCTGGTGCTCGTCCTCGCCGCCCTGACGATCGGGACCATCCTCGGCGTCACGCTCGGGGTTCTCGTCGCGCGACGTCCGCGCGCCCGCGCAGTGGTCCTCGGGACCACGGGTCTCATCCTCACTGTGCCGTCTTTCGCCCTCTTCACCTTGCTGTTCGGCCTGATCGGCAGGCTGGGAACGGCGGTCGTGCTGCCCGGCCTGGTGCTCTACTCGCTGCTGCCGATCGTGCGCAACACCGTCACCGGCCTGCTCCAGGTGGATCCGGCGGTCGTGGAGTCCGCCAAGGGAGTCGGCATGGGTCCTGTCCGCCGGTTGCTGCGGATCGAGCTGCCGCTGGCGTGGCCGGTGGTTCTCACCGGTGTCCGGGTGTCGGGGGTGCTGCTCGTGGGCATCGCCGCCCTCGGGACGCTCGTCGGGGGGCCCGGCCTCGGGGAGTTGATCTTCAGCGGTCTGCGGATCATCGGGAGTCCGAACGCCGCCAACCTGGCCCTCGCCGGCACGCTCGGCGTCGTGGTGATCGCCCTGCTGCTCGACGGGCTGTTCCTCGTGATCGGCCGGCTGACCACCTCGAAAGGACTGCGATGACCCCGTCACGTCCCGCGATGATCTCCCTGGAGCAGCTGACCAAGCGCTACCCCGGCCAGGCCGAGCCCGCCGTGCGGTCGCTCGACCTCGAGGTCCCGGAGGGCGAGATCGTCGTGCTCGTGGGCCCGTCAGGCTGCGGGAAGACCACGACGATGAAGATGATCAATCGCATCATCGAGCCGTCGTCCGGCACGATCCGGCTCCAGGGGGAGGACGTCACGACGTCGCCGCCGGACGAGCTCCGCCGTCGCATCGGCTACGTCATCCAGCAGGTCGGGCTGTTCCCGCACCTCACGATCGCGGACAACGTGGCCACGGTGCCGCGGCTGCTCAAGTGGTCCTCGAACCGCACGAAGGCGCGCGTCGACGAGCTGCTGGACCTCGTGGGCATGGACCCCTCAGTCTACCGGTCCCGCTATCCGAAAGAGCTCTCCGGCGGTCAGCGGCAGCGCGTCGGTGTTGCCCGTGCGCTCGCGGCGGACCCGCCGGTGATGCTCATGGACGAGCCGTTCGGAGCTGTCGACCCGATCGCCCGTGAGCGGCTGCAGAACGAGTTCCTGCGGCTGCAGGAGGACATCGGCAAGACGATCGTCTTCGTCACCCACGACATCGACGAGGCGATCAAGATGGGCGACCGCATCGCGGTGCTTCGCGAGCAGTCGATCATCGCGCAGTTCGACACCCCGGAGCGGATCCTGTCCGATCCGGCCGACGACTTCGTGGCCGAGTTCATCGGAGCTGGCGCCTCGCTCAAGCGACTCGGCCTGGCGCGGGTGCGGGACTTCGCGCTCGCCGACTGGCCGGTGTCCTCGATCGCCGACGGCCGCGACGCCGCCCTGGCCGCCCTGCAGCGCTCGACGTCGGGCTCGGTCCTGCTCCTCGACGAGAGCCGCCGACCGGTGCGCTGGGCCGACCGGGCCGCGCTGTCGCGTCCGGGCACCCCCCTCGACCGGGCCGGCATGTCCGTGAGCGCCGTCGTCGACCCCCACGCGACGCTGGCCGGTGCGCTCGACGCGATGGTCTCGAGCCGCGTCGGCGGGGTCGTCGTGGTCGACGGCCGCGGGGCCTACATCGGGACGGTCGACATGGGAGTGATCATGGCTGCCGCCGAGACCATGCGGGCGGCCGCGCACGAGCGGTCCCTGTCCGGCGACGGTCGTGGTCCGCGGGCGTCGGACGCCGAGAACGCCGTGGAGACCCGCCCCGGAGACCTACCGTGACGACCGCGACCCGCTCGAGCGGGGACCCGCTTCTGCCGGAGCCGCTCGACCCCGACCAGGACGCGGAGGCACTGAGCCAGGAGGTGACGCCCTCGGGCAACCGGTGGCTGCGGTGGTTCGGCCTGCCCGCCGCGCTCGCCCTCGTCGTCGTGGCGGTGCTCAGCTACCTGGCCGGGGCCGACCTCGACGACATCGAGGCCCGTCTCCTCGCCCCCGAGCGGCTGCTCGACGTGACGCTCCGCCACCTGCAGCTGGTCGGGCTGTCGACCGTGATCGTGGTCCTGCTCGCGGTGCCACTCGGCATCGTCGCGACCCGTCCGGCAGCACGCCGCATCGCGCCCCTCATCGTCGGCCTCGGCAACATCGCCCAGGGTGTGCCCTCGCTCGGCGTCCTGGTGCTGCTGGCGATCTACGTCGGCATCGGCTTCGGACCCGCCATCGCCGCGCTCGTCCTGTACGCGTTCCTGCCGATCCTGCGCAACACCATCGTCGGTCTGCAGCAGGTCGACCCGTTCGTCGTCGAGTCAGCCCGGGGCATGGGCATGTCGCGCACCGCCGTACTGCGGCGGATCGAGCTGCCCCTCGCGGTTCCCGTCGTCCTGGCCGGCATCCGCACCGCCGCCGTCATCAACGTCGGGACCGCGACGATCGCGACGCTCGTCAACGCCGGCGGGCTCGGTGACATCATCTACCAGGGCCTGGTCCTGAACCGTGTCGTCGTCACCGTCGTCGGCGCCTTGTTGGCCGCCGTGCTCGCCCTGCTCATCGACCACCTCGGGGGCCTGCTCGAGCATTCGCTGCGCCCGCGGGGCGTCTAGTGCCCACGTACCTCCCCCGATCGAAAGGCTGAACCGGTGTCCCGAACCCGCCCGCTGCTCCCCGCCCTTGCGCTTGCCGGAGCGCTCCTGCTCGCCGCCTGCGGCGACGACACCGGCACGGGAGCGGGCGGTTCCGGCTCCGGCGCCGCCGGCTCCGGTGTCGACCTGAGCGGTGTCTCGATCGCCGTCGGCTCCAAGGAGTTCACCGAGCAGCGGGTGCTCGGCCAGATCGTGGTCCAGGCGCTGCAGGCAGCCGGTGCAGACGTTGAGGACAAGACCAACCTCACCGGCACCTCGGTCGTGCGCCAGGCGCTCATGAATGGCGAGATCGATGTCTACTACGAGTACACCGGGACCGGCTGGATCACCATCCTCGGCAAGACCGATCCCGTGCCCGGGGCCCAGGCGCAGTTCGACGCGGTGAAGGACGCCGACGTGGCCAACGGCATCACCTGGTTCGCCCGCGCCGAGGCCAACAACACCTTCGCCATCGCCGCCAACTCCCAGGCGACCGAGGAGTTCGGCGTCAAGACGATCAGCGACTGGGCGAAGGTCGTGAAGGACGACCCGAGCGCGGGCCGGCTCTGCTCCTCCGCCGAGTTCATCAACCGCAACGACGGCCTGCCTGGCATCGAGGAGCTCTACGGCTTCGACCTGCCGGCCGACCAGGTCGTCCAGCTCGAGCCCGCCCTGGTCTACAACCAGGTGGGCGCCGGGGACGACTGCGACTTCGCCCTCGTGTTCGCCACGGACGGGCAGATCCTCAACAACGACCTGACCGTCCTCGAGGACGACAAGGAGTTCTTCCCGGCCTACAACATCGCCGCGACCATGCGCACCGAGGTCTACGACGCGAACAGCGCGAAGTACGACGACCTGTTCGGCCAGATCTCGGCCGAGCTGACCGACGAGCGCCTCACCGAGCTGAACGCGAAGGTCGACGTCGACGGTGAGGCGCCGGCCGACGTCGCCGGGGAGTTCCTCGAGGACGCCGGCCTGTCGTGACCTGCGCCGCCACGATCGGCTCGGCGCGCTAGTTCCGGCGACCGGGCATCCGGCCCTGCAGCCCCCGCACGACCGACCGCTGGACGCTCGGCGGGATCAGGCGGGTCGCCGCGACGATCGCCTTGTACTGCGCGCCGGGCACGCTCAGGGACCGGCCGCGGTCGAGGTCGGCCAGCGCAGTCCGCACCACGTCGTCGGACCGCAGCCACAGCTGCTCCGGGATGCCGCTGACGTCCATGTCCGCGCGCCGGTGGAACTCGGTGCGCGTGAAGCCCGGCGCGAGCGCCAGCACCCTGACGCCGAGCGGCGCGTACTGCACGTGGAGCGACTCGCTGAAGTTGGTCACCCACGCCTTGGAGGCGCTGTACGTCGCGCCGCGGGCTCCGGGGGCGAACCCCGCCACACTGCTGACGTTGACGATCGCGCCCGTCCTCCGCTCGACCATCGACGGGAGCGCGGCGTGCGTGAGGCGCATCACCGCCCGGACGTTGAGCCGTAGCAGGTGCTCCTCGTCGTCGCGGTCGACCTCGTGGAACGCACCCTTGGCGCCGAGCCCGGCGTTGTTGACGAGCGTGTCGACGCCCTCGCCGCAGCGCCACTCGACCCGGGCGCAGCCCTCGTCGTCGGCCAGGTCGGCCGGCAGGACCTCGACCTTCACGCCGTAGGTCCGCAGCTGCACGGCGGTGCTCTCCAGGCGGGCGCGGTCGCGGGCCACGAGCACCAGGTCGTCGCCGCGGGCGGCGAGCAGCCGAGCGAACGACGCGCCGATGCCGGCGGTCGCGCCGGTGACGAGGGCAGTGGTCATGCGACGAGGCTAGGGGCCCTCACGCCTCGGTGCGGACCGCCGGGTCGACGGTGAGGCCGTCCCCGCCCTCGGCGCGGTCGACCACGACGGTGTCGCCGTCCCGGATGTCGCCGGAGAGCAGCGCCCGCGCGAGGGCGTCCCCGATCGCCTTCTGCACCAGTCGGCGCAGCGGGCGGGCGCCGTAGAGCGGGTCGTAGCCGGTGAGGGTGAGCCACTCCCGCGCGGCGCCCGTGACCGTCAGCGTCAGCCGCCGGTCGAGCAGGCGCTTGGCGAGCGCCTCGACCTGCAGGTCGACGATGCGCGCCAGCTCGTCCGTGCCGAGGGAGTCGAAGACGACGACCTCGTCGAGCCGGTTGAGGAACTCCGGCTTGAAGGAGTTCCGCACGACGTCCATGACCTTGTCCTTGCGCTGGTCCGGCGTGAGCAGCGGGTCGCTGACGAACGCCGACCCGAGGTTGGACGTCAGGACCAGGATCGTGTTGCGGAAGTCGACCGTCCGTCCCTGGCCGTCGGTCAGCCGGCCGTCGTCGAGCACCTGGAGCAGCACGTCGAAGACGTCCGGATGGGCCTTCTCGACCTCGTCGAGCAGGATCACGGCGTACGGCCGGCGGCGCACGGCCTCGGTGAGCTGACCGCCGGACTCGTGACCGACGTAACCGGGCGGCGCGCCGACCAGGCGTGCGACGGAGTGCTTCTCCCCGTACTCGCTCATGTCGATGCGGGTCATGGCGCGCTCGTCGTCGAACAGGAACTCCGCGAGGCTCTTCGCCAGCTCGGTCTTGCCGACACCGGTCGGGCCGAGGAACAGGAACGAGCCGGTCGGCCGGTCGGGGTCGGAGATGCCGGCCCGGGCGCGGCGCACCGCGTCGGAGACCGCCTCGACCGCCTGCCGCTGACCGACGAGCCGCCTGCCGAGCGCCTCCTCCATGCGGAGCAGCTTGGCCGTCTCGCCCTCGAGCATGCGGCCGGCCGGGATGCCGGTCCACGCGCTGACGACCTGCGCGATGTCGTCGGGACCAACCTGCTCCTCGACCATGCGCTCGGCCTGCTCGGCGGCGCTGCTGACCTCGGCGAGCTCCTTCTCCAGGGCGGGGATCTCGGCGTACCGCAGCCGAGAGGCGGTCTCGAGATCGCCGTCGCGCTCGGCCCGCTCGACCTCGGTGTGCAGGGCAGTGAGCCGCTCCTCGAGCTCGCCGACCCGGTTCAGGCTCGTCCTCTCCTGCTCCCAGCGGGCGGTCAGCGTGGCGAGGTCGGTGGACCGGTCAGCCATCTCGCGACGCAGCTGGCCCAGCCGCTCCGCAGACGCGTCATCGGTCTCGTTCTGGAGGTTGAGCTCCTCCATGCGCATGCGGTCCACCGCGCGCTGCAGCTCGTCGATCTCGACGGGGACGCTGTCGATCTCCATGCGCAGCCGTGACGCCGCCTCGTCGACAAGGTCGATCGCCTTGTCGGGCAGGAACCGCGCGGGGATGTAGCGGTCGGACAGGGTCGCCGCCGCGACGAGGGCCGCGTCGCTGATCTGCACCTTGTGGTGCGCGGTGTAGCGGCCCTTGAGCCCGCGCAGGATCGCGATCGTGTCCTCGACCGACGGCTCACCGACGAGCACCTGCTGGAAGCGACGCTCCAGGGCCGGGTCCTTCTCGATGCCGGTGCGGTACTCGTCGAGGGTGGTCGCTCCGACCATGCGCAGCTCGCCGCGGGCGAGCATCGGCTTGAGCATGTTGCCGGCATCCATCGAGCCCTCGGCCTTGCCCGCGCCGACCACGGTGTGCAGCTCGTCGAGGAAGGTGATGATGCGCCCGTCGGACTCCTTGATCTCGGTGAGCACGGCCTTCAGCCGCTCCTCGAACTGACCGCGGAACTGCGCACCCGCGACCATCGCACCGAGGTCGAGCGCGACGATGCTCTTGCCCCGCAGGCTCTCGGGCACGTCGCCGTCGACGACGCGCTGGGCGAGGCCCTCGACGACCGCGGTCTTGCCGACGCCGGGCTCGCCGATGAGCACCGGGTTGTTCTTGGTGCGCCGCGAGAGCACCTGCATCACGCGACGGATCTCGTTGTCGCGGCCGATGACCGGGTCGAGCTCGCCGCGGCGGGCGCGGTCGGTGAGGTCGACGCCGTACTTCTCGAGGGCCTTGTAGGTCGACTCGGGGTCCTGCGTCGTCACCCGGCGCATGCCGCCGCGCACCTTGGCGAAGGCGTCGACGAGCGCCTTGGGCAGCGCGTGCTGGGCCTTGAGCAGGTCGGCGACCTCACCGCCGCTGTCGGCCAAGCCGACGAGCAGGTGCTCGGTGGAGACGTAGTCGTCGCCGACCTCCGTGGCCTTCGACGAGGCGACGCCCAAGACGGCCATCAGGGCGCGGGAGAGCTGCGGCGACGACACGGTCGAGCCGCTGGCGGCGGGCAGGCCGGCGAGGATCGCCTCGGCGCGGCTGCGCACCTGCGCGGGGTCAGCCCCGACGGCGGTCAGCAGCGGCTCGGCGATGCCGTCGCTCTGCTCCAGCAGGGCGAGCAGCAGGTGGACGGGGGCGACCTCCGGGTGCCCCTCGGCCGAGGCGCGGCGGACCGCCTCGGAGACGGCCTCCTGGCTGCGGGTGGTGAGACGGTCGCTGTCCAACGGTGTTCCTCCTCGGTCCTGCGCGGTCCTGCGCTCGTCAACGCCGGTGGAGTTGAGTGTGTTCCGCTCAGGTCCGGACCGAGCTCACAACACAGCATCGGTCGTTCGAACCCTTGGACCGCACCAGTCACCCGAGCGGAGCCGTGCTGCGACGCCGAGATCGCTGAGGACGAGCATGGCGGTGGCGCCGGGAGGAGTCGACCTGCTAGCGGCACCGGAACCCTCGGGGCGGACGCGAAATCGAAAGTGCTCCGGCCTCACCGAGACCGGAGCACGACGAGCTAGCACGCTCGGGGGCTGGGCTCGAGGCCACCTGTTTCAGTGGCCGCACCCGATGCGCTATGGAGGAGGCTACATGGCATGTGCAACGAGACTCGGCTCCCAGGCACCACCCGAGAACGCGCGCTGAGCATCCGGTGCCTTGCCTGAGACACGCACCAGTAGGCGCAGGTGCGACGGCACGCTGGGGCCGTTGTTGCGAACCAGCGTCGTGGACGCATCTGGGTCGGCGGTCAACGCGGCCACGGCATCGATGAGCAGGTCCGGTACCCATCCGAGGACCTGATCGTCGGGGGTCGTGATGAGCAGAGCAGACTTGTTGACCGGGTTCGAGCGATCCGCTTGCAGTTCTAGCCTGTCGCCGTCCTTCAGGTCGGCCAGCGCCGCCGCGCTGCTCTGGTTGGCGGTCGCGTATCGCACGCCTCGCACCAGGAAGACGGCCTCTGTCGCTCCATCCTCTGCGGGTCTCGGCTGCTCGGCCACGTGGATCGTGTCGCCCTTCCGCTCACCGCCGCTGCGACTGAGTACGTCGAGAGCCGGAGCGTCTGCGGGCAATCCGAGGGCCTGGACGTAACCGGCGAAGTCGCGCCTCCTCTTGTCCATGACGCGCACGTCGAAGAAGGGAAAAAGACGACGAGACTTGTACACGCGAGTCAGCTCCGGGAAGCCGATGAATGCTTGGAATTGCGGCACTGCATGTGCGTCGGCCCTGTACCAGAACGCGTACTCACCATCGGAGTACTGCAACACGGCTACTGAAGCTATCGTGCGCGTTGTGACGTTCCGCCAACCGACTCCAAAGCGCCGCGTCGCCGTTCCACTCATTCCGCCCTCACACATCTAGTAGCCGTCCACGATTCACGAGCAACAGCTCCAGCGTGAAGGTAACAGTGGTGTCTGACAGCTCCGGTACGGCGCGCAGAACCTCGAAGTACGACTCCGCAGACGTCCCCTCGACTGCTCCGAGCCAGTGCTCACGTACGTGCCGCTCGCACCGCTCTAATGCCTGGTGCGCCAGATCCACGAGGGTGCACTGGCGCGCCGCGCTGGCGCTCCAACTGGCGCGCCTTCCCGAGAAGCGCCCACGAGCTGACGCCTCCAGCGTCGAGGAGACGGGTTCTCTTGTCGTCTGTCACGTTGAAACCCAGGCTGCTCGCATGGTCGAAGGATCCGCACAGCAAGTCCTGGCCTTGCTGACCGGGAGGCCTCCGCAAGACCGCCCAGTTTCGATCGTGCCGATCCGTGTTGGCGATCAGCGCGTCGAAGACCAAGTAGCCGGAGAAGACGTCAAAGGCGCTGAACGCCTCCAAGTGACTGGCCGCCGGAGGGGATTCCATGCCGGCGAGGGCTCGGCGGATGTTGTCGATGGAATGCCCGGGATTCACCAGGTGCTCCGCGCCGCTCGCATACGGCTGCAACAGCACCTGCCCAGGCTGGTCTTCCCAATCGCTGAGACGAAGATCCTCCACGAGGCATCCCCGTTGCTCATGCCGTTCAGCCAACTCAACCGTGGCGCACGGAACGCCCAGCCGACGCCCGATCTCCGCCGCCGCCTTCTCCGTCAGATCTTCATGGAACGGGCCGGGCTCAGCAGGCTGCCGCTGCTTGAAGAGCCAGGTCCGCTCGTGGTCCGGATGCGCCAACCAGGTATGCACCTGCAGACCAGCTGGCTCCTCGCCAGCGAGCCGCCATCCCGACGCCTCCACCACTGGCCACGTGTCCATGCTGCAACGTACCTACGGGGCCTCACCCCTCCGCCCGGCCAGCTCGTCAGCGGAAGACGACGGTCCGCGAGCCGTTCCGCAGCACCCGCCGTTCCGCGTGCCACAGGACCGCCCGCGCCAGCACCCGCGCCTCGATGTCCTGACCGACCCGCGCCAGCTGCTCGGCGGTGTGGGTGTGGTCGGCGCGTGCGACGTCCTGCTCGATGATCGGTCCCTCGTCGAGATCGGCCGTGACGTAGTGGGCACTGGCACCGATCAGCTTGACCCCGCGGTCGTGGGCCTGGGCGTAGGGCCGGGCGCCCTTGAAGCTCGGCAGGAACGAGTGGTGGATGTTGATGGCGCTTCCGG
>Ga0136611_10004230_pt1 | contig 10051 bp, 8 predicted proteins | sample AntDrymUQ2232306_2_FD_106645 | JGI IMG/M metagenome (GOLD analysis project Ga0136611, IMG submission 106645) | Polar desert sand microbial communities from Dry Valleys, Antarctica - metaG UQ223 (23.06) | ecosystem: Environmental > Terrestrial > Soil > Desert | place: Antarctica: Dry Valley... | reverse complement strand
GCGGCGCTGACGGACCGACCAGTACTCGTCATGGCCGACGCTGACGATCAGATCGTGGCCGTCGGTGATGCCCGCATCACGGTCGAGGTCGGACGAGACGGCGTAGTCGAACTCGTGCCGGGCACGCTCGGCCCACTCGACGAAGCGGCGGCCGTGGGTGAACCAGCCAGCGGACCCGATCGCCGATGGGTACGCGTTCTCCGTCCGGTACCGCTGGAAGATCGCGCCGTTCACGTCCGGCTCCTCGCCCCACCGTGTCGGTCGCGCCTTGCGGTCGTCGCGGTCGACCTCCGGCCGGCAGAGGATGCCGCGCCCGAACGGCCGTGCGAAGGAGACCTTCTTGCCTCCGGTGTAGAGGCTGCGGCCGCCCCACGTGTTGTAGGCATGCCACGTGTTGGTGTCGAGCACGAGCAGCGCGCGCCGCGGCGCAGCCCCGGCCCGGCGACGCACGACGAAGCAGGCGTGCGCGACGTCACGCCCGGCAGCCGCGCCGTGCGCGATCAGCGTGACGAGGTGGAAGCCGGACCGCCAGTCATCTCCGACGGGGATCTCCACCGACACCGGCCACCGGCACCCCTCCGCGTCCGCATCGGGCGGTGGCGGGACGAGGGACCCCGGAAGGTCGGTCGCGGTCCAGAGGACATCGCGCGTCGCGCCCCATCGCTCGACCCGCACGTCGTACGAAGAGGCGCGGGTCGACACGTGCAGCGGCATCGATTCGCCGGGCGCACAGCTCAGCGCGCTGCAGTAGCCCTCGATGTCGTCGTGGAACGTCTGATCGTCCGCCATCGACCGGACCCTATGGGAGGTGAAGGGCTTGGCCGTCAGAGGCAGCGCGTCGCGACTTCGAGGAAGGCATCAGCGTCGTCGCCGCCGAGCTCGCGAAGGTTGAGGAGCCCTGTCGACACCCGCTCGACGAACCCCCACTGCCACACCGGCTCCGGGTCGACGCCGCACGACGCGGCGAGCAGCTCCGCGCGCTCGTGCACGAGCCGCTTCGTGTCGCCCGAGAGGAGCGGCAGGTTGTACTCGCGCATCGGCACGGCGAGGTCGTGCGCGCGGTCGGATCGGATGCCCTCCGGGTCGACGAACTTGAACGTCCCGCCGCCCGCCTGGACGGTGTTCCACCCGTGTGCGTCGCCGTGCACGAGGACGGCATCGGCCTCGTCGAACGCGGCGGCGCGCTCGCCGCAGTGGTCGAGCGCGCGGTCGATGACGCTGCGGTCGCAGGGGCCGCCGAGCTCATCCCACGTCGCGACGATGTGCTCTGCGAGCCACGCAGCCTTCTCCGCGCCTGTCGGCAGATCGCAGTCGGCGGGCACCGGCCCCCAGAACGTCTGCAGCGTTCGGGCGATCGTGTCGAGGAGCTCCGGGAGCGGCGTCCGCAGGTCGTGGAGGTTCGAGCCGAGCCGTTCGAGCAGCATCGCCTGCACCGAGTCGTCGTGCCGGTACAGCTCCGCACATCCCCGTCCCGCAGCGAGTTGATGGACGAGGACGCTGCGACGAAAGGTCTCGTCGTCCTCGATGCCGAGCCGCATCGCGACCTTCAGCGCACACAGTCGACCGGCTTCATCGGTGGCGGCGACGACGAGGCCGGCGGTACCGCCGACGAACGAGCGGCCGAGCGTCAGCCGCCAACGCGTCGCGAGGTCCGCCAGCACGTCGGGGAGCTCGTCGAGCCACCGCCGGCCCGCCGCGCCGTTTGACAGCGCCCGGCGCCGGACCAGCTCGGGCACGTCGAGCGGCATCGGCACCACGCACTTCTACTGCGTGAACGGGGCGCCGCGCGGCCCGATTGACCGTCTCCGGAGGCGCCGGTACGGTCCGGCCATGAGGCGGAGAGCTGCGGTCGGACTCGCGTGTGCACTGGCGCTGATCGCAGCGTGCACGGACGACGAGTCGGGCGGACCCGTCTCGTCTGCCGAGCCGGCGGCCACCGACACGTCGGGTCCCGCTCGGCCCGAGACCACCGCCACGGATCCGGTGGCGACGGACACGACCACCACCGAGCCGGCCACCACCGAGCCGGCGACGACCACGCCCGCGACGACGACACCTCCGACGACGACACCTCCGACGACGACGGAGCCGCCGGCCGCGAACCCGGTGTTCGAGTCGCTCCCGCCGGTCGAGGAGGGCGACCCGAACGTCCGCACCGGAGTCCTCGCCAACGGCCTCACCTACTACGTCCGCGCGAACGACAACCCCGGCGACTCCGCCGAGCTCCGCCTCGTCGTCGACGCCGGGTCCGGCAACGAGTCAGCCGAGCAGTCGGCGGTCGCGCACTTCCTCGAGCACATGCTCTTCAACGGCACTACGAGCTTCCCGAAGAACGAGCTGATCGACATCCTCCGCCTCGGCGGATCGCAGTTCGGCAGCGACCTCAACGCGTACACGAGCTACGACGAGACGGTGTACCAGCTCAAGCTGCCGACTCGCGACAGCGCCACGTTCGAGACAGGCCTCGACGTACTCGCCGAGTGGTTGTCCGCAGCGACGCTCGACCCGGAGGAGGTGACGAAGGAGCGCGGCGTCGTGCTCGAGGAGTGGCGGGCGCGCGGCGAGACGCGCCAGGGACGCGTCCGGCTCGCGCTCCAGGAGCTCTTCCTCGGCGGCTCGGGCTTCGAAGGCCGCACGCCGATCGGCGAGCGGGCGGCGATCGAGCAGATGACGCCGGAGATGCTGCGCGCCTACTACGACGCGGCGTACCGGCCCGACAACGCCGCGATCGTGGTGGTCGGCGAGGTGGACGTCGACACCGTCGTCGCCGGCATCGAGGCGCAGTTCGGCCCGCTGGGGCCACGCACGACCGAGCCGCTGGCGGTCGACCCGACGCTCGACCCGATCACGGAACCGGAAGGTCTCCTCATCACGGACCCCGACCTGCCGGACGCGGCGGTGGAGCTCACACTGCCGATGGTCGCCGGGCCGTCGTCGCTGTCGACGCTCCCCCACGACGTCGCCGACGGCCTGATCTTCACGATGATCGCGAACCGGCTGAGTGACGATGCGCGGCGCGGCGACGAGCCGTTCGACCGTGCGTACGTCAGCGACAACGACATCCTCCGCCTCCTCGACGCGCCGAGCATCGTCGTGGACCCGAAGCCCGGGGAGACGGTCGACGCGATGCAGCTGTTGATGGACGAGTTCGAGCGCGTGCACCGCTTCGGCTTCGACGAGGCGGAGCTGCAGCGCGCGATCGCCGAGATTCGCGCCGGGGTCGAGGCCGCGTACGCGGCCCGCGACACTCGACAGGACGCCGACTACGCCGACACCTATGCCGACGCGTTCCTCTCGGGCGCGCCGATCCTCACGGAGCAGAGCACGTACGACCTCTCGCTGTTCGTCCTCGACCGGCTGACGACCGACTTCGTCGATGCCCGCTTCGCGCATCGCTGGGATCGGTCGGCGCCGTACGTGACGGTGTACGGGCCGGCGCAGGACGAGTCCGAACTGCCGAGCACCGCAGAGATCGAGGACGCCATCGCCGCGCTCCCCGACCGCGACCTCGAGCCGCGCCCGTCCGGCGAGCTGCTCGACGGTGAGCTGATGGATTCGCCGGCGCCGGTGGAGGAGACGTCGCGAACCGTGCTCGACGCGGAGCCGGACGTCTTCCTGGAACCGGTCCAGCTGGAGTTCGCGAACGGCGTCACGGTCATCCTCAACGAGTCGCCGATCGTCGCGAACAACGTCCTGCTGTCGGGCGAGAGCAACGGGGGGCTGGCGAAGCTCGCGCCTGAGGATGTCATCGACGCACACATCGCCGCCGCGCTCGTGACGACGAGCGGCGCCGGCGAGTTCGACCAGGTGCAGCTCGAGCAGCTGCTCGCCGGCTCCACCGCCGCAGTGCAGGCGAGCTCGGAGGTGACGTCCGACGTGATCTTTGGCTCTGCTGCGACGTCCGACATTCAGGACCTGTTCGAGCTCGTCCACCTCTACATGACAGACCCGAACTTCGACCAGATCGCGCTCGAACGGATCCTCGACGACGCACGCGCGACAGCCGCCGATCCGTTCGCCGATCAGCTCGCCGCAGGACGCGAGGCGCTCACGCGGGCGCGCTACGGCGACGACTCTCTGTTCCGCCAGCAGCTCACGGCGGCCGACATCGAGTCGATCGATCTCGCCGGCGTGGAGCGCGCGTGGCGGAGCGGGTTCGGCAACGCGACCGGCTGGACGTTCGCGATCGTCGGCGACATCGATGTCGACGCGGTCACGGAGCTGGCGCGGCAGTACCTCGGCACCCTCGTCGCCACCGCTCCCGACGAGGCGCCCGTGGTGGTCACGCCGGGTCCGCCGCCGGCGGTCGTGAGCGAGACGATCCGCGCCGGCACTGGCGACAAGGCGACACTGTTCCGCCTCTACAGCTCCCGCGTCCCCGCGACGGTCGTCAACGCGGTGATCGCGGATGTCGCGACCGAGGTCGTGTCGAACCGGATCCTGACGCGGCTGCGCGAGGAACTCGGCGAGTCGTATTCGCCGAACGCCGGGCTCTACGTCGAGCCGTCGCCCGACGGCGGGGACGACTTCGTCGACCTGTACGTCGAGATCGGGTCGTCGCCGGACCAGATCGACGACGTCGTGTCGGCGTCGACCGCAGAGCTGGCCGACCTCGCCACGGCCGGCCCGACGGACGCCGAGACCGAGGCGGCGATGGCAGTGGTCGGTGAGCGCTACAACTTCATCAACAACGGTCAACTGGCGTCCGTGCTGCTCGCCGAGCACCGCGGGGTGGGCCTGACGGCGAAGGAGTTCGTGGAGCGCTACTTCACGCTCCCCGGCCTCCAGCCGGACGACGTCAGGGAGTACCTCGCGAGCGTCGTCCCGCTCGACCGGTACGTGGAGGTCGTCGCCGTCCCTCGCTGACGGTGCCCGCCGCGTGCACGCGGCGGTGCACGCGGGTGTGAACCCGTCTGCAAGGCGGCCGCCGCCGGAGCACTCACGCCCGATGCACCTGGACGACGCAGCCGTGCTCCAGGACGCACTCGCCCGGCCGTGAGGCCGTGCCACCCTGTGCATGGTCACGGCAGCGACACGCAGGAGGCACATGAGTCAGGAGTTCGGGGGTGATCTGGCGGGGGCGGTGTTTTGAGGCGCCGATCTGCACGGCGCACGAGTCGGTCGGTGGCGAATGGTTCTTCGTCGAGACGCTGCGACACCTGGTGTTCGCCATGGACAAGTGGTTCACGGCGCCGGTGCTCGGCGAGGCGTTCCATCCGGTCGGATTGCCGAACGTCGGGTCGAGGGACTTCCCGTGGCCGGGTCTCGAGTACGAGCTGCGGCCGTCGGCCGCGGACGTGCTCGCCGTCCGTGCCGTCCGTGCCGACCGGTTCCGCACCTACCTGGAGTCCGTCTCGGCGAGCGAGCTCACCCGGTCGGTTGAGGTGCTCGAGAACGGGCCGCACACCGTGCAGGACTACATCTACACCGTGTTCGAAGAGGAGTTCTGGCACGACCGATACGCCCGCCGCGACCTGGCGCAGCTCCGCACCGCGACGAAGTGATCGGCGATCGTGGCGCTTCTCGGCGTCCTCGGTGCGTGATCACGAACTGAGGACGCCGAGACCGGACCCGGAAGACGGGCGACGACCTCGGGGCGCGTTTGGCGAACGCCGGCTGTGGGCATCGCGGAGCGGATGTTCGACTGAGAGTCAGGGGGCTCGGCGTGTCGCTTCGATCTGGGGGTGGCGTCTGCGCGGCCGTGGTTCTTGCCGCTGGGCTGATCGCATCAGCACCCGGGGTGCCGCCGCCGCGCCGTCGGGTTCGCCCGCTCCTGCCGCGCCACGTCAGGTCGGCGGTCCCGAGTGCTCCGTCGCGCCGACCTCATGGGTGGCCGGGTCGGTGGACCTATGCCGCGGCACGCTCATCTACTCGGACTACGTGCACGACGACGACGGCGCCGACACCGGCGCGATCGGCACGACGAGCCGCACGTCGAGCCTTGCGCCGACCGCAGGCGACCAGGCGTACCCGACGGCCGGGCAGGATGCGACCGCAGACCTCGTCCGGCTGACGCCGCGCATCGAGGGCAACGAACTCGTCGTCGAGGGCCTGCTGAACGCGTTGTTCTCGCCGACGCAGACGACGCTCGGCGTCGCGATCGACACCGACAACACCCCGCTCACCGGCGGCGGCAAGTGGGGAAGCCTGAACGTCATCTCCACCGGGTGGGACACCCTTCACCTGTTCGACCAGGGGGACATCTCGACGAACACGATCTCCGGCCGGGTGCCGCTCCCGCCGGGGACGCAGTGGCGAGTCCAGGCGGTCAGGCGATCAGCTCCAACGGTCAGGTCATGAACGTCGCGTTCCGCGGCGTCGACGAGCGCGCACGGTCGAAGGGCACGGGCACCGACAGCACCTCGAGCGCGTGGTTCGACGAGCAGCAGGCTGCGGCGCTGCGTCTCGGCATCATCAACGAGTTCGGCACGAGCGTCCGGCCCGCCGACATGATCGCCGGCGCGACCGCGCTCCAGCCGGCGACCGGCCCCGGGTTCTTCGAGCGCGTCTACCGCTCGAACTACACCGTCGCGCCGCGCAACGAAGGGCGTCGACGTCGTCGGCGTCCCAGGACGGGGCCAGGGTGGCGGGGGCCCGAAGATCGGCTTCGAGCAGGGCTTCCAGTACCTCGGCCACTACCAGCCGTACGGCATCTACATCCCGTCCGGCCCCGCGCCGTACGGCCTGCAGATGGTGTGGCACGGCGCCAACGCGAACTTCGTGTCGCTGATCGAGATCGTCCGCGACATCGACCTCGACGAGCTTCCCGCAGACCTGAACGACGCCACGTGATCGGCGGCGGCGAAGTGTGACGTCGCGGCGCGACCTGTGTGCGCGCCGACGTCACACTTCCGCCGCGCCGCCGCGCACGACGGCTCTGCTGCGTCAGATGCGAGCGAGCGGCGCCGGCAGCCCTCGCGCACGAACCTCGTCGGCGGAGACGCGGAAGATCGTGCCGGCGCGTGACGGGTCGTCGGTGTTGTCGGCGGTGACGACGATCAGCTCGTCGAGGTCGTCACCGATGAAGCAGAGGCTGGTGACGCCGTTCGCCGGGACCGCGATCCGGCGGTCCTCGGAGCCGTCGGGCGCGAAGCGGACGACGCACGCTGACCCGTAGGCGGCGACCCATACGCCGCCGTCGGTGTCGACGGCGAGGCCGTCGGGGAAGCCGCGATCCAGCGACGCGAACACGGTCCGCGACGACGGGTCGATCTCACCGTCGGTGTCGACCTCGTGCGTGATCACACCGGCGATCGCGCTGTCCGAGTGGTACATCCGGCGCCGGTCGGGCGAGAACCCGATCCCGTTCGACAGCGCGACGCCGGTGTACAGCGTGACGGCCTCGCCGGGAGCGTCGATGCGGTACGCGTCGCCGGTCTTGCGCTCCTCGCCGCCGATGCGGAACGGGTCGTCGCGCAGCGACCCGACGTAGATCCGCCCGCGGTCGTCGGTGAACAGGTCGTTGAACCCGCCGACGCCGTCTCGCTCGTACAGGATGCGCGTCTCTCCGTCACGCACGTGCGAGATGTTCCTGCCGGACACCACGATCCCGCCGCTCGCGTGCAGCGCGATCCCGCCGACGCCGCGCCGCTTCGGCACGACCAGTTCGATGTCGCCGTCGGGTAGCAGCCGGCGCACGCCGCCGTTGTGCACGTCGCTGAAGTAGAGGCTCCCGTCCGGCGCCGCACGCGGCCCCTCGATCAACCCGTACCCGCACGCCAGCATCTCCACCTTCATCGCAACCCCCTCGCGCGGCGAGACTACGGTGCGCCGGATGTACGTGTGGGACGACGCCTGGCTCGCCGCGCAGCGCGAGACTCCGCTCGAGCCGGACCTGCCGATCATCGACCCGCACCACCACCTGTGGGAGCGCGAGGGCATGAGCCGCTACATGCTCGACGACCTCCACAGCGACACCGGCGCCGGCCACAACGTGGAGGCGACCGTCTTCGTCGACTGCATGTGGGGCTATCGCACCAGCGGTCCCGAGCACCTCCGGCCGGTCGGCGAGACGGAGGCGGTCACGCTGCTGACGGAGCAGGACACGAGCGGCGGTGCGGAGATTCGCGGGATCGTCAGCTTCGCCGACATGACGCTCGGCGATGCGGTGGACGAGGTCCTCGAGGCGCACGTCGAAGCGGGCCACGGTCGCTTCCGAGGCATCCGTCATGCGACCGCCTACGACCCCGACGCGCGCATCAGGCGGACCCACACGAAGCCGGCACCGGGCCTCATGGCGGACGCGAGGTTCCGGGCCGGCGTGTCGAGGCTCGCGCGCCTCGATCTGACCTTCGACGCATGGCTCTACCACCCGCAGATCCCGGAGCTCACCGCACTGGCGCGCGCGACGCCCGACGTCACGTTCGTGCTCGACCACATCGGCGGCCCGCTCGGCATCGGCCCGTACGAGGGGCTGCGCGACGAGATCCTGACGACCTGGCGCAGCGACATCGCCGACCTGGCGACGTGCCCGAACGTCGTCGTCAAGGTCGGCGGGATCGGCATGGCGATCTACGGCATGGGCTTCGAGCAGCGCAGCGCGCCGCCGTCGAGCGACGAGCTGGTCGACGCATGGGCCGCGCCGATCGCGCACGTCATCGAGCAGTTCGGCGCGGACCGCTGCATGTTCGAGTCGAACTTCCCGGTCGACAAGGTGTCCGCGAGCTATGTGACGCTCTGGAACTCCTTCAAAAAGATGGCCGCCGGTGCGAGCGCAGCGGAGAAGGCCGGGCTGTTCCACGACACGGCATCACGCGTGTACCGGGTCTGACCAGGCGCGACGTACGCGGCGTCGGCTCAAGCCGATCGGCGCGGTTGCCGATACCCATTCATGCCCCCCGCCACCGCGGCGGCCGATCTGATGATGGATCTGCCCCGATCGAACACCGCCGCCGGCATCGGCCGGCGCGCGCTGCGGCGGATGCTCGGCGAGTGCGATGCGATGGACCTTGCGCGCGACGCCGAGCTGGCGGTGAGCGAGCTGATCTCGAACGCGGTCAGCTACACCACGGGCGAGGTGTTCCTGTGCGTGCGGTTCGACCACGCACGGGGCGTGCTGCGTGTCGAGGTGACCGACGCAGACGCGCGCCCGTTCGTGCGCGCGGCGTACGAGCAGTCAGCGGCCGGAGGCGCCGGACTCACGATCGTCAGCGCGATCACCACGTGCTGGGGGGTCGCTGCGCCGCCGAACGGCGCCGGCAAGGTGATGTGGTTCGAGATCCACCAGTACCGGCCCGCCGGACGGCTCATCGCCTGACCGCACCGGCCGGTTGTCGGCGGCACCTGGGATCCCCGGGAGGGCCGCCGGTACAGTCGGTCCGTGGACGAGGCGCTGCGGGTCGACGGTCTCGCCGCCAACACTGCGTGGATCGACGAGCTCCCCGATGGGCTCGTGGTGTGCGGCTGCGACGGTGTCGTCACGCTCGCGAACCAGCGGCTGTGCGAGATGTCGGGCTACGCCCGTGACGAGATCATCGGCATGTGCGTCGACCTCCTCGTCCCGAGGTCGCGACGTGAGGGTCACGAGGACCTACGCGCAGGGTTCGTCGCCGAGGGTCGTACACGTCCGATGGGCCACCCGGGCGCCGACCTCCGCCTTGCACGGCGAGACGGCGCGGAGGTGCCTGTCGAGATCAGCCTCTCGCCGATCTCCGGCGGTCAGGGCCGCGGCGTCATCGCGATCGTGAGGGACGTGTCGGAGCGAAATCGTGTCGAGGCCGCACTGCAGACGACGAGCGAGCTGCTGTCGCTCGCCGACGAGCGCGAGCGCATCGCTCGCGACCTGCACGACACCGTACTGCAACGAATGTTCGGCCTCGGACTCGAGCTGCAGGCCGTGTCGATGCGCGCCGACCCGGCGCTCGGCCACCGACTCTCCGAGTTCGTCAACGACATCGACACGATCATCAAGGAGGTCCGCACCGCGGTGTTCACGCTCGGCTCCGCGCAGCGTGACGGTTCGCTCGGTCAAGAGCTGAGCCTCGTCGTCTCGCAGGCGAAGCGAGTCCTCGGCTTCACGCCGCGCCTGCGTCTCGACGGCGCCGTCGAGACG
>Ga0136611_10004229_pt1 | contig 10052 bp, 7 predicted proteins | sample AntDrymUQ2232306_2_FD_106645 | JGI IMG/M metagenome (GOLD analysis project Ga0136611, IMG submission 106645) | Polar desert sand microbial communities from Dry Valleys, Antarctica - metaG UQ223 (23.06) | ecosystem: Environmental > Terrestrial > Soil > Desert | place: Antarctica: Dry Valley... | reverse complement strand
GCCGAGGCCGGCGACAGCGATCGGACCGTTGAGATCACGATGCTTGACGAGCTGCGCTTCGACCCGGCGACGGTGGAGGTCGCCGTCGGTGAGACCGTCACGTTCCGCGTAGCCAACGCCGGACAGTTGCCGCACGACTTCACCCTCGGCGACGAGCAGACCCAAACCAAACATGAGGCGGAGATGGCCGAGTCAATGAACGGCATGGGCCACGACGAGCCAAATGCCCTGACCCTCGAGGCCGGCGCCTCCGGTGAGCTGACGTGGCGCTTCACTCAGCCAGGCCGCCTGCTGTTCGGCTGCCACATTCCAGGGCATTACGATGCTGGCATGGTCGGCACGCTGACCGTCAGCGAGTGATGACCCGGCCACGCATCCCGCGGAACATTGGCGGCGATGAGTCGGGGACCGACCGCGCCGGACACCTGGCTAGCCATCGTCTGGCCGCAGAAGCCCCACGCCGGAGCGAGCGCGATCGGCAGGTCGTTGGCATCGTGATACGCGGTGCGCCGCCCGATGAGGTCGATCGCATGCGGCCACGGTCCCAGCCCGCCATCGAAGTTCGAGGCGAACGCGGTTCGGGCAGCATCGGCCGCAACGGTGAATGCGGCTCAATCCAGCCCTGCGGCGTCGGCGAGCTCAGCCACCCGCCGACCCGCATACCAGAGCAGGATCTGTGAGGCAGCGATGAACGGCGCAACGGCCGGGTCGTCGGCAGCGCTCTCTCCGCTCGCCATGAGCCCGCTCGCCGCGTCCACCTCCTCGAGCGCCGCCTGCCAGGCACCCGCGATTGCGACATCCCAGGCGATTCCGCTCGGCAGCACGCCGCTGCGGCGCCAGTAGTCGGCCAGTTCGACGAGCGGGTAGAGCTGCTGATCGGCCTGGAAGGTTAGGTCCTTGCGGCGCCCGTCAGCGTGGTGACTGCGCACCCACCTGCCATCGGGCCGCTCGCAGCGGCGCCACAGCCAGCGCAGATGGTCGGCCACGATCTCCCGGTCGCCCGGCGCGTCGGCGGCCAGAAGTGCCAGCGCCTGCCAATAGGCGTCCCGGGTCCACGACAGGGGCAGAAGGCCCCCAGGCGCAGCTGCCCGGGGCCGGAATCAGGTGCCCACGCGCCAGATAGCCACGAATCAGGTGCTCAAATCAGGGGAGTCAGGTGCCCAAGCCATTGATGTCCTCCTTTTTCGAGAGGACGGTGATGGGCCGAATTGCCACAACTGGTGGTATGGTCGAGAGCACGGAGCCCACATGTTGTGGGATTGGCCGGGGCGGAAGCTCTCGACTCTCGGGTCTCCTGATCCGGAGTCAGACGATCCGAATCAGGCCCGCGAGCCAATCTCTGTGCTCAGATCGACGTCTACGGCCCGATTCCGCGCGTTTTGCCCGAATCCCGAGCGCGCCGTTTCCACCACGGGGAAGTTGGCCCTCGTAGCGACGCTCACTCCGAGTGCCGTTCCACATGCGGGAAGGAACGGCGCAAACCCTTGTCGACTTCGGGCGCTCTTTCCATACCCTGGAAGCAGCGCCTGGGTCTGGTCGGGAACTTCCCGACCGTGGAAACAGCGCTGCGACTAGCCGATCACGGCGAGCGCGGCCACGGCCTGCTCCCGCACTTCGGCGCGCGCATCTCGCGTCGCACGCTCCAACAGCTCGCGAGCCGCCGGCCGGTCTGCCACGGCCACCTTCCCCACGCGGTCCGCATTGGCGAGGGCCGCGACGGCGTTGCGCAGGAGCCGATGCCTGCCGGCGCGACGCAGTGCCGACTCCCCTATCTCCCGGTCAAAGGCGCGGCGGCCGAGCGGCAGCAGCCAGCGGATCAGCGGCAGCAGCGGCACCAGGAGCGGTCCGCTGTCGTCGGCATCGGCATTGACCGGGCATACCTCCTGGCAGATGTCGCAGCCGAAGATCCAGTCGCCGATGGCCTCCGCCTCCCAGGCGTCGAGGGTGCCCGGGCGCTCGATGGTGAGGTAGCTGATGCAGCGTCGCGCGTCGATGGTCTGGGCCGCCACCAGCGCGCCGGTCGGACACCCGACGAGGCAGCGCGTGCATGATCCGCATGTGCTGCGGATCGGCTCATCGGCCTCCAGCTCGGCCGAGGTCAGCAGGGCACCCAGGAAGACCCACGACCCAGCGCCGGCGTGTGTCAGCAGGTTGGTGTTCTTGCCGATCCAGCCGAGTCCGGCCCGCACGGCGAGCGCACGCTCAGCGAGCGGTCGATCATCCACGTACGCCACGTCCCCGGCGTCCAAGCCGTTGGCGCGCAGGTCCGCCGCAAGTGACTCCAGCCTGTCCCGCAGCGAGCGGTGGTAGTCGGTACCGAGCGCGTAACGCGCAATGCGGCCCGCCGGCTCGGCTGGCGCCCCGGCCAGGATGGGCGCCAGGGCCACGCTCAGCGCATCAGGCCGCGCGTCCCAGCGTGCCCGGTCGGCGCCGGCATACGATGCCGCCACCACAACCACCGAGCGGACGTCCCGGGAGTGCCGCTTCGGCTCGGTGGCGATGGCCGGTCGGTCCCCACCCATCCACTCCATGAGCCCCATGCGTCCGGCTCCGACGCTCGCCTCCATCCGCTCGCGCGCGTCGGGGAGGGGCGACGCGCCCGTCACGCCCACAAGGTCAAGGCCGTGCTGCGCGGCGAGCTCAGCGAGACGGTGACGGTCGAGGACGGTCACCGGCCCGCGCTGCCGGTAACGAACGGCGGCGGCTCATCACTCCCGTGGAGGTTGAGGTCCGCCGGCTCAGCCGCCCGCGGCATCCGGAAGGCGAACACCGACCCGCGGCCCGCCTCCGCGTTCACCTCCGTCCAGATCCGGCCCCCGTGCCCCTCCACAATCGCCCGGCTGATGGCGAGGCCCAGCCCCAGGCCGCCGAAGCGACGACCGCGGCCGGGCCCGTCGTCCACCTGGTAGAAGCGCTCGAAGATGTGCTCTCGCTGGTCCGCCGGGATGCCGAGCCCATTGTCCGAGACGCGCACCTCGACCTCATGAGGGTGATCGATGGCGGCGACCCGTATCGGTCCTCCCTCCGGCGAGTACTTCACCGCGTTCTCGATCAGGTTGCTCAGGACCTGGTCCACGCGCTCACGATCGAGATGCACCGGCAGGCTCACGGGCGCGTTGAGCGCGATCTCGCGCGCGGGCTGCTCGCGGGCTACTCGCGCCACGGCGTCGCGCAGGACATCGGCCAGGTCGAAATCGACCGGCTCGATCCGTGCGCCGCCGTGGCGGTCGATGGTGTTGACGTCGAGCAGGTCGTCCACCAGGCGCCGCATGCGCGTCACCTGCGACAGGATGACCCGAACATGCGCCAGCGCCTTTGACTCGTCACGCTCCGCGGAGCGCAGCCGCGCCTCGAGCAGCTGCGAGTAGCCCTGGATGCTGGTGAGGGGCGTGCGCAGCTCGTGGCTCACTACGGACAGGAAGTCGTCCTTCGCGCGCTGAGCATGTTGCTCGCGCGCAACGCGGTCCTGGAGGTCGTCGCGCTCCTGCTCCTCGTCCTGCAACCGCTGCAGGAGCCGCGAGTTCGCGGCCGCTCGCCCGATGATGATGCGGCTGAAGAGCCCGGCCACCACGCCGAAGGTGACGAGGAACAGGACGCGGACCGGCAGCAGCACGCGGAGGGCTGTGTCCGGCTCCGCGGTCGCCAGCACCACCGCCAAGTACAGGAGCGACATGGCCATCGAGGCGACGATCGAGGCCACCATCCCGAACCGTACCGCCGTGCCGAGGATCACCAGCGCATAGAAGAGGTAGGAGTCCGACACGTTGGACGCCAGCCAGACGACTCCGGTGACGGTCGCCATGTCAGCGACGACACCAAGCGCGGCGACCGGTCCGACCGGAAGGCGGGTGAGCAGCACGGGGATGAGCAGGCTGTAGGCCGCCACGCCGACGAGCAGTCCGATCAGCGCGAAGCGGCCCTGGATCGGCTCACCGAAGAGCGCCAGAAAACCGATGCCAAGGACGACGACCGCCAGGCGCACCCCGACGAGCTGACGCTCCTGCGTGCGCATCTCATCGTCGAGGTGGCGGGCGAGATCCGGCGTGGCTCGGGAGGGTTGCATGCGGGCGCTGCACTCTAGCACTGGGCGGATATGGCTCCCCTACACTCGTCGCAGCGGGCGGGCTCTGCAACTCGGGCGTGGGCCGGGGCGTCTACGGATGCACTCAGCCAGGTCGCCGAGCAACGAAGGGGACGATGACCAACCGGACCGGCGCGCAGCGCACCAGCCAGGCGGTGCTCTTTGCCGCATGCGTCGCGCTGATGGCGACCGCGATGATGGTCGCCCCGGCTCGCGGCGCGAGCTCCGTGGAGCTCCAGGCGCGCGCCCTGATGGGCGGCCGCTACGAAGTCGGTGGCTGGGCAGCCGTGGCGGTCACGCTGGTGAACGACGGCGAGCCGACCGATGGCAACCTCACGGCCGAGACCGAGGGTGGAAGCGTTCAGCGATTCGTGGAAATGCCAGCGGGCGCCCGCAAGGTGGTGATGCTCTACGTGCAGCCTGAGGCGTTCCAGCGGCGCATCACGGTCCGCTACCAGGAGCCCAACGGGCTGGTGGAGGCTGAGGTCGAGATCCGCGTCCTGGAGCAGAGCGGCTCTCAGCTGGCCATCGTCGGCGACGGAGCGGGCACCCTTCGGCCGCAGCTCGCCGGCGCGCTGGACGAGACCTCCCCGGAACCGATCACCATCGGTCCGGCAGACCTTCCGGAGCGGCCGGAGCCCCTCGAAGGCATCTCCGCCATCGTCTGGGCCGCTGATAGCTCGGGCCTCACGGAAGCGCAGCGCCGCAGCCTGGAGCGCTGGGTCTCCGGTGGTGGCGAGCTGATCGTGGTGGGCGGCGCCGACTGGCAGGCACGTACCGCAGCCTTCGCCAACGTGCTGCCCATCCGCTCCCTGGCCGCGATCGACGCGGTCCCGCAGGCGGCCCTCGCGGCGTGGGCCGGCAGCGCCACGCCGGCGGTCGCCGAAGACACGGTCTCGAGCGGGCCGCTTGTCGAGGACGCACGCTCGCTGATCGCAGCAGAGGACGGCACCATCCTCCTCTCCATGCGAGCCGTCGGCGGCGGCCGGACGATCCTGATCGGGACCGACCTGGCGACCGAGGCCTACCGCGGCTGGGAGGGTTCGCCGCGCATCTGGTCGCGCGTGGTCCCCGCCTCAGCCAGCTTCGAGCAGTTCTTTGGCGGCGGCATGCCCATCAAGGAAGAGACACAGAACGCGATGACCCAGGCGCTGAGCAACCTCCCGTCGCTGGAGGTCCCGCCCGCGGAGCTGCTCCTGGGAGTCATCGTCGCCTACATCCTTCTGATCGGTCCGATCAGCTACGTGGTGCTGCGGCGCATGGACCGTCGCGAGATGGCGTGGATCACGGCGCCCCTGCTGGTCATCGTGTTCACCGCGAGCTCGTTCGGCATTGGCAACGCGCTGAAGGGAAGCGACGTGGTGACCAACCAGATCTCGCTGATCCATACGAGCACCGCGGGCTCAGCAGCAACCGTCGAGAGCTATGCCGGAATCTTCTCGCCGCAGCGGGCGGTGTACGACCTCCGCGTAGAAGCCGACGCGCTGATGGCCGCGCTCCGCCCCCCGAACTTCGGCGGAGGTCAGCCGCGTTCCGCGCCGGTGACGGTGGAGCAGGGAAATCCGGCCCACCTTCGAGACCTTGCCATCAGCGTCTTCGGCTTCGAGGGCGTCCGGGCTGACGCCATCGTCGACTACGAGCCCAGCCTGACCGTGTCCTGGCGCCGCGACGACGGCGACCTGGTCGGGACGGTGACGAACACCGGAAGCACCGCGCTCGCGGACGTTGCGTTCATCGGCACGTCGGCCGGCGAGAAGGTCGGCGACCTTGCTTCCGGGCAGGAGGCCGAATTCCGCGTGCCGTCCACGAACTTCAACGGCTCGGCCGCTTCGGAGCAGGTGTACGGCTTCGGCGGATTCGACACGTCGGACCCGGCGGAGCGCCAGAGCGCGATGCGGCGACAGGTGATCGATGCCCTCGTCGGATACGGCGGGTTCGGGCCCGTGGGCGACATCCCCGGCGCCGGCGCACGCGGGCCGTTCATCATCGGCTGGAGCGCCGACGAGGGTCCCCTGCCGGTCCTCGTGGACGATCTGACGGCGCAGCAGTACACCGCATCGGTGGAGGTCCTGCGCGTGCGACCCCCCATCGCCACCGGCGAGGTGACGATCCGCCCGGCGCAGATGTCCGTCGCGGTGATCGCCACCGAAGGGGACGCGAACTCGGGTGGCCCGGGGATGATCATGTTGGGCGAGGGCTCAGTCACCTACAGCGTGACGCTCCCGCTGGAGGCCTCGAACATGGAGGTCAGCGAGCTCACGGTGATCGTCGGCCCCGACCCCGGAATGGTCTTCACCGACCAGGGCGGTGGCGGCGGCGGCTTCTGGCCGGCCGGCTTCATGGCCGAGGTGCTGGACCCGCAGACCGGCGAGTGGCGCGCGCTTGGTGATATCAACCAGGATCCCACCTTCGAGATCGACGATCCCGCAACCGCAATCAGCGCGGCCGGCCGCATCGAGGTCCGCATCACCGGCGGAGAGGTGAACCCCAACTTCGGGCAGGCAAGCGTCTTCGTGAGCGCCGAAGCCAAGGGGGTCCTCGACCAATGATCACCGGCACGCCGGTCATCGAGACGAGGGGCCTCGTCAAGCGCTACGGGGATCACCTTGCCGTGGCCGGGATCGACCTGGTCGTCGGACGCGGCGAGATCTACGGATTGGTCGGTCCCAACGGCGCAGGCAAGACGACGACCATGAAGATCCTCGCGACGCTCCTCTCCCCGAGCGCCGGTGAGGCCTACGTGACCGGCATCCCGGTGGACGCCGATCCGCTCGAGGTGCGTCGCCGCATCGGCTATATGCCCGACTTCTACGGCGTCTACGACGACCTCAAGGTCTGGGAATACCTCGACTTCTTCGCACGCTGCTACGGCGTGCCGGCGAACCGCCGCGCGACGATGATCGGCGAGCTGCTCACGATCGTCGGCCTGGAGGATAAGCGCAACGCGTACGTTGAGGCGCTCAGCCGCGGGATGCGCCAGCGGCTGTGCCTGGCGCACACGCTCGTTCACGACCCCGCGCTGTTAATCCTGGATGAGCCTGCTTCCGGCCTCGATCCGCGCGCTCGCGTGGAGATGCGCGAGATCCTGCGCGAGCTGCGGGCAATGGGCAAGACGGTCCTCGTCAGCAGCCACATCCTTCCCGAGCTGGCCGAGATGTGCACGGGCGTAGGAATCATCGACCGCGGACGCCTGCTGCGCTCGGGAAGCATTCACGAGATCGAGCAATCGCTGCGCGCGACGGCGTTGCTGCGCATCGAGATCCTGGGTGACGAGGCCGCGCGCATCGCGGCGGCCGAATGGCTTCGAACCGATTCACGGGTCGGCGACGTCTTGGAGGCAGCACCCGACGGCGGCGGCGTCATTCGACTGGAGGTCGCCTTCGACGGGAACACCGACGCACAGGCGGACGTCCTGCGCACGATGATCGAGGCTGGCCACCGCGTGGTTGGCTTCAACCAGGCGACCAGCGATCTGGAGGAGATCTTCCTGAAGGTGACCGGACAGACAGACGAGGAGGCGGCCGCATGACCGGGACGAGCGCCACCTTCGGCGGCACGCGCCGCTCCGCCCCGCGCGAATTCGGCTCGGCCGTGGTGACCATCATGGTCAAGGAGCTCCGCTCCCGCATGCGCGGCCGACGAGCCTTCATCGTTCTCACCGTGTACCTCGCGATCCTGGCATTGATCACCTACGGCGTGTACACCGTGGTCGCGCCGAACGTTGGAGGCGGCGGGTTCGTCGGTGGGCTGGGCCAGGCGAATGCATCGGCCGTCATCGGGCAGTCGATCTTCACCATTCTCTCGATCTTCCAGCTCATCCTGGTGTCCTTCATCGCCCCGGCCTTCACCAGCGGGCAGATCAGCATGGAGCGGGAGAAGCAGACCCTCGACCTCCTCGTGAGCACGCCCATGCGGCCCGGGGCAATCGTCGTCGGCAAGCTGGCCGCGGCCCTCGCGTTCGTGGTCCTGATGATCGTGGCCGCCATTCCCATCACGGCCATCGTGCTCATGTACGGGGGCGCGTCCGTCGACGACATCGTTCGACAACAGCTGGTGCTGCTGGCGACTGCCCTCGCGCTGGGTGCCATCGGCCTCTTCTACTCCGCCCTCCTGAAGCGCACCCAGAGCGCCACGGTGCTCACCTACATCACCCTCCTGGCCCTGACCCTGGGCACGGTGATGATCTTCATCTTCTGGAACGTGGTCATGAACCAGGATGAAGGCGGCGGGTTCGGTCGGCAGGACCGGCCACCGGAGCAGCTGATGTACGTCAACCCCATGGTCGCCATGCTCGATGTCGTCTCGAACACCGAGCCCGGCGGCTTCGGCGCCATCACCGGCATGCTGGGAGAGCTGCGCGGCGAAACGTTCAACCTTGGAGGGCAGGTGCAGTGCGATGGGAACCAATGCTTCCCGGTGGATGACCGCGGAAACTTCGTCGAGGTTGACGGTTCGAGCTCCGGCTACTGGTGGCCACGGATCTCGCTGACCTTCGTGGGGCTCGCGGCGGTTCTGACGCTGCTCTCTATGCGCCTCGTGGTGCCGGCTGGCATGCGCTGGGCGTTCAGCAGGCCGCGGCGGCGGCCCGCGCTCATCTCGCCATCCCCGGGTGTGTCGGTCGACACGGCGGCCGAAGGCGCCCCGACCATCGAGGAGCTGGCGGCCGACGTCGAGCCACCCGCGGAGGAAGACCGATGAACGACCGATTCGTGGCAGAGACTGTCGTCGCCCGCCTGGGAAAGGACACGCTCTCGCGCCTGCGGCAGCTGCGAGCCCGCCTGTGGTGGCGCCGCGCCGTTCGGGCTGGGCTCGTTGCGCTCGCGGCCGCGGCACTCGGCGTCGCGCTCCTTCAGCTCCTGGGACGTGCATTCCCGATCGAGGCCCTGCCCTGGATGCAGGGCGCGGTGGTAGCGCTCGGCGTGGTGGCATGGCTGGTGGCGAGCGCGCGGCGCCGGCCTTCGCTGGTCGAGACCGCGCGACGCGCCGACGAAGAGCTCGGCCTGCGGCAGCGCCTGGGGACCGCCCTTGAGCTCGCCGCCGGGGAGGCCACCGATCCGCTGGTCGCTCGGCAGCTCGCCGACGCCCGCGCGCGCCTCAACGAGACGGAGATTCGACACGCGTTCCCCCCGCGCCTCGCACGACGGCCACTCGCCATCGCCGGCGTTGGGCTGGCGATGACCCTGCTCCTGGTGGCATGGCCGAACCCGCAGGATGATCTGATCAATCAACGGCGCACCGCGCGAGAGGCCGCCGAACGCGTGGCCGAGCGCATCGAGGAGTTGGCGGAGGAGCTGGGCGAGGAGAACGTCGACAACCCCGACCCTCGGCGCGAAGAGCTGGAAGAGCGCCTGCGCGAGCTTGCCAGGCAGCTGCGTGAGCAAGGCGACGACCGTGAGGCGACGTTGGCGCGCATCGGCTCCGTGCAGGAGGAGCTCTCCCGGCAGACCGATCCGCAGGCCGCCGAGCGCGACGCCGCGCTGACACAGCTGGCGCGGGCCGCCTCACGCGCCGCGACCTCCGACGAGCAGGCGAACCCCGAGGGAGATCCCGAGCAGGCCGCTGCCGACCTCGAGGAGCTCGCCGAACAGGTCGCCTCACTCACTCCGGAAGAGGCGGCTGCGCGCGCGGCGGAGATGAGCCAGGCAGCGCAGAACGGTGCCGCCTCCCAGCCACAGGCCGCGCAGGCCCTCGCGGCTGCCGCCGATGCCCTCGCGACCGCTTCACGGTCCGGCAGCGAAGCCGACAAGCAGGCGGCCGCGGAAGCGCTCGAGCAGGCCGCCGAGGCATTCCGGCAATCGCAGCGCGACCGGCAGGCCCAGCGCGACATCTCTCAGGCCCAATCCGCGCTCCAGGATGGCGCGCGCCAGGTCGCGCGCGCTGGGCAGCCGAGCGGTGCCACCAGCGGCCAGCCAGGATCGTCGGGGCAGCCGGGGTCATCCGGCCAGCCAGGATCGTCGGGCCAGCCGGGGGC
>Ga0136611_10004228_pt1 | contig 10053 bp, 3 predicted proteins | sample AntDrymUQ2232306_2_FD_106645 | JGI IMG/M metagenome (GOLD analysis project Ga0136611, IMG submission 106645) | Polar desert sand microbial communities from Dry Valleys, Antarctica - metaG UQ223 (23.06) | ecosystem: Environmental > Terrestrial > Soil > Desert | place: Antarctica: Dry Valley... | reverse complement strand
TATCGGTTCGATTCTGCACAAAGAATTCGCGCCTTTAAGCCGCACAGCGCCCGATGCGCCGCGAGAGTTGCAGCGCATCGTCGAAAAGTGTCTCAGAAAAGACCGCGAAGAGCGTTATCAAACGGCGAAGGATTTGCTGATTGATTTGAAAGATGTTCGCCGGGAGGTTGAATTTCAAAACAATTTAGAACGCACGGCTTCACCGAATCGGGAAGAATCCAAAACTCAAATTATCAGCGCGACAACAAATGACGCGGCGCATACGACTTCGAGCGCGGAATATGTCGTTAGCGAAATCAAACAACACAGACGCAGTTTCGCAATTGGCTTAATAGCTTTGCTTCTTGCGTCAATTGGCTTTGGTTATTGGTTTTTCTTTAGCCGCGCTTTGACCGCGCCGCAAATTGAATCTATTGCCGTGATGCCGTTTGTCAACGAGAGCGGCAATGCGGAAAACGAGTATCTGTCGGACGGAATGACTGAAACGCTGATTGGAAGTCTCTCGCAAATTCCGAAATTAAACGTCAAAGCGCGCTCAAGCGTGTTTCGCTACAAAGGCAAGGAAATCGATTTACAAAAGATTGCTCAAGAATTAAATGTGCAGGCAATTTTAACCGGAAGAGTCGCGCAGCGCGGCGAGCAGTTGCTTTTGAGTTTGGAACTGGTTGACGCAAAAACCGAAAATGTGATTTGGAGCGAGCGATATGCGCGCAGGCAATCTGATTTAGTGGCTCTGCAAAGCGAGATTGCCCGCGACGTTTCAAACAAGCTGCGAACACGGCTTTCGGGAGCAGAGCAAAATCAAATCGCTAAAAACTACACTCAGAACACGGAAGCCTATCAGTTCTATCTGAAAGGTCGCTACTACTGGAATAAACGCACCGAAGCGGACATCAAACGAAGCATAGACTATTTTAATCAGGCGATTGCGTTTGACCCGACTTACGCGCTCGCTTACGCGGGACTCGCAGATGCCTATCAAGTGCTGCCGAGTTATACAGACGATCTTCCGCCCGAAGAGACTTACCCAAAGGCGCGGGCGGCGGCGCAAAAGGCTTTGGAGATTGACGCGACTTTAGCCGAACCGCACGCCGCGCTCGGCGTTGTCCTGCACGAATACGAGTGGAACTTCGCGGAAGCTGAAAAAGAGTTTAAGCGAGCCATCGAACTCGATCCAAATTACGCTTCGGCGCATCAGTGGTACGGCGAGTATTTAAGGAGTATGGGAAGATTCGATGAAGCTATCGCGGAGACGAAGCGCGCGCAGCAGCTTGATCCTTTATCGCTTATCATAAGTACGCAGGTTGGACAGGCTTACTATGTCGCCCGTCGTTACGATGACGCGATTGCACAATTACATAAAACGATTGAAAGCGACCCGAATTTTTCGCGTGCATACGGAAATCTTGCACGGGCTTATATGGCGAAAGGTATGTACGAAGAGGCGATCGAGGCGAATAGAAAAGGGAGACTTTTGAGAGGGATGCCGCCGGAACAAGTTGAAAAGAGAGCGGCGGCACTCAAAGAGGCTTATCGAAAACTAGGGGCGCGAGGTTATTGGCAAAAGGCACTTGAACTCGAACAGGAAGAGGCGCGCAAAAGAAATACGGAGATTAGCCAGGCTGAACTCGCACGCTTTCAAATCAGGATGGGCAACAAAGAGCAGGCGCTATATTTACTGGAAAAATCCTTTGAAAGCGGCAAACACGATCCGGATTTAGCTCACATCAAAACCGATCCGGCTTGGGAACCGCTTTACACAGACCCGCGCTTTCAAGATTTGTTGCGGCGCATCGGTTTTCCGCAGTGAAATGCTTAAAGAATTATGAATTTTGAGACGCAGAAGAAAATTGGTCACTACGAAATCCGCGAAAAAATCGGCGCGGGCGGAATGGGCGAAGTCTATTTGGCGGAAGACACTCGTCTGAAACGCTCCGTCGCGCTCAAATTGCTGCCTGCCGATTTCAGCCAAAACAAAGACAGGCTGCGCCGCTTTGAGCAGGAAGCCCGCGCCGCTTCCGCCTTGAATCATCCGAATATCGCGCATATTTACGAAATCGGCGAGAGCGAAGGCGTGAATTTTATTGCGATGGAGTTTGTCGAAGGCGAAACTTTGCGCGAGAAAATTCACGCCGAAAAGGTTGACTTGCGAACGCTGCTGAAATATCTGGCGCAGGTCGCCGACGGTTTGGCGAAAGCTCACGCGGCGGGCATTGTCCACCGGGATTTGAAGCCGGACAACATTATGATTTCGCGCGACGGCTTTGCGAAGATTTTGGATTTCGGTTTGGCAAAACTCACAAAGTCAGAACCGCCCGCGGTAGCGGGTGGGTTGAACGATGAATTAAAAGAAGCCGCGACCGCGATGATGCCGCCGCCGCTCTCCGCACCGGGAATGATTATGGGAACAGCCGGTTATATGTCGCCGGAGCAAGCGCAAGGCAAAAAAGGAATAGACCAGCGTTCGGACATATTTTCTTTCGGCTGCGTTTTGTATGAAGCGGCGACGAGGCAGCAGCCGTTTGCAGGCGAGACGGTAATTGATTCGCTGCACAAAATCATTCACGCGCCAACGCCGCCGATTCGTGATTTCAACGCCGATGCTCCGAGCGATTTGCAACGCATTTTGCGCCGATGTCTCCAGAAAGACCCGGAAGAGCGTTATCAAACAATCAAGGATGTGGCGATTGAACTCAAAGAATTGCGGCGTGAGATGAAGAACGCGGCGGAGGTCAAGATTTCAATCTCACCGGAAATAACAAATGCCTCACGCATTTCTAAAGCCGGAGACGAAACGATTAGCGTTGGCGAAAAAACATCCGCGTCAACCGCCGAGTCGGTCGCGCATTCGACTTCGAGCGCTGAGTATGTGGTCGGCGAAATCAAACGTCACAAGCGCGGGTTTGTCGCTGGACTAATAGTTTTGCTTCTGACATCAATCGGCTTGGGCTATTGGTTTTTCTCTAATCGTTCAGCAAACATAAAACAAATCGAATCAATCGCCGTGATGCCGTTTGTCAACGAAAGCGGCAACGCTGATAACGAATATCTTTCTGACGGAATGACGGAAAGTTTGATTAACAGCTTGTCGCAACTCCCGAAACTTTCCGTCAAGGCTCGCTCGTCCGTATTTCGTTACAAGGGCAAAGATATTGAGCCGCAAACTGTCGGAAATGAATTATCCGTTCAGGCAATCTTAAACGGGCGCGTCGCGCAGCGCGGAGAAAATCTAACATTGAGTCTGGAATTGGTTGATACAAAAACGGGCAATCAGATTTGGGGCGAACAATACAACCGCAAACAAACAGACCTCATTTCGTTGCAGAGCGAGATTGCGCGGGATGTTTTACAGAAGTTGCGGGCGCGGCTATCAGGCGCAGACCAACATCGGGCGATGAAAACTTACACACAAAACCCGGAAGCCTATCAACTTTATCTGCAAGGTCTTTATCATTGGCACAAGCGCACGCCTGAAGACATCCGTAAGAGCATCGTGCTTTTCCGACAGGCAACCGAAAAAGACCCGTCATATGCGCAGGCTTATGCGAGTCTGGCTTTAGCCTACAGCGTTCTTCCGAGCAACAGCGCGATGACCAATCAAGAGGCAAAAGATATTAGATTAAAAGAGCGCGCCGCATTAAATAAGGCTCAAGAGTTGGATGATTCGCTGGCTGAAGTTCACCTCGAATTAGCCACCTTCAAGAGGGACGATTGGGATTTTGCCGCTGCCGAAAAAGAGTTTAAGCGAGCTATCGAATTAAATCCGAATTACGCGACGGCAAGGCAGTGGTATTCGGAGTTTCTTTCAGGGATGGGACGACACGAAGAAGCCTTCGCACAGATAAACAAAGCGCACGAGATTGACCCGTTTTCACGCGCTGTCAACGCTAACATCGGCTTGCGACTTACTCAGGCGCGTCGTTTCGACGAAGCCATTGCACAGTATAAAAAAGTAATTGAGATGGAGCCGAACTATCCAATTGTTCACTCCTTTCTCGCACACGCCTACGAGGCAAAGGGTATGAACTTGGAAGCAATTGCAGAAATTCGTGTTGCGGACATTTTGTTGGAAAAAGATTCTACCGAAAGCTCCGAACGCAAAGCCGCTGCTTTCACGCAGGCACTTCAAACCGGCGGGGCGCAAGGTTACTGGCAAAAGCATCTTGAGTTAAGTTTGAAAGAATATGAACAGGGATATGAGACGGCTTTTGGTATAGCCGTAAATTATGCGCGACTCGGGGACAATGACCGCACTTTTGAGTGGCTGGAAAAGTCCTTCGCCGCTCACGAAGAAGATTTGGTCAGCATCAAAGCCGAACCTGCTTTCGACGGGTTAAGCACAGACCTGCGTTTTCAAGATTTGCTGCGGCGCGTCGGTCTGTCGCAGTAAGCGATTAAAACTATGAGCGAAGGTCTAACCGCCAATTCAAATATTTCGCATTACCGTATTGTGTCAAAAATCGGCGCGGGCGGGATGGGCGAAGTCTATCTAGCGGAAGACACTCGTCTGAAACGCTCCGTCGCACTCAAATTGCTGCCTGCCGATTTCAGCCAAAACAAAGACAGGCTGCGCCGCTTTGAGCAGGAAGCGCAAGCCGCATCCGCGCTTAATCATCCGAATATCGCGCATATTTACGAAATCGGCGAATCGGACGGCATGCATTTTATTGCGATGGAATACGTTGACGGCGTGACGCTTTACGAAAAGATTCACGCGGAAAAAACTCCGCTTGGAAAATTATTAAAATATCTCGCGCAAACCGCCGAAGGTTTAGCCAAAGCGCACATGGCGGGAATTGTGCATCGGGATTTAAAGCCCGATAACATTATGATTTCGCGCGATGACTACGCGAAGATTCTGGATTTTGGACTGGCGAAGCTCGTCGAGCCGCAAAGACCAAAAGGCGCGAACGCCAGCGAGTTTAACGAAGACGCAACCGCGATGATGCCGCAGCCGCTTTCGACGCCGGGAATGATAATGGGAACAGCCGGTTATATGTCGCCCGAACAGGCGCAAGGCAAAGTCAGAGAGATTGACCATCGCTCGGACATCTTCTCCTTCGGCTGCATTCTCTATGAGGCGGCGACCAGGCGGAAAGCGTTTGAAGGCAAAGACCTGCTTGATTCGCTGCACAAAATTGTTCACGCGCCGACGCCGCAGATTAAAGACTTAAATGCGGACGCGCCGCAAGAGTTACAAAGGATCGTGCGCAGATGTCTGGCGAAAGAGGCGGACAAACGATACCAGTCAATCAAAGATGTGGCGATTGAACTCGACGAGCTGCGGCAGGAGTTGAAGGATAACGCCGCGCTGGAGTATTCTGCTCAGCCGGAATCAATCGGCGGCGAACGGGTAAGCAGTTCACAGCAAGTAAAGATAAATAGCGCACAGCAGTCAGCAACCAGCACGGCGCAAGCGGAAGTTGCACGCTCGACTTCGAGCGCCGAATACGTTATCGGCGGAATCAAGCGCCATCAAAGAACAATCGGCGTTGTCGCTCTCGCGCTTCTGCTGGCGACAGGCGGAATCGTCTTCGCTCTTTATAAACTTTGGGGTAAAAGTGCAAAAACTCCGCAAGCGATAAAAATCGAACGGCTGACGACAATCGGCAAATCTGCTAATGCCGCCATTTCACCCGACGGCAAATATGTCGTGTATAGCGTTGACGAAGGCGGGGGGCAAAGCCTCTGGGTGAGGCAAGTAGCCGCGTCGAGCAACATACAGATAATTCCTCCGGCAGAAGATGTTTATTATTTGGGACTCTCATTCACCCCAGACAGCAACTTCGTCCACTTTGTTAAAGCCGAATTTGAGAAGAACGTGCCTTGGACGCTCTACCAAATTCCTGTTCTCGGAGGCACTCAAAAGAAACTGCTGTCAAGTTTGGAGGGTGGAATCAGCTATTCGCCGGACGGCAAACAAATTGCTTTCTTCCGTAATGAGCATCCAAGCGCGGAAGAAAACTCTTTATTGATTGCGAACGCAGACGGTACGGGCGAGCGAATAATAGCTTCGCGTAAAACGCCCCAAACATTCCCTACGCGGGATCGCGCCCCGGTTTGGTCGCCTGACGGGAAAACCATCGCTTGTATCTTCGAGACGGCGACGGGCATCGGGCGGATGGATGTCGTCGAAGTAAATGTTGCGGATGGAACCGGCAAGACCGTCGTCACAAAGGAATGGGAGGAAATAAATCAAATAGCCTGGCTCCCGGATAAAAGCGGGCTTCTCGTCCTCGGAGTAGAGAAAGGGTCTGTCAATTATTCCAGACAAATATGGTGCTTCTCCTATCCGGAAGGCGAAGCGCGAAGAATTACGACTGACTTTAACAATTATTGGAGCATGAGCCTGCCGTCAGACTCCAACGCCCTCGTTACCGTCCAATCAAATAGGATTTCTAATATCTGGGTTGCTGCAAACGGGGATGCGGGGCGCGCCGTACAAATTAAATCCGGCGGCAATAATCTGGAGGGAATAGAGGGTATTGCATGGACGCCCGACGGTCGCATTGTCTATGACTCATTGGCGAGCGGCGCATTGGATATTTGGATTATGAACGCGGACGGCACAGGTCAAAAGCAGTTGACAGTTGACGCGGGCGTAAACTTTCGAGCGAAGGTTACGCCCGATGGTCGTTATATAGTTTTCGTGTCCATCCGTGATGATCAGGCAAATATCTGGCGAATGAATTTGGACGGGAGTAATCCCAAGCAGTTGACAAACGGTAATAGCGTCTGGGACTCCGCAGTAACGCCTGATTCCCGATGGGTGATTTACACAGCGCAATGGTCGGGCATGCCTTATTTGTGGAAAGTTTCGATTGATGGCGGCGATGCCGTGCAGTTGACGGACAAATATACAAACTCTGCGGAAATTTCGCCGGACGGTAAGTTGATTGTTTGTTCTTATCGCAAAAACATTAATTCAACCTGGAGATACGCGATTATTCCATTTGAAGGGGGCGAGCCTATAAAAGTATTTGATTTGCTCGGCAAAAAGGGAAACTTTCGCTGGTCGCCCGACGGACGCTCTCTTTACTATCTACGAGACACAATCGGTGGCGTCACAAACGTCTGGAGTTTCCCTTTAGACGATAAGCCGCCCAAACAGTTGACAGAATTTAAGGCGGAACAAATTTACAATTTTGCGTGGTCGCCGGACGGCAAACGGCTTGTCCTCGCCCGCGGCACGACGACCTCTGATGTTTTGTTAATTAAAGATTTTAGATGATTGCCAGCGGAACAAAATTCGGACGCTATGAAATTCGCTCGCTCATCGGCGCGGGCGGGATGGGCGAAGTTTATCTTGCTGAAGATACAAAATTAGAAAGGAAAATAGCCCTGAAAATCCTGCCCGAAGATTTGGCTAAAGACGCTGACCGAATGCAGCGTTTTGTGCGCGAAGCAAAATCCGCGTCGGCTCTTAATCATCCGAACATCATCACCATTTATGAAATCGGCGAAACAGACAATACGCATTTTATCGCCACTGAATACATCGAAGGCGAAACTCTGCATTCCAGATTAAAAAAACAGCCTTTAAATCTTAAAGCCGCGCTTGATATTGCCATTCAAATTGCCAGTGCTTTGGATGCGGCTCACCGCGCAGGAATAATTCACCGCGACGTTAAGCCGGAAAACGTGATGATTCGTCCCGACGGTTTTGTAAAACTGCTTGATTTCGGTATCGCCAAACTGACGGAAAAACAAGGCGAAATTGATTTAGATTCGGAAGCGGCGACGGCAATCAAAGCACACACCACGCCCGGAATGATAATCGGCACGGCAAATTATATGTCGCCCGAACAAGCCAGAGGAAAGCAGATAGATGCGCGGACGGATATTTTCAGCTTCGGTGTCATGCTCTATGAGATGATAGCGGGCAAGCCGCCGTTTGAAGGCGAGAATGCGATGGATGTCATCGGTTCAATCCTTAATAAAGAGCCTGCGGCTTTGCATCAACTAATGCCGGATGTGCCGCCTGAAATTGAACGGATAATCAACAAGGCGCTCAGAAAAGACCGTGAAGAGCGTTATCAAACGGCGCGAGATTTGTTGATTGATTTGAAAGATATAAAGCAAGAATTAGAGTTTCAAAACAAATTAGAGCGCACAGCTTCACCGAATCGAGAAGAACCTCACACGCAAGTTTTCAATGCGACGACGAGCGACGTTGCACACACGACATCGGGCGCGGAATATGTTATCAGCGAAATCAAACGTCACAAGCGCGGGTTTGTCGCTGGACTAATAGTTTTGCTTCTTACATCAATCGGCTTGGGCTATTGGTTTTTCTCTAATCGTTCGGCAAACATAAAACAAATCGAATCAATCGCCGTGATGCCATTTGTTAATGAAAGCGGCAACCCCGATAACGAGTATCTGTCAGACGGGATGACCGAATCGCTCATCAGTAGTTTGTCGCAGCTTCCACGCCTTTCAGTCAAGGCTCGCTCGTCCGTTTTTCGCTACAAAGGCAAAGATGTTAGCCTGCAGACTGTTGGCAATGAGTTATCGGTGCAAGCTGTGTTGCTTGGGCGCGTCATTCAGCGCGGCGACCAATTAACGCTCAGTTTAGAACTGGTGGATGCCGGAACGGAGAACGTGATTTGGAGTGAACAATACTCACGCAGGCAAACAGACCTTGTTTCGTTGCAGAGCGAGATTGCCCACGACGTTTCAAACAAATTGCGGCAAAAATTAACCGGAGCGGACGAGCAACAGGTAACGAAAACTTATACCGAAAATACGGAAGCCTACCAGCTTTATTTGAGGGGACGGTATCATTGGAACAAGCGCACGCCGCAAGGTTTGCAGAAATCAATCGAGTATTTCAATCAGGCTGTCGCAGTTGACCCTGCTTACGCGCTGGCTTACGCGGGGCTGGCGGACTCCTATGCTCTACTCCCGTTCTACGCCGACACAGAATCAGCAGAGGCTTTCCCGAAGGCGAAAGCGGCGGCTACGAAAGCACTGGAGATTGACGACCTGCTGGCTGAAGCACACACCACACTTGCCCATGTAAGAATGTGGTATGAGTGGGATTGGTCAGGCGCGGAGAGAGGTTTCAAGCGAGCCATCGAACTCAACTCGAATTACCCGACGGCGCACCACTGGTACTCTATCCACTTATCATTTCTGGAGCGACCCCAGGAGGCGCTGACAGAGATAAGACGTGCCTACGAGCTTGACCCGTTCTCGCTCAGCATCAACTTGGACATGGGCGTCGTTTACTTCAATGCCCGCCAGTATGACGAAGCAATCAAACAGTTCTACAAAACGCTTGAGATGAACCCTGACTTCTTCCACGCGCATCTCTTTCTAGCAGATGCGTATGAGCAGAAGGGTATGTACGAGGAGGCAGCCACGGCGTTTGAGAAGGTAATCACTCTCAGGGGGGGAAGTGTTGAGATGGCTGCCGGCTTGAGGAATGGCTACAAAGCGTCGGGCGAGCGGGGCTATTTCCAAGAAAAGCTCAAGTTTCTTGAGGGGCGGTGGAGACGGAAGAAAGAGGGCGCGTATCAGATAGCGGAAGTTCACGCATCGCTTGGAGAGCAAGACCGGGCATTGGAATGGCTGGAAAAGGCTTACGAGCGGCGTGATATGAGCCTTGTGAATCTAAGAGTGACTCCAAAGTTCGATGGTCTTCGCTCCAACCCGCGCTTTCAGGATTTGCTGCGGCGCGTCGGATTGCCGCAGTAAAAATTATGCGGGATTTAACCGGGATGAATTGACGACAAATGCCGAAACAATCCGACGCCGGGACAAGCGCGTCGTGATTGAAAACGGCGAACACAAAGGCAAAGCAGGCGACGGGCAATTTTTGAAGCGCGGCGAGTGCGTAAGAATTTGACCACGAAGCCACACTAAGATTACACGAAGAAATTTGAACGAATAATTTTTGTATTTGCTTATAGATTTTGTTTTTTGTTTTCCTTAGTGCCTCTTTAGTGTATCTTTGTGGTTAATAAAATCATGAGCGAAGTGCTGAAAGCTAATTCAAATCTGTCGCATTATCACATCGTCAAGCAAATCGGCGCGGGCGGGATGGGC
>Ga0136611_10004227_pt1 | contig 10054 bp, 10 predicted proteins | sample AntDrymUQ2232306_2_FD_106645 | JGI IMG/M metagenome (GOLD analysis project Ga0136611, IMG submission 106645) | Polar desert sand microbial communities from Dry Valleys, Antarctica - metaG UQ223 (23.06) | ecosystem: Environmental > Terrestrial > Soil > Desert | place: Antarctica: Dry Valley... | reverse complement strand
GGCGTGCCCCGCCTTTGCGCGCGCGGTGGTCCCCGGGCGCGACCGCGCGCTCGCGGCAGCGCTCGCCGACATCCTCGCGCGGCCGGCGGCCGAGCGGGCCGCGATGGGGGCCGCGGGCCGCCGCTTCGTGATCGAGCACGCCAACGTCGCCACCGAGACCGCGCGGCTGAGCGACCGGCTGGCGGTCCTCGCGTGACGCACGCTGGCCGCCTGCGGATCCTCACGGTCGGCAACCTGTACCCGCCGCACGACCACGGCGGCGGGTACGAGCTCGTCTGGCACGCGGCGGTGGCCGCCCTGCGGGAGCGGGGCCACGAGGTCCGGGTCCTGACCACCGACCAGCGCATCGCCGGCCGGGACGACGGCCTCGAGGGCGACGTCCACCGTACGCTGCGCTGGTACTGGCACGATCACGCGTTCCCGGAGCGCACACCTTGGGCGGAGCTCGCGATGGAGCGCCACAACACCGCCGAGCTCCGGCGCCAGCTGCACGCGTTCCGCCCCGACGTGGTGAGCTGGTGGGCGATGGGCGGTATGTCGCTGTCCCTGTTGGAGACCGCAAGGCGCAACGCGGTGCCGGCCGCCGCGTTCGTCCATGACGACTGGCTGGAGTACGGCCGCCGTACGGACGCGTGGCACGCGCGGCTGCACCGCTTTCCGCGGACGGCGGGATTGGCGGCGCGTGCGGCGGGAGTGCCCAGGGTGGTGCGCTTCGCCGACGCCGCCCACTACGCGTTCGTCAGCCGCGCGACGCGCGACCACGCCTGGTCGACCGGACTCCCGCTCCCGGACACCTCGATCGCGCACTCGGGGATCGACCACGCGTTCATCGCTCCCACCCCGCCGCGGCCGTGGAGCGGCAAGCTGCTCTATGTCGGCCGGATCGACCCGCGCAAGGGGATCCTCACGGCGGTCCGCGCGCTCGGGCTGCTGCCGGCCGACGTGGAGCTGACGGTGATCGGCGGCGGCGACCCGACCGCGGTCGAGGCGATGCGCGCGTGCGCCCGAGAGTACGGATGCGCCGCGCGCGTGCACCTGCTCGGCGCCCGGAGCCGCGCGGACCTCCCGGCGGCCTACGCGGCGGCCGACGCGGTCGTCTTCCCCGTGGAGTGGCAGGAGCCGTGGGGCCTCGTGCCGCTCGAGGCGATGGCCTGCGGAAGGCCGGTGGTCGCGACCGGGCGCGGAGGCTCGGCGGAGTACCTGCGCGACGGGCGCAACGCGCTGCTCTTCGCCGCCGGCGACGCCGCTGGGCTGGCCGAGCGCGTCACCGTGCTGGCGCAATCGCCCGAGCTGCGCGCACGGTTGCGGGAGGCGGGGCTCGTGACCGCCCGCGGCCACACCGAGGAGCACTTCCACGCGGCGGTCGAGGCCGTGCTGCTCGCCGCCGTGCGGGCGCCGCGTCCCGCGGAAGCCCCCGCCCCCGCGCGGACGCATCGCACCGTGCGAGCGCCTGGCCTGACGCCGAGTGCCGATACAGCCGCACCCCTCGGGGCCGTATCGGCACTCGACCGCCCGGCCCCGGCGGAGCCGCGCCTCAGCGTCGTGCTCGTCGCCGGGGACGACCTCGCGGCACTGCACCGCAGCCTGGGCGCGCTGGCGCGGCAGACGTTCGCGAGCTTCGAGGTGATCGTGGCCGGCGGAGACGAGGACCGTCGGATCGCCGGATCGCCCGCCCCCGCGGGCTCGTGGCCGTTTCTCCTGCGCCGCGTCGGAAGCGCCAGGCCGGGACCCACGGCCGCGCGCGACGCGGGGTGGCGCGCGGCATGGGCGCCGCTCGTGCTCTTCCTCGCCACGGGCGCGCGGGCGGCACCCGACGTGGTGGCGCTCCACCTCGCCCTCCACGACCGTCACCTCGACCCGCGGGTCGGGGTCCTCGGGCGCCTCGGGTGGGAAGCCGGCGCCCGGGTCGCGCCGCTCGACCGCTGGCTCGCTGGTCGCCGGTACCCGGAGCCGCCGACCGTCGCCGCGGAGGCGGGCGCCGTCGCCCTCACGACCATGCACGTCTCGCTGAAGCGCGCGGCGCTGGCGGAGGTCGACGGCTTCGACTCCCAGCGGTTCCCGGCCTGCGGCGCCGACCTCGACCTCGCCTACCGGCTGGCCGAGCACGGCCTGCGGCTGCGCTTCGCGCCCGACGCCACGGTCCACCTGCGCCCCGGCGTGACGCTCGCCGCCGTGCGCGCCATGCTGCCGGCCGCGGCCGAGGCCGAGCGTCGCGTCGTCGCGTTGCGCCCCCACCTCCTGCCGCGGGTGCGCCACGAGGCCGAGCAGGCGGCCGCCGCCGGCGCTGGGCGGGGGCGGTCCGTGCGACTGGCGCGCTGGGTTCCCGAGCGGACGCCGTGGCTCGGCCGGGCGGTCTGGCGGAGGGCGCGGGCGCATTACACCGCCCTGCTCGCGCCGGCCTACCGGGCCGCGACGGGGCCAGGTGACCCCGACGGCGCCCGGTATGCTGCCGCCGCCGAGCACGCTCCAGACCCGGGAACCGCATGACCGCCGACCGCTCCTCCGTGGCTCCGGACCTCGCCGAGCGCGTCCGCAGCCACCGCTGGTACCACACGATGGAGATCGTTCCCGGCCTGGTCACGGACGGCTGGTTCGACCTGCGGCCGCACGTCGAAAGCTACGGCCTGCCGGCCCGGATGGACGGCCTCCGGGCGCTGGACATCGGCACCTGGGACGGCTTCTGGGCCTTCGAGATGGAGCGCCGTGGAGCGACGGTCGTCGCCCTCGACGTCGATCACGAGCGCGACTACGACTGGCCGCCGCGCCGGCGCCCCGCCGAGCCCCAGGCGCTCGACCGCGGCGCCGGCTTCCGGCTGGCCAAGGAGATCAAGGGCTCCTCGGTGGAGCGAATCGTCTGCAACATCTACGACGCCCGCCCCGAGGAGCTCGGGACCTTCGACGTCGTCTTCTGCGGCGCGGTCCTGCTGCACCTCCGCGACCAGCTGCTCGCCCTCGAGCGCTTCGCCGGACTCTGCCACGGCCGGCTGATCTTCGCCGACGAGTACGACCGCCTCGCCGACCTGGTGCCGTTCCCGGTCTCGCGCTACCGCGCCGATCGCGAGAAGGCCGTGGTCTTCTGGCTGCCGGCGCGCCGGACGTGGCGGCGCATGATCTGGACCGCCGGCTTCGACGACGTCACCGAGCACAGCCGCTTCAAGGTCGAGCTGGGCACCGGGGGTGCGAAGCCGCTCACGATCCCGCACGTCGCGCTGCACGCCACGGGCCGCGCCGCGCGCCGGTCGCCGCGCGCGACCGTCGAGTCGTCACTTGGACCCGCATAGCGGGACGAATCAACAACTCGGGCGTGGCCCACGGCCGCGCCTCACAGCAGCAGCCGCCGCGCCGCGACGCTGCCGCGCAGGAGCGCGGCCAGGCCGATCGCGTCGGCGCTGACGAGCACCAGGTTGTGCCGGGCGACCGACCGGCGCCAGGGGTCCTGGCCGACGAGGCACCGCGATGCGTAGGGCAGCGCGACGAGGGCCAAGGGCGGCCGCCGCGCGAGCCGCGCCCCGCACACACCCGCCACCGCGAGGTCGAAGCAGGCGGTGCGGCGGCTTAGAAAGACCCGCAGGAACAGCGAGTGCCGCAGCTCCGGGAGCTCCCGCACCAGCGCGGGAAAGAAGCGCAGGCGCCACTTCTCGGCGATGAATCCGCGGGGCGCACGGGGGAACACGGCATGGTGGACGACGGCGTCCGGCAAGAACGCGATCCGCGCGCCGGCGCGGCGCGCGCGCCAGCCGAACACGGCGTCCTCGCCGAAGTGGCCCTGCTCGGGTCGCGGCCGCAGGCCGGGACGACCGTCCCCCGGGGTGAACGCCTCGAAGCCCCCGGTGCGCTCGATGACCGCGCGGCGGGCGGCGAGGTTCGCCGTCTCGAAGAGCGGCGACGCGCCCGCGATGCTCAGCGTGCGGTCGTAGGGCCCGACGGGCACGGCGGGGTCCGGCCGCACCGGGCCGGTGACGAGGTCCGCGCTGCCCAGCCCGCGGACGACCGCGCCCAGCCAGCCCGGCGTGGGCTCGCAGTCGGCGTCGGTGAAGGCGACGAGCGCCCCGCGCGCCGCGGCGACGCCCGCGTTGCGCGCGGCCGCCGGCCCCGCCTGGCGCTCGAGGCGCACCACGCGCGCCCCGGCCGCCCCGGCAAGTGCGCCGGTGGCGTCGGTCGACGCGTCGTCGACCACGACGACCTCGCTGACGCCGGCGAAGTCCGAACGTGCGAGCGCACGGAGGGTCCTCGGGAGGGTGGCCGCGGCCTGGCGGGCGGGGACGACGACCGACACCTCGACTCGAGCCGGGGACCCGCCGTCGTCGGGGGGAGCGGGCGCCATCGCGGTCAGACCCTACGGAAGTACCATCCCGGTGATGGCCGACCCGGGGCACATGCAGCAGTTCTGGGACGAGCGCGCGCGCGAGGACGCGTTCTTCTTCGTCGACAATCGCCTCGAGTACCGCAATCCCGACGTCGAGAGCTTCTGGGCGGAGGGGGAGTCCGATCTCGCCGCGCTGCTCACCCTCGTCGGTGCCGCCATCCGCCCGCAGGACACCGTGGTCGACATCGGCTGCGGCGTCGGCCGGCTGACACGGGCGATCGCGGCCCAGGAGGCGACGGTCCTGGCGGTCGACGTCTCCCGCGAGATGCTCGACCGCGCGCGCGAACTCAACGCTCACGTGGAGGACGTGACGTGGGTCCACGGCGACGGCACGAGCCTCGCTCAGATAGCCGACGCGACGGCGGACGCCTGCGTGTCGCACGTCGTCTTCCAGCACATCCCGGACCCGCACGTCACGCTCGGCTACGTCCGCGAGATCGGCCGGGTGCTGCGGCCGGGCGGCTGGGCCGCGTTCCAGGTCTCCAACGACCCGAGCGTGCACCGCGCGCGGCGCCTGGGCGCCCGTGACCGGCTGGCCGTGGCCGTGGGTCGCCGCCCTCGGGGGAGCGCGGACCCCGCGTGGCTGGGCTCGGCGATCGACCTACCGCAGCTCCGCGAGGTCGCCGCCGCGTCGGGCCTCGACGTCGAGCGCGTCGTCGGCGAGGGAACGCAGTTCTGCTACATCCTGCTCCGCCGCCGCCCCGACGACCATCGAGTCGTCGGTTGAACCCGCAGGGCGGGTCGAATCGACAAATCGACGGCCGGGCGCGCCTACGCCGCCCGCCGCAGCGCCGCGGCGAGGCGTCGCTCGTACTCCGCGCGGGGGATCAGCTCGGCGCCGAGGCGCAGCGTGTGCGCCGTCGGCAGCTGGATGTCGCAGAGCGTGACGCCGCCGGCGGCGAGCCGGTCGAGCGTTGCGACGAGCAGCGCGTTCCCGGCGCCGGGGCGCACCTTGCGCATGGACTCCAGGAGTGCCGCGCGGCCGAGCACCACGCCGAGGATCCCCGCCGTCAGGTCGCCGTCGGGGCTCCGCAGCTCGAAGGAGTGCGCGACCCCGGCGCCGTGCAACGCGCGGTAAAGGCGCTTGAGGCGCGGGGTGATCCACACACCGCCTGCGTCCGGCGGTATCGCGCAGAGCTCGAGCACGCCCGGGTAGTCACGGTCGACGGTGAGCACGTGCGCCTCGCACGCCCGCACGTCGCGGCGCACCCGGCGACGCAGGGCGGCCCGGAAGCCGGCGTCGAGCGGGAAGATCGCGCGCTCCTCGGCGGCGTACCACGGAAGCACGGGGGCGTCTGAGTCGTCCATGGGAAACCAGCCCGCCGCGTACAGCGCGACCGCCTCCGCGACGTCCATGCGCGACAGCGAGGAGCCGGTCTTCAGCCGTCGAGCTGGTCGATCGTGCACTCCGCCGGCGGCTTGTCCTCACGCCAGCGCCGGACCTTCGCGCCGTGGCGGATGCGGCCGTCGGAGACATGGTCGAAGGTCACCTCGACGACGAGCTCGGGGCGCAGCTTCACCCACGCCAGGTCGCGCGCGTTGTTCCAGCGCGACGGCTCGCCCGTTCCGCGCTCGCCGGTCTCGTAGGGCGCGAGCGTCTGCACGAGCTCGCGCTTCTCCTTCGCCGTGAAGCCACTGGAGTGCCCGACTTCCCGGAGCGTCCCGTCGGCTCTGTGGAGGCCGAGGATGATCGAGCCGACGGTCTCCTCCGCCTTCCCGGGGCGCCAGCCGAGCACCACCGCGTCGATCGTGCGGACGCGCTTGATCTTGACCATGCCGATGCGCTCGCCGGGGAGGTACGGCGCGCGTGCCTGCTTGGCGATCTCGCCCTCCTCCTCTTGGAGCCAGACCTCGGCCGCCTCGGGGGAGCGGACCATCGGGGTGAGCCGCGCGTCCCCGAGGTCGCGAGCCTCGAGACGCGCGCGGCGCTCGAGGTAGGGCAACTCGAGCAGGATCTCGTCGTCCTCGGCGAGCAGGTCGAAGGCGACGAAGGTCGCGGGGGTCTCGGCCGCCAGGCGCTCGACGCGCGACTTGGCGGGGTGGATGCGCTGGCCGAGCGTGTCGAACGACGACGCGACGAGCTCGCCATCGAGGACGTAGCGGCCCGGTGGGAAGGCGATCTCGGGGAAGTAGCGCGTCATCGACTTGCCGTTGCGCGACTGGAGCTCGACGGTGTCTCCATCGACGAACGCCAGGGTGCGGAAGCCGTCCCACTTGGGCTCGTAGGCCCAGGCGTCACCCGACGGCAGTGCGCTCGCGGTCTTCGCGAGCTGGGGCAGGACGGGCGGCGTGAGGGGCAGGCTCATGGGCACCCGAAACCCTAGGCGACCCAAGCTCGCGCCGGGACGCCGCGTCCGTGCGTCGCGAGCCGCGGGGTCTGGCCAGGAGCGCGAGTCCGGCCAGGACGAGCGCGCCGCCGAGAAGCTGCACCGGCGCGAGGCGCTCGCCGAGGACGACCATCGCCAGGGCGACGGTGAACACGGGTTCGGCCGTCGAGGTGATCGTCGCCGTGCCGACACCGACGAGCTGCATGCCCTTGAGGAACGCGAGGATCGGGACGACGGTCGAGAGCAGGCTGATCGAGACGATCGCGACCCACGCCTCGGCGCTCAGCGCGAGGTAGATCGAGCCGGTCGAGAGGCCGTAGGCGAGGAAGCAGAGCGCGGCGCCCGTGACGACCTGGGCACAGACGAGCAGCGGGTCGCGGTCGCTGACGACGCGGTCGGAGACCAGGACGTAGCCCGCGTAGAGGAAGGACGAGGTGATCGCGGCCACGACGCCGAGCCCGTCCACGGTTCCGATCTCGCCGGCGGCGAGCACCAGCACGATGCCGGCCGTCGACAGCGCGAGCGCTGCGGCGCGGCCGCGGGACAGCCGCTCGCGCCCGAGCAGCGCAGCGCCGACCACGACGAGCGCGGGATAGCCGTAGAGCAGCAGCTCGGCCAGGGCGGCGTCGATGCGGCTCAGCGCGAAGAAGAACGCGCTCGCCTCGACCGCGTAGAGGCAGCCGAGGGCGAGGCCGGGGAGCAGGCTCGGGGTTCGTCGCTCCCGCGAGAGACGGGAGCGCCGCGGGAGGACGAGCGCCCAGAGCACGGCGGCCGCCAGGACGAAGCGGACCGCGAGGAGCGTCGCGATGCCCGCGCCGCCGGAGTAGGCCTCCTTGGCGAAGATCGCCATGGCGCCGAAGCCGGCGGCCGAGGCGAGGCAGAGCGCCACGCCGCGCGGATCGGGCCTCGCGTGGGACACGACTGTGACCGTTGGAGCGGAGGGTCGCCTAGATCCAGCGACGGCCGGCAGTGTCGACGCGCGAGTCGGCGCCGTACCTGAAGGCGGCGAACTCGAAGGCGGCGATGCCGGCGGCGGTGATGAGGAGAGTGATCATGGAGGCATTGTCCGCTCTTGTGCGGTATCGCGGTAGCCTTGGTTAGCTTGAGAACCAGGAGGTTCTACCTATGGAAGCTGTGACGGCGAGCACATGACGATCCAGCAGCTCACGTACTTCCTCGCGGCGCTCGAGCACGGTTCGTTCTCCGCCGCCGCGGAGGAGCTGCACATGGCCCAGCCGTCGCTCTCCGAGCAGGTGCGCCGCCTGGAGGCCGAGCTCGGCGTCCGCCTCTTCCAGCGCGGTGGCCGCGGCCTCGTCGTGACGGAGGCGGGCCGGCGGCTGCGCGAGCACGCCCAGCGGGTGCTCGACGACGTGGAGGGCGCGCGCGAGGCGGTGGCCGAGACGCGCGAGCTGCGTGGAGGGACCGCGACCTTCGGCACCTGGGGCGCCGCGCGCTTCTACCCCGGGACGCAGATCGTCGCCGACTTCCGCCGGAAGTTCCCCGATGTCCGCCTCCGGCTGCTCGGGCTGAACTCCGCCGACGTCGCCGACGCGGTCCGCGAGGGCGATCTCGAGGTCGGGATGGTCGCGCTGCCGATCGATGATCACGGCCTCGCCGTCCAGCCGATCATGCAGGACGAGCTCGTCTACGCCAGCGCCTCGGCCGACGCGCTGCGCGCCCCGAAGACGATCCTCGAGGTCGCCGCCGCGCCGCTCGTCCTGTTCGACGCCTCCTACGCCACCGAGGACCCGACCCGCCGCCAGCTCGCGGCAATCGCCCAGGCCGCGGGGGTCACGATCGAACCGCAGATCGACGTGGAGGACGTCGAGATGGCGATCGAGCTCGCCGCGCGCGGGCTCGGCGACACGCTCGTCTCCCGGGGCATCATCCACTCCATGGGGCGCCGGATGCCCAAGCGCCTCGGCTGGGTACCGTTCGCCGAGCCCGTGTACGACACGTTCGCTTTCATCCAGCGCCGCGACGCCCGGATCTCTCCGGCCTCCCGCGAGTTCCTGCTGGTCGCCGAGGCGCGGCTGCGCGCGCTGGCCGCCGAGCTCGAGGAGAAGCCGCCGCGCTCGCGGCTGCCGGCGGTGACGTGACCGCACGGCCGTTCGTTCTTCGAAGCGTTGTTCGAAGAACGAATGGGTGTTCGGCGTGAGCCCGTGGCTGCTCGCTGCGCTGGTCGGCGTCGGCGCGTACCTCGGCGGCCTGGCGGTCCTGCTCCTCGCGGGCCGTGGGACGGACGCGCGCGCCGTCGCGCGGCTCGTGCCCGACTGCCTGCGCCTCGCCCGGCGGCTCGCGCGCGATCCGCGGGTCTCCCGCGGGCGGCGGCTCTCCTTGCTCGCGCTTGTCGCCTACCTGGCGCTGCCGTTCGATCTCGTGCCCGATTTCATCCCGGTGCTCGGTGCGCTGGACGACGCACTGCTGGTCGTCCTGGTCCTCCGGGGGGTCGTGCGAGCTGCGGGCCCAGAGCTCGTCGCCGAGCACTGGCCCGGCCCGCGGCGCGGGCTCGACCTGCTCCGAGGAGCGCTGCGCATCGCCGAGCGTCGATGAGGCCCCACCCCTCGGGGATCGATCGGCGCTCGGCGTGTCCGCGAGCCGCTCGTGACGAGGGCGCGCATGCCGGGGTGAAGCTGCACCGTTCGAACCCCACCCCGGTCCCGGGTAGCATCGACAGCCATGTCGAGCCCCACTGCCACGGTCGCCGAAGAGGAGTACCTGCAGACGCTGTTCTGGCTCCAGGAGGCGGGGCTGCCGATGACGGGGGCGAACCTCTCGCGCGCGATGCAGCTCTCCGCGCCGACGGTCCACGAGATGGTGCGTCGCCTCGAGGGCGACGCGTACATCACGCGCGCAGGCGACAAGACGATCTCGTTCACCGCGGCCGGCGCCGAGCACGCGCGCGGCATCGTCTCGCGCCACCGGCTCATCGAGCGCTACCTCACGGACGTCGTCGGCGTCCCGTGGGACGATGTCCACGAGGAGGCCGAGAACCTCGAGCACGCCATGTCCCCACGGTTCGAGAAGTACATGCGCGAGGCGATCGGCGACGCGAAGACCTGCCCGCACGGCCACCCGATCGAGCTCGGCACACGGATCGAGGGCGTGCCGCTCGCCGACGTCGAGGTCGGCGCGACGGTCCAGGTCCTGCGTTTCGAGAACGAGGCCGAGGACCTGCTTCACGTCCTGAAGTCCTCGGGCCTGGAGCCCGGGCTAGAGGGCACGCTGACCTCCAAGGATTCAGAGGCCGTCGTCGTGGAGGACGCGGACGGCATCCGCGCCGAGGTCACCCCGTCGGTCGCGGCGACCGTCTCGGTACTCGCCGATCCGTCGCCGCCGCAGCGCGTCACGCTGCCCGAGC
>Ga0136611_10004226_pt1 | contig 10055 bp, 5 predicted proteins | sample AntDrymUQ2232306_2_FD_106645 | JGI IMG/M metagenome (GOLD analysis project Ga0136611, IMG submission 106645) | Polar desert sand microbial communities from Dry Valleys, Antarctica - metaG UQ223 (23.06) | ecosystem: Environmental > Terrestrial > Soil > Desert | place: Antarctica: Dry Valley... | reverse complement strand
GGCGGAATTCGGACGCGCCTTTCACGACGCGAATGCCGTTTTCGTCGCTGATGTTTACCCGGCGAGTGAGCCGCCCATTCCCGGCGTCACCGGTCAGACGATCGTCGACGAACTCGTGCGGGAAGGTCATGACGGAGCGCGCTTTCAACCCGACTGGACGAAGCTGATGCACGACGCGGGACGGATGCTCGAGCCCGGTGATTGCGTGATCACCCTCGGAGCCGGAAATATTCACGAGATCGGCTCTGCGCTGGCCGCGGATGTGGCGCTGCTCGACGAACTGCAACACGCCATGGGGCCGGGCTTGCTCAAGCTCTACGAGCCGCTCGCGAAGCACACCACGATGCGCATCGGCGGCCCGGCGCAAATCTGGGCGGAGCCGGAGACCGAGGAAGGTTTGGCGCGGCTGGTGAAGTTTACCCGCGAGCGCGGCATTCCGCTTTTCCCGTTGGGCCGCGGCTCAAATCTGCTCGTGCGCGATGGGGGAATTCGCGGTGTGGTGGTGCATCTCGCACGCGGCGAGTTCAAAGCGATCGAAGTGCGCGAAGGGCAAATCACCGCCGGCGTGGGGGTCCGGCAAAAGGAGCTCGCCTACGCCGCGCGCGATGCGCAGATCGGAGGCTTCGAGTGGCTTGAAGGAATCCCCGGCAATGTGGGAGGCGCCTTGCGCATGAATGCCGGCGCGATGGGCGGCGAAACGTTCCGGCAGGTGGTGAGTGTTCGCTACGTCGATGCTGAGGGGGAGTTTCACATGAAAACGCCTGCGGAGATGGATGTGCACTACCGGCACTGCGGCATGCTCGATCGGAATATCGCGATTTCCGCGACCTTCATTGGCCAGCCGAGCACGCCCGAGCAGATCGAACGGAAGCTCGACGAGTCGCTGATGAAGCGGCGGACCAGTCAACCCCGCGAATCGAGCGCGGGCTGCATCTTCAAAAACCCGGAAGGAACACCCGCCGGAAAACTGATCGACGAACTCGGTTTGAAAGGCGCGCGTGTCGGAGGCGTGAAAGTGTCCGAAGTGCACGGGAACTTCATCGTGAACGACGATCACGGGAGCGCTTCCGACGTGCTCCAATTGATCGCACAAATCAAAGAAACGGCGCAGCGCGACCGCGGGATCACTCTCGAGACGGAAGTGCAAATCCTCGGGGAGGACGCAACCGCGTGAGCGCACCGATTTCACCAACACAGCTCGACCTGTGTGGCAAAAAGATTGCCGTTCTGATGGGTGGACCGGGCTCCGAGCGGAAGGTTTCCCTCGCCACGGGTGCAGGTGTGGGAAACGCCTTGCGGACGCTGGGCGCGGAGGTGACCGAAGTCGACGTCGCCGGCCCGGATTTCACGCTCCCGGCGGGCACCGAAATCGCCTTCAACGCAATTCACGGCACGTTCGGCGAGGATGGCCAGGTGCAGCGCGCACTCGAAGCCCGCGGCGTCGCTTACACCGGCGAAGGCGTCGCCGGCAGTGAGTTGGCGATCGACAAGATTGCGACGAAACAGCGCTTGCAACAACGCGGCGTCCCGACCGCCGCGTTTGAAGTGTTAGCGGACGGCGCGCGGCCGACCCTGCCGTTGCCGTTCGTCATCAAAGCGCCGCGCGAAGGTTCGAGCGTGGGCGTCTTCATCGTCAAAGATGCCGCTCAGCTCGAGCAGAACTTGCGCGACGCCGCAGCGTATGGGCGCGAGTTGCTCGTCGAAGCGTTCGTCGAAGGGCGCGAACTGACCGTCGGCATCGTCGGCGAGCGGGTGCTTCCAGTGATCGAGATCGTGGCGAAGAAGGACTTCTACAACTTCGAAAACAAATACCCATTTCTCAATCCGAACGCCGCCGGTGCGGACCACTTCTGTCCCGCGCACCTTTCGGCGGAAGAGACGCGCAAGGTGCAGGATGCCGCCCGCGCAGCGCACGCCGCGCTTGATCTGGAAGTCTATTCCCGGGTTGATCTACTCCTCGCCGCGGACGGCACTCCTTACGTCCTCGAAGTGAACACCATTCCCGGCATGACTCCCTCATCGCTCCTGCCGGAAGCCGCCGCCGCCGACGGGCTGAGCTATCCCGAGCTTTGCCGCCGCATCGTCGAGCTCTCACTTGCTCGTTTCCCCAAGCAATGAAAGGCAAACCCCGCAATCAACGTCTCTCGAGCTCGAAGGTGCGTAAACAACAGCACATCCTCGAGGTCACCATCCGGCGCGACAAAGCCGTCGCGATGCGCAACCGCGCGATCACGGCGTTCATCTGCAAGACGCTGGTCTTCGCCACGCTCGCGGCCGGTGCATGGATCGGTGGCAAAGAGGCCCTGCGCCGCTTCCTGTGGGAGAATCCTGACTACTTCCTCACTGATCTGCGCGTGACGCCGACCGATGGAGCCGTGACTCGCGAGCAGGTCCTGCAGACCGCCGGGATCGTCGAAGGCCGAAACATTTTCACCTTCGATCTCGCCGCCGCGCGCGCCGAACTCGACAAGCTCCCGCAAGTCGAGCGTGCGGAAATTCAACGCGTGCTGCCGAACCGCATCGACATCACGATTACCGAGCGGCGCCCGATTGCGTGGGTCACACAGCGCGCCAATGAAGATCCGACCGCTTCGGAAAAAGCATTTCTGATCGATGCTCGCGGAGTCGTCATGCGGAGCAAAATCCTCCTGCCCGAATATCGGCATCTTCCCACGATTTCCGGCGTCGCGATCGAGAACCTCGTGCCGGGACAACGGGTGAATTCCTTCGAGATGCGCGCCGCGCTCGACCTTGTCCGGTTAAACGGCGACAACACGCACTGGGAGGCGCTGAACATCGATCTCTCGAAGGGCTATTGCCTCGTCGTGACGGATCGCAATCATTCGAAAATTACGTTCGGGCTCAAAGACATTGCCAAGCAACTCGACCGTCTCTTCCGCTACCTCGACCTCATCCGACCCATGAACAAAGAGATCCTCACGGTGAATCTCATGGTGGAACGAAATACCCCCATCACGTTCGCTCCAATCGAAGGGGAGGTGCCGGAGAGCAGCCCGACGCTCGTAGCGCCGAAAACGGCGGCGCCTGTTCCGGTGAAGACCGCGCAGCCAGTGGCGAAATCCGCTACGCCCGCTCCTTTCACAAAGCCCTTCAACGCGCCAGCCTCGGCCGCGGCAACTCCGGCGCCGTCCGGCAAAACCAAACCCGGAACTTTCCGGAAACCATTCCGCCTTAATCCCTGATGGCCAGAGACGACATTCTTGTAGGACTCGAAATCGGCACCTCGAAGGTGTGCGCCGTCGTCGCGGAGACTCGCCACGATGGCACGGTGAAAATTCTCGGAGTCGGGCAAACGCCGTCACGCGGCGTGCGCAAAGGCGAGATCGTCGATTTCGACACCGCGGGGAAGTGCGTGCGGGAAGCGCTCGCCGATGCGGAAGAGAAAAGCGATGTGATGATTCGGAGCGTGTTTCTCGCCGTCAGCGGGGGGCACATGGAGAGCTTCAACAATCGCGGGTCGATCAACATTCCGGAAGACCGCGAAGAGATTTGCGAAGAGGACTGCGAGGAAGTGCAGTCCGCCGCGCGCGAGGTGAGCATTCCCAGCGCGAACATGTTCGTGCACTCCATCCTGCAGCACTATTACGTCGACGGGCAGGATGGTGTGCTCAATCCGATCGGCATGATGGGCCGCCGGCTCGAAGCGGATTTCCACATCATCCACGGCGTCGGGACACGGATCAAAAACAGCGTCCGGTGCGTGAAAGAACTCGATCTTGAGGTGGAAGACGTCGTCTTTGCGCCGCTCGCGAGCGCTCAAGTGGTGCTGGATTTGAACCAGAAAAACCTCGGTGCGCTCGTCATCGACATCGGCGCCGGCACGACGGGTTACGTGGTTTACAACGACGGCGCGATCAAGCACAGCGGCTGCGTGGGCGTCGGCGGCGATCACGTCACGAACGACATCTCCCTTGGGCTGCGTATTCCGATGGCACGCGCCGAGCGATTAAAAGTCGACGAAGGCAGCACCAATCTCGGGCAGAGCCTGCCCGGCGAGACGGTGACGATGAAAGACGAGACCGGCTTCGCTGGAAAAGAGATCGAGCGCGAGATGCTGAACACGATCATCCATTGCCGGGTGCGCGAGACGCTCGAACTGGTGAAGCGCAAGCTTGAGGCGGAGGGGGCGCAGATCGGCTACCTCGGCGCCGGCGTTCAAATCACCGGCGGCTGCTCGTTGCTCAAAGGCATCGAGCATCTCGCGGAGGATACCTTCAGCCTGCCGGTGCACGTCACCCACGCGAAGACGATGTCCGGGTTGACCTCCGCGTTTGAGAACCCGCAATTCTCTGCCGCGATCGGCCTCGTAAAATACGCGCAGTCGCAGCAAGTCGGCGTGCGACATTCCGGGTTCTTCAGACGGCTCACACGGCGCCTTCCGTTCTTCGGTCTTTGGTAAACCCACGCACTCCTTTCCACGTATGATTGAAATCAGCCGTCACACCCAGGCCAGCCTCGCACCCGAACTCCAAATCAAAGTCGCCGGACTCGGCGGCGCCGGGCTGAGTGCACTTGATCGCATCCAGCTCGATGGCCTCGATGTCGCCGAGTTGATCGCGATCAACACCGATGCGCAGTCGCTTGCCGGCAGCGTCGCCCCGATCAAGGTGCAGCTTGGCCGCAACACCACACGGGGCCTCGGTGCCGGCGGCGACCCGGAGATCGGTTATGCTGCGGCGGAAGAGGCGCTCGATGAAGTGCGCTCCGTTTTAGAGGGCGCCTCACTGTTGTTCCTTTGCGTTGGCCTCGGCGGCGGCACCGGCTCTGGCGCGGCGCCGCTGCTCGCGAATCTGGCGCGCCAGCAAAGCGCGCTCGTGGTGGTTTTCGCGACGATGCCGTTCACCTTTGAAGGCCGCCGCCGCATGGCACAGGCAGAAGAGGCACTCGCGTCTCTGCAGCAGCAAGCCGATGTCGTGATCTGCTTCGAGAACGACAAAATGGGCGATGCCGTGAGCCCTCGTGCCGGGATTCAGGAAGCATTCGCTGCCGCGGACCAAACGATCAGCCAAAGTGTGCGCGCGATTGCCGGACTGCTCCAGGGGCAAGGCGGCCTGATCAACGTCGGCTTCGACGAGCTCGCGACCGCACTGCGCGCGCACGCTCCGCGCTGCTTGTTTGGCTATGGCGAAGCGGAAGGCGACAACCGCGCGCACGCCGCACTCGAACGCGCGTTGCGCAACCCGCTCATGGATCGCGGCCGGATGCTTGCGGACGCCGAGAACCTGCTCGTGCACGTTTCCGGCGGCCCAAGTATGACGCTCAATGAAGTGCAGATCCTCATGGAGGAATTGAACCGCCATATCAGCGACACGACGCGGCTGCTCTTTAGCACCTCCGTCGATCCGCGGCTCGCCGGGCGGATGACGGTGACCCTCCTCAGCGCCATCACCGCGACCGCTGCGGAAGCAGCGCCGCAAATTGTCGAGCGCGCGCCGCTCCCTGCTGTCGCCGAACCCGCGCGGGAGACCCTCGCAGCGCGCAAGCGCCCCATTCCCGCGCTCGAACCTGTCGCGGTTGTCCCCGTTTTCGTTCAACCGTTTCCTGCGCCGGTCGCGATCGAAGCTCCTGAGCCGCCGGCTGCGCCCATGGTTGCTCCCGCCCCTGTCGAAGTTCCGCAGCGGGCGGCTGCCCCGGTCGCCAGCGCCGCGACGGACCCGGCCGTCGCGCCAAATGCCGGCAAGCCGAACGGTCGCCCGAAGACCGCGAAGGAGGAGAAACAGGAGCAAATGTTCTTCGAGCCGGTGACCCGCGGCCGGTTCGAAAAAAGCGAGCCGACGATCGTTGACGGGCAGGATCTCGACGTTCCCACCTTCCTCCGCCAGAACGTCCGGGTGAAGTAAGGACGCGCTCCGACTCCGCGGAGGTCACGGCGTGAGTGCCCTTCTCATACGGCCTCTTACGCTGACGAACGCTGGCAAATGATCGTGGGGGGAAGCGGGAAGCGGCCGTTGTCTCCGGTGTAGATGACGAGCCCGCCACGATGCGGAGCGTCTTCCGGAACTTCGCAGCGGAGGGTGCATCGTCCGTTCCCAGCCCTTTCGAGGACTTGCGCGAGCAGTTCCCCTTCGACAGTCGCGTGGGCCAGGTAGCCGTAAGCACCGCGCCCTTCCCGGAGATAGCTCAATGCGCCCCGGGCATCGTGCGGATGGTTCGGCAGCGTCCCCTCGTAAATGCGGATCCCATTCAGCGACATCCGGAAGGATGTCGGGTGCGCGGATGCGTCAGTCTGCGGCGTGCCGGGCCGACACGCGGACGCTTCGCAAAGGACTCGCAAGCGGGTGAGCGGCCCGGCTGCCTGCCCGAGCGGGACCTGCCATTCAAAGAAGCCGTGGCCTCGCCCGTAGGCGCAGCCATGCGCCTGCGCCTCGTGCAGATTCGCAGACATTCCGTCGCTCCAATGCGCTCCGCTCCACTCATGGGGAGCAACGCGCAGGATGGTGTCGGTGAAGCCTGCCTGTGTGGCGGGGAATCCCGCATCGACGAAGAACTGGACGTAGTTTGCGGCGACGAGCGTGCCGTCGGGGGCAACAGCGCGCACCCAAAGCGTGCAGAGCATCGTCACGTCCGGCATGCGTAAGACGACGCGCTCGGCCAGCTCGACGTGATGATGAGGAAAGGTGATCGGTTTCGATCCGGAGGCGAGGTCTTCGTGAAACCAACCGAGCGAATCCACTCCGCTGAGGCGCCAATGAAAGGTCACGTTTTCCCTCTGCTTCCGTGCGAAGTGCGAAGAGAAAACATCGACCCCGACCTCCTGGGAAGGCTCGCACCGCGCAACCGGCGGCGCGTCGATCGGGAGCACGTCACCGTTATTGATCAGCACTGGGTCATATCCGAAGTCTTTCGGCGTGCGGTCGTAGTTCAGGAAGCCGTTCCGCTCCCACTCAACATCATGCAACTCCGTAAAGATGTAGGCGGAGAGCGCACCGTGCAGACGAAGCTCGTTAGTAAGGAACTTAAAGCTCCAGCTAATATCCCGATCACCATCGAGAGCTCCGACCCCGCCATATTCGCTATTGATTAGCGGCTGGGTGCCTTGTTGGAAGCCAGGGACGTAGTTAAAAGTCGACCCGGCATAAGTCTGGGAGACGATCTCGCGAATATGGGTGCGGGCGCGTTCGTAGTTATCGATGTAGAAGTGCCACGAATTGATGTCCGTTTGTCCGTGCCCGTAATACTCGAGGTGCTCCCATGCGACGACGCTCATGTCTTCCACGAGCCGGGTCGGATCAAGGGACTTGGCGAGCTGCCACATGGCTTCGACCCACGTGTAAGACTGCTGGTTGGCGACGAGTTTCTTCGGGCCATCGCTGCCAGGGGTTGCCTCAACTACGATCGTGGAACCGTCTGGATTGATCAGCTTCACGAACTCTGCTTGTCCGCCAAACCCCCACGTCTCGTTGAACAGACACCAGGCAACGATCGAGGGATGGTTGTAGTCCCGCTGCATCCCGGCCCGCATCATCTCTTCGAACCGACGGCGCCCCGTGGGAGTGTCGCCGCCTTCCCCGAAATTAGGAAAGTCGGCCATGAGCAAAATGCCGAGCGTGTCGGCATAATAAAGCACCAACGGATCGTCGATCTTGATGTGGATGCGGAGCAGATCGAAGCCGAACCGCTTTGCTTGCAGGATGTCATCCTTCAGCGCCTCTACGTCCCCGGCGGTGTAGATCCCCTCGGGATGATAGGACTGATAAAGCGCGCCCCGTAAGTAGATCGGCTGCCCATTAAGGCAGAGCGCGGCGGGGGCTCCCGCCTGGGTCGCCGGCTGAGCAGAGAGAGTCCGCATGCCAAAGTAGCTATGCACCACATCGCGCGCGGCGCCTTCACCCAAGGTCAGAGTCAGCCGGTAAAGCTGTGGATCGTTCGGGTCCCACGGGATCACCGGATTAATCGGAATGGTGATCTCCCCTTTCCCCTCCCGGATCTCGCATCGGTGCGAGCTCAGCAACCCGGTGGGACTGGCAATCTCGATTCCGAGCACCGCATCGCCGCGGGTGAAAAGCTTCAGACGCGCTTCTTTGCGCTCCAACTCCGTCACGATCTCGAAACGCTCGGTATAAACGGCCGCGCGCGGCTCGATGAAGACCGTCTGCCAGATCCCGCTCACACTGCTATACCAACCCCACTGCTTCCCGACCGGCTGCTCTCGGTTCTCCATCGGGTCTTCGACGCGCAGCACGAGGCTGGCGGTCAGTTGCCCCGCCTCATTCCGCTCGAGGGCGTCGGTCAGATCGAACTCGAACGGCGTGTATCCCCCTTCATAACGACCGAGGTGCCGACCGTTGCACCAGGCGTCGGTGAAGAAATCCGCCGCCCCGATGGTCAGAATCACGCGCTTTCCCTGCCACGCGGTGCCATCAGGCAGGACGACGGTGCGTTGATACCAGCCAACTTCGTAACGCTTCACCTTCCGGTAATTGAACGGCGTCACTTCCACCGGATTTCGATACACGCGGCTGGCGAAGTAGTTGTCGTTGCCGGCGGAATCCGCTTCGCCCCACGCGGCGAGCGACTCCCATGGAAACGGCACGATGATCTGCTCCGGCCACTGCATCCCGGTTCGCGCAAACCACTGCTCCTCAAGACCTACCCGGTCGCCGTCGAACCGGAAATTCCAGGGACCATTCAGGTTTACCCAGTCCACGCCGTGCACAAAGGCGCGCTGGCGGTCCGGGCGTGGATACTCCGGGCGAGGAAGAAAAGTGCGGGTGCGCATGAAGCGTGGAGACGTTCCTCTGAGGCGTTGGCCGCGCGGGATGCTAAGGGGTTATCGCAGGCCCGAAAAGATCGACCTTAGGAAAGGGCGCCGGAGCGGGAATCCGCAATTGGCTTGCGCAGTGGGCGGTTGTGGGGTCGAATGCCGGCTCAGATCAGTGTCAGGGCGGCTTCTTACACGTGCCCCAGCCGTCCTTTGCGAAGTCTGATCCGAAATATGAGGCACACACCAACAATCTCGCCCGTCCAGGGGCCGTCCCGCGCTACCGCTCTCCCCTCAACGGCGACGATCCCGAAAATCGCCGCAATTGAAGAGGCGGCGGCACCCTACCCGATTCTCGTCCATTCGCATTTGCGCTGGGATTGGGTTTGGCAGCGGCCACAGCAGTTTCTCTCGAGGTTGGCGAAGAATCACCCGGTCCTTTTTGTGGAGGAGCCGATGGGGGTCGAAGGCATCGAAGCCCCACGCGCGGAAATCCGGGAAGTTGAAGGGTTACCTGGCGTGACCGTGGTGCGGTTGGAATTTCCTCCGCCGATGCTTGGTGATCGCGCGCGGCTCGATGAGGAGCAAAAGCGGCTCGTCACGACGTTATTGGCCGGGCCGCTTGGGCGGACGTTCGCCAGGCCCGTGCAGTGGTTTTACGATCCCATGGCGGTCACGGCGTTCGCCGGACAGATGGACGAAAGGGCCAACGTTTACGACTGCATGGATCAGCTTTCCCAGTTTCGCGGGGCGCCTGCGGAGCTGGTGCGTCGCGAGCGCGAGTTGCTCGCCGTAGCAGATGTCGTCTTCGCGGGAGGGCCGAAAATCCACAGTGCAAAGCGCCTCTCCAACGCCAATTGCCACTGCTACGGATGCGGCGTCGATATTCGCCACTTCGGGAAAGCCCGCGCGGCCGAAACGCCGGTGCCGGACGATGTCCGCGACCTGCCGGGACCGGTCCTCGGCTTTTTCGGGGTGGTCGATGAGCGCCTTGATTACGATCTCATCGCCGCACTCGCAGATGCACGGCCCAACTGGAGCATCGCCATGGTGGGCCCTGTCACAAAGGTCGACCCAGCGGCTTTCCCAAAGCGGCCAAACCTCCATTGGCTCGGTGGACGCGACTACGGCCAGTTGCCCGGATACGTTAAGCGGTTTGACGTCTGCATGATGCCGTTCGCGCGTAATGAAGCGACGGAGTTTATCAATCCGACGAAAGCGCTCGAATACATGGCCACTGGCCGGCCGATCGTCTCGACAGCGATCGAAGACGTGGTTCTGCAGTTTTCCGAGGTCGTTCAGGTCGCCAATTCACACGAGAGCTTTATTGCGG
>Ga0136611_10004225_pt1 | contig 10055 bp, 8 predicted proteins | sample AntDrymUQ2232306_2_FD_106645 | JGI IMG/M metagenome (GOLD analysis project Ga0136611, IMG submission 106645) | Polar desert sand microbial communities from Dry Valleys, Antarctica - metaG UQ223 (23.06) | ecosystem: Environmental > Terrestrial > Soil > Desert | place: Antarctica: Dry Valley... | reverse complement strand
GCTTCAATGACAGCGCGGCAGGCCTCGCTTCTACTGCCGCCGCCGCCAAAAGATAGGCCTCGACCGCCCGCTCGAGCTCGCCCGCCTTACGCAGCTTATCCCCGCGAACAATATCCGCAAATGTATCGGACTCTCCGTCAGATTCCGCAGTCATGGCCTCCTCCTATCTCCTCCACACGTGCCGCCGCACGGAATTATCGAAGCGCATGATACGCAGCGGTGTGGGCAGGAGCCTACCGCGCTATCCATGCCCTGCGGCGCGCCCATGATGCTTGCAACAACCCCGGCAAGTTTGAGCGCACCTCTGTCATCTGACTTGGGCGATCGACTACCACCCGATTGACGACGAATGCCGCATCCCGCCGAATTCCGCCGGTGTCAAAGTACAACTCGATGAAGTCATGACGCCGCATCAGATCGGCGAGGAATCCCCGATCGAGCCCGTGGCCGCTGTAGGGGAAAGCAAACGGTACTTTCTTCTGGTCGGTCAGGTAACGGACACGATCGCAAGATTCGACAATATCACTTTCGACTTCTCGCCGACTCATTGATTGGAGCCTGCGATGGGCAACGCCGTGCGCCCCGATGGTGAAACCAGCGTCTGCCATGGCGCGAATCTGATTACTGGTCATGTACGGTCGCTGTTCGCGGAGCATGGCGACCGGATCCACATCACATCGCTCACAGAGTTCATTGATGGCATCCTGATCCTGCTCGTCCAGACTCAGGAGCCGGACAAGCAGCGGGCGAGTGGACGCGCTCTGAGGCAACACCATGTTGAAGTTTTCCATGCGGTTGTTGGTCAGACGTGCAGCGGCGCTGGGCGTCAGCTGCTCCCCGCCCCTGACGCCCAGTTTTGCCGCGAGATCCTCGACACCATCCGGGGTCATGCGCTGGAAAGCATCCAAACACAATGAAACTTTCGATTCAAAGAAGAGCTCGCGGTTATCAACCAGAGCGGTGGTGACGAAGAATACGCCATCGAGTTGATACTTTTGGAGAATAGGTCGGATGACGTCATGGCATGCCGCAAAGCCATCGTCGAAGGTGAAAATGAAGTTGTTGCCCCCTCCTCGAACATTGTTTTTTCGTCGGTGTACCATTTCTGCGTAGGTGATGGCCGGGAAACTCTCGCGCATGAAGGCGACATCTGCGTCGAACTGCTCCGAGGTCTTGAAAGGATAATAGTTAAAATATGGTAAGGGTTGATCGCTCACCATATGGTAGCACAAGGCTAGCATGTCGGCGGGAAAAAGACGGGCCCACACCCCGAGGGGAACGCCGCTCAGCACAGTGCGGCCCGCAGATTTCCCATTGCTCATAATCGTGACCAAGGGCATTGCAGCGACTCCGTGATGGGTAAAGACGTCAGGCAAAGGCGAAGTCACCGTCACTCACGCTTAGATGTATGCCATCCGCAGCGGCGGCTAGCGGGCCATCTTTACGGCTAGTATAGCAAAAGTAGGCACGCCGACGTTGCCTGAGAAATAGGCCGAGCAGCCGCAGCGGGACTAGATCCGTGCGGATGACTCCGGGGAGGATCATATCATCCGCCCCGAAGTCGCGCGCTTGACCCAACGCGAACGATAGCAAAATGCGCTCGTCGGCAGAATCGCCGAAATGGTAATCGAGGACGATGAGCGTCCGCTTGCCATCCAGCCCCTGCTCGTGGCGTAACACCACGAAGCCCTTGTGATCGGCGCTCTCGGGGCCATAAATTTCTATAGCGACATACCTGAACAACGGCTTGTAATCAGTGAAATAGAACCCTCCCGTTATCCCTTCGGGCTCCGTGGTGATCCATGGCTCCTCGATCATCCAGTTAATAATGTCGGCCCCGCGCCGGAAACGAATCGGGGCGGACCGGTCTTGGTCGGCCTCGAACATGTCGCTCCCAATTCGATCGACGACGCGTGCTTCGAACCGTGTTCGGCCCCGCGCGACATAAGCGATCAGTAACGGGAAGAGCAGACGCTTAAAGAGCGCGTCGGCAGCGACGATGATCCGGTCGAGCGAAGGCAGTCCAATACTGTTGTTGCGCCGAGCAAGCTTACGCATGACCCTGAACGGCAAAGCCAGCGGGTTGTTTCGCGAAAACTTGCCCTCAATATATTCGAGCGGACCCAGTGGCTTGAATCGCAGCGCTTCATACACGCGAGCCGCCTCGGCATTGAGATGGGTGACGACCAGATCCCGGCGCAAGGCTCGGGCACGCAGCAGCAGCTTCGCACCTGCTCCGGTGTGGCGCAGTTCGGGCGGCACGTACCACGTGGAGAGCCAGTACACCTTCTCGTCGCGCCCTCGAACGCGAAGGCGACCGGGCATGAGTCCGAGATAGCCGACGCACCTGCCATCCTGATATGCCACAAGCAAGCCGACGTCACCAGGGTCAGCAGCAGGATTGCGGTCTTGCGCTCGACTGCGGGCTATCGCCGCGGGCACGACCTCGCCGGGCTGTGAGGCCGCGAGCGAACGACGAGCGAATCGCTCCAGCTCACCGACCATGATCGTTTCGATCTCAATACCCATGCCAACTCCGGTCACGGCTCACTGCGATGCACATAACGGAAAATGGGATCGACTCATGCTCGTTGCCCACGCGGACAGGGTATGCAAATTGCAAGCCACGAGCCGGGGGAAGATGACGACAACACGATGGGCGGGACTACTGACCGATGAGATTCCCCGTGCGAGCGCGTTATCGCTCGCAGAAAGGAGCTCGTGGGCAACTCGGCCATCGGCAAGCTTGCGCAGCGTGGTCTGACTAATGAAATCGTTACTATTGTGGAGGGTTGACTGCTCCGATCGCGGGGACAGTTGCGACTTTGGGCCGGGGGTTTCGACGAAGGAGATCGGGATCGACAAGTCGACGCACCGGCCCTCCTACCCGGAGCCACCCGCACGCGCCGTCGAATTGGCGGGTACGAGCGTGCTGCCGCGCGCCCAGATCGCCAGCGACCTGGGCCTTAACCCGAGACCCTGCGTCCATGACTCAAGCAGACCGACGTCAAACTGATAGACTACAGCGCCGGGGCGCACGCGACCAGCCGCGAAACAAACGGCAACACCCGCATCCACGCCGATATGCTCGCCGCCGACGCCACGGGCGAGCGTCGGCATGGCCCGGCTGATGTGCACAACTGGGCTGCGCGGTTGACACGGTCGCCGCCGCATTGCCCGCACAATCGTCGCCGATTGTGCCGACACGCACGCCCCCGGCGGGGGCAGGCGGGTCTCCGGCCCGGCGCAAGTCGACATCCCGACAGGCTCATCTCGGCGGACACTGTCGATCATGGGACTGTCGGATCTCTGATGTCAATTGGCAGCCCCAACCGTTGATAGGACACCCGTATCTCTATGCCGTTCGACCGTGCTCGCTGCACGAATAGGCGCGGCATCCCGGCAGGGCCAATATGCAGTTCCGTCTCAGCATCGCGCACGGTGTCGGTGTAACGCATCACGATGCCGTCCCCCGTGGGCGTCGCAGTCGGACTCGCGACGCCGGCCTTCTGCGGGAGATAGACCGCTAGCTGATCCCACATCCCATCTTGGGTGGACGCGGGTGCCCAAGCACCGCTCATCTGACGCGCCCAGGTCTGCTCGCCGATCGCGATCTGCTCGAACGTCCGCGTCGCACCTGATCCCGCTGAGGCGTAAATATTGACGATGTGCAGGCGCGATGGTCCTTGTTGATCACCGCGATCGAAGCGCACGCGCACCGATGAGCGGGCACCGCCGCCATAATCGACCAATACATCCAGTTCCCCTGTGCGCACCTTCTCGGTCGCCTCGAGCATCTGTTGCAGCGTCGGAGGGACGGCGGTTGGTCCCACGCTGGGCGACTGCTGCGGCGCCACCGCACTGACGCTCGGTAGCCCGGCGCTGAATAGTGGCGGGACGACGGTCGCGATCGGGGTCGGGGTCACAATCGTCGTCTCGGTCGGGGACGGGATTATGGTCGGGCCGGAGGCTGCCATTGTCGGCGTGACCCCAATCTCGACCGGTGTCTCGGCAGTCGGACTGGTGGTGCTGGCGATTGCCCCGATAACGGTTGTCGGGGTTAACGCTACTTGGACAACGTCGACGTTCCGTGGCGTGGCTAGGCGCAACAGAAACAGCGTCGTGACGAGCCCAAGCCAGAGCAAGAATCCCGTGAGCATGAGGGCACGGCGGGACCCGCTCCGCTGCGGCGGAGTCGCCGAGGCCTCTCCCGACTGGGAGGGAGGGATCTGCGGCGGGTCAGCCCTGCTGCTTTGCCATCCCTGCTTACCTGGGGCGGGAGTAGCGCTTCCGCCATGCCAGTTTCTTGGACGACCTGCGACCAACTCACGCTTAGGGGCAACTTGGCCACGTTTTCGGTACCAAGTCTTCCCTCTCGTACTATTATCCGCGCGGTCCGAAGCCCCCGGCTCCATCACTGCCTCCTGCCCGTGACCCTGCATCATCAGTCGTCACGCCCACTCCCTATCGCGATCGTAACGCCACTAGAGTTCCTGCCGATCGCGCACCCGTGAATGCACTGAGGAGCGGCTGCAGGCTTGCATGGCAATTCGGGAATGGTAAAGTGTACCACCGCGATGCTGCAACCTGGAGGGAAATCGCGCGGGCAGAATGGGGGCCGTCTGCCATGGGGGAGCCGGGTGGCCTCCGATATTCGGCATCGCGATGCGCCCGGCGGGGCAAGGTGAGTGTTTTCGCCCAGTCTTCCGGCAGTAATCTTCGCCATGTACTCGAGCGGCGTTCGCACTATTCTGGAAATGTCCGGTCGATCGATCCGCGTCAGATCGGACATGGAGTGGTCTTTGAGCGGACCGCGCGGTGATCGGTGGCGTGGCCACGGTGGGGGGATAATGAAGATCCTTGTCACGGGGACAGATGGGTACATTGGTGCCGTACTCGCGCCGCTGCTCGTCGCGCGCGGGCACGATGTCACCGGGCTGGACACCGGCTTCTACCGGGAGGGTTTGCTTTACGATGGCTCGCCGTGCTCGTTGACACGGCTGAAGAAGGATGTGCGCGAGGTAGTTGAGGAGGATCTACGCGGCTTCGATGCGGTCGTGCATCTCGCCGAACTGTCGAATGACCCGCTCGGCCAGTACAACCCCTCGCTCACACACGCGATTAACCATCGCGGCAGCGTCGCGCTGGCCGAGAAGTGCAAGCGTGCCGACGTGCCGCGCTTCATTTACAGCTCATCCTGCAGCGTTTATGGCCTTGGCTCTGACGAAATCAAGACCGAGGAGTCCGAGCCACGCCCACAAACGGCATATGCCGAGTGCAAGGTCCTGGTCGAGCGAGATGTGCTGGCCCTCGCCGACGATACATTCGCGCCGACGTTCCTGCGCAATGCCACGGCTTATGGGCCTTCGCCGCGGATGCGATTCGACGTCGTGCTGAACAACCTCGCGGGGCTTGCCTGGACGACCAATGAGATTCGCATGACCAGCGATGGTACACCCTGGCGCCCGCTCGTGCATGTGCTCGACATCTGTGAGGCGATGGCCTGCACGATTGAGGCCCCGCAGGCGACTGTGGGAGGCCAGATCTTCAATGTCGGCGACACAGCACAAAACTACCGCGTCCGCGATATCGCGCAGATAGTTGCGGAGAGTTTCACCGGTTGTCGGCTGATCTTCGGCGTGAGCGACGGGGATAACCGCAGCTATCGGGTGTCGTTCGAGAAAATCCGCACGCAATTGCCCGGCTTTGCCTGTCGGCGGGATGCGGGGACGGGAGCGCGCGAACTCCGCGCTCTGTTCGAGCAGGTCGCCATGTCTGCTGACATATTTCAGTTCCGGGCCTTCACTCGCCTGAAGCAGCTCGACCATCTACTCGCCAGCGGACAGCTCGACGCCGAGCTCTTCTGGAGGGCAGCATGATCTTCGAGGAGACGCCCTTACCTGGTGCCTTCGTCATTCGGCTAGAGCGACGGGAGGACGACCGAGGCTTCTTCGCCCGCAGTTGGTGCCAGCACGAGTTCGCCGCACACAACCTGATCGATCGTATCGTGCAGGTCAACACCTCGTATAATCGGCTGAGAGGGACACTCCGGGGGATGCATTGGCAGCAGGCTCCGCACGCGGAAACCAAGCTGGTTCGCTGCACCAGGGGGGCGCTCTACGACGTGATCGTCGATCTGCGCCCCGATTCGCCAGCGTATAAGCGATGGGTCGGGGTAGAGTTGACGGCGGACAACCGCGACATGCTGTACGTCCCCGAGGGTTTCGCGCATGGCTTCCAGACGCTAGTGGATGGCACCGAAGCCATCTACCAGGTGTCGCAGTTTTACACGCCCGGGGCCGAACGCGGGGCGCGCCATGACGATCCCGCCTTCGACATCGGCTGGCCGTTGCCGGTGGCGGCGATTTCCGATAAGGACGGCGGTTGGCCGGATTATCTGTAGCGTCGGCGGGCGCCGACGCTGAGGGCGCGCCACCGGCGTAACCCGTTGAGAGGACGCGATGATAATCGTCGACAAGGCCCTGCAACAGCGCCAGCGGGAAGGACGGCCAATACGCGTCGGCATGGTGGGCGCAGGCTTTATGGCGCGCGGGATCGCGCTGCAGATCGAAACCGCCACTCCGGGTATGGAACTGGTGGCGATCGCTAATCGGCGTATCGATGGGGCCACTCGCGCCTACAAAGAGGCTGGCGTGGATCGGACGCGCGCCGCAGACTCCCCGGCGGCGATCGCCGCGGCGATCGCCGCCGGGGAGCGGATTGTCACCGAAGATGCTCTGGCCCTTTGCGCCGCCGATGGGATAGACGTGGTGGTAGAGGTCACCGGCGCTGTCGAATTCGGGGCGCACGTCGCACTACGAGCGATCGAGCATGGTAAGCATGTGGTGCTGATGAATGCTGAACTGGATGGTACGATCGGCCCCATGTTGAAGGTGTACGCTGATCGGGCCGGTGTGGTGCTCACAAATGCCGACGGCGATCAGCCGGGAGTAACGATGAACCTGTATAGGTTCGTCAAGGGTCTCGGCATGCGCCCGGTCCTCTGCGGCAACATTAAGGGGTTGCACGATCCGTATCGAAATCCCACGACACAGGAGAATTTCGCTCGCCGTTGGGGTCAGAATCCGTACATGGTTACCTCCTTCGCGGATGGTAGCAAAATCTCTTTCGAGCAGGCAATCGTGGCGAACGCGACTGGCATGGGAGTGGCCAAGCGGGGGATGTACGGTCCGTCGGTGCCGACCGGTACGTCGGTCACGGAGGCGGCCGACTGGTATCCTGCAGAGGCGCTCCTCGCGGGCAATGGCATTGTCGATTACGTCGTCGGCGCGGCCCCCGGCCCCGGCGTGTTCGTTCTCGGCACCCACGACCACCCGACCCAACGACATTACCTGAATCTGTATAAGCTGGGGCCAGGCCCATTCTACTGCTTTTATACCCCGTACCATCTCTGCCATTTCGAGGTACCGAACACCATCGCCCGTGCCGCACTTTTCCACGACGCCGCACTGACGCCGCTCGCGGGTATCTGCGTCGAGGTGGTCGCTACAGCCAAGACCGCTCTCGCGCAGGGCCAGATCCTCGATCAGATCGGCGGCTACACGACGTACGGGCAATGCGAGAACGCCGCTGCGGCCCGTTCACAAGATCTGCTACCCTTAGGTCTGGCCGAGGGTTGTCGACTGAAGCGCGATCTGGCCGCAGACCGGGTGCTCACCTACGCCGATGTTGAACTGCCTACGGGCCGAGTATGCGATCGATTGCGTGCCGAGCAGAATACGCATTTCGCCGTGTGAGCGTAGAGGACGGCATAACCCACGCCTAATCGGGCGCAATGATGGCCGGCGACTTTGCGGATCGCGACCCCGACGGTATGCTCCAGATTCGGGAGGCTGCTACGCGAGTTCTCAGGGCGCGTTCGTGTTGAGCACTCGCAGAGGCAATTGGGCGATGACCCGGGTCCCTCCGCTCATCGGTCGGTCGATGTTGAAGATGCCGCCGAGCGACTCGACCCGTTCGCGCATACCTCGCACGCCTAGCCCCCCCTTACGAAGCGGTGTCAGCTGGCCATCGCCGAACCCGATCCCGTCGTCCTCGACCGCAAACGCCACGGTGCTCGGGCCGTAAGCCAGTAGTATCCCCACTTGCTCCGCCTGCGCATGCTTGCATATGTTTGTCAGCGCCTCCTGTGCCACGCGATACAACGCCAACTCGATCTGCTTGTCGAGGGTCACGAGCTCGCCATGGATCGCGAGACTCGTCGGCGGGGCACCGGATCTCGACATCCGCCCCGCAAGGCTCCGCAGCGCTGCGGCTAGCCCCAGATCCTCCAGCACTTGCGGTCGCAACTCGCGCGCCATATCGTGCAGGGCCTCGGCGCACTCCATGAGGCTCGCGCGGGCGCGCTCCAGTGCTTCGCGCGCTTGGTCTTCGCCCTCGCGAAGTTTCGCGATGTCGCGATCAAGGCGAAAAATTGCTGCGGTTAAGGTGTGACCAACGTCATCATGGAGGTTCAGCGCGACCCTGCGTCGTTCTTCTTCGAGGTCCAGGATTAAGCGTCGTTCCGTCGCGACGCCCGCTATGTCGCGCGCGACATAGCGGGCGAACGCTTGCATCGCGCCGAGAGCGTCAATATCGAACATATTCTCGTGTGTAGGATCGGCCACATTTAGGACGCCAAAGCCCCCACGCGCCATCGATACTGGCACACTGATATAGCTGCCCGTCCGGTAGCCGAGGACCCCCCGAATTACAAGAGGGTATCGGGAATTGGCGAGCGCCGGTCGCCCGGTCTGCGCCACCAATCCGGCGACTGGGTCTCCTAAGCGCACCCGCTTAGTTGCGACGACCAACTGCGGGACGCCTGACGCCTCCGCGATGTAGAGCTCGGTCTCATCTTCCGTTGGCAGGAGCAGTGATGCGCGCCGCGCTCCAACCAACCGACGCGCAAGGTCTACGATGGATAGAGCCGGAGGACGCAAAATATCAAGCCCGGGGTCGACAATTTTATCACTTGCATCGGTTAGTGGCTCCACATCCATTCTAGACTCCTTGCGCGCGAGAACCCCTTAACCATTGACAAGGACGCGTATGCCAGTCCGCGCTAGTCAGGTGCCATCGCCCAAATGAGAGGTCCGGTAACCCGGACACCCGGGCCATCGGGGCCAAGAAGAGACAGCGACAGCGCATCGTGGCCATCACCAGTTAGGCGGGAGGCGAGGGCGGCAAGGGGCGCAACGTCTGCATACTGCGCCCGCTTTGCCAAGGGTAACTATACTTCGCGCAGTTGTATCCACGCGAGAGAATACCCGTAGGGTTCGTACGATTGAGCGTGTTCGAGCACGGCACCGGTCCCGCCCCCATCCTAACCACCGCGCGCTGGCAAGACAACCGACAGCCCTGCACGTCAACGCACTCGCGCTGGTGACGACGCTCCGGCTGCTCGACCTGTGCCGCCTCGTGGTCCGGGTTGCCCTCCGGCGCTGCCCCCCGCCCCTGCCCAAGGGGCCGGGCGGCGCGCGGCGGGCCTACAGCGAGGAGTCGCCGCCGCTGATCGCCCCCCTCCGCACGCTCTGGCGGCTCTCCTATGAGGATATGCGCGCCTGGCTGCGCGCCTGGCCCGCCCTCGCCCTGGCCTGCGGGCTGCCCGCGGGGCGGGACGGCCGCGTGCCAGCAGTGCAAGCGGGCGGCGGCCGAGGCACCGCCGTGCGAGATGCTCCTCGCCCTGGCCGTGCGCGAGGCGCTGCGCGTGCGGCTGATCGGGGGCGCGACCTCCTCATCGACAGCGCGCCCGTCCTCGCGTGGCGACGCCGCGACCCGGATGCGGCCAGCGGCCACGCCCCCGCCAACCAGCACGACGGCCCCTTCGCCCGCCCGCTGCTGGCCTGGGCGGTGCGGCTGTGCGGCCTCCGCCCGCGCTACATCCGGCTCGACGCGGCCTACTGGGGGTTGGCCCTCATCCACTGGATCCACGCCCAGGGCGATTGCATCTAATTTCGGGCGGATTCCCCACTGCGCAGGGAAAACAGGGCAATGAATGCGCCTCGCGCCCCACTTCTTGCTGATCGCACAGGCGAACCTCACGCGACCAGCGG
>Ga0136611_10004224_pt1 | contig 10056 bp, 9 predicted proteins | sample AntDrymUQ2232306_2_FD_106645 | JGI IMG/M metagenome (GOLD analysis project Ga0136611, IMG submission 106645) | Polar desert sand microbial communities from Dry Valleys, Antarctica - metaG UQ223 (23.06) | ecosystem: Environmental > Terrestrial > Soil > Desert | place: Antarctica: Dry Valley... | reverse complement strand
TCGCGGGATTACGCGTGATAATGCCCTTGCGCCACCGGTCGTCGATGCCGTCTGCCGCCTGCGTGCTGGTGCCGCCGCCGAGCGTGAGCGCGCGCTCGATCTCGGTGAGCAATGTGCGCGCGTCGAACGGTTTCGTGAGGTAGCCGAAAACCCCGCTTTTCACGGCGCCGACCGCGTCCGGAATGGTTCCGTGTGCCGTTAGGATGATCACCGGGAGTGCGGGATTCTGCGCCTGGATCGACTCGAAGAGCGCCATGCCATCCATTCCGCTCATGCGAAGATCCGTTACCACGACGCGCGGACGTGCCACCGCAAGCTGTGCGAGTGCGCGCTCCGCGCTTTCGGCAACGGTCACCGCGTAGCCGGCTGCGGCCAGGCGGATCTGCATGAGCCGCAGTAGATCGGGATCGTCGTCGACTACGAGGACGCTTGGACGTGGGGCAGTCGTATTCATTTTTTTCTTTTCATCGGCGGCGGGCTGGAGTCGCTTCTCCGCGCCCGCTCAAGCTGCGCTCGAGCGTCTTGATGGCATCCAGCTTTTGTTGAAGGCCCTGGACGTTTTGCTGCAGCCCCTGGACGTTCTGCTGCAGCCCTGCAAGCTGCGAAGTGAGCCGGCGCTGCTCCTGGACGTGGGAGGCCAGCATGAATGCAAGGCCGTGCAGCGAAGCACCTGGCGTCTTCACGAGCGGGTCAAGCACATCGAGCGCGCGCCCATCATCGCTCGCGGTTGCACCCGGAATTGCGAGCGTCATCGCAAGGCGAACGCGCGCGCTGTCGCTGCGTGACTGGTTGAAAAGCTGACGCGCGGTCTCCTGCTCGCGCGCGAGCTCGCCGGGCGCGAGCTTCCGCAGTCTCGCGAACTCTGCAATCAGCGTCTCGACGTCGGTGGGACGCGGGAGTTCGGCGGTCGGCTGCGGTGCGAGCACGGCGACTCGGGGAGGCGGCGCGGGTGTCGAGACCAGTGCGGGCTGTGGCAGTACTCGCGGCGACGGCACTTGGGGCGGCGCCTCCACCGCACGCTGTGTTTCTTCTACGGTCGCACAGCCGGTGGCGAAAAGGACAACGATAGCGAGCGCGCATTGCCTCGCCTTCACCGCGACGCCTCGACAGACGCGGTCCGACCTCCAGCGTTGCGTGGCGGCGGAGCGAGCGGAAGGCGGACACGAATGTGTGCGCCGGGCGCACCGTCGACAACCTCCGCGCTGCCGCCGTGCATCTGCGCGTATTCGCGAACCACGGAAAGCCCGATGCCGGTTCCTTTCACGAGGGCATCTGCTGCGTTCCGGCCCCGATAGAAGGGCTCGAAAACGAGGCTGCGTTCCTCGGCAGCGATGCCGGGTCCCTGGTCCACTACGTCGAGCTCGACCTCGTCTCCGGCCGCGCGTGCTGTGACGGATATCGTCCCGCCGGCTGGCGAAAACTTGATTGCGTTGGAGAGGAGATTGTCCAGCATCACTCGGAGCTTCTCGGAATCGGCGTTCAGCGCGAGATCGGGCACGTTCAGATCGAGGTTGAGGTGCTTGGCGCGCAACGCGAGCTTCTGATCGGCCACTACGCGCTCGGTCACGCGCTTCAACCCGATGCGGGCGACCTGAACCGCGGGTTTGTGCGCCTGGCTCGCGCCGTAAGACAGAAGGTCTTCGATCAGTTTCTGCAATTCTATACTGTTATGTCGCAGTATTTCGGCGATCTCGCGCTGCTCCGGGGTGAGCTTGCCGACCACTTCTTCAGAGAGGAGCTCGGCGCCTTCGCGTAGCGCGGTCAGCGGCGTCTTGAGCTCGTGTGACATATGTCTCAAAAAGCGGTTCTTCTGCTGCTCCAGGTCGGCAAGACGCTGCCGCATCCAGTCCAGACGCTCGCCGAGCTGCTGGATGTCCTCCGGGCCGCCGACGTGAACGGGAACGCTGAAATCGGCCTCCCCCAGCCGCCGTATAGCGGCATCGATCTGTTGAATTGGGCGTGCGATGAGAATCGTGAACCCGACCACCAGAAAAATCACGACCGGGAAGAGCGCGAGAAGCTGCCATAGCGTGATCTTCCGGGCCTGACGCGCGGTCTCGCGCATGTTCTCGACCTCGTGCTCGATGAGCTCGTTGCTGCGCTGGTCGATCGCCTGCGCGCGCTCCGCGAGACCGACGAAGGCCTGGACGCCTTTCTGGAGCTGCTCAGGGCGCGCCGTCTCGCTCGAGAGAAGCTCGTGAATTGCGGCTTCCCCGCGTACGATTTCCCGAAGTGAATCGCGCTGCTCGCCGTCGAAAGGCAGCGTGGAAAGCTCGGACGCCGTGGCGAGAAGCTGCTTGCGGAGAACGCGATACGTGTCCAGCAGCCCGCGGTCACCCAGGATGATCATCTGGTGGCCGGCGCGCTCCATTGCAGGAATGAGTTCCGCGAGCTTGCGGCTGCTCTGCGTCGCCTGGACGGCCTGGTAGACCGCTTTCTGGCTCTGGTTCCCAAGCTGGTCGATCGAGATGGCGTTATTGACCAGCGCAAACATGAGCGGCAGCGCGATCAGCGCAAAGCCGACAAAGAGAAGCGTGGAGAACGAACGCGGATAGAACCGCATGCGAGTTCCCATCAGCGTAGCGCGCCAGTCAGCCGACGTGGCGAGAGCTGCGTCGCAGACTCACCCCCTTGCGGGCGCAAGCCTGCGGTCAACCCGGAAAGCGGCGAAGCGTCAACTCTTGGCGATCTCGCTGTTTTTTGACTGGAGCGCCTTTACGAGGCCATCGATGCCGGAGCGTCCGATCTCGGACGCGAACGAGCTGCGATAGTTGGTGACGAGACTCAGATTTTCCACGACCACGTCATAGACCTTCCAGCCGTTCGGGCCCTTGGCCATACGGTAGTCCACAGGTATAGGCGCCCGGTTGCCGGTGCGCACGACCGTACGCACGAGGACGTCTGTGTCGCCCGGCTTGAGTTCCAACGGCTTCACTTCGACCTGTTCTTTCCCCGCTGCAGCAACGTTCATCGAGGCAGTGTACGTATTCACAAGAAGCGTCCTGAACGCCTCTTCGAGCGCTCGCTGCTGCTCGGGACTCGCCTGACGCCAGTGTTGTCCCACCGCAAGCTGAGTCATCGCGCGAAAATCGAAGTGCGGCAGCACCTTCTGCTCGGCTGCCTTGCGCAGCGCAGCTTTGTCCTTGGTCGTGCGGATGACCGACAGCACCTCGTCGGCCGTCGCTTTCACGAGCGCATCAGGACCCGGTTCCGCAGCGCCGGCGCCCACGGAGGCGATCAGCAGTACTGCAAGAATAAAATTGACCCATCTTTTCAAGTGATTCTCCCAATGTTCGGATGCCCACACGGGCATTCGCATTACAGTCTTAGGCGCGCTTGCAGAGAAAGGGTTCCCCCTTCCCCATCGCGGCTGGAGCAACAGGCATGCCACCAGGGCGCTACTATAACGGCGATCGACAGATGACCGTTTACACGGCCAGAGCGCAATTGACGCGATAAAGGCGCTGGCAGGGTAACGGCAGCCCTCTGTTACCATCGAAATCGATGAAAATCATGCGATACAGCCGCAGGCACGAGCCCTCGTCGCTTTCGCGGCTCGGCGTGCTCGTTGGGGGAGACCTGGTTGCAGATCTACGCGCCGGGTATGCGCTTTACCTCGTGGATGAGCTCGGTCACCGCAAAGGCCGCGAGCTCGCGCAACTGTATATACCCTCCTATATCGCGCAATTTCTTCATATTGGCGAACCCGCGTGGCTTGCGCTCGGCGATGCATACAGCTACCTCGCAGGGCTGGCCGAAACATCGCCCGGCGCTACGGGACTCGTCGGCGAGCAGCTTTTCCTGCCTCTTTCCGACTGCCGGCTCTATGCGCCGGTGCGCCCGCTCAAGTTGATCGCAATCGGGCGCAACTATCCGGGTTACACGAGTAATCCGGGAAAGGAGCGCGGCAGCGTTCCGGCTGCGTTCATGAAGCCGCTGTCTTCGATTACGGGACCGGGTCGGGACATCATCAAACCGCGCGCATGTGCAGAGCTCGACTACGAGACCGAGCTCGCCGTTGTGATCGGAAAGAAATGCAAACACGTCTCCGAGCACGAAGCGTACAGCGTCGTGGCGGGTTATACGATCATGAACGACGTCACCGCGCGCGACGTCGGCCGGCGCGAGCGCGAAGGCGGTCATCTCTTCCTCGCAAAAACCTTCGACACCTTTGCGCCGATGGGTCCGTGGATGGTGACGCGCGAAGCCATCCCCGATCCCATGCATCTCAGGATTGTGACGCGAGTCAACGGCGAAGTGAGACAGGACGGGAATACCAGCGACATGCTGCATTCGATCGCGAAGCTGATCGCCTACATGTCGCAGCTCACGCTGATGCCCGGCGACATCATCGCGACGGGCTCGCCGGGGGGCGGCGGCCTTGCGAACCCCGACTGGCTGCTGCAGGCGGGCGACATGATCGAATCAGAGATCGAAGGTATCGGCGTCCTGCGCAACGCCGTCGTCGACGAAGCCCCGGCGTAGGCCGTGGCACCTCGCTTTAGCTCGGCAGCCTGCGGCACGCCACGGCTCGGTAAACCAACAGAGCGAAACCCAGGGTTTCCCTCCGTTACCTCCTTTCCTTTGTCTGCTCTCTGCCGTTATTTTTGCCTGAGCGGGTCGATGCGCAACTCCACCGCGAGCTGATCGAGACTTGCGAGGAGCGCAGCCGGCACCGCAACGCCGTTCGCGATGTGATCGACCCGCTTCCGATGGCTTTGTTCGCCGGGGAGCCAGATCCGGTCAACGCCGGGTAGCTTCTTAGACGCGCGCAAATCGCGCACGAGTATGTCGACGCTGCGCTTGAACTCGGGCACATCCCCGAAAGCCTTGACCGATATCGCGACGATCGCGTGCCCCGTATTCGTCGGCGTGATGTCGTCGGCGTTGAAGTCGACAACGTCACGACCCATCGCCGCGCGGTTGAGTGTCCCGGAGAGAAGCCCGATGATGAGTGCGAGACCGTACCCTTTGTACTCGCCGATCGGCAGCAGGAAACCTTCGTTCGCACGCTTCGGATCGGTGAGCGGCTGACCGTGCCGATCCATCATCCACCCGACCGGCATCATTTCACCGCGCTGCGCTTTAGTCTTCACTTTGCCATACGCGGCGACGGTCGTTGCCATGTCGAGCACGATCGGCGGCTCTTCGCCTGCGGGCACAGCGACCGCGAGCGGATTGGTGGAAAGCAGCATGTCGAGGCCGCCCCACGCCGGCAGGTGATTCGCACTGCCAACGGCCATGTAGAGGCCGATCATGTCGTGCTCGAGCGGCATGCTCGCATAGAGCGAAGCGGGCCCTGCGTGATTGCTCCAGCGCGCGCCGACCCATGCCACACCGGTCGTGCGCGCCTTCTCGATCGCAAGCTCGGTCGCGTACCGCATTACGAGATGACCCATTCCATTGTCGCCGTGCACGAGCGCCATTGCGGGCGCTTCGCTTTCGACGCGTATGTTCGGGCGCACATTGATCGCGCCGCCTTTGATACGCCGGATGTACTGCGGCAGTCGAAACACCCCGTGGCCTTCCGAGCCGTTCACATCCGCTCGGGTCATGAGCTCGGCGATGAGCTTCGCGTCGGCCGGCGGAACCTTGACAGACTCGAAGGCGCGCGCATTAAAGGCTTCAAGACTTGCCGCTTTGATGCGAACTGCTTCAGTCATAGTTGTTGATTACTGCCGAATCTACTTCGTATGGTTCTCTTCAAGCTCTACCAGCGCACCGAGAAAATCTTTGGGGTGCACAAAGGCAATGCGCTCACCCTGTACGTTATGTTGCGGCTTTCCGGTGCCCAGGATACGCGCGCCCTTCGCACCGATCGACTCTGCCGTTGCATGGACGCTGTCCACGCCGAGGCAGAAATGGTGAATGCCGCCGCTGGGGTTGCGCTCGAGAAACTTCGCGATCGGCGAGTCAGGCCCGGAAGGTTCCATGAGCTCGATGCGGGCGTTTGCAAGCTCGACATAAGCCAGGCGCACGCCTTGCGCTTCGTTCACCTGCGTGGTGCCGAGCGTCAGCCCGTAGACCTCCTTCAAACGCACAGCGGCAGCCTCGAGGTCAGGCACGACCAGAGACACGTGGGACAGCCCGGTGATCATGATCAGTCCTTCCTAAACCTCTGAATCCCGAATCCTGAATCCTGCACTTAAATTACTTTCGCCGCGCGAAGCTCATCGATGCGCGCATCCGAGAGGTTGAGCGCATCGCGCAGCACCTGCTCCGTGTGTTGCCCCAAAGTTGGCGGGGCCCGGCGCACTGAAGGCGGGGTATCGCTGAAACGGAAAGGGATTCCCAGCAGTTTCACGTCACCGGCGGTCGGGTGTTGCACGGTGCGCACCATTTCACGAGCGATCGTATGCGGGTCGCTCAGTGCCTGTGCGACCGAATTGATGCGGCCGCACGGAATGCCCCCGGCGCCGAGCGTCGCAATCCAGTTCTCGGCCGGTGCGACGCGCAGCGCATCGGAAACCATGGCGTCCAGCATCTCCCGATTTGCGATGCGCTCGGGGTTACGCGCGTAACGCGGGTCGGTGGCCCACTCCGATTTCTTAAGGAGCGCCGCAAACTTTGCAAACTGTGCGTCGTTACCGACCGCGACTGCGATCATCCCATCCGAGACTGGATACGCGGTGTAGGGAACGATATTCGGGTGACCGTTACCGAAACGCCGTGCGTCACGGCCTGACACCAGATGATTCGAAGCGACATTAGCCAGCATCGCAAGACTGGTGTCGAACAGCGAGACTTCGACGTGCTGGCCTTTCCCCGTGCGATGCCGAGCCTGCAGGGCGGCGAGTATGGAATTGCATGCGAGCATTCCGGTGCAGATGTCCACAATCGCGACGCCATACTTCATGGGCTCGCCATCGGGGTCGCCGCAGATGCTCATCAAGCCGGACTCTGCCTGAAGAATGAAGTCATAACCGGGACGGCCCGCCTTGGGCCCGGTCGATCCGTACCCGGTGATCGAGCAGCGGATCACGCGCGGCGCGTGCGCTTCGAGCCATTCGTTGCCGAAGCCCCACTTTTCCAGCGTCCCGACTTTGAAGTTCTCGACGAGCACATCGCATTGCGCGATCAGCCTGGCAAGGATGTCCTGCCCCGGCTTCACTGCCATATTGAGCGTCATCGAACGCTTGTTGCGATTGATGCCGAGAAAATACGCGGATTCCTTGTCCGCGAAGGGCGGACCCCACGTGCGGGTGTCATCGCCGGACCCCGGCGGCTCGATCTTCGTTACGTCCGCGCCCATGTCGCCGAGCATCATCGTGCACAGCGGTCCGGCGAGAATGCGGGTCAGATCGAGCACGCGTAAGCCGTCGAGCGCGCCTTGCGGATGGGTCACCGTTGCCATCACAGCATCATTAATCGCAGAGGACGCCGAGGACGCAAAGGAACCCAACTGGAATGAGGTCAGAGCTTAGTTCTGGCACCCGTGCGCCGACTGCGCGAAGCGCTGGTCTTCGTACCGCCATTTGCTTTACTTTGCGTCTTTTGCGGTGAATTCTTACCCCGCATGTGCGGCGGCGCGTTCTCGTCACTTTCGAAACCTTCGATGTAGCGCTCGAGCTCTTTCTTGTCGCGCAAGCGAAATTTCTGAAAGTCCGGCGCGCGCCCGGCAAGAAACGCGTTCATTCCTTCCTTTGCTTCGTCCGAACCCCAGACGTGCGCCAGGAGCTCCATACCGTGCTGCCACGACGCATAAAGGTTGTCGGATTCGAAATTGAGTGAGCGCTTGGTCATGCGAAGCGTGAGCGCACTGTGGCCTTTCATCGTCTCGCACCACTTCAGTGTTTCCTTGCGCAGGTCTTCCTGCGGCACGCACTTGTTGATGAGGCCGATCTCCGCCGCTTCACGTGCGCTGAATCGCCTCGCACAGAAAATCATTTCGCGCGCCAGGCGCTCACCAATGATGCGTGGGAGATACTGTGTTGCGCCAACCGTTGGGCATGCACCAACCTTAGCGCCGGTTTGTCCCAGTATCGCGTTTTCTGAAGCGATCACGAGATCGCACCACAGGGCGAGCTCATGCCCTCCCCCCATGCACCAGCCATTCACCATTGCGATCACCGGGATCGGCAGACCGCGGATGGTCATCGCGAGGCCGAGCATGCGGTCGTTCCACATGTAGGCGTTGACGAAATTGAGGCGCTTCATCGCGTAAAAATCGCCGCCGGCTGAAAAGGACTTATCGCCTGCTCCGGTAACGACGGCGCACACAATCGACGGATCTTCGCGCGTGGATTTGAGCGCGTCGATCATTTCATCGAGGCTCTGTTCGCGAAATGCATTGAGCACTCGGGGACGATTGATCGTAATCCACGCCACTTGGTCTTTGACTTCGAAAAGAATGTCGCGATAACGCGTGGCTGCTTTCTTGCGCGCTGCTGGCATGCCGTTCCTCTTGAATTCGATTGGACTTGAATCGCGGGGCGGACGAGTCTACCAGATGGGTGGTGGCCGTTATTGTGAGTGGAGAAGCGCATCCGCTAAAATCATCGGACAACTTTAAGAACACAATTCCGCACCTGCTGAGGAGCTCGAATGAAGCACGGTCCCTCGACTGCATTGGCTTGCGCAATCGCTTTCGGAATCGCACCCGCGGCGGCACAGACGACAGGCGGAGGACCCGCCGCTTCGACGAGCTCAGGACAGGCGTACCCGACCAAGCCCGTACGCATCATCATTCCTTTCGCACCCGCCGGCCCGACTGACAACCAGGCGCGTTGGGCCGCACAGCAGCTCCACGTGGCACTCGGACAAACCTTCATCGCGGACAATCGGCCCGGCGCAGGCGGCGTCACCGGCACCGAGATGGTGGTGAAGAGCCCGCCTGATGGCTACACCCTGCTCGCCGGCAATCCCGGACCGCTGACGATCGCGCCGAGTGCGCGAGCACAGGTCCCTTACGACACGCTCCGCGATCTTGCGCCCATCATGTTGATCGCGAAAAGTGCGAGTTGCATGTGCGCGCATCCGAGCCTGCCTGTTAAAGGGGTCAAGGATTTTGTTGTCTTTGCAAAGTCGCGCCCCGGCCGCATCAACTACGGAACACCCGGCGTGGGCACCGTCGGGCACTTCGCGACTGAGCTTTTCGCGACGAGCGCGGGCGTGAAGCTCAATCACGTGCCTTACAAAGGTGCCGCTCAGTACACGGTGGATCTGATCGCGGGCAACATCGAAATCGCAATTAACCAGTTTGCGATTGCGACGCCGCTCGTCAAACAGGGGAAGGTGCGCTGCCTCGGGGTGACTTCAGCGGAGCGCACGCCGTTGCTACCGGATGTGCTGACGATCGCGGAGCAGGGCCTCAAGGGTTTTTCCAGCTACAACTGGAACGGAATTCTTGCGCCCGCAGCGACGCCCAAAGCCGTCATCACGCGCGTACACGACGTCCTCGCGAAAGCACTGAAAAGCCCGGAGGCGCGCGAGCTCTTTTTAGGGCAAGGGCATGAGCTCGGCGGGCTCGGCCCCGATGAATACGGGGCATTCATTCGCGCCGAGACCCAGAAATGGGCGCAGGTCGCGCAAAAGGCCGGTATACCGAAACAGTAGCTATCCGGATGTACTGCACTCACGAAAGGAAACACCATGGCTGATAAAGATCCTTCGTACTTCATGTACTTCCCGGGCAACTACCGCTGGTCGGCGGCGTTCGTGAACATGATCGGCTCGGCGCCTTACGGCGGGTCGGAGTTCGGTGAGCTTCACAAGATCGGCCGCCTCCTCAAAGGGAAGAGCGCTGAAGACGACGAAGCGTGGTTCGATGCGTGCGCGAAAGTGGCAGACGGCGTTCGCGCCTACGCCGAGAAATTCGAAGGTGAGGGGCATCGCTACTCTGCGGCGCACGCGTACTTACGCGCCTGTAACTACTATCAGATGGCTGAGCGGTTCCGCACACCCAAAGACGAGAAGGCCCTCACCGTGTTCAAGACGGCGGTGCAATGCTTCCATCGCTTCGCCAAGCTCACCGACGTCAACATCGAGATTGTCGAAGTGCCGTTCGAAAGCGGCAGCCTGCCGGGGTATTTCGTGCATGCGCAAAACGCCAAGTCG
>Ga0136611_10004223_pt1 | contig 10056 bp, 9 predicted proteins | sample AntDrymUQ2232306_2_FD_106645 | JGI IMG/M metagenome (GOLD analysis project Ga0136611, IMG submission 106645) | Polar desert sand microbial communities from Dry Valleys, Antarctica - metaG UQ223 (23.06) | ecosystem: Environmental > Terrestrial > Soil > Desert | place: Antarctica: Dry Valley... | reverse complement strand
CTGCCCACCGGCAGCATGGCCGGCACCCCCGAACAAGCACTCGACACCGCCTGCGGCCTCTACCTGGGCGACCCCACCGCCTGGAGCACACCCCCGACGAACTAACGGGCGTGACCACTAGCGCCGGTCCAAGGGCTGGGGTCGGCGACGAGCTGTGCCTGCGTCGGAACGGGCTCATGGACGGCCGGGAGCGATCGACGGGCGGGACTGCGCCGAGGTGTGTACTGGAAGGTGCCCCGCCAACTTCGGGGCACCTCATCCTGGCTTGCGAGTGGCCGAATCGATTCTGTGAGAGGACAGCTCACGATGGCCAGAATTACTGATGAACCGCCTGCGGTGGTGCGCCAGGACCTTGATCGCCTGGTGGCCGCCCTGAACAGGGTGATCCCGGCGAAGCGGGTCGGGAACCTTGTCTTGGCTAGCTGGAACATCCGGGCCTTCGGCGGGCTCGCCGCGACATGGATGACCGGGTCGGACCACTCCCCGAAGCGGGACTGGCACGCCGTGCGCTGCATCGCCGAGTTCGTCCGCCGCTTCGATGTGGTCGCAGTCCAGGAGTGCCGGGCCGACCTGACCGCGCTGCGCGCCCTCATGACAGTGCTGGGGAATAGCTGGGCCTTCCTCGTCACCGACGTGACCAAAGGCGATCGGGGCAACGGTGAACGTCTGGCCTTCATCTTCGACACCAAGCGCGTCCAGCTCAGCGGGCTCGCAGCCGAGCTTGTTGTACCGACAGACAGCGCCCCGGGCGCCATCGGCGAGAACGCCTTCGACCGCCAGTTCGCCCGCACCCCCTACGCGGTCACCGACACCACCAACCTAAGGGCTCGCCAGGAAATAACGCAGTCGAGTTAGTTACGAGCGTGTAGTTCTCGGGCGGATCGTGTAGTTCCACTCGCCGTGGAACGCGTCGGCTTTGATCTGCGGCTTGATGGTGGCCATCTCCGCGTCGGTGACCTTCACGCCGCGGGGGTAGCTGTTGGTGTCGGCCTCGGCATGCACGGTCAGGCCGGTGCGGGTGGTGGTCGCCCCGATGAGTTCGATGATGACCTGGTGGCTGGTCAGCGGTCGGCCGCGCCAGTTCATCGAGATGTGCGCGAATAGCCGGTGCTCGATGCGGTTCCACTTGCTGGTTCCGGGTGGGAAGTGGTTGACCGTGATGGCGAGCCCGGTCTCGTCTGCGAGCTGGGCGAGTTCGCGTTTCCAGAGCCGGACCCGGTAGCCGTTGGAACCACCGGCGTCGGCGGTGATGAACAAGCGCTTCGCCTTCGGGTAGCGGGGCTGTCCCACTGTGGTCCACCAGCGGCGCAGTGTCTCTACGGCGAACGCGGCGGTGTCGCCGTCGGCACCGACGCTTACCCAGCCGCTGTCGGCGGCCAGGTCGTAGATCCCGTACGGGACCGCCTTCGGCACGGCGGGGTCGGGGAAGTCGTGCACGCCGACGCGGACCGGTAGGCCCTGGGGCTGGTACTCGCGGCCATTGTTCTTGTAGTCAGGGTGTTCTCCGACGAGTTCCTTCTTCTTGGTGTCGACGCTCACGACCGGATCGCCGGCCTTGAGGTAGCGACGGGCGGTGTCGTTGATGTGCCGGAACTGGGCGTCCCGATCGGGATGCTGCTTGCCTTCCCGCGTCTTGGCATTGCCCTGCAGGCTGTACCCGGCAGCACGCAGCAGCCCGGCGACGGTCGTCTCTGAGACCCGATGGCCAGCAGCGGTCAGCGCCTCAGCCAGCGACCGGGTCGACTTCGCCGTCCAACGCAACGGCGACATCGGATCCCCGCGCGTCTCCGGGTCCACCAGCGCATCCAGCGCCGCGACCAGACCCGGGTCCGACACCGCCGCAGGCTTGCGACCCGCCCCCGGACGGCGAGAGCGACCCTCGGCCAGCTCCGTTGGCCGGTCCAGTTCCGCGACCGCCAAGGTCACCGTCGAGCGCGCCACACCGGTCACGTGAGCAATCGCGGTCACACCACCCCAGCCCAACTCTCGAGCCTCGGCACCCAACAAGGCACGGCGCTGACGCTCGCTCAACTGAGGCCACAAGGTCGCGATACGGCGACCCGCCGCCTCGACCACCGCCGCCTCGATCGCCACCCACGGAGCATAACGAGCAACAACCTAAATGACTGAGTTATTTACCCGCGTGTCCTAACCGGGCGTCTCACCCTGGGCTACGACGGACGCGCCGGAGGCTTCGACTTCCGGCCGCACGTGCTCCGCGGCATAGACAACACCGCGCTGTCGTGGCGGCTCAGCGATCACCTGCCGCTCTGGGTGGAATTCACAACCTGACCTCGACTTCAGTATGGTCGCGTGGTCAGCCGGGGCGACGATCTGGAGCACCAACCCGCTCGAGCGCCCGAACCGCGAGGTCAAGCGCCGCACCGACGTCGTCGGGATCTTCCCCAACCCCGATGCCCTGCTGCGGCTGAGCAGCTCCGTGCTCATCGAGGCCCACGACGAGTGGCAAGACAGCGACCGCCGGTACCTGTCCGAGGATCCATGGCGCTGCTTAACCCGCTGGTCCCGACGCTGCTCGAGCCAAAGACCGACACCCCGACCGCGACATCTCGAAAGGAGATCGCCGCTACGGCATAGTGGCTCTACTCGCGGAACTAACGCGACGAGCTACACCACTACCCGGGACGCAATCGACGTCCACCGTCCGGAAGTCGTCTTTTGAGAGCGAGCGGCGTGCCAACGATCCGGTTGGAAATCAGGGGCCCCCAAATCGCGTCTTAACCGCGCGTCGCTGCTTGGCCATCGTTATTTTGATGCGCCGCTGAGCCTCCCTGAACTCATCGTCGAAAGAGAGCCGATGTTGTAGAGGCTGGCGGCGCCGCGGCCGCGCCGTGGCGCCGGTGCAAACGGGTTGGCGCGGGTCGGCGGCGCGGGTCGTGCGGGGACCGGGCTCGCCGCGGGCGATCGGCTGGCAAGCAATCGACCGGCGACATCGGTCAGGGCGGCAAGGGCCGGCTTCGGCAGCGGATTCTTCCCCGCCGCGCCGCGGCTGTTCCCGGCCAAGTCCACCCGATGGACCTTGAGCTTCAGCGCGGGGTGACGAGGGCGAACAGCAACGACACGCACTGGCGCTCAAGCAGGGAGGCGGGTGCCACCGCACACGACCGCGGAGGTGGGGCCACATCGATCGATCACAGTGGGGCCGGAGCCCCATACTGTCGACGTGGCTGAGGGGGCAAGTAGCGATCAGACCGCTGTCTCTGCGCGAGTCCAGGCACGCACCGCATCTCTCATGGCATGGGTCATGTCGAGCCCCCGCGAGATGTCGACGCTGTTGCTCGCGACCGTCCTACTCTTGTGGTGCAGCGTTTTCAGCGTCCTTGTCCATCTGCGCCATGCCCGCTTCGGCAGCTTCGACTTCGACTCCGGCATCTTCGACCAGGCGGTCTGGCTTCTGGCTCGCGGGCAGGAGTTCAACACGGTCCGAGGACTTGACGTCTTCGGCAATCACGCGAGCGTGGCCTACTACCTGCTGGTCCCCTTCTCCTGGATGGGAGCCGGCTCCGACTTCCTCAACGTCCTGCAGGTCTTGTCGCTCGGCCTGGCCGCGGTGGCTGTCAACCGGATTGCGCTGCACCACCTGCAGAACCCCTGGATGGCGGTGGCTCTCGCGACCGCGTTCCTGTTGCACCCATCAGTGCAGTGGTTCGCGCAGGAGCTATTCCATCCAGAGGTTGTCGCGATTGCGCCGTTGCTGTTCGCGTATTTGGCGGCGCTCCAACACAGATGGCTGAGGTTCGCTGCTCTCGCTCTGCTTGCGATGGCATGGAAGGAGGACGTGGCCCTCGCCGTTGTCGGGCTGGGGGCGGTCCTGCTGGCCCGCCGCCAGTGGCGTCCGGGGATCCTGACCGTCGCCGGGGGCGCTGCGTGGTTCCTGCTTGCCACACTCCTCGTTCAGCACAAGGCCGGCGGCGTCTTCTACGCCCAGCAGTTCTATGGCGACTTCGGCTCCACCTCCGCCGAGGTCGCCCAGACGGTGGTGACGCATCCCGGTCGCGTGCTGGACCGGCTCCAGGACGCCGACGCGTCGCAGTACGGGTTCGACATCGCCTCGCCCTACGGCCTGACATCCCTGCTCTCGCCCCTCACACTCGTGATCGGTTCACCTCAAGCTCTTCTCAACCTCATCAGCGTCCAGGACTTCACCTGGCGGACTCAGCTTCACTACGCGGCCTTGCCGGTTGCTTCTGCGACCATCGCCATGGTCGAGAGCGTCGCCCGCTTCCGGCGGATCGGCGTGCGGCGGTTCATCGTCGGCCTGGTCGTTGCCGCCGCATGGGGGGCCACGCTGACGTCCGGTGCGGCGCCAGTGAGCGCCGGCTACGCCCAGGGCATCTGGCCGTTGCGCGACGACGCGAGGCAGCCGGTGCTCGAGGCCGCCGTCAAGGTCCCGCCGCCGGACGCGGCGGTCAGTGCGAGCTATCGGCTCATCCCGCACCTCACGCACCGGGAGAGCATCTACTCGTTCCCGAACCCATGGGTGCTCAGGAACTTCGGGTTGGACAACACGGTGGGGCCCGACCCCGCGATCATCGAGTGGCTGGTCGTCGACCGCACGTCCATCGGGCAGGCAGACAGCGACCTGCTGGACCGAGTGCTGATGTCAGGGGAGTTCGTCGTCGTGACCGACCGGGACAGCGTGGTCGTCGCCGCCCGTAGCGCCTACTGCAGCCGCCGTCCGGCCGCGTGCCGGCCTCGTGGTTGAGGCCGGCCGCCTAGATGCGCATCGTCGTGGTCGCGAACGACGTGGTCGTCTGGGGCACCGTCGTGGTCGCGAACGACGTGGTCGTCTGAGGCACCGTCGTGGTCGCGAACGACGTGGTCGTCTGAGGCACCGTCGTGGTCGCGAACGACGTGGTCGTCTGGGGCACCGTCGTGGTCGCAAACGACGTGGTCGTCTGAGGCACCGTCGTGGTCGCGAACGACGTGGTCGTCTGGGGCGCCGTCGTGGTCGTGAACGACGGCGCGGTCGTCGACAGGGCAGCCGATGTCGTTGCCAGAGAAGGCGTGGTGGTCGTGGCGTCTTTGTCTTTGTCTTTGTCTTTGTCTTTGTCTTTGTCTTTGTCTTTGTCTTTCTTGTCGTTCCGCGTCGTGTCCGAGAACGCCTCCTGGGCAGGCAGTAATCCGAACACCGTGACGACGGGGGCCGTGAGGCCCAGTGCGGCCATCCGCTTGAGGAAAGCGCGCCGCTGGATCCCAGGCGCTTCCGTGTCGTCCGGATCCCTTGCGACCATGCCGACCCCCCAAGGCTCCCTTGTAAGATACGTCCTGGTTCGTCGGGTGACAACCCCCCCGACGACCGCGCAGGCCTACGCCAGGATGGCTAGTGCCCGCAGCTCAGCCAGGCAGGACTCCACCAGGTCAGCCGGCGGTTGGTACAGAGCGAAGGCGTCCTGGACCTGCAAAATGACGGACGCGAGGTCCTGCTCCCCATCGCAGGCCTCGAAGACGAAGGCGGCCGTGCTGTTCAGCCGGTGAAGTCGTTCGGCGGCGCCGTCAGTGACGATCAGGCCATCGGTCACCCAGTCGACGGTCAGGTTGTCAGCGTGACGCGGTCGATCCGGGTGTGGTGCGTGGGGCACTCCCTGGACCGTGAGGTGTCCGCCCTCGACCAGCCGGAGAAGGCAACGGTCGAGATCGCCGTACAGCGCGAGGAACTGCCGGGCGTCACCCGCGGGCAGGCTGGACATCACGCACTCGAACGCGCCCGCGCCCACGCCGACCGCGCGCCTGCGGTGGGCTCCGTCGCCCACCCAGCCGAAGGACAGGTCTCGGTCGCCCTCCGCGGGCAGTGTCAACGCACCGGGGTGGCGCCGGTCCTCCGGTCGGGCCTCACCCTCGACGACAAGCACCTGTCCGTAGCCGCGAGCGAGAGCGGTCTCGAGTAACCAGCGCCACGAGGCAGCGCGGCCCAGGAGCGGCGAGGTGCTCGCCGGAGGTGGCGTGCACTCGATGCGCCAGCCGACGCCGGGGTCCTGCGACAGCGCTGCTGCCGCGCACGCATCCTTGCCCGTCGTGCAGAACACCGCGTCGAAGTGGTTGAGCGGATGCCCGGCTTCGGCTGCAGCGCGAGTCAGCACCTCCTCGACCGGCACGTCGTCGCCGAGCAGTTCACGGAAGTGCTCTTCGACAGGGGCCAAGCCCCAACCGATCTCGCTCCAGCCAATCCGGTAGTTACGCACCCGGTCTAGGATCAGATTCGGGTACGGCGCGCCGGCTGGTCGTGAGAATCGATGGGCCCAACGCAGAGCCGGGTGGCACAGGACCCGGCCTCCATTCTGACGGACCTTCTCGTGCAGGTACCCCTCCTCGCCGCCGAAGCCACGGAACCGGGGGTTGAGCCCTGGCCAGGCGTCACGGCGACACGCGAAGACACCCAGCCCCTGCATGTCGATCCCGAAGGGCTCGCTGTCGGAGTTCGCCCCACGGGGATCGAGCGCCCACTGGCCGTACATGCCGGCCCCCCAGGTGGGGGCCAGGTGGGTCGCGCCGGCGACCTTCAGGTCGTCGTGCAGCAACGGGCCCTGCAGCAGGTCTCGGCTGTCAGGCCGCGCGGCGAACCAGCTCCGAACGGCCTGCAGGCCGCCCTGCTCGATCAGGACGTGCGAGTCGACGCAGCAGACAACGTCCGCCTCGGCTTCCCGGAACAGCAGGTCCCGCACCGCGGTGCCGTGATACCCGTCGAAGGGCACGTAGCGATACCGCGGGATGCGTGACTCCAGCTCGCGTAGAGCCTCCGCGACCAGGCCCGTCGGGTTGTTGTCCAGCACGAGGTACGCGACGTCGTCCCGGAACTCCGGCTGGGACAAGCGTAGAGCCTGTATCGTGAACCAGACCCCGTCGAAATCGTCATAGGTCGCCATAGCAACACAGAGGCTCGGCAGCTCACCGGATGTCAGCGCAATCACGCCCCTCGATCTCGATAACAGATCATAACCACGGACAGTCGTGGTCGAACAGGTCGCTGCCCGCCGCGCAAATTCATCGCGTACCTGGCTGCTCATGGCACTGATTTAGGAGCCTCGCCTTACACCGCCAGCAGGCTTACTCGAACCCCTGAACTGCGGCTGATCGTCATGGAGGCTCCTTAGACGGGTCGTTCCCGACGCCGTCGCCCTGCCCGCCTCCGGATGTTCTGCGACCGTGCGCGAGGAGCTGGTCGGCACGTCAAGCCCGGAGACGGTCGCGGTGCTGCGGGAGCTGGCCAAGGACCTGGTCGCCCAGGGCCGGCAGCTGCTCAGGCAACACCCGGCCGAACCCGACGTCCCGGCACCGGGGGGCGGCCCAGCAGCGCCCGCGCCTACGCGCGACAACGCGGGCGTGGAGGCGAGCCTTCGCACTAGGTAACGCCACCTTGTCGAGGGTAGGCGCCCCCGTTCGCGAGCCGAAGCCGCCTCCCGCGATGGGCCGACGCCGCCGGCAGCCCGCCGCCGATCTGGGCCGCACAGAGCATCGCCTCTGTTCGCCCTCGGCCGCGCGCTTCGCGGCAGATGAGGACGTACCGCAGGACGCACCTGAGGGGACGTCCACTGCATCCAGAGGCGGCCCTCCGGAACGGTCGGGGGCTCCAGCCTCACCCAGTCGCGGGACCGCTGGTGGGCGAAGGACCCTCGGCCTCTCGCGGTGCAGACCCCACGCGTGCGCAGAGGGCATAGTTCCAGCATGACCTGCGACCACATCAGGACGGTGCCAGGCTGCCCTACCTGCGATGCAGAGATCGCCGCCTTCCTGGCGGCGCGGGCCGCTGAGCCTCCGCCTGCCAAGGCCAGCGGCCGTCGGGTGCGGACGCTGACCGAGGCGCGCTCGGCATTTCCCAACGTCGAGCAGGTGCCGGGCGCCACCGTCGCGGAGCTGTCCGACCTGAAGGACCGCTATCTGCGGCTGCAGCCTGAACCGAGTCCGGCGGCGCACAAGTACGCCGCCCGGAACAGGGCGCTGTTCAGCCCAGACGGGTTGGCGCAGGCAACGCCGGGGGATCTCTGGGCCTTCATCACGTCACCGACGATGGCTGCCCCGGGCAACCTCGGCACCTTCTACAAGGGCTGGAAGGAGAACGGTCCCGAGTCGACGGCTGCCAGCCTGCGCCGAACGATCGAGCACCTCCTTCGCGGTCCAGGCGAGGAAGAAGACCGCCTAACCGAGTTGGTGGAGGGGGGCACCTACGGCGTAGGGGTTGTGCTGCTAATGAAGGTTCTGTGCGTCATGCAGCCAGACCGCTTCATCGCCCTCTTGCCGACCCCAACCCACCAAAACCGCGTTTGCGCAGGTCAACGCCCAGATTCAACCGATCGTGTGCCATCATCTGCGGAAGTTCGGCCAGAGTTTACGGGGAAGCCCGTGCTTTGTTGCCACGTCGTCACCCTGTGCTGCTCGGGTGCTATTTCCTAGCAGCCTGGAGCTCACCATGCCGATCCAATTCCCCACGCCACCGAGCAGTTTCGCCCCCAGCCGCCGCCGCTTCCTCGGCATGAGCGCCGTGGCCGCCGCCTTCGCCGTCGCTGGGGCGCCCGCCCCAGCATCGGCAGCCTCCGGCAGCGCCAAGCCGCCGCTGCGATTTGGGGTGATCGCCGACTGCCAGTACGCCGACAAGCCCGACGGCCGCGTCCGGCGCTACCGGCAGTCCATCAGCAAGCTGCAGGAGGCGGTGGCGACCTTCAACGAGGAGGACCTCCGGTTCGCGCTCCACCTCGGTGACTTCGTCGACGAGTTCCCGGAGAGTTTCGACGCCGTGATGCCGATCTGGGAGCAGCTGCGGATGTCGAAGTATCACGTGCTCGGCAACCATGACTTCCAGATGCCCCGCGAGGACGTGCTGGCCACCATGATGATGCCGGCGTCCTACCATCACTTCCGCCGCAACGGCTGGCGATTCATCGTCGTGGACACGAATGACATCAGCACCTACGGCAACCCCGAAGGCTCTGCCAAGTACGCACTCGCCGAGGAGATGCGTGCCGAGCTGCAGGCGGCGGGCAAGCTAAACGGCCAGACCTATAACGGCGGCGTTGGCGCGGAGCAGCTCGCCTGGATCGAGCAGACCCTCGAGCACGCCCGGAGAAAAGGCGAGAAGGTCGTGCTCAATGCGCACCATCCGGTCTTTCCCCTTAACCAGTTCAACGCCTACAACGACGTCGAGCTGGTCGACCTGGTGACTTCCTACGACAACGTGGTCGCCTGGTTCAATGGCCACAACCACGCGGGCAACTACGGCTTCGCCGGCGGCACCCACTTCATGACCTTCAAGGGCATGGTCAACACGACGGTGAATTCTTACGCGACTGTCCAGGCGTACGACGACCACCTCGTGGTCGAAGGATTCGGGCGCGAGCCGAACCGGATCGTCCCAATCGGCGCCCCCGCATACGAGTTCTGATCCAGGCGACGTCCGCGGCGGTGAGGTCGCCGTCGACCAACGGGCGGCGTCGTCATCAGTGATCACCGTTGATCCCCTTAGCTCGCATCACGTCCTCGCACTCTGCGATCTTGCCGCCGCGACGGCCACCCGCCGCGGCTCCTAAGGAATGTCGCTGCCCCGCACGACCACTTGAGCGAAAGGCTGTCATGACCCCGGATCCAGACTCTCCCGAGGCGCGGCGCATGACGCTGGACCGTCGACGGTTCATGCAGCTCATCGGCGTCGGGACAGCCGCGGCCGTCGGGCTGCCGGGCCTCACGCTCGGCGAGGCGCTGGCCGCCGCGCCGGTGGACCCCGCCGGCACGTTCTCCCTGGGTGTCGCGTCGGGAGACCCGCTTTCGAACGGCGTCGTCCTGTGGACCCGGCTCGCACCGGACCCGTTGGCACCGGACGGTCACGGAGGCATGCCTGCGCAGCCGGTCTCGGTGCGCTGGGAGGTCTCGAGGGACGAGTCCTTCCGGCAGGTGGTGCGCCGCGGTGTCGAGCAGGCCGAGCCGGCGTCCGGGCACTCCGTGCACGCCGAGGTCACCGGGCTCGCACCCGGCAACAGCTACTACTACCGGTTCGTCGCCGACGGCGAGACCAGCCCGGTCGGGCGGACCCGCACGGCGCCGGCGCCG
>Ga0136611_10004222_pt1 | contig 10056 bp, 10 predicted proteins | sample AntDrymUQ2232306_2_FD_106645 | JGI IMG/M metagenome (GOLD analysis project Ga0136611, IMG submission 106645) | Polar desert sand microbial communities from Dry Valleys, Antarctica - metaG UQ223 (23.06) | ecosystem: Environmental > Terrestrial > Soil > Desert | place: Antarctica: Dry Valley... | reverse complement strand
GGCTGGGCTCGTGGTCTCGCTGGGCGTTATGTCCCCACCGGACGTGGACTCTGGAGCCGGACAGGCGATCGCCTCCTGCGGTCGTTGCTCGAGCACGCTTTGGATGGCCTTATAGAGACGGCAGTCACCCGAGTGGTCGGTGAGTGCAGCACCCTCGAGGTGCCCGCGCGCCGCTTCGAGGTCACCTGAGCAGACGGAGCTCGCGGTTCGGTACAGTAGCTCTTGTCCACTGGTGTAGAACCCGTCCTGGGCCGGGATCTCCGGGTCCGCCGTGATCTCCGGGTCCGCCGTGATCTCCGGCTCCGCGGACATTTCCGGGCACCGGCCTGCTCGTAGTTCGTTGAACAAGAAGCCAATGGCGTCTACCGACAAATCTCCGCCGGGCAGGTTCCAGGAGAACTCCTCGTCTTCACTGCCGCCGTTGCTGTCACCGCCGCTGGCGGACGGGTTCGCGCCGCCGTTAGCTTGAGCCGCGGCATCACCGTCGCCCCCCGGACCCTCTATGGCGCCGCTACCACAGCCGGCCGTCGTGAAGATCGACGCAACAGCCAGGACGGACGCAGACCGCAAACACGCCCACCGGAACAAGGACATGTGTGCCCCCCCACGTCACTGTCGTGCACACCTTGCGCTATTCGTGCGACGCCGACAAGGCCATGCGTTCACTTACGGGAACTGCCGGCGGCGAGCCGTGACCGCCCGTGGGTAGATCCTCGCGGCCGTTGACGCTCGTCAGCGATACGGCAGCGGGGCGGTCCTCGTCGCGGTTTGGCCGCGGACACGTCTGGGGCCGTCTTGCAGCCCTGTCCGTCCTGTTCCGCTAGAAGGCCACCGTGCCCTGGCTGCCGAGGCGTGCTTGCTGCACGAGCGACGACCCTGGGGCGTGACGGGGTCCTCGGGCGAGTGCACCGGGGCGGGTGCGATCACGGCGGCGAGCGTAAAGCAGAGAGGTCTTTTGGATGGAGACCGTCGACCTCTCATGCCGATGAGCGGATGGCGACGTTGGCGTCCGCATGAGGATCCTCGGGTAGGAATCGACCAGCTGATGGGCGCGCTGACAAAGCGCGGACCGCGAAAGAGAGGCTGCCCCCTTGGACCCTCAGACGCGCACGGGCCGGTACGTCACACCCGCTCGTCGAAGAATGGCTTCGACGGTGTCACGCATCTACCTGCGGGCACCCTTGCGGATCCGACCTTCATCCCGCGCCTGTCGTGGCGGGCGCCAGCAGGGAAGATCCCCTTCGACTGGGCTGAGATCCGTGCGATGGTCGAGTCCGCTCCAGCCGGAACGACGTTCGTCTGCGACACGAGCTTGTTCGATGACGAGACGGATGCCGGGTTGTGGGCGGCCTTGTTGAACAGACCCGGCAAGCTGGTCCTCACGCCGCGTGTGGAGATCGAGATGGGTCCGGGGTTTTCCCAGCGCGCTGGCCACCCGGTGAAGGTTTCCCTGGACGCCGCTGATGGTGCCGCCGGCGTAGCGGACTACGACGAGTGGAGTCAGGGCGAGCGCAACAGCTACATCCGCTACGTGAACCTCCTCGGGTAGCGAAAAAGCGCGATGCGGTTGGGGGAGATCGTGTTTCAGCAGAAGCACGGACGCCCGGCCGGCGAAAGCGAGCGGGGTGCAGTACGGGCTGGAGTGCAGAGCCTGCTTGGCGAGCGCGGCTACCTGTTTGCGCGGAAGGGCGCGTCCTCGTCCGCCGGGAACCGCGCGGAGACTCGTTGGACCGACGAGGAGGTCGTCTACACGGCGCTTGCGCACGCGCTTCGGACAGGCTCGGAGACCTTCGTGCTGACCAAGGACGAGGACCTGCTCGACCAGTTGTACCGGCTCGTCTACCTCGTCGATACCCACTACCGCAGCATGCTGATCGCAGACGCCTACGTTCGTGACTTCGGGTCCTTTCGGACTCACGCCATGCCCGTCGGCGGAGCCTGGGCAGAGGGGTTCACGGGCCACAACAACGTGTTGGTGGAGCGCTCGGCGGACCTTCCGGATCAGGTACTGCCGCCTGCTTTCTCGTTCGTCGCCGTTCACTGCCTCGTGCTCGGGAAGCGTCGTTCGTCTATGACGTTCGGTGCTGAGCGGGAGATGCATCAGGTGCTGGAGGTCAAGGGGCTGACAGACGGCCGCAAGCGAGGACCTCCCGGCGAGGTGTGGGTGCCGCCAAGCACACCGCGCCGACCCAGGAGGTCCTCGTGCCGCACGCTAACGCCCCGCTGACACCCCGAAGGCCGGCTTCGACTCTGCGAGCGAGTCGACGCTGGACGACCGATCGCGCACGTCGCTGGCGAGGCCGGGATCAGCCAAGAGTGCCTGTCCAAGTGGTACGGCCGCTGGCGCGAGGACGGCCATGACGGGCTGCTGGACCGCTCGAGCCAGCCGTTCGGCAGCCCACGCAAGACCAACCCGCGGCTGACCGCACTGATCCGTCAGCTGCGAACAGTCCGCAAGTTCGCTCCGGCCCGGATCGCACACGAGCTGGCCAGGGCAGGAATAGACATCGCTGCTTCGACCGTGCACCGGGTGCTGGTGCGGCTCGGGCTGTCCCGGCTGCGGGACCTGGACCGGTCCAGCGGGCAGCCAGCACGCGCCCGAGCCTACGAGCGCGAAGCGCAGCAGGCCGGGACCGGACAGCGGCGACCGCCCGACTCAGACCACAAGCCGCCCCGTGCCGCCTCGGGCCCGGCAGGCGCCGCTCACCGCGCGACGCGCCAGGCTCACGGAACACGCCCAGACCCGACCCGGCGCGGTCGTCGCCCGTTCGTTCCTGGCCTGGTCAACCGGGCTGGTGCGGCCCCTCCGGGCGCGGGTGGCGTCTCGGGCTCCGATTCGGCGTCTGCATCGCAGCAAGGACGGCCGCCACCATCAGCTCGACTGCTTCGTCGTCGCGGAGCCGGCCCACCATGCACAGCGACTGCCAGGTCCGGAACGCGACGGCGTGCGCGAGGGCGGCACGAAGCCGGTGAGCGTTCCGGCCCGCAGCCGGGAAGCCTGCGGCAAGGACCGCTACCTGGCCTTGTTCCTCCCGGCCGAGCGAGTCGCCCACGAAGGTGGGCATGACGTGCAGGTCTCGATAGACCTTCGACATCATGGGGGCTGCGCCCCTTGCCCAGGCGTACGTGTCCAAGAGGGCGGCGCGCAGCCGCTGCACGGGGTCGTCGACCGACCGCCAGATCGCGATGTCCGGTGGAGGATGCAGGGCCCCCCAGTGCGCAGCGCAGGCACCGACCAGCGCTTCCTCGTCGGGGAAGTGCCGATGGACCGTCAGCCGGGTGACACCTGCCCGGTCCGCGACCGCGGACATCGTGGTTGCCGCCGGGCCGACCTCCTCATGGAGGCGAACCGTCGCTTCGGTGATCTGCAGGCGGGTCTGGTCGACCTTGTCCTGTCGGGCTCGCATCGTGTACGCGCGCTGCTTAGTCGGGCCGGGACGACTCACCACACCTTGACGCCTCCGTGGGACGGGAGTACACCTGTTTTCACTGTACACCGCTGATTACTCAATTCCCTTTCGCAAGGAGCTGGCACATGAGCCTCACTGAGTCTCCGACAACGCTGGATCAGGCGACAGCGGGCGGACGGGCGCTCCCGCTCACCGTGCTGCCAGCCCCCCATGGCCCGGACCGCTCCATCGGGTCTATCGGGGTCGGGTTCCGTCTGACGGGCGAGGAGACGGGAGGCCAGGTGGCCATCGTCGAGCACCCCTTCCCCGTCGGAGCACTCGTGCCGCCGCATGTGCACACCCGCGAGGACGAGTTCTCGATCGTCACCGCCGGCGAGATCGGGTTCCGGTCGGGCTCGGACGAGGTCGTCCTGCAGGCCGGCGGATACATCAGCAAGCCCCGCGGAGAGCTGCACACCATGTGGAACGCCGGCCCGACTGAGGCGCGCATGATCGAGGTGATCACGCCCGCCGGTTTCGAACGCTTCTTCCTCGCGCTCGCGGAGATCTTCGAGAACGGGCCACCCGACCCGGCAACGATCGAGCCCTTGGCCGCGTCGTACGGGCTCTTCTTGGACCTCACGTGGGTTCCCGACCTCATGGAGAGACACCACCTGAACTCACCGTTCGGCTAGGGCGTGTCTGCGATGTTGAGCGTGGTTCGGGGGTGATCCTCGGTGCATGTCACGAACGCAGGTCTTGACCGATGAGATGTGGGCCAGGATCGAGCCGCTGCTCCCGCCGTTGAAAGGCCCGATGGGCAGGCCTCGTTCGCCGTATCGGCCGCTGGTCGAGGGCGCGATCTACCGGTTGCGGACGGGGATTCCGTGGCGGGACCTGCCGCGGGAGTTCGGGCCGTGGCAGACGGTGTGGCAGCGGCACTACGAGTTCAGTCATGACGGCACCTGGGACAAGGTCCTGGCCGTACTGCAGAGCCAGGCCGATGCCCGTGGACAGATCGACTGGAAGTGCTCGGTGGACTCCACGATCGCCCGGGTGCACCAGCACGGCGCGACCGCTGCGAGGTCGCAGCTGACGCAGACGTCGCACACAGGGGGCTCTGTCGAACTACAAGGATCCGCGCGCTAGGAGGGACGAACCGGGCGATCACGGCATCGGACGGTCCCGTGGGGGATGGACGACCAAGACCCACGCGCTGGTCGACGGCCGCGGCCTGCCGCTGGTCGTGGTCGTCACACCCGGGCAGGCCGGCGACGCACCCGCGCTGCCAAAGCTGCTAGCAGAGCTGAAGGTTCACCGCGAAGGACCCGGCCGGCCACGCACCCGCCCGGACGCCCTGCGGGGCGACAAGGCCTACAGCTCCCGGGCGATCCGGGCCGACCTGCGGGCCCGCGGCATCACCGCCGTCATCCCCGAACCCAAAGACCAGCTCGGTCACCGCAAGAACCGAGGCTCCCGCGGCGGCCGGCCGGTGGATTTCGACGCCGAGGACTACAAGAGCCGCAACGTCGTCGAACGAACCTTCAACCACATCAAGAACTGGCGCGGGCTGGCCACCCGCTACGACAAGTACGCCATCACCTACCGCGGCAGCGTCGTCCTGGCCTCAATCGTGCTCTGGCTTCGCGCATCACTTGTCAGACACGCCCTAGGGCTGTCTCTTCTTTGTTCAGCCACAGCAGGATGGAGGCGAGGACGACGCCCGTCGGTGGAGCGACGTGCCGCCGCCTACGAGGGCGGGGGTGGAAACATCCGCTCATGCCGCTGATCGGGCGCGGGGCGGGTGCGCGCATGGCGGTGAGCGTCCACCGAACATGGCGCCCGGTGCATGGCGGGGCGTCGACCTCTCATGGCCGATGAGCGGATGAGCCGCGATTCGGCAACTTCAACGGGAAGGCTTGTCTGGTCGTTACACTGCTCCAGGCCGAAGTGCCCGGCGGTGTCGACGTCGCCGACCCCCTGAGCGTCTCCGTCCCCCGCGTGAGGATGCTCCTTGCGACGTCGAGGATCTTCGCCGCGGCCCGCCAGCCGACGCTGCCAAGCCGCGCGGCGGGCACCGTCCGCGCCGACCGTCGACATGGGGCGGGTCCTGCGAGACAGTGGCGCCGTGGTGGCTGACGTGCGTTTCGTTCGTGCAACGAACGGCGCGCGCATCGCGTTTACGACCGAGGGGCGGGGCCCGGCGCTGATCGTGATCCCGCCTTGGACCACGCACCTCCACGAGCAGGCGGCGCTGTCCGGGCACCGTCTGTTCTACGAGTGCCTGAGCCGGCACCACACTGTCGTGCTCTACGACCGCTGGGGCACCGGGCTGTCGGACCGCGACCGGGTGGACTTCTCGCTCGGCGCCGATCTGCAGGTGCTGCAGGACGTGGCAGAACACCTGCGGCTGCGCCGCTTTGCCCTGTTGGGTGCGTCCCAGGGCGGCGGAGCCGCAGCAACGTTCGCGCACCGCGAGCCACGCCGCGTGTCGCATCTGGTGCTCTACGGCGCCAGCGCAGAAGGGCTGCACTCGCGCCCGACGTGGGCGGCGCTGCGGGAGCTGATGCTCGCCGACTGGCCGTTCGCGGTGCGCGCGGTCGCCGCCGTGCTCGCCCGCGGCGGCCAACCCGGCGACGTCGCGACCTTCGAGCGGCTCCTGTCGGCGGCGGCCACGGCGGAGATGACCGTGGCCCTGCAGGACGCCGCGCTCGAGCAGGACGTGACGGCAGCGCTGGAAGGGTTGCGCGTGCCGACCCTGGTGCTGCACCGGCGCCACGACAGCGCGGTGGCGGTCGACCACGCCGTCAGCCTCGCCGCGCGGATCCCAGGCGCGCGCCTCGAGCTGCTCGACGACGAGCCGCACGTGCACTCCCTCGGCAAGGTGGCGGCGCTCGCCGCCCGGATCACAGCGTTCACGGCTGGGTCCGGCCGCGTGCCCTCTGCGCAGCTCAGCGCCCGCGAAGCGGAAGTGCTCGACCTGGTCGCCACCGGCTGCACCAACGCGGAGGTGGCGGAGCAGCTCGTGCTGAGCGTCCGGACCGTGGAGCGCCACCTGCTGAACGCCTACGGCAAGCTCGGGGTGCGCGGGCGCGCTGCCGCAACGGCGCTGCGGTCGGCGCAGGCGAGCCCGACGTCTGCGTAGCGGCTACGCAGTCGGCGTCGCGGGCCTCGGACCGCGCCTGCGGGTGTCGCGATGGCACCTCGCCGAGATGCGTGGTCACCCCGATGCCGCAGTGCCTGCGCTTCCCTAACGTCCAGCCATGACCACCGCAGCCTCTCCCGAGACCCTTCTCCAGCTCGCCTTCGGCCACACCGGGGCGCGTGCGCTGCACGTCGTCGCCGAACTCGGGGTCGCCGACCACCTGGACGACGAGCCGCGCGACGCCAAGGCGCTAGCCGGTGACCTGGGCGCGGACCCCGACGCACTGCACCGGCTGCTGCGCCTGCTCGAGACTCACGGCGTGTTCGCGCGCGACACGGCCGGCGCCTGGACGCACACCCCCACCTCACGACTGCTGCGGAGCGACCACCCCATGTCGGTGCGCGCCTTCGCGCGGATGGCCGGCACCGCGTTCGGATGGGACTCCTTTACCGGACTCGAACACAGCGCCCGCACGGGCGAGCCCGGCATCTGCCTGCTGGAGCCGAAGGGGTGGACGGCCTACCTGCAGGCGCACCAAGACGAGGCCACCGTCTTCCAGCAGGCGATGACGGCGAAGGGGCACGACGACATTCAGGCCGCGCTCGCCGCCTACGACTTCTCCCAGCACCGACGCGTCGTCGACGTCGCTGGCGGCCACGGGCACCTCGTGCACGCGGTCCTCGCCGCCCACGCCGGTGTCCACGGGGTGCTGTTCGACCTGCCCGAGGTAGCGCGGCAGGTGCAGCCCCAGGAGCGTCTCGAAGTGGTGGCCGGCGACTTCTTCCGCGACGCGCTGCCGACCGGCGACGCGTACGTCCTGATGAACGTCATCCATGACTGGGACGACGCCGCCTCCAAGAGGATCTTGGAGGCCGTGGCCGCCGCCGGCCGCCCCGCCGCCGCCACCGTGCTGCTGCTGGAGGTGCTGATGCCCGAGGGACCCGCGCCGCACTGGGCCAAGGCGCTGGACATCGTGATGCTGGCGGTCACCGGAGGCCGCGAGCGCAGCCTGCCGGAGTACGACGCACTGCTCACCGCCGCCGGTCTGGAGCTCGTCGGCGTCACCCCCACAGCCACGCCGTTCTCGCTGGTCCAGGCGCGGATCCGCTGACCGCCAACCGCCTCGGCCAGCAGCGCGGCCAGCCGACCAACGTCCTTGTCCAGGCCAGCGTCACCAGGCCGTAGGACGGCCGGACGCCACCCGGCCCGGACGCCACTCGGCCCAGCAATGCGCCACGGAGACCGACATGACGACGTGCCGCCCTGCTGTACGGGACGCCCCTCCTGTCACCGGTCAACAGGGCCTGCGATAAAGAAATTCAGCTGCCACTGACCGGACAGGGGCGGGTGCGAGCACTCGTCAGGCGACGCTAGCGAGCGGACCGACCAGCGGCTATCCGGCGTTGCACGCACCTCGGGGATCGGCACGAGCCTTCGGCGATGCGTCCATCACCGGCTCGGTGACGGCACCCTGTGCAACGTTCGCCCCGACGCCGAGGAACAGCCCTGCCAGCGCGGAGTGAAGGTTGAGAGCCTGCCGAGTTGGGAAGGAGCGGGCGGTGACCGCGCGCGCACCGCTGGTGCTGGTGCCGGGTCTGGCCGGCGACGAGGACTTGTTCGCGCCCCAGTCGGCCGATCTCGCTGACGTCGCGGATGTCATCGTCCCGGACATCCGTGCCGCCCGGTCCGTAGGACAGATGGCGCAGTTGGTGCTCGACGCGGCCCCGGCGCGCTTCGCGCTCGGCGGGCTGTCGCTTGGGGGCTACGTCGTGCTGGAGGTGCTCCGGCAGGCGCGACACCGCGTCGACCGCGTCGCGCTGCTGGACACCAGCGCGCGTCCCGACACCGCGGAGCAGACCGCGCGCCGGCGCGCGCTGCTCACCCTGGCCGACGATCGCGGCTTCGACGCCGCGATGCAGCTCCTGTGGCCGTCCTTGGTCGCACCGAGCAGGGTCGGCGACACCTCGCTGCGCGAGCGGTGGCTGGAGACGTGCCGGCGGTGCGGGTCGGAGGCGTTCGAGCGGCAGATGAGGGCGATCACGGAGCGCGCCGACAGCCGTGACGACCTGCCCGGCCTGGACCTGCCGCTGCTGGTGCTGTGCGGCCGGCATGACGCCATCACGCCGCTTGACGACCACGAGGAGATGGCCCGGCTCGCCCCGCAGGCGCGGCTCGTCGTACTTGAAGATTGCGGGCACCTTTCGAGCTTGGAGCAGCCGGAGGCCGTGACCGCTGAGCTGAGGACCTGGCTTGCGGACGGTGCCGGGACCGGCGGTCTCGGTGCGGGCGCTGCGACCGGCGGCAGCTGAAGGTGACCGTCATGGACTCGAGCCAGGCCCACTGCGCGCCCATCGTGGGCGGGGCAGGCGCACGGTGCTGATCCTCACAAGCCACGCACGTGGGGAGCCTGGACGCATGGCAGGCCGAGCTGCGCGCCCAGGGTGTACGGAGCGACGCCCCACGACCACTCGACCGTCGGGCACACCGCCACCGGTCCCCGTTGCGGCGCGGCGTCCTACAGCTGCCGCTCGACGGGCACTGCTGGCTCAACTGGCTCCAGCCGAGCCAGGTACACGAATCGACCCCTGCGGGCCGCGTGCCGAGTCAACGTCAAGGTGATCGGGATCTGGTGACCCTCATGCGTCAGCGCGGCGAGTGACAGGGGCTGACCGAGCAACGGGGCCTCACCCGACACCGCGCTGCGGGTGAAGCTGGCGATGTGGGCCTCGCGCAGGTGGTGCGGGATCACCACCAGCAGCCGCTGACCGACCAGTTCCTCCGACGACCAGCCGAGCATCGTCAGGGCCGCAGGGGAACCGGCCACGATGCGGTTGTGATCGTCTCCGACCAGCCATGCCTCGTCGGATGACGGAAGGATCGAGGGATCCCAGTTCGGAAGCTCTGCGTCGACAGCCTCGTCGGCGCTCATGTGCAGGGTCCACGACGTCGGAGCAGCTCCGGCGGCCTGCTCGACCACCTCCCCGCACAGCCAGTTGCGCAGGGAGACGATCTCCGGCAAGGACGGGAAGATGAGGAGCTCTCCGCTGATTGACAGGCGCCGCGCGTCGTCCAGGATGCCCTGGAGAACGGCGAAGTCCCCCGGTGCGTCAACCTCCAGTTGCACCGGAGGCAGCACTTGAACGGGTCCAGCGACGGCCGCGTCGGCCGAACCTGCTTGCGCCTTGGCAACGAGGTTTACGGCGCCACCGGCCCGCCTGACCTCGTCGATCGTGTAGGACTGCTCTGACGCGCCGAGACCCCGCAACGTGTATTCGCGAAGCATCCCCTCCCACTGCTCGCGCGCCGCCAGAAAGAGGCGGTGTGGAAACCCGTGGAGTTCCACGACGTGCGGCGCCTGGTGAACCGTCTCGTCTGTCACCCGATCATCATGGCTCAAGGACGACCGGCGGCAGATGACGCCGAGCTGCCGTCGCGAGGGCGGTGGCGGCGGACCTTCTCAGGCGACGAGCCCGGCCGGGCGGGACCGTCCGCTCCTGCTGCTGATCGCACCCGCCAGGGTGC
>Ga0136611_10004221_pt1 | contig 10056 bp, 13 predicted proteins | sample AntDrymUQ2232306_2_FD_106645 | JGI IMG/M metagenome (GOLD analysis project Ga0136611, IMG submission 106645) | Polar desert sand microbial communities from Dry Valleys, Antarctica - metaG UQ223 (23.06) | ecosystem: Environmental > Terrestrial > Soil > Desert | place: Antarctica: Dry Valley... | reverse complement strand
TATGGCCGGGCCGAAGCGTTCGTGTCAACGTCGCTCGTGCTTCCGACGGAACTCCAGGCAGCGGGACGCGCCGAACTCCAGCGCGGTCGACCGTGGCGCTCGTATGCGGCCGACACCATCAGCACCAGCGCGAGCCAGTACGGACGCGATTGGACCTTTGGCGACATCGTGACCGTCTACGCTTTTGATCAGCAGTTCGACTGCCGCGTGGACGCGGTGCAGGTGACGATTGATAACCTGGACGGTGGCCGTGAGCAGGTGCGGGTGCGGCTGACCAATACGGCGGCGTTATGAGCGAACACACGCTGCGCCGCTTAGCTGACCTGGAACGCCGCGCCGAGCATGATCACGTGAGGACGAGTGCGCCGGGCACCATTACTGACGGCGGCACACCAGTGGGAACCCCCAGTGACAATCCTGGCGTGGCCTCACACATCCTGAAGACTGGGGACACTGGTCTACTGACCTTGCATCAACTGACGGTAACGAACAAGCTGCGTATCTCTGGCCTTCTTGAAGCCGTTGGTGCAATAACCCTGCAGTCTACCCTAGAGGTAATTGGCGCGACGACGCTGCGGTCTACTCTGAACGCAATTGGCGGGGCAACGCTGCAATCTACCCTGGGTGTTATCGGCGCAACGACCTTACAGTCCACCCTGGGCGTTACCGGTGCAACAAGTCTTGCATCTACCTTAGGCGTAACGGGAGCCGCTACGTTCCAGTCTACCCTGGGCGTAGCAGGTGCAACGACGCTGCAATCTACCTTGAATGCAGCAGGCGCGACGACACTTCAGTCTACCTTAGGCGTAACGGGAGCCGCTACGTTCCAGTCTACCCTAGGGGTAACTGGCACAACAAGTCTTGCCTCCACCTTAGGCGTGACTGGCGCAGCGACGTTGCAGTCAACCCTCGGTGTGACCGGGGCAACCACACTGCAGGCTGCAACAACAGTGCAATCCACTCTGACTGTGGCAGGTACAACGACACTGCAGACTAACCTAAACGTAGCGGGAGCTGCATCGCTTCAGTCCACTCTCGGAGTGACGGGAGCTGCTACCCTGCAGTCTAGCCTGGATGTGACGGGACGTATTCGGGCTGTGGGCAACATCGTCTACGACAACGGCCAGCCAAGGCTGTTCATGGGTATTTCTGCGACCGATCTTAACCGATCCTTGTGGATACTGAACTCCGAAGCCTCGCAGTCAGCGGCGGGACTCAAAGTTGGACGACTATCGGTAACCGATGACTACGTGAGCGCTGATCCACCAATGATGGGTGTCACGATCAAGGGGAGGCTGGGCATTGGGGTCATAGCGGCGGCTGCTCCGCTCCATATCCTCGCAGCCACCGAGCAGGCCCGCTTTGGCTTCAACGAGACGTCCTATGCTAGCCTGACGGCGCAAAACAACGGAACCCTGGAAATTGGGACCACTGCAGCTACACCTACCAACGCGAACCTCGTCCTGAAGCCCGGCGGCGCAATCATCTTGCACCCAACGCCTTCGGCCGTGACTGCGGACATACTGCCTAACGCCAATTACCGCGTGAATCTTGGGACGATTACCAACAAGCTCTTGACCGTCCATGCGGCTGAGCTTTGGGTCGAAACTCTGGTGGCCGCGGACACGATGGCGACTATCGGCGGGCGGGTCCTGGTAGGCCCTACGACCACACTGACGCGGGATCTTACCGCCGTGGCGACCACGGTCTACATCAAGCATAACCAGTGGTCGAACGGGGATGTTGTCTACCTGCAGACCGGAGTGACCTCGGGCGGGACGACATCGACCATTGAGTTCATGCAAGTTACCAGTGTAGCGACCACCATCAGTGCAGTTCGTCCCAACACCGAGTACAGCTACACCGTGACACGTAACCTCGACGGGACCGGCGCAAACACCTGGGTCCAGGGGGATGCCGTCTTCAACACCGGCAACACCGGCAACGGGTTCATTGACCTGTACAGCCTGCGTGGCATGAAGTATATCACCGAGGCAGGAACCGACCCCGCCCAGGCGCAGTATGGCCCCACGATCGCGATGAACGTGCGTAACTCGGCTACCTTCAACGATTGGTCCGAGCATGCGGCACTCGGTAACTTGCGCGGACTCTACGGCTACGCGACGGACACGTATGGCGTTGGATTAGGCAAATACACAACCGCCAGTGGGTCGAGCTACATCACTATCGACGCTGCCAACGGCTATCGCATCCATAACGGTCCAAACGTGATCGGCCAGTGGGATGCAGCGGGCGTCGTCCGGCTCGGGACGGATGCGCCGGGGAACCCGAACGTATTTCTAAGCTCGGGTCAGATGCATTTCCGCCAGGGGACGACCAACAAGATTTCGCTTGACACGGGGGGCAACCTCTCAGTCTCTACGTTACTGTATGTCGCGGCAGGCGGGTCCTTTGGCATCGGGGCAACAGGCTGGGCCGCCGGCTCAGGAGCGTGGTCGGATATTCAGGGACCAGGGTCCACCGCGCGGGTTCGGATAGGCAACCCGACTGGACAGCGGATGAGCTTCGAGAATGGGGCCTTGACTATCGTAGGTGAGGGCGGCGGGATTACCAACATCAATGGGGCAAACATTCAGACCGGAACCATCGTCGCTGATAAGATCAGCGTGCTTGCGGCGGGCAACAATCTGTTATACAACTCCGCGTTCGAAGCAGTCCCCCCGACTGACGGCTGGACCTTTGGCGGATCGGGATCATCGATTCACGCTGTCTACACCGACGCACTGCCGATCCATGGGCATCCCACGTATCCTGGCTATGGGCGGTCATACATGGTCGCGAATGGGCAGAACTACGCCAATATTCTAAGCACGAAGGGCATCGGTTATGTTGCGGGAAGTACCCACGTCGTGTCGGTGTGGATGCTCTCCAGCGGAAGTGCTGCGCCATCCAATTCGTACTTGCGTCTGCGCTGCCACAACTCCTCGGGCACCTATCTGGGGGACGCGAATCTGATTGCCGTGCCGGGATTGAATTATGCTGCTCCATCGTTCAATGTCAACTCGGTGGGTTATGGCTCATGGACGCGATGGGGCGGCAAAGCAACACCGGCGCAGATGCCCGCAGGAACAACCAACTTCTTCGTGGAGTTCTATCCCACGTACCTTCAGCTTGACGGCACTTTCTACCTTAGCATCTACTGGACGGCGCTGATGGTCACACGCGGCGATGTGGTGTCGGACTGGTCGCCCTCAGTCTCAGAACTCTTGCCCGGAACGATCCTGGCAACACACATCAACGTAGCCAATCTTGCGGCCATCAAGGTGGACACTGGGTCGCTGAACATGAGTGGCTTCCTGACTATCGGAGCAGCGGGCGGTATCTACCAGGGAAGCGGTTCTCCTGGCGCACCGTCCACTGGTCTCAAGCTCTGGAATGAGGCGGGCGTAGGACGCATCGCTGGCTTCAATGCGGGGGTGGAGCAATGGAGCGGAAGGACTGACGGCAAGCTGTACGCGGGTGCAGGCAATCTGAAGATTGACTCAGGCGGTATAACGATCCACCCTTCGGCATCATTCTCCTCTGACCGGGCATATACATTCGAGAGTCCTACCGGCTTTATCTACGGCTCTTTAGACTGTCTGTATAATGAGACACTATTCAATCGCGTTACGCTATCGTCAGAGTATCCCGGCAACGGCTTTACAGAGACATATATTGAAGCCAACGGCGGAGCAGGGCAATCGTCAAGTGTGTATATCGCCGCACGTGGGTCAGGCACGGCGGCGAGTATCCATGTCAGTAAGGCTGGATCGGGTGCCAACTCAATAACGATCACTGGTCCCCTCACACTCAACGACGGCATCGTAGCCCAGGCGCGGCAATTCCCCACGCTGCTCAATGGCTGGGTCAACTACGGATCGGGCTACGCGGCAGCGTCATACTGGAAAGATGCGTTCGGGGTCGTGCATCTAGAGGGGCTTCTCGCGGGTGGCGCAACGGGCGTAGGAACCGGACTCTTTCAATTACCGGTCGGTTATCGCCCGCCCGCTCGAATGCTGTTCTCAGCCGGTAGTACCACGATGGGTCGCGCAGACGTAGATTCCATCGGCCTCGTCACATTTCACTCAGGATCGAACTCTTTCTTCTCAATTGATGGAATACACTTTAGGACAACCTAGGGGGGATCATGGCTCATAGTGTGACTATTCAGATTGTCGATGAAACTATTCTCAGCGCAGAGTTCCACCTAAGTGAAGGCAGGATCAACGTGACATACGCTGAGGTGACTTCGACAGGACAGCAGCTTGCACCACGTAGGCTGACGCTGGCAAGCGGACCCAAGCCAGCGAACTTCCGAGGCAGGTGGTTCCAGGTCACTGCTGCTCAGAAAACCGCCTTGACGAACATCATGAATGCAATGAAAAGTTACGCGGCGTTAGCGGCTCCCGAACCCGAGGATACCACACCCTTCGTTGGACCTTAGTTCCGCATGGTACAGTCAGGACAAAGGAGAGCATGATGCCAAAGTCTGTAGAACTCGTGGAAAGTGCGATTATCACGGCCTGTATTCCGACCGGAACCAACACCTTACAGGTGACGATTCAGCAGTTTGACGCGGAGAGGCGCATCGTCGTTGCGGACGTGCTGACACTCTATGAGCATCTGACACTCCCGCCCGCCACACTGACCAATGAAGTGGTATTCGTTCCTGAGAACTCCTTGCAACTGCCGCCAGCGGAAGCCAAAGCCTTACGGACCCTGCTTGACTACTTGAACACACTCGCTGAAGACACGCTCTATCCTGTCCGCATGAAGAAGCATCACGCGGACACGGAGGCCGCTGTCGAGCGTGCGAATCGTAGTATAAAACGACGAGGCGCATGACTGCTCGTTTCTTATCGGGTATGATACGGCAAACAACAAGGAGCAGCACATGAGTCAGGAGCAGTACAACGGCCAGTCGATTCCCACTCAGGCCATTACGCACGCTTTGATCGAGAGCAGGATCGTACGCGAGGAAGAATCGCTGAAAGACTTCGTGGATCAGGCCAACACGCAGATCGCGGCCCGCCAGGGTCGTATTGGCATGTTGAACGAATTACTGGAACCCGATCCGCAGCAGCAGATCATCGACGTGCAGCCATCGTCACCACCGCTACCGACCCCGACTGAAAAAGTGGCCTAGCACCTGTGCCAGATCCGCCCCAGGATAAGTTTCTGGGGTAGTGGGATCGTGGCTGTCAGGCTGGCTGCGCTGGCAGGTCGTCATCTGCCGGAGCTGTAGCTGCCTGATACATGCGCGCGCGCTGCATAATCAAGCCGAGTCGGTAAAGCCGTTTTAGCTTTTTGCTGCTTGTCCGCGTGATCGTCTCCGCCAGTTGGCGCGACCGCACATCAGGCGTCGCGGGTGGCGCCTCCCTGCTGGCACGCGGGCCGGCAGTCATCCGTTGCTGCCGGCGCTGTTCAGTCTGTGTGCGCTGTCGGTTCTTGCGACACGCTTGGCAGTCGCGCCGTCCACCCTTTTTGATATAGGCGTCCTCCAGGCTATGCCCGTTTTTGCAGAACATTTGTTTGGGCATCATCGCTCATCCTCTCGCGTCGGCGTGGCGGACGCCAGCGCCCGGTAGATTGCACCCTCGCCGTCGCTGATTTGCCGAATTGCGGACCAGTACGCCGGCGTCTGGGTAGCACCGCACGTCATGAGTGCCAGCTTGCCGTCTCGCCACAGTCGGGCAGCGTCGAGGAGCTCGTCATTTCGCGCCCGCGCCTCGTCGCGCTCACGCTCCAACCTAACTACCTGGGCATCAAGATCGTCAAACCTGTCAGCGTTGGCTCCAAGGATGGTATCGGCTCTCTGCGTGATTCGTTGCAGTCTGTCCACTTCATCACACAACTGCTCGACGGCGGTGTGACCGGCCCAGGTACGACGAAGGTCTGCTGTTACTAGCACGGACTATCCTTTCCCTGAAACGTAATCAGCAAGCCAATCATACACCGGCGTCGCACGCACATCGCCGTCAACCGTGTTCTCCGTCACGCTGAGGGCTTCGGCGGCGGCGGGCGGCTCTTTGTCCGCAGCGTGGCGTACGGGCGGCGCTGCGGGCGGGTCGTCGAAGATGCTGGACTGTTTGCTCATGGTGGCTTGCTTAGTCATAGCGGATGCCTGGCCTGGTGACAGGCACGGCAAAAAAGTCCCCACGCTGCCGAGCGGCGCCAGCCCACAGCGAACGCCACCGCCAGCGCCGCCGCATACGTGTCAGCAGACGGCGCGTACGCGGCACAGTAGCCGCATTGCGCGGCGCGGAGATGGCCAACGCGGACAATCCGGCCACGGTACACGGTTGGCATTCCGGCGCGCTCGATGCCGCCGCGTGGACGGGCTAGAGGTGTCACAGCAACCTCAGATCGATGCTGCGAAACTTGAAACGAAATAACTTCTCCTTCAGGCGGAAGTCTTTCGTTATAAACCCTTTGGTGTCTTCAACTACAAGCGTTCCGCCTTCCATGTATGAGAAGTCGCCGACATACCGGATCGGCTGCCACGTCTTGCCCCAGGCATCCGTAAACTTGGATTGCAGCTCGAAGACCGGCTGCAATTCCAATCCGATGATGGTGCCGGCGGCAACGAGCAACTTCAGTTCTGCATAGCGCGCTGCTTCCTTCTGCGAGTGAAACAACACGTTATCGACCAGCATCGTTTTGTTGCCATATTTTCGCCGTCGCGTGCTAGCTATGGCGTCTACGTCGTTTTGCGCGTCCTGAGTCATCTGGGATGCCTCTGGGACGATGCTGTATCGCTCTTGTCTTTCAGTCATTCCTGTGCCTCCATCCGTGCGAGCCGCGCCTGGGCGTCCTGCCAGACGGCCAGCTCGTCCTCAGTGGCGGGTCGGACCAGCGGCAACACGTCCGCCAGCAGGCGTCGTAGGGCACACGCCTCGGCCTGGGCCGCGCGTTGGGCTTGCGCGGCCTGTGACACCAGACGCATGAGCTTTTGGTTAGCGTGCTGGCTTGCTTCCAATTGCTGATACAGTTCGTGCGGCATGATGGTCTCCTAACTCGCCAGCGGCAGGTACTGTGGATGCCAGACGGCAATAGGCGCGATGGGCGGGGAGACAGAAGTCTGAGCGTCAATGGCACCAAGTGCCAGCGCCTTGACCACGGCATAGACTTCGAACCGTGGCGCCACACTGACGATCTGTCCGTCCTTCAGCCAAATACGATCAAACAGCGCGTGCAGGTACGCACGCTGGGCCTGTGTGGATACGTTGTGGAAATGGTGTGGCAGCGCCTGTAGCACCATGCGCGCGCGGGTTTCGTCGAACATAGTCTGGACTGGTACCTGTTCTCTGGTGGAGAACCGCGCCTGGTCGAGCGCGATGCGTTCGGCGTCGTAGGCCGCGTCATCGATCATGCCGTCAGCGTAGAGACGCGCAAGCCGGCGCGCACGCCCGTCGAGCGCGTGCAGGTCAACCAGCGGCGGTGTGATCGATGACGCGCCGGTCTGGAGACGCGCCTGGGTCAGCGCCTCGTCAAGTACATCAGCCGGCACACGCAAGCGATCCAGCCAGCCAAGCAAATGCGCCTCAGCCCGCTTGCCGTTACAGCGTGGCTGATTGCAGGTGTGTTGCCGGTTGCCGTAGCACTGGTAGTACAGGTAGCGTTTGTTGGGCCGCGCAACGTGGGCCTTCCCGCCACAGGCCGCACACCAGACCTGACCGGCCAGCAGCGCGTCGTCACGGCGTACGGGTGAGCCGTGCCACGTCGCGCGCTGGGCAATGATGCGTTGCACGTCATCCCACACATCCACGATCACAAGTGGTTCATGCGTGCCGGCGTACTCGGTGCCGGCACAGCGGACATAGCCAAGGTAGACGCGGCGTTGCAGGATGTTGCGGATCGAACTGCGTACGAACGGCTGTCGGATGCTGTGGTGTTTCGCCGTGAAGCCGCGCATATTCAACTCGTGCGCCAGGTCCGACATGGAATAGTGGCCCGAGGCGTACAGCTCGAAGGCCAGGCGGATGACCGGCGCGTCGGCATTGGGTCTGAGGCTACCATCGACGGCACGATCGTAGCCAATCGGGATCGTGCCGACCCAGCGGCCCTGGTGGGCTTTCTCCAGCAGTCCGCCCTTGACACGCATACTGAGCATCCGCGAATATAACTCCGCTTGCGCGGCCATGTTCTGGAACATATACCAGCCGTGCGGCGTCGTGGTGTCCAGGTTCTCGACGACCGACAGAAATTGCACGCTGCGCTGGTGCAGCTCATCCAGGATCGCGTTTGCCAGCCGCACGCGACGGGAGAGCCGGTCGATGCTGTAGACCACGATGGCGTCAAGGCTGCCGGCCCGCATCGCGGTCAGCATCTCCTGCAGCGCCGGCCGGTCAAGCGACTCGCGAAACGCGCTATGGCCTTCGTCGGCATAGACCCGCGCCAGCGACCATCCGCGCGCCTCGATGCTCTGGGTACACAGGCGCAACTGGGCATCAATACTGTAGCCGTCGACCTGACTTACGTTGCTGACCCTTACGTACAATCCTGCTCGCATCACTTCACCTTTCGTTGTTGCGAGCACTCTACAACCGGCACCGGAACCGTGGCAAGCTCAATCAGCATCATCGCCAGCGCGCGGACCAGCGCCTGCCGGCTGCCGTCCGGTTCCGTCGCAATGGGTGGCAGGACTTCTATCTCGTGTTGCATCTCCTACAGGACCTTCCGAAGACTGTCCATACCTTGCCGAAGTAACCCCCGGCTGATCTCGGTCTTGACCGCTGACATCAATCGCTTGACCTCGGATTCAAGCTGGGCAATCTTGTGGTCACGCGCTTCAATAGTTGCTCGCCACTTTCCATCCACTTCCAGCAAACCGTCTACACGGCTCTCCATCTCGCCAATCACAGCAAGATCCTGCTTGCGTTGCTGCTCGGCTTGTGCCAGGAGGTCGAGTGCTTCGGCAACATCTTTCCCTAACGCAGCATCATCAATCGTATAGTCAAGATACTGGCGCTGCACATCTGGCGCGCGTTGCGTTTCGCTTTTTACATACGTAGTCTGGTCGTCATCCGTCGGTGAGAATGGGCTTTCCTTAAGATCATGGCGCTGGGTCTTCAACAGTGCGGTGTAGTCATCGGTAGACATGTTCCACTCGTCGTTTGTTTGTCCGTTCATGGCAGCGTTCTCCTCTTTCCGTATCCATTTCCCATGCCCAGGATGTCCAAGAAAGACCAGCCCGATCCTCCTAACGGCCTCGCCGACCGACGTATTTGAAAAACCGTACACGGCACCGACGGTGTACGTGGTTTCCCCACCGATCAGCAGTTCAGCCATCTCCCACGCGACATCCGATGTGATTGTCCTGATTGGCATGTCGGGTTGCTCCTGTCCTTCTATCCACTTGCCACGATCTGGCCCGGTCTTGCTAACCACGAAACCGGACTTGCGCGCAAGTTCACCGGCGGTAGATAGACCAATGCCGATCCGATCCGCCACTTGCCTGGTCGTGTGGCCACTTCGCAGCAATGCCAGAATCCGATCTTTTGTTGGCTGGTCAAGGAATTGACTATGCCGACGTTTCTTGGTCATCGCTCCATAACCTCCTCGAAAAGCGTCCGCTTGCGATGGTCATACTTGCCGAGCATACGCCGCAGCGGTTCGCGTCGCTCCTGTTCCAGACCGATCAACCAGGCCATATGGCTAAACACGAACGCCTGCCCACGGTTGCCGGCGTCGTTGGCGTCTTTGGCCTTGCTGGACATCGATGTTTCGCGGCTATGCAGCGCACGATCTGACAGGGTTTTCAGTTTGGCCGTGAACCGCGCGTCGGCACGGTCTTCTCGTCGCGCTGCCAGACTCCGCGTCACGATTTTGGCTAACGGTTCGTCGTCAAGGTCAGGGCGTCCGTTCGACCGCACGTAGTCCGTAATCAACGCAATGCGGAGCGTCTTCGGACGAACGGCCTCGTACAGCTCACAGCCCTCAGTTGCCAACGTCGATGCCCACGCCGCGCACTCGCAGTAGCTACACCGCGCGATCTCGTCCTCATCCGGCGCCAATTCGCCAAGGCCGCATGTCTCGCACGGCGTCTTGTCG
>Ga0136611_10004220_pt1 | contig 10058 bp, 7 predicted proteins | sample AntDrymUQ2232306_2_FD_106645 | JGI IMG/M metagenome (GOLD analysis project Ga0136611, IMG submission 106645) | Polar desert sand microbial communities from Dry Valleys, Antarctica - metaG UQ223 (23.06) | ecosystem: Environmental > Terrestrial > Soil > Desert | place: Antarctica: Dry Valley... | reverse complement strand
GTGTAGTCCACGATCGTTGAAGCGTGACCGGCCTGGGGCGGCAGGAGGAGCACCGGCGAGCCCTCGCCCGCGCCGGCGGAGAAGTCGCGCAGATACGCAAAGGGTTGTTCGAGCACGACCTCGTTGGGCGTCGTCCAGGTGGGCGTGTCGCGTCGCCAGACCTCGCGCCAGAAGCGCGAGCGGTGCGTGGCGACGCGTGCTGGGAAGAGTGGCGCGGCAAGCGGCTGCGCGGCAAGCTCCTGCCACCATTGGCCCCAGCGCCCCATCACCGTACCGCTGCCGGACCACCAGCCCTCGCCCACACCGCGGGCGACATCGGCGGCGAGCCGCCAGGATTGGTGAGCAACCTCATACGGTGATGTCGCGGTGATCGTTTCCGTGGTCATGCATCCCCCTCCTGCGCGGCCTGACTGTCGAACAGACTATACCGAGGCCGAGCGTTATACGCCACACGAAGAAGCGTGCGATTCGAGTGTTCATCGCACGCGACATATTCCGTGTTTAAGTATCTCTCTCCAAGCGTGGGATAGCTCTACCCCTTTGGATCAAACGGGCAGGTCTTGCCGGTGATCGTCAATCTGACGGTCATGCGCTGAGCCTCGCCTGTCCGCCTCGATGGGGAAGAGTAACGGATCGGCGCGGGGGTGGGCGGGGTGGTTATGGCGCGCCGGCCAAATGGTCAGGTCCGATCGGACCGCGCGATTCGGGTCCGGGGGCCGGTCTAGTCCTTTCTGGTCTGCGGCATCCTACGAAGGAAGGGACGACTGTCCGCCGGGGGTTCCCCCATCGGTGAACCGGCAGCGAGGGCGGCGCGTAGTAGGGTACAGAAATGGCTATCCGTGTACTGACTCCACGTAGGCCCGCTCGAATCGCGCCGGTGCGTGTGCCGGTCCGCGTTGCGGCGCTGGTGCGCGACTGGGCGCTGGTGGGTAGCGTGATCGCGCTCTACTTCCTCGCGCGCGGTGCCGCGCCAGAGCGGATTGATGCCGCGGTGGCACTCTCGCGCCAGCTAGTCGCGATCGAGCAGTGGCTGCACATCTTCGTCGAGCCGGCGATCCAGGACTTCTCCATCCGTCACCATGCGGTGCAGGAAGTGGCGAACTTTGTCTATGCCTATCTGCACTTCCCCGTGCTGGGCGTGGTGGGCATCTGGCTTTGGTTGCGAGGGCGCGCGCGGTTCCTCTTTATGCGCAACGTGATGTTCGTCTCGATGGTGATCGGCGTCGCATTTTACTACGCGCTGCCCGCCGCTCCCCCGCGCCTGCTCGCCGCCTACGGCTACGACCTCGGATTCGTGGACACCGTTTTCGGCGGCAACACGGCGGTGAGCTACGCACAGCCCGCGCTGGTGCGCAACGACTTCGCCGCGATCCCCAGCTTCCACTTCGGCTGGATCGCGCTCGCCTCGGCCGTGATCTGGGTGAACACGTCCAGCCGCACGCTGCGCGGCATGGCGGTGGCGCTGACCGTCGTGATGAGCTGGGCGATCGTCGCCAGCGCCAACCATTTCTTCGTGGATATGGCACTCGGCGGCTTGGTCGTGGCAGTGTCCTGGTACGCCGCCTCCCGCCTCGCACGGCGGGCAGCGCCCGCTGCTGTCCATGCTCCCGTGCCGCTGGGGCGGTCGGTGCCGCGCTATTCGGCGCAGCGCGCGGCGTAAGGTGGGGTCTGCCCCAAACGCGAACCTGCCCCGATCACAACACCAGGCTAACAATCACGCTCGGGGTCAGCGTACGATGTGCGGGATGCGGGTCGGAGGGTAGCGGAGATGGCCGAGGCGACGATGGTCTTCGTCGGTGGGCGCGTGCATACGGTGGATGCGCGAAACAGCATCGCCGAGGCGCTGGCGGTCGCGGGCGAGCGTATCCTGGCCGTGGGGAGCAACGCCGAGGTGCGCGCGCTCGCCGGGCCTGGAACGCGCGTCGTCGAGCTGGGCGGTCGCAGCCTGCTACCGGGCTTCGTGGACGCGCACTGCCACCTCGTCGGTTTGGGTGCCTCCCATACGGCGATTGACTGCAAGGCGCCGGGGATGGATTCGATTCGTGCCCTCGTGGAGGCCGTGCGCGCGCGCGCCGCGACCCAGCCGCCGGGGACCTGGATCAGAGGTCGCGGCTACGACCAGTCGCGGCTCGCCGAGCGCCGCCACCCCAACCGCCTCGACTTCGACCCGGTCGCAGCGCAGCATCCCGTGATCTTCACGCGTACCTGCGGCCACATCTCGGCCGCGAACTCTATGGCGATGGAGCTGGCGGGCATTGATGACCGCACGCCGGACCCGGCGGGCGGGCGCTATGACCGCGCGGACGGGCGCAACCTCGGCGTGGCGTATGAACTGGCGCAAGGACCGCTGCAGCGTGTGGCGGCGATCTCGGCGGAGGAGCAGCGCGAGGCAATCCTGCGCGGGCAGGACGATTATCTCCAAGCGGGCGGGACCAGCATCCATGACGCGGGCGGGCTGGTCGGCCCCGCGTTTGTGCAGGCGCAGGAGCTGCACGCCCGCGGCGCGCTCCGGCTGCGCATCTATGCGTTCGGCACGGACGGCGCGGGCGGGCGGCCGGGGACGGCGCTGGTGCAGAGCGGCGTCCACACCGGCTTTGGCGATTCCACCCTGATGATTGGCGCATACAAAGTCGTCACGGACGGCTCGACCAGCGGCCCGACCGGAGCGACGCGCGAGCCATACACGAGTGACTCCGATGATCGCGGCATCCTGTATTGGGGTCAGAACGAACTGGACGAGATGCTGGAGCGCGCCCACCGCGCCGGCTTTCAATGCACCGTCCACGGTGTCGGCGACCGCGCGATCGAGCAGACGCTGGACGCGATGGCGCGGGCGCAGGTGCGCTTCCCGCGCGAGCATCTCCGCCACCGGATCGAGCATTGCGCGATCCTGCCGCCGGACCTCCAGCGGCGCGTGAAGGCGCAGGGGATCGTCCCCGCGATGCAGCCCGCCTTCTTCTGGGAGTTCGGCGACGGCTACATCGTCAACTACGGCCGCGAGCGCGCGGATTACATGTTCCCGGTGAAGTCGCTTCTGAACATGGGGGTGACGGTCGCCGGCAGTTCGGACGCGCCCGTGACCGACCATCGCCCCCTCTTTGGGATCGAGCAGGCGATCACGCGCGCCACCTCCGACGGAGATCTCTGCGGCCCGGACGAGCGCCTCGACTTGACCACCGCGATCCGCCTGCACACGATCAACGGTGCCTACGCCCAGTTTGCGGAGCACGAGCGCGGCAGCCTTGAGCCGGGCAAGCTCGCGGACCTGGTGATGCTCAGCGAGGAGATCACGCGCGTGCCCACGCGCGTGCTGCGCGACCTCCCCGTGGCGCTCACGGTGATCGGCGGCATCGTCGCCTACGAAGCGGGTGGATAGGCGGCCGGTTGGCCGTGCCTTCACTCCGCGACACGCGAATATCGCGGCCAGGAGAAAGACGATGCCGCTGCGCCAAACGAACGATATTCAAACCTTCTACTTGGATGAGGGGGACGGCGACCCCGTTGTCTTCATCCACGGCCACACGCTCGACCACCGCATGTGGGATGCGCAGGTCCCGGCGTTGCTGGCAGCGGGCTACCGCGTGATCCGCCATGATCTGCGCGGGCATGGCCGCAGCGATGCGACGCTCACCGGCTACACGTCGGAAGAGCTGGCGTCCGACCTGAAGGCGTTGCTGGAGGCGCTCAGCGTCGAGCGCGCGCATCTCGTCGGTCTCTCACGCGGCGGCGGCGTGGCGCTCGCGTTTGCGCTCGCCTACCCGCGCACGACGCGCACCCTGACGTTGATCGATAGTATCCTCCCTGGCCGCACTGCATCAGCGGAGTTTACGCGGTCCTTCCGCGCACTCTCCGCGCGCTTCGCGGCCGGGGGGAAGCGCGCGTTTCTCGATCACTGGCTGGAGAGTCCGCTCTTCACGCCCGCGCGCCGCGACCCTGCGCTGGCCACACGGCTGGCGGAGATCGTGCAGGAGTTTGCCGCGCTGGAGATGACGCCGGCGGCGCAGACCGCGATGCGGGAGCGTGCCGCCACGCTGCCCACCGCACCGCCGCCCGCCGAGCGGCTGAGAGAGATCGAGATACCCACGCTGATCATTATCGGCGAGCTGGACCTGCCCCACTTCCACGCCTTTGCGGAGGAGATGGCGACGACGATTCCCGATGCGCGCCGCCTGGTGATCGAGGGGGCCGGACATATGGCGAACATGGAAGCGCCAGCGGCCGTGAACGCGGCCCTGCTGCGCTTCCTCAAAGAGCGGGAGCGCAACCCTTCGAGTGACACGGAGCGCACTCGCACCACGGGCGCATGAATCGCGCAGACCCGGCTCGTGGCTGATGCATTGCCTATGGAAAGGAGACAGAGTCGGCGTTGAACGTATGCACAATTTTGCCGTTGAGCCGTTGAGCCGTCGCTCGCCAAAGACCGCCACCCCGCCCTCAAATGGTAGGATGAGACTGCGCGGATCGTACTCGATGCGCTGCTCGCTTGTCACAGAGGTGGCGCCGATGCAGGCCCCGGTTCGTGCGGCTGGTGACGGGCAAGGGTTTGTCTCAGTACTCGCAATCGCTACCCGACCCGGCACCGTCGCGGACACGGCCTGCCAGCCACGTTTGAAGTTGTTGCGAAAATCTACGAGAAGGGTCGGACTCAACTCCTCCGAGATATTCGTAACCGCCTGGCGACTGGAGAGCGGGCGTTGCTGACTAGAGCGGAAGCCAGCATCGAACGAGTAGAGCACGCCATCCCGCAGCTCTTGCGTGCTACCGACGCGTTTGGGGTTCAGCCCATCTCGAATGACCTCCAACTTCCAGGCGTATTCGCTCATTACCTGGACGCGGCGCGTCTGATCGGCGGTCAGTTGTCCGGTCAGGGGGTCCCGATCTTGTACCGTGAACACCATCGTAAACGGTGGCCACAGGCGGGCGGTTGGATGGGTCTGCGCCTCGGTTCCCCGCCACGTCCATCCTGCCACCATGACCGTGAGCGTGAGCGCGCACACGGTGGCGAGCGACAATAGAGCAAGTTTGCGTCTGGTGCTCATGCCAAGGAGCCGCGAGATTTGGGAATTTCGCATGGCCGTCCTCAGGATCAAGCTAGCACAATGCGCGAGGATCAACGGGCGTGCCAGCGGTACCGCTGGTAAGGCCGACCCGCGAACTCGTGACGAGCGACGACAGTCGCTCCCCGACCGGCGTACCAGCTTTGGCGTCATCCCCTGGACCGGAAGTTCTTTGGTATTGGGCTGGCGCGGACTTTGCCGAGGCTCAGCCGTCCTCAAACAGCCCGCGCAGGTAGTCGTTCAGAAAGCGGCCCTCCGGGTCCATCCGGCGGCGGACGGCGATGAAGCGCTCCCAGGCCGGGTAGAGCGCGCGCAGCTCCGCGTGCGTGCGCGTGTGGTGCTTGCCCCAATGCGGCCGACCCTCGTGCGCGCGGAAGACGGCCTCCACCTCGGCGAAAAACTCCCGATACGGCAGGAGTGCGTCCTGATGCACGGAGATCGTCACGGTCGCGCGCGCGTAGGCTGGACTGAGGAAGGCATCATCCGCGGCAAGCGTGCGGTATTCCACCGGCCAGACCACATCCGGGTGACGCGTACGCAGCAGCGCGCGCACCTCCGCGAAGCAGGCGGGGCCGCGCTCCGCCGGGATCGCATACTCCATCTCGTTGAACCTACGTGAGCGTACGGAGGGGATGATCTCCGCGCTCCAGCCGAGGCGTTCGCCCTCCGCTCCGGCCCATTCCTCCGGGTCAAGCGCGGTCGCGTTCAGCGTTTTGCACGCGCACGCGTCCGTACTCGGGTACCAGAAGAACTCGAAGTGCTCATTAACGGCGATCTCCGCCGCCATCTCCTCCGCACAGCGCGCCCAAGGGATCTGGCGCGTGCGCTCGTGCAGACGGTAGGCGGGCAGCAGCCGCAGGGTGAGCGTGCTCACGATGCCGAGCATCCCCAGTGAGACGCGCGCCGCCAGGTACGCTTCCGGGTCCGATTCCGCGTCGCAGGTCACGATCCCCCCGTCCGCGGTCACGAGACGGAGGCGCGTGATCTGCGAGGAGAGATTGCCGAAGGTTGGCCCCGTGCCATGCGTACCCGTGCCGGTCGCGCCGCCGAGCGATTGGACATCCACGTCGCCCAGATTCTCCATCGCCAGTCCGAGCGCGCGCAACTCGCCGCCGAGCGCGGTCAGTTTCGTGCCTGACCGCACGGTCGCCTCGGTCCTGCCGAGGTCATGTGCCACCACGCCCGCATACGCATCGAGCGAGACGAGCACGCCGTCCGTCGCCACCAGCGGTGTGAAGGAGTGGCCGGTACCCGCAACGCGCACGCCCAGCCCCTCGGCCGACGCCTGACGCACAAGCGCCTGAATCGCCGCCTCGCTCGCCGGCATCGCGATTCGCCGTGGCGCGCAGCTCACGCTGCCCGACCAGTTGCTCCAGGAGGCGGCGCTCACAGCCGCCGGCCCTCCGGCACCTCGTTATGGGCGCGCACCCAGCGGAAGACGTCCGAGGTCGCTTTCAGTCCACCCGCGACGAGCAGGGTCTCGCCGGAGGTCCATTCCGCCTCATCCGAGCAGAGGAAGACGGCGGCAGAGGCAATGTCATCAGGCGTGCCCGTGCGGTTGACGGGATAGAAGGACGCGCGCTCGACCTTCTGCTCTTCCGTCGCAAACGCGCGGCGTGTGAGATAGGTCTCCACTGACCCCGGCGCAATCGCGTTCACGCGGATGCGGTAGCGCCCGTATTCCACCGCCATCGTCGCGGTAAAGTTGATCAGCGCCGCCTTCGCCGCGCCGTAGACACCCTCGGTCGGCGCGGGGAAGAGGCCGTCAATCGAAACGATGTTGAGGATCGCGCCGCCCGTGCCCTGGTCGCGCATCCGCTCGCCCGCGCGCAGCGACGCGAAGACCGGCGCGCGCAGGTTCAGGTCAAAGACGCGATCGAAGCCCGCCGGTGTGATCCCCTCCAGCGGGCCGATCCCGCCCGGCGTGCCGCTGCCGCCGCCTGCATTGTTGACGAGGATATGCACGGCGCCCATCGCCTCTGCCGCGTCGGCCACCAACTGTTGTGCCTGTGCCACATCGCTGAGGTCCGCGGGGAAGACCCACGCCTGCCGGCCGAGCGCGCGCACCTCCGCGGCGACCGCGTCCAATTGCTCCCGCGAGCGCGCGGCGAGCGCCACGTCCGCGCCCTGCCGCGCGAACGCGAGCGCAATCGCCCGGCCAATCCCACGTCCGCCGCCGGTGACAATCGCCTTCTTGCCCGCGTATGAAAACATCAACCTCTCCTCGCCGTGACCAGCGCAACCCTGCGGAGACGGCAAACGGGGCGCTGATCCCGCCCCGCGATCCGGTCTGACAGAGAGATCGCACCTGCCGCGTCTCCCCGCTCCGCGTAGCGCACACCAACGCCATCGTCCGCATCCTGATTGATCGGGCGGGCCGTGTCAAGTGTGCGCGAGCAGCGACGATCGTGCGTCCTGCCGCCGCCAACGGTGATTCGATTCGAAGCACAGAGAGTGCGCCCGCGGGTTCGTCCTCATCGCGGATACGGGCTACGATTTGGTACAGACAGCGCGGCAGAGGAGCGCCCCGTGATCTATTCACTTGCCCGCGGACTTGCGTTCGCCCTTAGCGTGCTGCTGGCCGCGTATGCCGGCGGGTCGGTCGCCGCCGCGCCTGGCGCGCAGAAGCCGGAGGCGGGCACGGCGATGCCGATTCAGCATCTGGTGGTGATTTATCAGGAGAATGCCTCCTTCGACCGCTATTTCGCCAGCTATCCAGCGGCGCTCAACCCGCCCGGCGAGCCACCGTTTCACGCCCGCCCGGACACACCCGCGATCAACGGCCTCACCGAGCCGCTGCGGACACGCAACCCCAACCTCGCGCAGCCGTTCCGCTTCAAGCGTACGCAGGCGTTCACCTGCGATATGAACCACGATTACACGAGCGAGCAAAAAAGCTATCACGCCGGCCTCCTGGACCAGTTCGTGGAGGCGACCGAGGGCAACCCGTCCGACGCGCGCCAGACCTGCCCACGGGACGAGCAGGGCCGCTACATCGCCGTGATGGGCCACTTCGATGGCAACACCGTCACCGCGCTCTGGCACTACGCGCAGCATTTCGCGATCAGCGACAATCACTTCGCCGCGATGTTTGGCGAATCCACACGCGGCGCGCTCAATCTCGTCGCGGGCGACGTCTTCGGTGCGGTCTGCGGTCCGCCAGGCTACATCAAGGCCGCGCGTGGCTTCGTGATCGAGGGCGAGACGCCGCCGTGTGGCGACCCGGTGGACTCCACCGCGATTCCTGCGCCTACCAACGGCGTGATCGGCACGCTCGTGGACGATGGCGACCCATACTGGGACATCTGCTCCACACGGGAGGCATACCCGTTTCCCGTTGTGGCGATGAGCGGCCGCAACGTCGGTGACCTGCTCAACGACGCGGGCGTGACCTGGGGCTGGTTTCAAGACGGCTTCGCGCTCGGTCCTAATGGCGAGTGTTACCCCACGTCGCATGTGCTGGAGGCGTTCGACCGTGCGACGGGCCTCGACCCGGCGACGGACACAAACGTCCTCCAGGATTACGTTCCCCACCATAATCCGTTCCAGTACTACCCCTCTACCGCCAACCCGCGTCACCTCGCCCCATCCTCGCTCGAAATGGTTGGACGGCAGGATCAGGCCAATCACCAGTACGATCTGAGCTGGTTCTGGCGGGCGGCAGAGTCCGGCCATCTCCCCGCCGTCTCTTTCCTCAAGGCACGCCAATCACAGGATGGCCACCCCGGAACCTCCAACCCGCTGGACGAACAGGTCTTTCTGGTTGAGACTCTGAACCGGCTCCAACGCCTGCCGGAGTGGGAGCAGATGGCGGTGATCATCGCCTGGGATGACTCAGACGGCTGGTATGACCACGTCATGCCGCCGCTGATCAATCACTCCGCGACGGAGCTGGACCACGGCTGCGGCACGATCACCCAGGGACCACCGGGACGCTGCGGCTACGGTCCGCGCCTGCCGCTGCTTCTGATCTCCCCCTGGGCGCGCGAGAACTACGTCAGCCACGCGATCAGCGACCAAACTTCAATCCTGCGCTTCATTGAGGACACCTGGCTTGGCGGACGGCGTGTCAGCCCGATCTCGTTCGACAACTTCGCCGGCTCGCTCGCGGACATGTTCGACTTCACCCGGCCAAAGCCCCGCCGCCTGATTCTCGACCCGGAGACGGGGCTGGTCATGAGCCGCCCGTAGCGCCCCTGGTGCCCGTCGGGGAGACGTAGCTTGAGCATCGTCTGATCAACAATGTGAGCCGAACTGACAAGGATGTACTGCCTACGCTGTGCCTCAAGCCAAAGCCGGCGGGAAATACCAAGCGGCGCGATCACCGCGGAAACCAGCACATTGACATCAAGCACCGCCCGCACGATTATGACGTCCGCGGGCGCTTCCGCTCCTCGTCCTCACGCTCGAGTTCTTCCAGCACATCGTCGCTGTTCACACCGGGATTACGCTCCGCGAGAGTGAGCACGCGGTCAAAGGCCGCCCGGCGCACTTCTTCGCGTGTGCTGTTCGCCAGCAGAAACCGCTCCAGGTCTTCGCGCGGGATGCGATACGTGCGCCCAATCTTCGTCGCCGCCAGTCGCCGCCCGCGGATCAGACGATAGATGGTTTCCTTGCCAAGCTGGAGGAAGCTCGCCACCTGCTCTGGCGTCATCAGATCTGGGGGCATATCGCGCACCTCACACGCTCAGGCTACCCTTTGTGGACATCCTTGTCCACGCGACACGACTCCAGATGATTACAGATGTACCTTGGGTGAGACGTTGCGTGCGGTTTTCGCTTCGCACGTCGTGTTGCTGGAAGGTTCTGAAGGCGAACCGTGTGCTGATTCGGTTGCGAGCGCAACACCCGCGAGCGTCCAGAAGAGCGCCATCAGTTGCAGATGGAGGAAGCTTCCCGCGACGAGATTAAAGACCAGCAGCGCCGCAACACCCGCCGCTATGGTGAGGCGCAACGCTGTCGCCGTCAGATCGGCGTTCCGAAACGACGCCTGCCACGCCG
>Ga0136611_10004219_pt1 | contig 10058 bp, 11 predicted proteins | sample AntDrymUQ2232306_2_FD_106645 | JGI IMG/M metagenome (GOLD analysis project Ga0136611, IMG submission 106645) | Polar desert sand microbial communities from Dry Valleys, Antarctica - metaG UQ223 (23.06) | ecosystem: Environmental > Terrestrial > Soil > Desert | place: Antarctica: Dry Valley... | reverse complement strand
GAGCTCGTCCCGGGTGACGGAAGTAATCACCGCGTGGTGCAATCCCATTGCCTGAACTGCAGCTGCAACGCGCTTTGGCTCCTCACGATCGAGGTGTGTCGGTCGTCCCCACTTGATGGCGCAAAAGCGACAGGCCCGGGTACAGGTGTCGCCAAGGATCATCAGGGTGGCGGTGCGTTGGTTCCAGCATTCATAGATGTTCGGACAGCGAGCCTCTTCGCAGACCGTGTGGAGGTCAAGGTCACGGACCATGCCTTTGAGATCGCGATAGTGTTCCCCGTGCTCGACCCGTACCTTGAGCCACTCCGGCTTCTGCTGACGGGGAGCCGAGAGGCGCTCGCGCCGCGGAAGGAGAGGGAGCGGTTGCTCCCCCGGACGCAATGTAACCGCCACAGTGTCGGTTTCGTTGGTTCTCTGGTCCGGACTACGCATTTGTTTGATGCCTCCTTGTTGTCTCACGCTGCATCCGGCTCCGCCCCCATGGTTTCGACGAAGTACCGGTGAACGACGAGATCGTCGGTTAACTCCGGATGAAAGGCAGTCGCCAGGAACCGCCCCTGCCGGGCCGCCACTGGTCGTCCATCGGACAGCCGCGCCAGGACCGCCACCTCCGGCCCAACGGTCTCAATAACCGGCGCCCGAATGAAGACGGCGGGAATCGGATAGTCGGCGATGGCGGGTGCGGCGAGCGTTGCCTCAAAGGACTCAAGTTGAGCACCAAAGGCGTTGCGCCGGAGTCGCATGTCCATCAGCCCTAAGAGCCGCTGGGGATCTCCGACACGACTGCCGGAATCACCCACATCCGTCCCGAGCAGGATCATCCCAGCGCAGGTTCCCCAAATCGGCATGCCAAAAGCGGCGCGCACGCGTATCGCCTCGTCCAGACCAGTCCGGGCGAGCAGCTTGCCGATTGTTGTGCTCTCGCCACCGGGGATGATCAACGCATCCACGCTGTTCAGATCGCTGCAGCTCCGCACCTCGCGTGTAGTCGTGCCTAGGTGATGCAGCGCACGAATATGCTCGATGAAAGCTCCCTGGAGCGCCAGGACGCCGACGGTCATTGTGCTGCTCTTTACCACCCACGAACAGCGAGCAACTCGCCCTCCGGGATCGCCGTCAGTTCCAGCCCATGCATCGGTTCACCGAGAGCGCGGCTGACCTCTAGGATTTTCATTGGGTCACGAAAATGGGTAGTCGCGTCGACGATAGCCCGGGCGCGCGCTGCAGGGTCGGCCGATTTGAAGATGCCGGAGCCGACAAATACGCCCTCAGCCCCGAGTTGCATGACGAGCGCGGCATCCGCTGGCGTCGCGATACCGCCAGCACAGAAGAGGACGACTGGCAACTTCCCGGTCTCTTGGATCTGGGCGACGAGATCGTACGGAGCGCCGAGATCCTTGGCGGCCGTCATCAATTCTTCACGAGGTAACGCCTTGAGTCGCCGAATGCCGCTCGCAACATCCCGCAGGTGACGCACTGCCTCGACAATATTTCCGGTGCCAGCCTCTCCCTTGGAGCGGATCATCGCGGCTCCCTCGCCGATCCGGCGCAGCGCCTCACCCAGATCCCGGGCACCACACACGAACGGCACGCGAAACTCATGCTTGTCGATGTGATATCGATCGTCGGCCGGGGTCAGCACCTCGCTCTCATCCACGTAATCGACGCCCATCGCTTCCAGTAACTGCGCCTCGACGGCGTGGCCGATTCGGGCTTTAGCCATCACGGGAATGGTCACCGCCTCCTTGATGCCAAGGATGAGGTCGGGGTCACTCATGCGAGCAACTCCGCCCTGGGCGCGAATATCAGAGGGCACGCGCTCGAGGGCCATAACGGCAACCGCACCGGCCTCTTCGGCGAGCCGAGCCTGGTCCGGCGTGACAACATCCATAATGACGCCGCCCTTCAGCATTTGGGCCAGTCCCGCCTTCGTGGTCCAATTCGACTGTTGCATCCTGGCTTCCTCAGTATTCTCGATCGTACGACTCATGGTTGACTCCGAATCTTGGTGACCTTGCCCTTGGAGCAAGACGTGCTGCTCTCTCAAAGATCATGTGCAGGTCGACGACTCTCCTCGAGTCAAGACTCTTCTTTGCGCGCCATCATCGCTTTCCAGGATTCAACGGTGTTGGGGGTCGGCCAGAACGATCGCTCTGGATCCCGAGAAGGTGCCAAGCGGAAGGAAGCAGGGCAGAGGCGAGGAGGACTTTCAGCACATCGCCCGGAACGAATGGCAGTAGCCCGAGCGGCACGGCTCGCTCCACGCCAACATAGGTACTGAGCCAGAGCAGCCCAACAAGGTAGATGACGGCTTGGCCGACCAACATCATTGTGACAGCACGCCAAAATCGGCGGTCCCATCTACGCTGGGCAAGAAAGCCCACGGCAAAGGCGGCAACCGGGAACGAAAACAGGTAGCCGGCACTCGGCCCGATGATCACCGGCACGCCAAGCAATGATGGGCTCCAGGCATTGGTGCCACCGGCAAAGACCGGCAGCCCAGCGAGCCCTTCTGCGAGGTACACGAGCATTGCCAAGGCTCCCCGACGAGGGCCAAGGAGCGCTCCTGCCATGAGCACACCAAACGTTTGGCCCGTAATTGGCACGGGCGTGAACGGCAGCGGGATTGAAACGCCAGCAAGCAGGGGCATCAGGATCGCGAAGCCAGCAATAAGGAAGATGTCTTTCACTCGACCATAGCGACCCGGCAGTGCTGCGTCTACCAGCGTCAAACTTCTCGCTTCGGTGCCCATCTTACCGTCCCCCTTCTTACTAGCTGGTACGTGACAGGTGCGAGCGTCCGGAACGCCAGGACACGTTACCGGTGGCACCCTGTCATGCCTTGCTCACTCACATAGAGTTCCGCGCGAGAGGCGCTGAACTCTTGTGCTTTGGCCGCCATGCCAGCTGCCACACTTACCCCTCCGGCGTCGCGGAAGTTGCTCCCGGCAACAGGTCGCCGCGCCAGGCGGCGGCGATCTCGACCTCCTCGGCCAGCAGCCCCTCAGCCTTGAGCCACTCGCCAAACGCTTCCCAGCGTTCGGCCGTCTGCTGCCCGAACGAGATCGTGCCGTTTTCCGTCCAAAGCGGCATCAACAGTTCGAGCCCCTCGAGTTCGACGTCGCGGACCAGGTCGGGGCTCTCGGCGATCAGGAGGTCGATCGCCGCCTCGGGATCGGCGATCGCCCCCTCGTAGCCGTGCTGGAGCACCCCGAGAAAGGCACGCACCATCTCCTCATCGCCGGCCAGGATCGACTCGCTGGTGACGAGCACGAGTTCGTAGTAGTCGGGCACGCCCCACTCCTCGACCCGCAGGTAGCGCACCGGGTAGCCCTCGCGCTCGGCCAGGATCGTCTCGTGGGTCCAGTAGACCCCAATCACGGCGTCGGCCCGCCCGGAGAACACGGAAGGCAACAGGTCGTACCCGACGTTGATGACCTCGACATCGTCCAGCGTCAGCCCGGCTTCCTCGAGCATCGTTCTCAGGAAGGCCTCGTCGGCCGGGAGGCCGGTGACTGCCACCGAGTGGCCCGCGAGGTCAGCCGGGGTTTCGATCGGTGAATCCTCCAGCACCATCAGGCTGTTCAGCGGGTGCTGGACCAGGGTCGCGACCGAGACCACCGGCACCCCCTGCCCGCGGGCGAAGAGGACCTCCGACTGGTAGGAGATACCGAAGGTGTCGCGCCCGGCGCCGACCGTCTGCAGCACGGTGGTCGGATCCGACGGCACCACGATCTCGACGTCAAGTCCCGCGTCGGCGAAGTAGCCGCGTTCCTGGGCGACGTAGATCCCGGCATGGTTGGCGTTGGGGTACCAGTCGAGGGCGAGCGTGACGCTCGTCGTGTCCTGAGCCTGGCTGACCGGGGCGATGGGCGCGGCAACGGCCAGGCCCCCGGCGATGGCGGCCGAGGCGCGCACGACATCGCGCCGGCTGAAGCGGCGTGCCGAGGGGTTGATTGATGATGACATGGAGTGGGCTCCTGATTCCTGCGCGGGCATTATCCCGATCAGGTTCGACGGTCGGTGGCAATGCGACCACCCTCTCAGCCCGGCTCCCCGAGCTCCCGTTCCGGCATTCATTCGATTGTGGTGACAACCGTACTCGTCTTGTCGAGTAATGTCCAGACGGGGCGGATCACTGGATCATACCTACAGCGATGTCATAGGTACGATGCATGCTTGCCTCGAGCATCACAGAGGCTCCACAGATCGGTGCCCTATCAATCATCCTGGTGTTCCCGTGGCAATCCCCATGTGCTCGACAGTACACCGGCACTCACCTCGCGCACGCAGTAGCCGGCGTGGCAGCCGTTGAGCGGACATTGGGGCGTGCAAAAGTGGCGGTAGCCGCAGGGAAAGCAGAAGGCCGCCTTGCAACGAGCGCACCAGCCAAAGGGCTCCGTGAGGACGACAGCGCAGTCCGCGCAGGACGGGGATGCTGGTATCTCCTCTGGTGGCCTTTTCATCACGTCCATGCTACCCGCTCCCACCCGGTTCCTTCGTGACCATATTGAAACACCTCAGGGTGGAGCACCTCGGCAAGAATCTCCAGCGAATCGACCAGCCGCGGCCCGGAGCGGTTGAAGTACTGGTTGCCGTCGGTCACGTAGACGTGGTTGTGCTGGACAGCACGCAGCTCAGCCCAGCGGGAATCCTCCATCAGGACAGCCAACTCCTGTCGTGTGCGGACGATATCGAACCCGCACGGCAGGATGACAACGACATCGGGATTGGCGTGGGAAAGATCGTCCCAGGTCATCCACGGGGAGTGCTTGCCGGCCACGCCGAGGAGATTTATCCCTCCCGCCAGCTCCACCAGCTCTGGAACCCAGTTCCCGGCTGCCATAAGCGGGTCAATCCATTCGATACAGGCGACGGTCGGGCGCTCGGAGAGGACTTGCACGCGCCGCGCGATCGCATTAATGCGATCCTGAAGAGAGCCAATCAGAAAGGTGCCCGCCTCGGGGATCTCCAAGACCTCGGCGACTGAAGCGATGTCGGTCCATAGGTCAGCCAAGGCGTTCGGTCCCAGAGAGAGGAGGCGGGGACGCGAGTCGATCCAGCTGCACAGCGCTCGCTCAACATCCTTCAAACTGACAGCACATACGTCGCATTGGGACTGCGTAATGATGACGTCCGGCTGGAGCCGCGCCAACATGTCGGCGTGGACACGGTAGACGGACAGGGCCTCTCGAAGGGCCTGCTTGACCTGACGGTCGATCTCGCCGCTGGAAGCGGTCGGGTCGATCAACGGCTCCGTGCACACAGGGCGGCCCCGCACCGTTGGCGGATAGTCGCACTCGTGGGAGCGGCCGATCAGCCACTCTTCGCAGCCGAGGCCACAGACGATCTCTGTGGCGCTAGCGATCAACGATACGACACGTTGCATGATTAAGAGCACCTTCCTGGGTAAATATCGTCTAGCTTGGTATGCAGCAATTGGCTGCCGCCCGGCGCTCTGGCCCTGATTCGCTGTCAGACGCAACATGGTGGGACGGAGAGGTCTCTCCCCCGGTATGTGCCGGGCACTGGTATAACCACCGGCCGTTTCGTGACCGGGTGTTCGATGATCTCCACCTGAGCTCCATAGACGGCCTCGATCATGTCCGCGTGAATGACCTCATGAGGTGTCCCGGTCGCCACCACGCGCCCGTTGTTCAGCACGACGATTCGGTCACAGTATTGGCTGGCCAGTGTCAGGTCATGGATGACGGCGATCACAGAACGCTCGTGATCGTGGGCTAAACCGGAGACCAGATCCAACAGGGCAATTTGGTGATTGATATCGAGATGCGCCGTCGGCTCGTCCATGAGGAGGATGGGTGCTTGCTGTGTCAGGGCTCGGGCGACGACAACCAGCTGGCGCTCTCCACCGGACAGTTCATTTACGGGGCGGTCGGCAAATTGGAGCGAGGCCGTCTGCAACAGAGCCTGTCGCGCGATACGTACATCGTCAGGGCCCTCTCCCTGGAGAAGACGTAAATATGGGGTGCGTCCCATAAGCGTCACATCAAGGGCGGTAAAGCCGTCCGGCAAGACGGAGGACTGCGGGACCACCGCAAGCAGTTTGGCAAGATCCGGTGCCTTGAGAGCCTTGGGGTCTCGATCCATGATGCACATGACGCCACCGCTCGAGGCCAGGACATGGCTCAGGGCGCGCACCACGGTGGACTTTCCCGAGCCATTTGGGCCCACGATACCGAGAACTTCTCCGGGCCTGAGTGCGAGATCAATCCCATGCAGCACTTCACGGCCGTCGTACTCGACCCTGAGTTGCTGAACTTCCAGCACAGTGCCGTCTGTAGTGCCCCTCACAGGTATGTCCCCCGAGCGCGCCGCAACAGCAGCAAAAAGAAGGGAGCGCCGCAGAACGCGGTGACCACACCGACCGGTATCTCCGCAGGAGAGATGATGGTTCGGGCGATGAGATCTGCGAGGATGAGGAAGGTGGCGCCGTAGAGCATCGATAACGGCAGGAGCACCCGATAGTCTGGTCCCCATACCATGCGGATCATGTGCGGCACGACGAGTCCGACGAAACCAATCAGACCACTCACCGACACGGCCGCAGCCGTGCCAATGGAGGCAGCTACGATCAGTGTCATTTTCACTCGCTCGACATCCACGCCGACCTGCTGTGCTTGCTCTTCGTTGAGCTGCAGGACGTTTAACACACGACCGTGAGCGAGCACCACGAGCGCCATCACGGCGGTGTACGGGACCAGCAGATAGACCCGATCCCAGGTCGACCCGTTGAGGCTACCCATGATCCAGGAGAAGATGGTGCGCAGGTTATCGCCCGCGAGCATGAAAAGAAACAACATCACCGCCGATGCAAGCGAGGAGATGGCCACGCCGGCGAGTATCAAGGTCGTTGTGGGGACCTTCATCCCGATCTTTGCCGAGCGATAGGCGATCGTGACCGCGGTCATTGCGCCCAGAAAGGCGAAGATCGGAACCGGGCTCAGTGCGTAGAACGAGAACTGGACTGGCAACAGGAACGCCAGCGTCGCTCCGAGCCCTGCTCCGGCCGCCACACCGATGAGATACGGGTCGGCGAGCGGATTTCGAAGGACTCCCTGGTAGGTCGCTCCCGCGAAAGCGAGCGTTGCTCCGACCAAACTAGCCAACAACACGCGTGGTAGGCGGATGTCCCAGACGATTCGCTCCCAGTGCATTGGCCAGCTCTGCTCAACGGTGACGCCAGGCGCGCGCGACGCCAGGATACGGAGGAGATCGCTGAGTGGAATCCCTGCGGCGCCCCACGTCAATCCAAGGCCAAGGGCAGCGAGAAGCATTCCCGCGCCCACCAGAATCGGCCTCCGTGAAGGAGGAGTCACTGGACGTGCTCGCCCGGCCTGTCTCGTGCTAAGCCGTGATGCGCTGGTCAAGGGAGGCGGTGAAGACGTGTTGATTGGAGGCAAACGTGTCCGAACGTAGGATGAAGAGAGGCTGGCTGGTCGCAACCGTCTCGGGGTAGAGAAGCTTGGCCAACTGTTCCAGCCCGTCGATAATCCGTGGGCCTGGTCGGCTTACGATATCTCGGTCAATCTCATAAATCCGATCGTTCTCGACCGCATCGATCACGTCCCACCCCGGCCGCGCTTTCACATCTTCAGGGGTCGTTCCGTCTTCCCCTTCGCCAGTAGGAAGAATAATGACTTCAGGGTTCTGTTCGATGATGGCCTCTGCCGAAAGCTGGGGGTATCCACCAGGCGCTCCTGCGGCAATGTTTTGGGCATTCAGCAGGTTATAGAGATCCCCGACGAAGCTGTCCGGAGCGACCGTGAAGAAGGTCTCGTCAAGTTCGTGATAGATGCGCGGTCCGTTTTCTACATTGGCAACCTTGCTGGTGACAGCCGCGATACGTTCCTCCATACCTGCGACGAGCTCTTCGGCTGCCTCCCTATTGCCGGTGATCTTGCCGAACTGGCGGGCCTGTTCGAGGAGTCCGTCAAGGCTCTCCGGCACCTCAAGGTAGAGCACCGGCACCCCGGTCTGCTCAAGCGCGGCCACTATTCCATCCGCGTCGTACGTGACCAGGACGAGGTCCGGATTATGGGCAAGGATCGCCTCCGGGTCTGGCTGGAAGGAATCCACCTTTGGCAGTGCGTTAGCCTCCTCCGGATAATCCGAGAACATGTCCGCTGCAACGAGTTGGTCACCAGCACCAATCGCAAAAAACAACTCGGTTCCACCTGCAGAGAGGGAGACGATCCGTTCTGGCCGCTCTGCTATCTCCAGGGTGACGCCATCGCTCCGGGTTATGCTGACCGGAAATGTGTCATCTTCCGTCTGTGTCACCGGGCTTGCGCCTGGTGTCGCCTGGCTGGCTGACGGCGTTTGAGCAGCGGCCCCCTGCTGGTAGCCAATCAGGCTGGTGGAAAGCGTCAGAACGAGGGCGAGCAGCATTATCTGCCGCACCAGAGTTAGAGCGTTGCTCATATCGCAGGTATCCTTTGTTGCGTTGCCGGACGAACGAGGTTAGGGCGGACTTCCGTGAGCCTTTGAATGTTCACAGCCTTAAAACAAAAACTCCCGGCCCATCGACAGGTCGGAAGCAAAGCTTTCACTATTGCTCATGCCCGTGTCTCCTCGACGGTCTATGAGAACCTTGGGCGTAGGCTGGCGACCTGGCTTCGCTACGCGTGCGGTAGCGTTACAGTTGCGGGACAGCGCCGGAATTTCACCGGACTTCGCATTGAACCCAACGAGTTGGGCACCTATGCCACATTATTCTTCTGTTCTGGAATTCACTATAGTGCACGCGATACGCCCGGGCAAGTGAGATGGCATTGCCACGAGCGGGACCGGTGCCGTGGCAGAGACGCTCAGAAGCATGCCAAATCGAGGAACCGATGGCCATCCAGGTCGTGCTCTTTCCCGATCTGGAAGCCTACACGCCGACGAAAGAGTGGACCGTCATAGGCGAAACTGTGATATTCACCACGTTCGCCACACAGGTCCACGTCCGGAGCCGTCTTCAGCGTCTGCACAAAGGCGTGATCAATGTCCACGCCGAGCCAGGCTGGAAGGGCCAGAGCGAGATTAATCCCAACGACCCGGCTCCGGTATCCTCGGTCGATGAACTCGGTGATCAGGATTTCCGGCCTGTCGCCCCAGAGCGGTTCGACGTGTTCGAGGCCGTACGCTCGGGTTCGCTCCTCAAACCATGCTCGAATGTCCGCTAGATGGATGTTGCCAAAGATAATCCCGCTGATGCCGCGCTCCCTGAGCGCCCCGAGCATGCGGCAGAATACCGTCTCGTAGTCGTCCGGATGGGTATGGGCCTGGAGCAGCGGAATGCCGAGGGACGCAGCTTGGTCAGTGATGAGTTCCCGCCGGACACCATGAAATCGTACCCGTCCGCTGGAGCCCTCATAGATATTGAACAGGTAAGAGACATCAAGGCCCTGACGGCAGACGCGATCTAACGCCAACGTTGAATCCTTTCCACCACTCCAGCTCAGCGCATACTTTGCCATACGTCTCGTTCTACTTTCTTTCCATTGGACGATTGCGACAGAACGCCATTGACGGACCAACGGACGACGAAAAACTTTGCCATCGTATCGATCAGCGGTCAGATGCTGCTCCAGAGTTCGATGCCACCGGCCCGACTCCCCTGAAGGGCGCAGGCTGGATAATGAATGTGCAATGTCCTTTCTGGGACCATCGATCATGCCGCAGGGCACCTTCTACCATCGGCCGCATCCGTTCCGCAACCCGTCGTGGTCCTGAGCCGAACCGGAGCGCTGTAGACGGTGCCGGTTCGAACGCTGCGGCGCGATCTGGCGGGGCATGATCCAATTGTTTCTACCGTTGTAACCACTTCAGACCGCCCACCAGGGCAAACGTAGAGTTACCCCCGTCATCGAGTGAATCAGGAACCAGTGCTGTCTCGCGCCAGGAGCGAGGGCAGCGAGGGCCATGACGTTGACGTCAAGCACGCTCTTGAAGTAGGCTCCGCCCAGCAGCCTTTAGGGCAGGGTGAGGGGAGTAGTTCCCAATTCCCGATCGGCGGTACAGCCCGCGAGCGCCACACTTGGTGCAGATCT
>Ga0136611_10004218_pt1 | contig 10058 bp, 3 predicted proteins | sample AntDrymUQ2232306_2_FD_106645 | JGI IMG/M metagenome (GOLD analysis project Ga0136611, IMG submission 106645) | Polar desert sand microbial communities from Dry Valleys, Antarctica - metaG UQ223 (23.06) | ecosystem: Environmental > Terrestrial > Soil > Desert | place: Antarctica: Dry Valley... | reverse complement strand
CGCCCTACCTCTCCGACTCCGGGAAGCGGTTCGCACCGCAGGTGCGCGAGGCCCTTTACTGGGCAGCCGTGTGCGGCACCCTTCTCGGGGCGAAGGAGGTGCGCGTGTTCGGTTTCGCCGACGCCGCTGTTCAACGTTTCGACGAGCGCGCCGGCGTGCTGCCCGAGATCCTGTCGCAGACCTTCCGACGCGCCAGCCTGGCCGCTTGGCCGGCGTGGCTGGCCGACGCTGTGGCTGTCGGCCTGCCGTTCTGGCTCCTCGTCCGGGAGACGACGGCCGGGCACATCGGCGTCGGGACCCTCGCCCTCGGGCTCGGGGCGGCCACCGGCATGCTCAGCATCGGCGGCGTTGGCAACGAGACCTACATCATCGAGAGCACGCTTTCGTCGGTCGAGCAGCTCGACGAGCTAGAACGGCTGACGGCGGAAGCGCCGCTGCAGTCGCCGCTCAGCCGGCGAGCCAACGTGCGGCCTCCGGTGATCGAGCTCCAAGGCCTGGCCTTCCAGTACCCCGGCGCACAAGCACGGGTGTTCTCAGGGCTGGACCTCCGCCTCGAGCCGGGCCAGTCGGTGGCGATCGTCGGCGAGAACGGCGTCGGCAAGACGACGCTCATCAAGCTCCTCTGCCGCTTCTATGAGCCGACCGAGGGACGCATCCTCGCCGACGGTGTCGACATCCGGGAGATCCCGATCGAGGAGTGGCGGAGCCGACTCGCGGTCGTCTTCCAGTCGTTCAAACAGCTGCACCTGCCCGCCTGGCAGAACATCGCTCTCGCCGACTGGAACCACCCGGACCGCGACCGCCTCGTGGCGCGCGCTGTCGAGGCCGCAGGCGCGTCCGAACTGTTGGCGGCGCTGCCGGACGGCCTCGACACCACGCTCAGCCGCGCCTACACAGGCGGTGCGGACCTGTCCGGCGGGCAGTGGCAGCGCATCGCCCTCGCTCGTGCTCTCTACGCCGCCGCCGTCGGCGCACAGGTCCTCGTGCTCGACGAGCCCACCGCCCACCTCGACGTCGGCGCCGAGGTAGCGCTGTTCGACCAACTCCTCACGCACGCCGCAGGCACGACCCCCATCGTCATCTCCCACCGCTACTCCACCGTGCGCCGCGCCGATCGCATCGTCGTGCTCGGCGAGGGTGGCGTTGTCGAGGACGGCGCACACCCGGAGCTCCTGGCTCGCGGCGGCGTCTACGCCCAGCTCTACAACTTGCAGGCTGACGCCTTCACCGTTGGGAGCGCAGACCGATGAGCCGGGTCGCCCCCCAACCGTGGCGCCGCCGGCTCGCCCTGTTGGGAGAGGCGCTCGCCACGATCTCGCTGCGCACGCGGATCGGCCTGATCACGGCCTACGTCGTATCGGCGGCCTCGTCCGCATTGCTGCCACTCGGGCTCAAGTGGGTGATCGACGGTGTGACCACCGGCGACCGTGACCTCGCCCTGCGAGGCGTTGCCCTTTCTGCTGTGGGTGCGGCCGGAAGCGACGGAGCGGGACGCGCCGGCAAAGACCTGATGCTCTACTTCACGCGCGCGGGAGGGCACGTGATGATCGCCCGCACGCTCCGGAAGGTCGCGACGCTGCCGTCCCTCGAGCACCTCGAACGGGCCGACGTCCAGGACCAGGTCAGCATCGTCACGGCACAGGGTGCGGCCATCCCGGCTGCCATCATCACGGCGCTCCAAAGCATGCGCACCGTGGTCCAGCTCACGTCGTCGATGGTGCTGCTCTTGTCGGTCGACCCCCTGCTCCTGCTCTTCCCGGCCTTCGTCGTGCCGAGCATCGTCCTCGTCCCCAAGGTCAACGCCGCCCGGCAGCGCGCCGTCGAGCGCGCAGCCGAGCTCGAGCGCCGGTCGGCACACCTCGACGCGCTCTTCACCGACGTCGATGCCGCGCAGGAGATGCGCGTCTTCGGCGCGGGCCATGCACTCGACGATGCTGCACACGAGCTCTACGACCAGGCCGTGGCCACCCGCCTGGCTGGTGAACTCCGGGCGGCGCGCCTGTCGGCGCTCGGCGCCGCCGCCCTCGCGCTCGGCTACGTCGCCTCGCTCGTCGTCGTGCTGGCCTCCGCTCGCGGCGACGTCCGCGCCGCGGGCAGCGCGCTGATGGTGATCCAGCTCGCAGGGAACCTCCGTTGGCAGCTGCAGGGGTCGATCGGCCTAGCGCAGCAGGTGCGCGGTGCGGTCGAGACATTGGATCGCGCGATCTGGCTCGACGACTTCGTACCACAAGGGTATGGGGACGCCGCGGTCGAGCTGCCGCCCGAGACGCTCACGACGGGGCTCCGCCTCGAAGCCGTCACGTTCCGCTACCCCGGCACCGAGACGGACGTGCTCCACGACATCGACCTCACACTCCCGGCCGGCAGCACCGTGGCGGTCGTCGGTGACAACGGTGCGGGCAAGACGACCTTCGTCAAACTGCTATGCGGCTTCTACCGCCCGACCAGCGGGCGCATCGTCGTCGACGGCGTGGACCTCGCCACGGTGGATCCCGCGGCGTGGCACAGCCGCACGTCCGCGGCGTTCCAGGACCACCTCAAGCTCGAGACTTCGCTGCGCGAGAGCATCGCTCCGCCGAACGAGCGGCGTCACCGCTCTGATGAGGACATCCTCGACGCGGCGCGCCGCGGCGACGCCACGTCCTTCACCAGCCACTGGCTCGACGGACTCGACACCCATCTCGGCAAGCTCTACCGCGACGGCGAGCAGCTCTCGGGTGGTCAGTGGCAGCGCGTCGCCGTTGCCCGGGCGATGCTCCCCGACGCGCCGCTCCTCCTCGTGCTCGACGAGCCCACGGCAGCTCTCGACCCTGCCGCCGAGCACCGGCTGTATCGCCACTACACCGAGGCCGCCCGCGCCGCCCGGGAGCGAACCGGGTGCGTCACCGTCCTGATCAGCCACCGCTTCTCCACGGTGCGCATGGCCGACCGGATCGTCGTGCTCGACGGCGGCACCGTGGTCGAGCACGGTACCCACCCCGAGCTCATGGCCGCGGGCGGCGAGTACGCCCGCATGTTCCGCCGCCAAGCCGACGCCTACGCCTGACCGATCCGGCGTCCTTCCCCTGCTGGACCTCTCTGGCCGCTGTAGATCCGTTGACTGCGAGGGAGGCTGTCGTCCCAAGGCGCGCGCCGTGCAGCGGCGTGACGTGGAGAATGCGGCTTGGGACAGTCGCGTAACGGGCTTGACCCCGCTGCTGGGCGTCTTGAGCTGCGCAAGCTCGTGCGAACCCTGTGGTCGGTCGACCGCGCGGGCACCACGTCGAGCGTCAGTCCCGGCTGGCTTCCTCGAGGCGGCCGATCCTTCGGCGACCGATCGCTTTTGGCGTGGCCTTGACGTGGGGCGACGTGGACCTTCGATGCGCGCCCGCGGGAGCCGGATCCTCATCGGTAGGCGCGGGCTTGGATCTCGTAGAGCTCCGCGTAGGTTGCGCCGGCGCGCACGAGTTCCTCGTGGGAACCCATCTCGGTGACGTGGCCGTCCTCGACGACGATGATGAGGTCGGCCATGCGCACCGTGGAGAAGCGGTGCGACACGAGGAGTGTGATGGCTCCGACGTCGGTGGCCACCCGGCGAGCGCCTTGGGCGTAGCGCTCGAACAGGGCATGCTCGGTGTGGGCGTCGAGGCTGGCTGTTGGCTCGTCCAGTAGGAGCAGCAAAGGTGCCTCGCGCATGAGCGCCCGCGCGAGGGCGAGCTTCTGCCATTGGCCCCCGGACAGCTCGACTCCGTCGTCGAACTGTTTGCCGAGTTGGGTGGCGAGGGCGGAGGGCAGGTCATCGAGCACGTCGCTGGCCTGCGCCCGGTCGAGGGCGGTGAGCACGGCGGCGGCATCCTCGATCCTCGGGAGGTCGCCGACCCCGACGGACTCCTGGGCGATGAAGTGGAACCGCGCGAAGTCCTGGAACGCTGCGGACGTTCGGGCCCGCCACTCCTGAGCATCGAGGTGGCAGAGGGCCTGGCCGTCGATGCTGATCGTGCCCTCGGTGGGCTCGTAGAAGCGGCACAGAAGCTTCACGAGAGTGGACTTGCCGGCGCCGTTGTCGCCCACGATGGCGACGGTCGACCCGGCGGGAAGGGTGAGGTTGACGTCGCGGAGCACGTCGGTGTCGGTTCCGGGATAGCGGAAGGAGACGCCCCGCAACTCGATGCCCTGGTCGATACGGGCCGGGACTGGCTGTGGGTGGAGCGAACGCCCGGCCTGCTGGTCGGCGTAGTCGATGAGCCACACGTAGCGACCGACGACCTTCATCGTGCTCCCGAACCAGCTGACCATCGTGACCATGCCGGCGACCATCCCGTTGATCGTCGACGCCAAGGTGACCGTGAGCAGCACGTCGCCCACCGTGGCCTGGCCGTGCAGGGCGCGGCGGGCCATGAACACGACCGCACCGATGTAACCGGCAACGAAGACGGCCGAGCCGAGGGCGGATAGCGCCGCCGCCTTCGCGCTGGCGACCGTCGACTCCAACAGGACATCGCGCTGGACGTTCCCGTGACGCCGCGTCAGCTCGGGCCCGATCCCGAAGATGCGGAGCTCCTTGCCGGGCGCGGGAGTCGTGGCCAGCGAGAACATCACCCCCAGGTGGCGCATCCTCTCGACCGTCCGCTCGCTCGCCTCCCTGGCGAGGCGCGTGCCAACCCCGCCTGCGATCAGCGACGGCACACCCGTGATCGGTAGCAGCAGGAGGAGCGGGTGCATCCGGGCCAGAAGCGTCATCGTGCTGACACCGACGAGGGCGTAGCTGAAGATGAATACGATCGGACCCGCGGGCTGGGCCAGGAGGCCCTGGCTGCCCCGCAGCAGGTCGACCTCGTCCGCGTACTCGGGCCGCTCGTGGTGCTCGAGCCCGGGGAGGCCCCCGACGAGGCGGAGGATGTGTCGCTCGATGTACAGGCGCGTCTTCTCCTCCATCGTCATCCGGAAGATGGCAATGCCGTACATGTTCATGACGTAGGCGGCGGCGGCGACTACGGCGGCGATCGCGGCGGCTGTCACTACGGCGTCGGTGTCGCCGTTGACGACGCCATCGGCGATGCGCTTCACCATCAGCGCCTCGACGGGCGAGGCGAGCGCGCTGATCGCGGTGAACGACACGACCCCGGTGGCGAGCCACGGGGCGGCCCTGAAGCTGGTGGTCACCATGAGCGCCCCGGCCCGCAGCATCCGGCGCGGGGTCGGCTTGTCGAGCGAGACCCTGAGCGCGGCAGTCGGCTTGTTGTCCTCGACTGTCACGTTGCGGCGCGCCATCACACGACCTCGTCTGCCGCGGGCTGGTCGTCGCGGAAGCGCGACGCCTGCAGCTCGAACATCTCCGCATACCGACCGCCCCGGGCGACGAGCTCGTCGTGGCTCCCCTCTTCGGTGACGGTGCCGTCTTGGAGCACGAAGATGTGGTCAGCGCGGCGCACCGTCGAGAACCGGTGCGAGATCAACACCGAGGTCAGCCCACGCGTCAGCTCCAGGTAGCGGCCAAACAGTGCAGCCTCGGTGCGCACGTCAAGCGCCGCGGTCGGCTCATCGAGGAGCAGCAGGCCGGCCCCGCCATCGACGGCGAAGAGCGCTCGGGCCAGCGCGACGCGCTGCGCCTGACCACCCGACAGTTCGGTGCCCTTGTCGAAGACCTTGTGGAGCACGGTGTCCCAGCCGTGCGGTAGCTCGTTCACCAGGTCGAGAGCCTCCGCCCGTCGGGCCGCCCCCTCCAGCGCGTCCTGATCGTCGACGTGCTCGATCGACCCGAACCCGACGTTGTCGCGCACGGACAAGGGAAAGCTGACGAAGTCCTGGAAGATCGCCGCTACGCGGCGCTGCCAAAGCCGTGGGTCGATGTCCCGCAGGTCGACGCCGTCGACCGTGATGCGGCCCGCCGTCGGCTCGTAGCACCGGGCAAGGAGCTTGCAGAACGTCGTCTTCCCGGCGCCGTTGGCACCCACGATGGCCACCGACCGACCGGCCGGGATGGTCAGGTTGAGGTCGGTATAGACGTCGGCGTCCCGGCCTGGGTAGCGGAACGCGACGTGCTCGAAACGGATCTCCGCCGCCGGCATCGAGGCAGGGTCGATCCCGCCCCTGGGCAGATCGCCGTGCTTGGCGATCTTGTCCTCGAGGTCCATGATCGGGAGGTAGGCGGTCGCGCCGTACTCGGTCCTCGTGCGGTGGAGGCCGTAGCTGATGAACGCCCGGATCCCGGTCGTCGCCGCGATGAGCACCGCCACGCGGCCTACCGAGATCGACCCGTGCACGCCCGCCAGCCCGATCACCAGGAACGCGATGAGGTGGTAGCCGAGCATCGCGGGTCCGGCCCAGTGCATGAAGGCCGCGCTCTGGCTGCGTTCGCGCCACACCGCCTGCATGGACTCCAGGAAGTGTCGGGTGAACCGCTCCACCATCCACTCGACGAGCCCGAAGATGCGGAGGTCCTTGGGGGCACCGCCCAGTGTCATGGTCCTGACGTAGTCGGAGCGTCGCAGGTCCTGGGTCTGGCGGTAGACGATGCGTGCCGTCTCCATGTAGTTCCGCCGGGCCTTGGCCTCGATGGCGAGGGCAACGAGCAGCAGGCCTATCCCGAGCCACCAACGGAACATCACGACGAGAGCGAACGAGCCGGCCGATGTCAGCCGCGTTTCGAGGATCGAGGCCATGCCCGATACCGCCGCGCCCGGCGTGAACAGTCCCAGGCTCCCCGCACGCGTGACCTCATCGGTGATGTCGGGATCCTCCAGATGACCGATCCCGGCGGGCGCGAGCATCATTCCCATCAGGTCGAGACGGATCTCGTTGTCGACGCGCGCCGCCAGCCAAGTGCCGAGGACGGACCTCGCCGCGGGCACGACGTTGTTCGCCAAGTAGAGCCCGCCGAGCAAAAGGAGCGCGGCCGTCACCCGACCGGCTGCCGGTGACCCGTCAGTCTCGGGACTGAACGGGATAGCCCCGACCAGGCGGCCACCGGCGAGCTGTAATGAGACGCCGATCGCGGCTTCCACGACGACGAGGCACAGGAGAGCCGTCGACCCGATCGCGCTCGCCCGCACTGCCCGCCGCAGAAGAGCGATCCGCGCTCGCCGCTGCGGCCATGCCGGCCGCTCGAACCCGAAGATTCCCGGCCACCAGAACCGCTCGTCCCCCTCGCTCGCCTCGGTGCTCATCACAACCTTCCAAATGGCGTCCTGGCAGCGCCGACCCGAAAGTCTGCCGCGCCGCGAGCCGCTGTCACACGGATTTCACGAAGCTCGAACTCGGTCGACAGCGGGTGGAGGGTGTGCTGTGCACCGGGGTTCCGCGGCCGGGACCGATCCTGGAGTTCGCGAGCGGAACCGGCGGGATCGCAATTCCGCTCGCCGTCCGAGGCGCCGGACTTTGGGAGGCCCCGAGTTCATGGCAGGCGTCGAATAGCTGGCGGTCAGGAAGCCACCGTGCGGCCTGCACTGACAGGTTTCTCGTCGCCCCGAGTCAGCGCCCAAAAGCAATCGCCCGAGCCGGTACCTCGGTGCTCCAATCCTCTGAATGGCATCGCCTCGAGGAGCGCCGCATCCGACGGCAGGGAGCGGCCCATCGCCAGCAGCCACCATCGCCCGGCCTCAGGAGGCCGCTCAACGGGCTGGCTCCAGACCGCTTGTCGACGCGTTCAGGAAGCGTGCGGCAATGATGGAGGTGCGGACACGGGGAGATGGTCCCCGCCGGGCGGTCCCGTGCTCGTGTGAGCCCCAGGTCACCCGAACATCAGCGCGATCAGCGACCCGCCGTTCGAGGTCAGCTGCGACCGCTACGGCGATGGCTACCACCTCCGTAGCGACTCCACCTCCCTTCGGTGCGTCCCGCCCACTGCCCCTTGATGGTCCTCGTGCTCGTGCCCGCGGTTTTCCGGGATATGGGTCGCGTCGGTCGGGAGGTAGCCCCAAATGCATGGCCGCGGGCGACCGCGGCGCTAGCCCGTAAGTGCCGTTGGATGACGCGGCGTTACCCCGCGAAGTCGTGCCCTCTATCCACGGCGCACAAGACGTTGTCGACACGCCTCAGCGCTTCCTGAGCGCGCCAGGCTTCCGGCGGTTCGGGATGCTCGAGGCGAGCCCCCGCGCCAGAGCTCGGACAGTGTGCTCCGTGGAAATTCTGTTGTGGCGCAACCCATGTCCCCCCGTAGGTCTTCGCCGCCATGGACAAGTACATGATCCGGAAGGTCAAGCCTCTCGGCGGCGACGGACTCTTGGGCAGCTACCACGTGGCCTGTGATGAATTCGGGTTTTGGCTCTACCGCTCGCCGATATCGACGCCGCCATCCCCGACCTCTTTCACGAGGAGGGGTTGGCGGTGTCAGTCGGCGTCACCGCCGGCAGATGATCCGAAGCTGCGGTCGAGGAGGGTGCTCACAACCCAATCCCAAGGAGCATCCGGGTCTCGCTCCGACAAACCCTTTGAAAAGCCTTGGTGTCGTTTTCGATCTTCGGTCTCTGGCCGAGGCGACCACTCGAAAGGGTTACCGCCTGCCGCCCAGAACACATGGTCAGCGTGCAGGTGGTCGTCGGTGAGAACGATCCGAGGCCTGTCCGGCAGTCGCTTTTCGAATGCCTCAAGTTCGGGGATGTCGCGCGCCGGTTCGGTGACGACGAAGCCGTCCCATGGGGCGTTGAGGATGTCCGAGAGCTCGTCGGCGACCGCGGCGGCGCCTTCGTCAGCGCCCGCAAGCCGCCGCTTCACCTCGATCGGCACCAGAGAACCGTCGCTGAAGAGCAACAGGACGTCGGCTTCTCCGATCGTGCGCTTGGTACTCGGGTCTAGGAAGTTCACGCCTGGATGCGCCCCGACGAGCGCGTTGTCGAAGAGTTCGATGAACCAGCGAAGGGCAAGTACATGCCCGAGGCTGTCGGTCTCCAAGACTCTGCGAAGCGGCTCCCCGAGGCGGTACGTAAACGTGAGCGCTCGAGGCTCGTAGGGGTGATCCACTTCTCGGCCGCAGCCGGGGCATGCGACGGGCGGCGGAAGCGCCGCAAGCGGTAACCAGGACTTTGTCTTGCAGTCGGGGCAGGTGACGTTAGCGCCACGCACGAGAAGGTGACGACGCTCCGCCCACGTGACCCAGTGTGTTGCGGCGGAATCGCCGCCGAGCGCCGTGACGAACTCCTGGAAACCGACGGCGCGGCCTTCGCCGGCCGGAGCTACTGCGGGGTCGTCGCGCCCAAGGGCTGACGCCGCTCGATCGAGGGTTGTCGGGTCGCCGCCAGCCTCGACGAGTTCCCGGTGGACGTCGGTCCACCGGCGCTTCCACCACGACATCCCGCTCCGTTCAGCCATTCGGTAAAGCAATGTGATGAGTGGGCGGTGGAGCAAGAGATGGATTGCATCAATGCTGCCAAGGGACCGTATGAGTGTCGCTGCGGCCAGACCTGGTTCGGAAGCCTCCACGTCGAGACCGCGCGTCTGCGCCACCGCGACAAGCGTCGTCCAGGACGAGGGCCACTGGACTTGGACGGTTTCGTTGCGGCCAAGTGTCGGGACGTTGACCTGCGCGGCGCCTGCCTGGAAGCGGCTGTAGAACTCTGCACCGCGCATGGTTTGATCCGTTGGAAGTGGGTAGCCGTCGACCTTTACGTCGAGCACGAGCTGTGGCGCCCGGACAACAAAAGACTCTCGGAGCGCCTCGCGGTCGCTGTCTGACATGGGGTCGATGCGCGTCCGGCCGCCTTCCCACAGGGCGACGTGGCTTCGATGGCGTCCCGCCGCAGGACCGAAGGTGAGTACCGACTCATAGCTGACCGCTTTCGCTGTCCGGGATGCAGAGGCCAGCTGCTCCAGTTCGGCGTCCGGCACCGACGTGCTCACGAGGTGAGGGAGGCCGCCGCCAAGCCCGAACAAAGCCACTCGGCCTGGCTGTGTCAGTTCGCGGAGCATGGCAGGCGTGACGAGTTCTGCGGGGATGCCGATGGGCATGACGCTTCGAGCGCCGTGTGCACCGCGCAGGTTCCACAGCAGGGCGAGGTCGTCAACGGACCCTGGGGACATGACGACGATGAGATTCGGTCCGGCGGCTCGACGCGTGCCCCGCGGGTTTGGGAGGACTTCCTGGT
>Ga0136611_10004217_pt1 | contig 10059 bp, 12 predicted proteins | sample AntDrymUQ2232306_2_FD_106645 | JGI IMG/M metagenome (GOLD analysis project Ga0136611, IMG submission 106645) | Polar desert sand microbial communities from Dry Valleys, Antarctica - metaG UQ223 (23.06) | ecosystem: Environmental > Terrestrial > Soil > Desert | place: Antarctica: Dry Valley... | reverse complement strand
GTTTTGCCCGAACCCGGCGGCCCGAAAAAAATGCACGACGGCATGCGGTCGGCTTCGAGCATCCGGCGCAGCGGCGCGTCTTTTCCCACGAGATGCGCTTGTCCGGCAAACTCATCGAGCGAGCGTGGGCGCAAGCGCGCCGCAAGCGGGCCGGATGAGGGTGGCGGTGCTTCATTCTCCGACGCGGCAGTACTCGGCGTCGGTTCGATTTCGTCGGGCGCGAAGAGGCTCATGGGTTTTCGATGTCGTCTTCGACTGGCTCAGCATCGGCGCGCTCGATGATTTGGTACGCTTCTTCGGCGTCTTCGGCGCGCACTTGCAGATGCACGCCGCCATCGCCGACCGCCAGCGGCAAAACAGTGTTGGCGATCTGCTCATTGAACAGCGTCGCCGGGATTTCTTGCGATTCGAGTAGAGTTCGTAGCAGATGCGCGGCGGTTGGGTTGGGGAATGAGGCGATGGTAACGAGGTTCATGGCCAAAGTTTACCCGCGCAGCGCGCGATTGGCTAAACTGAGAGCGTGCCAGAACTCCCCGAAGCCGAAACCGTACGCCGCCAGCTCGAACAGCAACTCGTCGGCAGAAAAATCATCCAAAGCTGGGCGCGACTGCCGCGCATTACCTTCCCCAACATCGAAACCTTCGCGCGCGAAACGCAAAACCAAACGATTATCGCCGCCAAACGGCGTGGAAAGCAGATTTATTTTCCGCTATCAAACGGCCAAAACCTGCTGATTCATCTCGGCATGACGGGCCAGGTGCGTGTTATCCCCGGCGAAGCAGTACTCCTGCCGGATTCGTTTCACAAACACATTCATGCCGCGCTTGCCCTCGACAATTCGACACAATTAATCTTCACCGACCCGCGCACCTTCGGCAAAATCGGCGTTTCGGTCGAACTTCCATTCCTGCAAACGATGGGGCCGGAACCGCTGGACGAAGATTTCGACGCGCACGCATTGGCGCAGAAACTGGCAGGGCGCGCGACAAAAATTAAGAACGCGCTACTCGATCAAAAGTTGGTCGCGGGTTTGGGCAACATCTACGCGGACGAAGTGTTGTGGCTGGCGCGCGTGCATCCCGAAACCCACGCCAACAATATTTCGACGCGCAAGATGCGGGAGATCGTCGGCCACATGAAGCCGGTTTTGGAACGCGCGATTGCGGCGCGCGGCGCGACTTTGCAAGACGGCGGTTATCAGGATGTTTTCGGGCAATATGGCGAATATCATCCGCACGCCTACGGCAACACCGGCAAACCCTGCGAGCGTTGCGGCGCGCCTATTCAAAGAGGAGTGCTCGGCGCGGGCAAGAGTGGGCGTTCATTTCATTTTTGCCCGAAATGTCAGAAAAGGAAGGAAGCGAAATGAAAACATTGCTCGCCAATTTGTCCGCGCGGCGCGTTTTGTTTGTGGCCGTGCCGCTGATTTTGCTGGGCTGGCTGGTTCACATCTGGCCGACGACGCGCGGCACGTCGCGGGCGAGGTTGACGATTGCTTTGCCGGCATTTAGAAACATCTATCCCTTGACCGCTTTGGCCTATTCGCCGGATGGAAAAACTATCGCGGGCATGAGCGAAGGGCGTTCCTGGCTTTTCGACGCGGACAGCGGCGAACTCAAAGGTTCTTATCAAAACGGCGCCGGCGATTTTTTGAGTTGGAGCCGCGATAAGCGCAAAATTGTGGCGGCTGACTCAGACTTATGGATTTGGGATATTGCTCATCCCGAAAAAAGTTTCGCGCAATCGCTGCCGATGGGCGGGTCGAAAAAAATAACGAGATTCGGCACCGAATCCGATCAATTTTGCACCGTCTCACCGGATGCGGCTTTGGCGGGCTGTGCTTTGAACCACGAACTCAACGACAAACCGTGGAAAGACGACTCGATTGCGGTGTGGGAAGTGGCGACGAAAAAGAAAGTTTTTCAGTTTCCCTACAACCCCGCCGCCGACGGCTCAAAACGACGCATCTGCGGATTGGCTTTCAGCGCCGACAATACGAAATTGGCGTTCGCCAGTTTGCAGATGATGTTTGTTCCGCAGAAAACGACAGTCGATTCCATTATAAAAAGTGGCGCGAAAGTTACATTATTGGACGCGCGCACGGGCAAGACGACTGCGTCCTTCGTTTGGCCGAATCTCCAACTATGGATGACAGGCTACGTGAATGGCAGCGCCAATCAATTAGCCTTAGCTTTTTCGCCGGACGGACAATGTCTGGCGGGCGCGGATAGTTCCAGCATTTGTCTTTGGGACATAAAGAGCGGCCAACTGCTGCAACGCATGGAAATACAAAAGTCAGCGCGCATGGGAGGTTTCCGTCGCATTCTTTTTTCGCCCGACAACCAACTCATCGCCGGATTTTGGAGTCAAAACATCGAAGTCTGGGACGCCAAGAGCGGAAAGCGTTGGCGTATCTTTCACCCGATTGGCGACTGTCATGTTCTGGCGTTTTCGCCCGACAGTCAAACGCTGGCTTCGGGCAGCAACGACCGTCAAAGCTATTTACAACTTTGGAATGTCGGCCACTAAACAAAATGAACGATAACTTCACCCTCCCCGAACTGATGTTGCGCCCGATAGTCGAAGCGGCGCTGCGCGAAGACATCCGCTCCGGCGACATCACGACGCGCGCCGTCGTGCCGCCCGACACGCAAGGCCGCGCGCAAATGACGATGCGCGAAAGCGGCGTCGTTTGCGGCCTCGCCGTCGCGCAAATGGCGTTCTGGCAACTTGCCGGAGAAGGTTGTGAGCGAACCGAACTGTTGCGACGCGACGGCGAGCAAATCGAAGCCGGCGCAGTCGTGATGGAAATTTCCGGCAGCGCCGAAATCATTCTTACCGCCGAACGAGTCGCGCTCAATTTCGCGCAACGCTTGAGCGGCATCGCCACATTAACGCGAAGTTTCGTCGAAGCCGTCGAAGGCACGAACGCGCGCATCACCGACACCCGCAAAACCACGCCCGGCCTGCGCTTGCTGGAAAAATATGCGGTGCGTTGTGGCGGCGGCGTCAATCACCGCTTCGCGCTCGATGACATGATTCTCATCAAAGACAATCACATCGCGCTTTGCGGCGGCATCGCGGCGGCGCTCGAACGCGCGAAGAGAAACGCCAGGCATTCCGTCAAAATCGAAATCGAATGCGACACGCTCGAACAAGTCGAAGAAGCCGCCAGCGCCGGCGCCGACATCATTTTGCTCGACAACATGCAACCGGAAACGCTACGCGAAGCCGTGCAAATTATCAAAGGCCGCGCCGTTTCCGAAGCCAGCGGCGGCGTCAATCTCGAAACCGTTCGCGGCATCGCACAAAGCGGCGTGGACGTGATTTCGGTCGGCGCATTGACGCATTCGGCGCGCGCGCTCGACATTGGTCTGGATGTGGAGTTGAGTTGAGGAATTTTAGGGAGTACTGCCGCACGGAGCAGTACTCCCTAAAATTATTGGCACGCCCATGCTTCGATTTCGACTTTATGAACGTCGTCGAAAAGTCCCGCTATCTTCACCATCGTAACGCACGGATACGGTTCTTCCAGATATTTGGAAATCACGGCGCGGCGGCGTTGCATATCAAAATCGCCGACCAAATAAATCGTCAGCTTCACCAAATCACGGGCTTCCATTTGTGCCGCGCGCAAGTTGGTGATGACGTTTTTGAAAGCCGCGTCGAGCTGTTCGATTGGATCATTGGGCGTGGAGCCATCTTCGCGCTGACCGAGTTGGCCCGACAAAACCAGCCAGCGCGCCGGTTCGCGCACTTCGACTTGCTGCGAATAGGCCGCGACCGGAACCGGCACGCCGGGCGGATTGCGATGTAGTTTCATGGTAGTTATTTTATGATAGGCCAGCCATTGCGACTTTTCGATGTGGTTTCTTCCACCAACGACATCGCGCGCGAATGGGCGCAAGACGGCGCTCCACACGGCGCGGCGGTATCGGCGCTCGGCCAGACGGCGGGACGCGGACGACGCGCGCGAAGCTGGCAATCGTCGCCCGGACTCGGATTATATCTTTCTTTGGTGTTGCGCCCAAAAAGCGACGCGCCGCTCACGCGCTGGACGCTCATCGTCGCGGTCGCGGCGGCGCGCGCCATCGAATCCGAAATACAAAACGCCGGAACGCCGCGCGCCCTGCAACTGAAATGGCCTAACGACATTTTGCTGGGCGGCTGCAAAATCGGCGGCATCTTGTGCGAATCCGGTAATGGCGCGCTGATCGCGGGCATCGGCCTCAACATCAATCAGGACGCCACCGATTTGCCGGAGCGCCCTTTGTTTCCGGCTTCGTCGTTGAAGTTGCAAACCGGGCGCGAATGGAATTTGGAAGCGTTGCAAAACCGCTTTTTCCTGGAGATGTCGATGATCGAATCTCAGGATTGGCAGACGATCCGCGCCGAGTTCGAGCGGCGTTGTCCGTTGTGGGGCGAAGCCGTGAAAGTCGTCGGCGAAAACGAAACCTATTATGGCGTGGCAAGTGGCGTGGACGAAGACGGCGTGTTGTTGGTGGCTACGCCTGACGGCCCGCGCCGCGTCATCGCGGGCGATGTGCAGTATTGACGCGTATATTCCCCCACGAGCAGTACTCTGATACAAGAGTACTGCTCGTGGGGGAATATACGCCCGATTTTCAAACGATAACGCGCGACATCCAATGCGGGCGCTGCGTTTCAAAAACGTCAATCTCTTGCGTATGTTGCAGAGTACTCCCGATGTCGTCCAAACCGTTCAACAAGCGAAGTTTGCGAAACGGATCGATCTCGAAGGAAACCGTAAAGCCGTCTTCGTCCGAAACAGTTTGCTCCGGCAAGTCCACCGTGAGTTGATAGCCCGGATTGGCCTGCGCTTTGTGCATCAATTCTTTGACCGTTTCTTCGGGCAAAACCACCGGCAGCAAACCGTTTTGGAAACAGTTGTTATAGAAAATATCGGCGTAGCTGGGCGCGATGACGCAGCGAAAACCGTAATCGTCGAGCGCCCAGGGCGCGTGTTCGCGGCTCGAACCCGAACCGAAGTTGCGCCCCGCCAGAAGAATCGTCGCTTCTTCGTAGCCCGGCTGGTTCAGTTCAAAGTCGGGGTCGGGCGTGCGGCCATCGCCGAGAAAACGCCAATCGTAGAACAGAAACTGTCCGAAGCCGGTGCGCTCGATGCGCTTCAAAAACTGTTTCGGAATGATCTGGTCGGTATCGACGTTGGCGCGGTCGAGCGGCGCGGCGACGCCGGTTAATTTGGTGAATGGTTGCATTATTGTTTTCCTTTGAGTTCGTTCAAACGGATGATACATTGATCCAGACTGGGCGAATTGAGGCGAGCCTCCTCGGTGTTCCAGTGGTCTTGTACAAATCGCGTCATTTCATCGTTGTAAAGAATTCCTTCTCGCGCGGTCGTGCCGGCGGCGGGAGCCAGCGTTTCGCGGATGAATTTTCTGCGAGAACGCCGCGCGATCTGGATAAGCGTTTGTTTGGGATCATCCAAAGTTTCAACTGCATGAGGAATGAACGCCGAATTGACATGAAGAAATTCTGCGATGCCTTGTCTATCCGCCAGCAGCCAGCTTTCAATTTCTTTCACCACAACACGGAACATCATATTGGGATTTCGATGCGGGAGCCACTGCGACAAAACCTCCGCCGGACACGTCAAAGATGTATCCATCAAATCGACAAGAGCGAAAAAGAGCGAGCCTTGAGCGGAAAGATTAAAGCCGGTAATTTTCTTCTTGATGTAGCTCATGCCTTTTTTACCGAAACAAGTTCCGGGTTCAAAACCTGCGGAAGAAGCCAGCTTGATGGCGACGGCTTCATCAATCCGCCCTTCCACGAGAAAGTTGATGAAAGCCATGTCAAAGGTTCAATACGAGTTGATCGATGTTTTTGGGAGACGATTTCGGCATGACGACATCGGCAACAGTCAACCCGGCTTTTAACTGCAAAAGAGCTTCTTTATCCTTTAAAGGCGATTTTACCAGTGTGCCTTCCGCGCTGGGTTCAAGCCATAGCACCTCTTCTGGGCCAATCGAGTCTTGGTCGAGCATATCAGCCGCGTGTGTACTGATGAGAACCTGCCGTCGAACTCCACGCAGGCGCAAAACCTTTTCAATAATCTGCGGCAAATGACTTACGATTTCGGAATGCAAAGAAAGTTCCGGCTCTTCCAGCAACAAAGGCCCATTGCCTTCAAACAAAGTCCAAAGCAAGCCAAACAAACGCAATGTACCGTCGGAGAACTGCGCTTCGGTTTGCTTACTCGCATTGGGACGCCAGTGCGAGTATGAGCCAATCAGGTGAGGAACCCCATAATTATCGCGGCTAACTTCAAGCTTTTCCAACTGAGGAACTGCCACTTTCATCGCCGCCTGAATTTTATTGAGCCGCGAATTTTTAGTTCTCTCCAGAGTATTTTCTACGCGCTGTAAAAAATCGCGTCCGAATGGATCATCTTCATTTTTGCCGCTCGAAGAAAAATCCTGAGGATCACGCATCGCCTGTGGAATCAAATGTCTATAACTTACGCTTTGAAAAAACTGTACAACTGGCCTGAAATCTTTATTGGCGACGGTTTGTTCCAATGCCGTTTCCGTCAATCGCAGCGCGTCTTTTTTGTCAGCATCGTCGGGGCGAGACAGCAAAGTTTTGCCATTCCTGGTTACCACTTCCTTGCGAATAATCGGCTTGCGATTTCTATCTTGCGAAAATGAGAGGTGATAAGTCCATGTTTCGTCGTTCCGATCATCTTTGATTTCTACATCCACCGTAATGTCAGGATCTTTGCGCGCGGCCAGGCAACGGAGCGCCGAAACGCCTCCGCGCCGCACATCAACAGCCTGCTGCAAACCGCCACCTGACACACAAAGATCGCGGAGAAAGCGGAAAATATCCAAAAAGTTGGATTTGCCTGACGCGTTCGGGCCGACCAGAAAAAGTCGGTAGCTTAAATTGACATCCACTTTCCGAAAGTTTTTCCAGTTTTTCGCCTGCAGCCTGCTGATTTGCATATTTCCCACTCACTACAACCAACTGTTTACTTGCCTTTATTCCGCTTGTCCCACTCGCGCACATCCACGAGATGCCCCTCAATCGCGGCGGCCACAGCCATCGGCACCGACACCAAATGCGTGCGCCCGCCTTTGCCCTGCCTGCCTTCAAAGTTGCGGTTGGAGGTCGAAGCGCAACGTTCGCCGGGCGCGAGCGTATCGGGGTTCATGCCCAAACACATCGAGCAGCCCGGCTCGCGCCAATCGAAACCGGCGGCTTTGAAAACTTTGTCCAAACCTTCCTGTTCGGCCTGCACTTTGACCTGGCCCGAACCCGGCACGACCATCGCGTTGACGTGCGACGCCACCATTTTGCCTTGTGCCAAATGCGCCGCCAAACGCAAATCTTCGATGCGCGCGTTGGTGCAACTTCCGATAAATACGCGGTCGAGCTTCAAACCCAAGAGCGGCTGATGCGCTTCCAAACCCATATATTTCAAGGCGTCTTCGATGGACTTGGCTTCGGTTTCGTCCGCGCCTTCGGCGGGCGCGGGCACTTGCGCGGTGATCGGCAACGTCTGGCCCGGATTGGTGCCCCACGAAACTTGCGGTGCCAAATCGCGCGCATCGAGAATAATCGTTTCGTCGTAAGTCGCGCCTTCTTCAGTCGGCAAAGTGCGCCAGTATTCGACGGCGGTTTCCCAATCTTCACCTTCCGGCGCGTGTTTGCGCCCCTTCAAATAATTGAACGTGGTTTCATCCGGCGCGATCATGCCGGCGCGCGCTCCGGCTTCCATGCTCATGTTGCAGATCGTCATGCGCGCTTCCATGCTCATCGCGCGGATCGGCGCGCCGGTGTATTCGACAACGTAGCCGGTCGCGCCCGCCGTTCCGATCTGGCCGATGATGGCGAGAATAATGTCTTTGCTGGTAACGCCCGGCGGCAATGCGGTGTCGCCTTCGACGCGCACTTCCATTGTTTTGGGCTTGTCCTGCGGCAAAGTCTGCGTCGCCAAAACGTGTTCGACTTCCGATGTTCCGATGCCAAACGCCAGCGAACCAAACGCGCCGTGCGTGGAAGTATGACTGTCGCCGCAGACAATCGTCATGCCGGGCTGCGTCAATCCCATCTCCGGCCCGATGATGTGGACAATGCCCTGACGCGGATCGTCGAGACCGAAAACCGTCACGCCGAATTCGTGGCAGTTATCGTTGAGCGTCTCCATCTGTTTGGCCGAGATTTGGTCAACAATCGGCAGGCTGCGGTCGGAAGTCGGCACGTTGTGATCCATCGTGGCGAGCGTCAGGTCGGGCCGGCGCACTTTGCGTCCGCTCAGGCGTAAGCCTTCAAACGCTTGCGGCGAAGTAACTTCATGCACTAAGTGCAAGTCGATATAAAGCAATGCCGGCTGGCCGGGTTCGTGGCGGATGACGTGCGCGTCCCAGATTTTTTCGAATAATGTTTTGGGTTGTGTCATGAGGACTCCTTGATGTGTGCGACTTTGGTTTCAAGCGGGTTGCTTCTCGCGCGGCGCGACAACGCGCCCGTTGCGGCGAGGCGATGGAATGGTTTTAGCGGCATTTTGAGTTTGCGGCGCGGACTCTTTTGCATGAACCGGCTGCCAATCGAACTCGTCGCGCAGCGGCAGAATGTGGCCCGGCGGCTGTGGGACGTCCCAGCCTTCTTCGCGCGCCATTTCCATCCAGATGTCCACCACTTCGTTTAAGGCAGTCAAAGCCTCTTCGTGAGTTGGGCCGTCGGCGATGCAGCGCGGCAGTTGCGGAGCCATCGCCAAAAATGCCTCGTCGTCTTCGCTCCACCAGATAGCCACCTGATATTTATGGGGGAAATTCGTCATTGGTTTGCCTCTTCCTTTTTGTTTGCGGCGAGAAAAATTTTCAATTCATCGCGCACCTGACCAACCTGATACTTTTTGGCCTTACCATCTTTGCGCGGCTGCAAATTGAGGTTATCTCCCATGCCAGCACGCTTATAGGTGTGGTGGCTGCCGCTAATGCGCTCATCAAAATCTAACCGACGCAGCAGATGGCACAAATCATCGAAAGGGATGTTATCATCCGCCGCGCCGCCGAGAACACGCTCTAAAAGTTTATCCCACTTGCTCATGCGAAGTGTTCAACGCTCGATTGACCGCGCTCAAAACCGCCTTGATCGAAGCCAGTTCGATGTTGGTATCGGTTCCAGCGCCGAAGAACTTCGCGCCGTCTTCGCGCTCGATTTGGATGTAGCTGGCGGCCTGAGCCTGCGCGCCGCCGCCCAACGAATGCTCGCGGTAGTCCAATAAGCGGAACGGAAGTACTCCCGCGTTCAAACCTTTGACGAACGCATCAATCGGCCCGTTGCCGGAGCCTTTGATTTCTTTCTTTTCGCCATTGGCAAGCTCGGCCACGCAACTCACGGTTTTTTCCAGTCCGTTTTCGACATCGGTTTGCGTGTGGAAACTTTCCAGGCGCAACGGCGTTTCGCGCGTTAAGTATTCTTTTTCAAACGCGGCGAACATTTCGTCGGCGCTGATTTCGTTGCCGCTGTCGTCGGCGATGGCATTGATGATTTGGCCGAACTCAATTTGCAAATCGCGTGGCAACTCGAAACCGAAGTCGCGTTCCATGATGTGCGCCACGCCGCCTTTGCCGCTTTGCGTGTTGACGCGAATGATCTTTTCGTAGTCGCGCCCCAAATCTTTCGGGTCAATCGGCAAGTACGGCACTTCCCACAAACCGTTTTGCTCTTGTTGTTTGAAGCCTTTATTGATCGCGTCCTGATGGCTTCCCGAAAACGCGGTAAACACCAAATCGCCGCCATACGGATGGCGCTCGTGAACCGTCATGCGCGTCGTGCGCTCATAGGTGTCGCGCACAGCGGGCAAGTCCGAAAAATCCAGGTTCGGCTCGACGCCCTGCGAATACATATTGAGCGCAACAGTTACGATGTCGAGATTTCCAGTGCGCTCGCCATTGCCGAACAGCGTGCCTTCGACGCGCTGCGCGCCGGCCATCAGCGCCAGTTCAGTCGCGGCCACGCCGGTGCCACGATCATTGTGCGTGTGCAGCGAAATAATCGCTTTGTCGC
>Ga0136611_10004216_pt1 | contig 10059 bp, 7 predicted proteins | sample AntDrymUQ2232306_2_FD_106645 | JGI IMG/M metagenome (GOLD analysis project Ga0136611, IMG submission 106645) | Polar desert sand microbial communities from Dry Valleys, Antarctica - metaG UQ223 (23.06) | ecosystem: Environmental > Terrestrial > Soil > Desert | place: Antarctica: Dry Valley... | reverse complement strand
GGCCTGGCCCGGGCCGGGACCCGGGGCCTGGTGGCGCTGGCGCTCATCCTGACCCTGTGGGTGCAGCCCCTGGCCCGGGTCAGCGGCCTGCGGTCCGTCGACCACCTCGACGACAAGCCGCAGGTCACGCCGCTGGTGAAGGCGGTCGGCCCTGGGCTGGACGCCGGCGACCTCGTCGTGGTGATGCAGATGGAGGAGGTGCCGGTCCTCGCCTACTACCTCCCCCCGGGGCTGCGCTACGCCACGGCCATGGGCCCGGTGGCCGATCCCGGGGTGGCCGACTGGCGCGACGCCCTGGCCCGCATCACCGCGGCCACCCCGCAGACCTCGCTGCGGCCGGCCCTCGACGCCACCCCCGTCGGCGCCAAGGTCCTCCTGATCTGCGCCCAGCCCTGGACCGGTCCGAAACCGGTGCCCTGGTTCACCCAGATGGAGCTGCGGTGCGGCGAGTGGCGCGGCGCCCTCCAGGCCGACGCCCGCTTCGCCCCCACGCCGGTGGTGAGCGGTGGCGCAGGCGCCGACCCGGTGTCGGACGGCTCCTCCCGCGTCGCCGGCCGTCGGGTCCTGGCCGTCACCAGGATCGCCTCCTGAGCCGGTCCGCCGAGCCGACGGGCGGACGGCCCGGCGCCCTTTCGGCCGCCGCCGTCGTTCTCATCGGGGCCGTGGCCGTGGTGGCCTACGTCGGGTTGAACAGCCCGGGCCGGCCGCCCCTGGTCGTGAAGGGAGACGGGGAGGGGTACTACGCCTACCTCACGGCCTACCTCATCGACCGCGACCCCTCCTTCGCCACCCTGGTCGACCGGCGCTTCCCGACCGACCGGCTCGTGGGCCTGAGCGGCCTCAGCTACCAACCCGCCACCGGCCGCTACCTCGACAAGTACGCCCCGGGCGTGGCCGTCATGACCCTCCCGTTCTTCGCCGCCGGCCACGGCGTGGCCCTCCTGCGGGGCGAGGAGGCGGACGGCTACAGCCGCAGCGAGCAGGTGGGGTCGGGGCTGGCCGCCCTCGCCTGGGGGATCGCCGGGCTGGCCGCCCTGCGCCGGCTCCTCCTGCGTCTGTTCCCCGACCCGGCCACCGCGGCGACGCTGCTGTGCCTCGGCCTCGGGACCAGCCTGCTCAGCTACCTGGCCCTCGACTCCTCCTACAGCCACGCCTTCTCCTTCGCCGCTGTCGCCTTCACGATGCTCGCCGCCGTCCGCTGGCGAGAGTGCCCCGGGTCGTGGCGGCGCAGCCTCGGGGTGGGCCTGGCCGCCGGCCTGGTGGTGGGCATCCGGCCGGCGAACCTGGTCGCCATCCTGCCGCTGGTGGCCCTCGGCGTCGTGGGCTGGCCGACGGCCAGGGCCCGGGCGGCAACCCTCGCCCGCCACTGGCCCCGCATCCTGCTCGGCGCTGCCGCCGCGGCCCCCCTGGTGGTCGCCACCCTCCTGGCCTGGAGCTTCGCCCGGGGCGCGCCGGTCCTGTTCTCCTACCGGGGCGACGAGGGGTTCTCCTTCCTCCACCCGCAGTGGCGGGTGCTGTACTCCTTCCGGCCCCACGGGCTGGCGCCCTACGCCCCCGTCCTCGTCCTGGCGGCCCTTGGGATGGTGCCGCTGTGGCGCCACACCCGGGAGTGGTTCTGGCCTGTCACCGTGGCCCTGTCCCTCCAGACCTACCTGCTGGCCTCCTGGAGCGCCTGGCCTCTCGGCGCCGGGTTCGGCCACCGCGGCTACGTCGACGCCTACGGCCTGCTGGCCGTGCCGCTGAACGCCCTCTTCGCCGCCGCATGGTCGAGTCGATGGCGCCTGGTGACGGGCGGGGTCGCCGTCTTGGCCTGCAGCACGTCGATGCTCGGGATCCTCGCCTACTGGCAGGGCCGCCTGTCGCCCGAGGGCGCTTCACCCGGCAGCTACCTCACCGCCCTGCTGGGCGGCGACAGCAGCGATCAGACTGTCCCACTGGCAGACCTGGACCGGATCAGACGGCGCCGAGATCAGGTGCAGCGACGACCGCCCGTTAGCCCGAAACTAGGTGACGTCGGCTAGGTTGGTCAGCATGGACAGGGCCCAGCTGGCACCCCACAAGGACCCCTACAGGCACGAGTCGTCATGACCACGGCCCTCGTCACGGGCGGCGCGGGGTTCTTCGGTGGCGTGCTGCTGAACCGCCTTCTGGACGCTGGTTTTGACTGCGTCAGCCTCGATCTTCAACCTCACTTCACGACCCATCCGGCGCTCCGGACCGTGCAGGGCGACGTCCGAGACGCCCACGTCCTCGACCGGTTGTGCGGCGAGCACCGCTTCGACGTCGTCTTTCATTGCGCTGCCATCCTTGCCCATACCGTGAAGGACGAGGATTTCCTGTGGAGCTCGAACGTCGAGGGCACAAGAGTGGTCGGACGGGCCGCTGCGGCCTACAAGATCCCCAAGGTGATCTTCATCTCGTCCAACTGCCTCTGGGCTGAGAACTTCGGACGGCCCGTCACCGAACAAGATGAGCCTCGCCCGATCGAGATCTACGGACGCTCGAAGTGGGAGGCTGAGAAGATCCTCCAGGACCTGTCGGGGCCCTTCGACGTGACGATCCTGCGAAGCCCCACGATCATGGGAGATGGGCGTCTGGGCTTGGTCAGCATCCTGTTCGACTTCATCCGAGAAGGCCGTCGTGTCTGGGTGGTCGGCAAGGGCGACAACCGGTACCAGTTCGTGGCAGCTCGCGACCTGGCTGAAGCCTGTGTGCTCGCCATCGGCCGGCCGGGATCTGCGGTCTACAACGTGGGGTCCGACAACGTGCGCCCGCTGAGCGAGGTCTACCAGCACGTGATCAGCCACGCTGGCACCGGGGCCCGCCTGGCGTCGCTCCCTCAGCGCCCGATCCTCGCCGCCATGGGTGTGGCCAGCGCACTGCACCTCTCGCCGCTCGGCCCTTATCACCAGCGGATGATCGCCGAGAACTTCACCTTCGACACCTCGAAGATCAAGGCGGAGCTGAGCTGGCTCCCGACCATGTCAAACGAGGACATGCTCGTCGAGGCCTACAAGGCGTATGAGCGTGACTTCAACGAGATCCAGGCGAGGACCGATGTCTCCGCTCATCGCCAGCCAGCGGCGATGGGGGCGATACGCATCCTCAAATGGATCTCGTGACGGCCGATCACGACGCTTCGCGATGACCGACCAAGCAGAGAGGTTGGAGGCGCGCGATCTCGTCCGTGATCTCGACGAGCAGATCTCGGGGGACCTACCCGATTTCGACCGTCGACCGTTGCCAGGCCTCCTGGCCCACCGGCCGAACCTTGACATAGCTGGCCTGCTGCTGCTCCTCGCCGTGGTCGGATTCCTCTGGGGCCGGGCGGCGAGCATGTCCCTGTGGCTCGACGAGGGCATTTCGATCGGCGTGGCCTCCCACCCGCTCCGCACCATCCCGGACGTGCTGCTGCAGGATGGAGCGCCCCCCCTCTACTACCTCCTCCTCAATGTGTGGACCTCGGTGCTCGGCGTTTCCAACACGTCGGTGCACGCGTTGTCGCTGCTCTTCGCGTTGGGCACACTGCCCGCCGCCTTCTGGGCTGGATGGATCTTGTTCGGGAGACGGACCGGGTGGATGTGCGCACTCGTGGTCGCGATCAATCCCTTCGTCGCCTACTTCGCCACCGAGACGCGCATGTACTCCCTTGCGGTCCTACTCGGCCTGCTCTCCACGACCTGCTTCCTCAAGACCTTCGTGTTCAGCCGCCGCCGCTACCTGCCGTGGTTCGTCATCTGCCAGGCACTGCTCCTCTACACCCACAACTGGGGCCTGCTGCTGGCCGCCGGCGCCGCCGTCGCTCTGCTGCCGCTGTGGCTGCTGACCGACGACCGCCGACGCCTCGTGATCGACGCCGTCTGGGGCTTCGGAGGGCTCGGCCTCCTGTACGCGCCCTGGGTGGCTTCGATCACCTACCAGATCAGCCAGCACCTCCAGCCGTGGGGCCGCAAGGGCGACCTCGTCTGGGTGCGGGACGACGTGGCCCGGATGCTGGGTGGGCCCAACGCCTTTGTCGTTCTGGGTTTGGGTGCCGGGGTTGGCTTGGCCGCGCTGCTTCAAGGCCGGTGGCGGAGCCGGGAGGCGATGGCGATCGCCGTTCTGGCCATCGTTCCGGCTGTGGGCCTGGCGGCCGGGTGGACCGCATCGGTGTGGGCGTACCGCTATCTGGCGGTGTTCGTAGGGCCCCTTGTCCTCCTGGCGGCGATCGGGCTGGCCCGCAGCGGCCGCGCCGGTCTGGCCGCGCTGGGCGTGGCCGCCTTCATCACCGCGCCAATCGCGGTGCGTGGCCCGGCGTACCAGAAGAGCAACGCCGAGGCTGTCTCGAAGGAGCTGTCGCCGAAGCTGGCACGTGGCGACCTGGTGATCCTCCCTGATATCCAGATGGTGCCCCTCCTCGCCCACTACCTGCCTGACGGCCTTCGGTACGCCACGACTTCGGGGCTGGTGCCTGACGAGGACGTCGTGGACTGGCGCAACACCATGGAGCGATTGATCAACGACGAACCGGCGGTGACCCTGCCGCCACTGATCGACGCCGTGCCTCCGGGAGGTCACGTCGTCGTCATGTGCCCTCCGCAGACGGGGGACAGCAACGGGCTGGCGCAGGCGCAGGACAGGATCTCGTCCGACGCTGAGGCTGCGCCCGATGGTGCGGGACCGCAGGAGGTGATCACTCCCATCCCCGCCGGCGTGGCTTTCCACCCCTTGATTCTGCTGCGCTGCCGGCAGACCGAGGACGTGGTCGCGAGCCGTTCGGACCTCACGACCGAGGTGGTCCTCACCCAGCCGGCGGATGTGCGCTTCACCCCGGTCAGGGCGCGACTCCTGAACAAGGCGAGCACCGTGTAGCCACCTCCCGCCGCCTTGCGTCAGCTGGGCGGAAGCTTTGTGAACAGGTGGGTCTCCACCGACTCATAGACCATCGTCGGTGGCGGATCGACCTTGAGCTTGTCAACCAGACGCAGGCCCGGCATCTCGAGCAGGACCCGCAAAGCTTCGTTACAGCGGAGGACTCGGAGCATACCGATCTCGGTCGGGTTGGTGCGCACGTAGTTCAAGGGCGGGCACACCACGAGCACCTGGCCGCCGATCCGAAGAGATTCGACCAGGGGCGGAAGCGTCTTCGTTGGATCGGCGGCTCGGTGCCGAGCCGTTCCATTGCGCTGGTCCGACCGTCGTTCGTCGGCTACCTCCCCGAGAGCCTCCGCGTAGCGAAGGCCAGGAGGCAGGTAGTAGCTGAGGACCGGGACCCGTCCGAAGTCGGTGACCACCAGATCGTCGCGTTGGAGCTTCGGACCGAAGCGATCGGCAACGAGCTTGACGTCGCTCTTTAGCGTCGGCTCCTGCTTCACGCCGATCGGAACCATCAAGAGGGCGTAGACAGCCAGGCAGGCGACGGCCACCTGACCCCCTCGTGCCAGACCGACCGCGATCACGAGCGCGAGGGGGGCAACGGCCACCGCCAGGTAGCGCATCTGCCAGACTGAGTCCTGCCGGGAGACGAGCCAGCCGGCCGCCAGCGCCCCCCCGGGCACGAGAGCGACGGCAACGCTCATGCACGCCGCTCGCGGCCACGGCCGCCGGAGCAGGGCGGCGAGCCCCACGGCGGCGCCGAGGCCAAGGACCACGGAGGCCTCTCGCGGCCCGAACAGCAACAGGACGTCATCACGCGCCACCACGGGCGTCGGCCGAGGCGCGAACTCAGCGCCGGTGTGGGCGATCTGCTCGAGCAGGTACGGCACCCAGGGCAGGTAAAGGATGACAGCCCCGCCAAAGGCCAGAGCGGCGTCTCGGATGACGGCGAGGCGGGACTCGGCCAGGAGGGCGCAGAACAGGACCGACACGCCGGCGGCGATCCCGACGAGCAGGCCCCAGTTGTGGGTGTAGATCATCAGGGTCAGGGACGCCGTAAAGGCGGGGAGGTAGCGGCGGCGCCCGAAGGCGAAGGCGTGGACGAGGGTGGCGGTGGCCAGGAGCCCCAAGAGGACCATCAGGGAGTACATGCGCGTCTCGTTGGCGTAGTAGGCCAGGAACGGGTTGAGGGCCATCAGGCTGGCGCAGATCCAGCCGGCCCGGCGCCCGAACAGGCTCCACCCGGCCCACAGCGCGACCGGGACGGTGGCCAAGGCGAACCCGAGCGAGAGGATGTGGGTGGCGGCCTCCGATGACCCGAACAGCGACATCCAGACGTTGAGGAGGAGGTAGTACAGGGGCGGGGAGCCGTCCTGGCGGAGGAGGTCGGGGATCGAGCCGAAGGCGTGGGAGGAGATGCCGACCGCGATTCCCTCGTCCGTCCAGAACAGCACCGATCGCGCCCGGCCCCACAGGAAGGCGAGGAGGCCGACGAGCCCGGCCAGGGCGGCCAGGTCGACGACCTGGGGCTTCCGGCGGGGTTCCAGCGATCCGTCGTCTGCCAACCCGAGGAGGGCCGGCACTCGCCGCGTCCTCGCCGGTGGCGCGACCTCTGCGGGGGAGGCGTCCGAGGCGGCAATCACCGCCGCTTCCTCGTCATCCGGCCCGCGGCCACGAGCCCCATCCTGTGTTTGCACCCTGAACCTTCCGTTCGTGCCCAGCGTCTGACCGGGGCAGGATAACTTCGCAGGTCAGGTGGGGGAGACCTTCGTGAACAGGCGGGCCTGCTTCGGCGCATGTACCGTGGTCAGCCCCGGCTCGGGCTCGTACTGGTCGTCCAGGCGCATGCCTCCGTTTCCCAGCAGCAGGTCCTGGAACTCGTGGCAGCGGGCGAAGAGGAGCTTCACGAACTCGGTAGGTTCGGTGCCCAGGAATCTCAGAGTCGGGCACACCACGAGCACGTGCCCGCCAGTGGGCAGAGATTCGACCAGGGGCAGGAGCGTGATCCTCGGATCGGCTGCTCGCAACCGATCCTCGCCGTCGCGCTGGTCAGACCTTCGTTCGTCGCTGACTAACCCGGGCGCTTCGGCATAGCGAAGGCCAGGTGGAAAGTAGTAGCTGGTGACTGGCACACTGCCAAAGTCGGTAACGACGAGATCGCCGCGCTGAAGCTTCGGACCAAAGCGATCAGCCACGAGCTTCACGTCGCTCTTCTGAGCAGGGTGCTGTTTTACCCCTATCGGCACCATGATCAAGGCATAGACAGCCAGGCTGGCGACGCCTATCTGACGACCACGCGCCAAGCCCACGGCAAGAACGAGTGCAATCGGCGCAAGGGCCACGGCGAGGTAACGAACCTGCCACACGGAGTTGTACCGGGAGAAGAGCAGCCCGAGCGTCAGTGCCACCAAGGGCAGGACAGCGATGGCAACGAGCGCGAACGCCGCTCGGTTCCAAGGCCGACGGACAAGGGCGGCGATCCCGACGCCGGCGCCGATGCCGAGTGCCACGATCGCCTCCCGTGGTCCGAAGACCACAAGGACATCGTCACGTGCCCGTACGAGCGACGGCGTCGGGATGAACGGGGTGCCCGTGTGGGCGAGCTGGGCGAGCAGGGTGGGCACCCACGGCAGGTAGAGCAGGCCCGCTGCCCCAAACGCGAAGGCGGCGTCGAGGAGCACCGCGAGCCGGTTCCGAGCCGACAGAGCGCACATGACCGCCGAGAGGCCAGCGCCGATCCCGAAGAAGAGGCCCCAGTTGTGGGTGTAGATGAGCAGTGTCAGCAGGAGAGCGAAGACTGGCAGATAACGCCGGCGTCGAATGACAAAGGCGTGGACGAAGGTGGCCGTCGTCACAAGTCCGAGGAGGACCAACAGCGAGTACATCCTCGTCTCATTGGCGTAGTACGCCAGGAAGGGACTGAGAGCCATGAGGGCGGCGAGGGTCCACCCCACCCGCCGCCCGAACAGGCTCCACCCGGCCCACAGAGCGGCCGGGACGGTGGCCAGTCCGAACCCCAGCGAGAGGAGGTGCGTCGCCGCCGCGGACGCCCCGAACAGGGCCATCCACACGTGGAGGAGCAGGTAGTAGAGCGGTGGGGCTCCATCCTGGCGGAGGATGCCCGGGATGGAGGTGAAGGCGTGGGAGGAGATCCCCACCGATATGCCTTCGTCGACCCAGTAGAACACGCCCCGTGCCCGGCCCCACAGGACCCCGAGGAGGACGACCAACCCCGTCAGAGCGGCCAGGTCGACGGGCTGAACTCGGTCTTTGCGTCCGAGCGGTTCGTCGTCGTCGCCGGTGAGGAGCGGCGGCGCCCACCGTCTCGTCGCCCATGACGGCTCCGCCTTCACCGGGGGCATCTCTGGCGCGAGCATCGGCTCGTCCTCGCCCGGCACACGGTCGCGGGCCCCGTCCTGTGTTTGCAAGGTGAATTCCTTCCTCACGCCGCACCGAACGGGGTGACGATAACGGATCTGCCCACGAGGCTCGGGGTGGCGCGACCGGTGCGGGTCGTCGACTGGCTGTGTCGTCGCATCCTTCCCCGAGTGGATGACGACTGGGGGAGGAGCCTCTAGGGTCGCGGGCGATGCGGGCCTTTGTCACCGGCGCCGCCGGGTTCGTGGGCCGGCACCTCACGGCCCATCTCGAGGCGGAGGGCGACGAGGTAGCCGTGCTGGCCGAGGGCATCGACGTCGCCGACGAGGCTGCGCTCGCCACGGCCGTGGCCGAGGCGGCTCCCGAGGTGGTGTACCACCTGGCCGGCTGGGCCCACGTGGGCGACTCGTGGAAGCACCCGACCGAGGTGGTCCGGGTCAACGTGCTGGGCACCGCGGCGGTGCTCGAGGCCTGCCGTGTGGCCCGCGTCGGCCGGATCCTGGTGGTCGGCTCGGCCGACGCCTACGGCACCTTCGACCCGGCCGACCTGCCGCTGCGTGAGGACCTCCCGCTGCGCCCGGTTACCCCCTACGGCGCCTCGAAGGCCGCCGCCGAGGTGCTCTGCCTCCAGGCCCACCGGGCCTCGGGCGCCGGTGTGGTCCTCACCCGGTCGTTCAACCACACTGGCCCGGGGCAGCACCCGTCGTTCGTGGTGCCCGCCCTGGCCCGGCGCATCGTCGAGGCGGCCGCCACCGGCGGCGGGGCGGTGCGGGTGGGCAACCTGTCGGCGGAGCGGGACCTCCTCGACGTCGAGGACGTGGTGCGGGCCTACCGAGTGCTGGCCACCAGGGCCGAGCCGGGGCGGGCCTACAACGTCTGCTCGGGTGTGCCCGTGGTCATCGAGGAGCTGGCCCGGCGCCTGGCCGAGCTGTCAGGCACCGAGGTGGACCTGGTCGTCGACCCTGCTCTGGTGCGACCGGTCGACGTGCCGCTGGTGGTGGGGGACAACACCCGCCTGCGAGCCCTCGGCTGGCAGCCCGAGGTGGCGCTGGCCGAGACCCTGCGCCGGGTCCTGGCCGACCAGCGCTCGTGCCGCGAGGCCACCGCCCGGCCCTGAGGCCGGGTCGTAGCCGCCCTAGGCGGCGAGGAGCGAGCGCACCTGCGTGGCGGCGGACTCGGCGGCCTGGCGGGCCGAGGCGACGACGGCCTTGACGTGGTCCGGGAGCCGCTGCTCGACGTCGTCGAAGCGGACCTCGAGCTCCTTGGCCACCGGCTCGAGGGCCTCCTCGAGGTTCACCACGGCCTTCTGCACCTGGGTCCTGACCTCGATGAGCTGGGCGTCGAGCACGCCGGCGAGGTCCTCGACCTGGGCCTTCAGCGAGGCCTCGAGCCGGTCGCGGTCGACGCCGACCTTGCTGGCCAGCTCACGCCGGGCCACCTGGGCGCGCTGGAAGCCGAGCACGCTGAAGCCGACGGCGACGTAGGCAGAGTCCTTGAAGGTCTGGGTCACATCCATGCGTGCAACCGTAACGCTAAGTGCTAATCATTGCAAGCGCTTGTGGGCGACGGCGTCGGTGGGGGAGCGGGAGGGTGTCCGCCAGGCGGGGAGGTGCCGGGTCTAGCCTCGCTCTCCCGTATGGACGACCTCGCCCCCGGGCAGCCGGCGCTGGATGAGGCGCCGCCCGTCGTGGCCGTCATGGTGGTCCGTGACCCGGGGCCGTGGTTCGAGGAGTCGCTCACCGCCCTCGCCGCCCAGGACTACCCGGCCCTGTCGATCCTGGTCGTCGACGCCGCCAGCACCACCGACCCCACCGACCGGGTGGCCGC
>Ga0136611_10004215_pt1 | contig 10061 bp, 9 predicted proteins | sample AntDrymUQ2232306_2_FD_106645 | JGI IMG/M metagenome (GOLD analysis project Ga0136611, IMG submission 106645) | Polar desert sand microbial communities from Dry Valleys, Antarctica - metaG UQ223 (23.06) | ecosystem: Environmental > Terrestrial > Soil > Desert | place: Antarctica: Dry Valley... | reverse complement strand
CTCCGCTCGCGCATCGAGCCTCTCACCGCTCACCTCCTCCGGCTGCGCCGAAGCTCACTGGCCCGGGTTCAGGAGGCTGCGGTTCTCCTCGACGGTGCCGGGAAGCACCTGCCACTCGATCGACGACGGCGTCCGGCTTCGAGCGGGCACTCCCGTCCCCGGGACGGCCACTGGACCCGACCACGGAGGCCACACTACCGCTGGATGGACAAAGTAGATGGACAAAACCGTTTCTGTCTCGTCCCTTCAGGTCCTCCGAGCGCCGCCGCAACGCTCTGACCTGGGGTTTTGCCGGTGCCCCCGGCAGGACTCGAACCTGCGACGCACGGTTTAGGAAAGCGCTCCGGGCCGTCTCAGCCATTCGCTGTCGTTGTCGTCAGTCTCACGTCTCCCCAGGTCAGAGCCCCTTTTCCGTCTCAGTTGTGTGCTGGCGTCTCCACCCGTCGGCACCCGTTCCAGAGGCGACTAGTGGGACAAATGATGGGACACTCAGCGCGACGGTTTTCAGGACACCGCTCCATCGATGAGGTCAGGTGTCGTCCTCGTCAGCTCCGGGCCTGACGCTCTCGATACCGATCTCGCCGAGCGCGCGGAGAGGAGGAAGGAGGCTCTCATCAAAGCTCCGGGCTAGCGACTCGTCGCTCACCGTGCTGTCAGGCAACTCCCGACGGACAAGAGCGATCACCTCGGTCTTGAGCTCGACCTCGGCCCGCTTCGCTTCGGCCTCAAGCCGCTTCATCTCTAGCTCCAACCTCTTGCCCTCGTTGTCGAGCTTCTGACCAGTCCCCTTGTACCACTCACTCCGCTTTGCAGGCAGCGCACCCAGGGCCTTGAGCAGTGCCCCAACGAGACCAACTGGAAGCAGCACCTCCAGCAGCGAAGCCACATCGATCGTCAGAAGGGCGGGCGACGCAACGGACAGCCGGCGAAGCACAGGCGGTTCGGCGTAGACGGGGCTCGGTTGGCTGGCACCGGCCTGGTTGACCACAGCGCGCACGCCTTCGATGAGTTCGAAAAAGTGGAAGAGCCGTCGGTTGACCAAGTCGAACGTCTGCAGCTGATCTGCCGGCCCTTCGAGGAGATACTCCACCTGGGCCACGGGAAGAGGGTCGCCCAATCCAACCGAGGCGATCGAAATCAGACGGGCATACTCGATCTCGACGGCAGCGGGCTCGCCCTTGAGATCGGCGTTGACGACGCGACCGCTGACCGTTCTGCCCGCCTCGAGGTAGCGAATCGTCACCATGTTCCCGGGCTGTGGCTTTAGCTTCCGCAGACCGGCAACGACTTCCTCATCTTGGAACTGGAGGATCGCTCCAACCTCTCCAACCTCATGTGCGCGGCCCGACGCTTCGTGGAGGCGACTGCCCTTCGCAAATACGACCTGTACCCCGAGGTCGGCAGCCCGATAGTCGTACCGGCCCATTGCCGACGCGTTCTCGTAGGGAGCGGACGCACGCGCCACGTCGAAACGGTTGATGGCGACGTACCGGCTGTAGCCAGCTTCGAGCAGAGCCGCAAAGTGGTCGTAACTGCGAATCGCCACGGGCCCGTACCCAGCCTCGACGAGGCGGCTGTTCAGGTCCTCCAGCGAAATCTCGCCGCCGTGCGAGCGGTAAACATCGAAACCGGCGCGGGTGTCCCGCGGGCTGGCGTTTGCCACTAGATCTCCTCCGCCAAGTCGACACCGATGCCCTGGAGGGACTCGGCCAGCTCGGCGAACTCGGCGAGGGCGGCTTGGAGGTCTTCGACGATCTCAGCGGCGATCACGCCGGGGGAGGGGAGGTTGTCTGTGTTCTCGAGGCTCTCGTCGCGCAGCCAGAAGATGTCGAGGCTGGCCTTGTCCCTGGCCATGAGGTCGTCGTAGGAGAAGCGCCGGAACTGGTCGCTCTCGGTGCGCTTGGTCCGGGCACCGGGTTGGTAACAGGCGACGAAGTCGGCCAGGTCGGCGCGGGCCAGCGGGTTGGTCTTGAGCGTGAAGTGCTGATTGGTCCGCAGATCGTAGATCCACAGCTCCTTCGTCGCCGCAGTGGCGGAGCCGGGCTTGCGGTCGAAGAACAGCACGTTGGCCTTCACGCCTTGGGCGTAGAAGATGCCGGTGGGCAGGCGGAGAAGGGTGTGGACGTCGCACTCGTCCAACAGCTTGCGACGGATCGTCTCGCCGGCACCGCCCTCAAACAGCACGTTGTCGGGCACGACGACCGCCGCCCGGCCGCCGACCTTCAGGAGCATCTTCACGTGCTGGATGAAGTTCAGCTGCTTGTTCGAGGTCGAGGCCCAGAAGTCGTCGCGAACCACGGTGAGGCTCTGGCGCTCGGCCTTACCCTCGCCGTTGACGATCGTGACCGACGACTTCTTCCCGAACGGAGGGTTGGTGAGCACCATGTCGAACCGCCGGCCTGGGTCGGCCCGTAGGGCGTCGTCGACGTGCACCGGGCTGTCGGAGTCGGGCGACTCGATGCCGTGCAGCAGCAGGTTCATGGCGCACAGGCGGGCGGTGTTGTCGACGATCTCCCACCCGGTGAACAGGCCGGAGCGGAGGTGGCGCTTCTGCTGGCGGTCGAGGTTGGGGTGGTGGTTGAGGATGTAGCTGTAGGCGGCGAGGAAGAACCCGCCTGTGCCACACGCCGGGTCGCAGATCCGCATGTCCGGACCGGGCTGCATCACCTCGACCATGGCCGAGATCAGCGCCCGGGGAGTGAAGTACTGCCCGGCGCCGGACTTGGTGTCGGCGGCGTTCTTCTCCAGCAGACCCTCGTAGGCGTCACCCTTCACATCGGCGTCGAGCGACATCCACTGCTCGCCGTCGATCAGGTCCTTGACGAGGCGTTCCAGCTTGGCCGGATCCTGGATCCGGTTCTGGGCCTTGCGGAAGACAACGCCGAGCATGTCATCGCCCCGGCCCAGGCGGGTGAGGATGCTGAGGTAGCGCGCCTCCAGAGCCTCACCCTTGAGCTTTAGGAGCGACGGCCAGTCGAAGCCCGCCGGCACGATCTGGGGGAGGCCGAGCTGGCGCTGCTCGTCGGCCATCTTCAGGAACAGCAGGTAGGTGAGCTGCTCGACGTAGTCGCCGTAGGACAACCCGTCGTCCCGAAGGATGTTGCAGTAGTTCCAGAGCTTGGCGACGATCGCCTTGCTGTCGCTCACCTCGTCGCGCCGGGTACCTGGAACCGTGTCACTGCGACCGCTGCGCTCAAGCTGCCGAGGGAGCGGGCTCGTCCCAGTGCGCCGTCGAGGTCTCGGCGCCGCTGGCGATGAGGCGGCGCAACATGGTGTCGAGCGACTCGGCGACCTCCAAGGTCAGCCAGCGCACACCGCACACCGGGCACTCCTCCATCGGCACGTCCAACACCACGGCGATGTGACCGTCGCGCTCGGCGAGCTTCGCCCGTCGGACCGGTGCCCGGTCGGCTTGATCACAGCTAGCGCAGCGCATCAGCGTCTCGTCCTGTAGTCGTCGGACCAACGGTCGGTGGATGGTTCGTACACGGTGATCAGCCTCTCCTCGTGGTGGTGTCGTCAACCACGACCACGAAGTGCAACGGAAGCCACCAGTCTACGAAGAGCAGGATCTCCTTCACGGCGCTCGCTCACGATGCTGCCGGCCTTCTGCCTCGGCCAGGGCCCGGGTACTGGCTCCAGGTCCGACCTTGGAGCAGGCGACCCCTCGTCTTGGATGTCCGGCCGCCCCACTGCTTGAAGAAGAAGGGCGTTCGGGACGCTACGCAGGCATCTCGGATGCTCGTGATCCATGCCTCGTCGACCGGTCGACAGCCCGGGGCCGCTCTCGCCGCCGGCGATGACCCAGTCGATGCCGTTGAGTTCTAGCTCGACAGGCGCCAGGAGCGGCTCAAGCGACAACATTCGAACGGCAGCCGGCACAGCCCGAAGATGATCGGCACGGAAGGCGTAGGCCTGCGTCTCGATGGACACGCCCATCCAGACATTCCCAGGCCAGGGCAGACTGCCGGCAAGGTCGGCGAGGCGCTTCGAGCGCTTGGTGAGGATCTGGTAGGTGTGCCGCGGTGTGTCGGCCATGACCTCGAAGACCTGACGGACGTAGTCGAGCGGGACCTTGGGGTGAAAGAGGTCGCTCATAGAGTTCACGAAGATCATCCTCGGCCGGGCCCAGCCACGGGGAAGATCGAGGACATCGGGGTGAAGGGTGAGCCCGAAGCCCGGGCCACTCGTCCGTGGGTCACCGTCGACCTGGTACTTGACCTGGCCCATCGCCTTCAGCCGGCCGGCCATCTTCTGTGCGTAGCAAAAGTCGCACCCGGGCGACGTTCGGTCACAGCCTGTCGTCGGGTTCCAGGTGGCGTCCGTCCACTCGATCGACGAGTCGGCCATCAGGAACCGTCCTCAGGGAGCTCGACCCATTCGCGGAGGGGGATCGGGAAGTCGTCGCGCCATCCGGTGTGGAGGTCTTCGTACGCCGGACGGGGTTCGGCCAGGTCGAAGAGCGCGCCCGGCTCTGGCCGTACCCGCTCACGCTCCTGGGCCCAGCGCATGAGCTTGCTGCCGGCCAGGGAGTCAGACGCGAACACCATGACGTACAGCTCGTTGCGGGAGTTCTCGATCGGACGGGCCAGCAGGTACTTATAGCCGAGGCCAGCGAGACGGTCCATGTACAGCAGGAGGTATGCCTGCTTGGCATCGCCCGGGGTGATCCGCCCATCCAGGCGGGCATCCCACACATCCTGCCAGGGACCCAGGCGCCGTAGAGGCGAGCGACCATCTCCGGGAACCGCTGCGACTCGGCGTGTTGGCGGTTGCTGCCCAACATCCGCACGATGCCGCCGCTGGAGAACAGCACCCACATCTCGACCTTGCTCTTCTGGTTGGCCTTGGCGTAGGCACGCTTGTGGTCGGCGATCCGCCGCATGGTTGACCAGTTCAGCTCCATCCCGTCGGGGTCCAGGAACGCAAAGGTGGGGGCCTGGACCGGAAGCGCGCCCAGAACGCGGGCCATCTCGGCGTTGGAGTCACCCTCGACGACCTCGAAGCTCGATCCCGGCGGCGGCGAGAGATCGCGAAGCGAACGAGCCCGCTTCAGGTTCTTCTCGAAGAGCCGGACGTGGGTGAAGGCCGGGCTGGCGCCCAGGGCAAGCTGGGCCGAGCCGGGGAACTGCTGGTCAGAGCCCTTGAGGACGTTGACCGTGTCGCCCGCGAAGGCATCGATGTAGACGCGGTTGACGGCACCCTGGGACGCCTTGGCAAACTGGCCGATGTAGTCGCCCAGGATCGAGATCTTCTCGTAGGAATGTGGTTTCCACTCACGCATAGCCCCTCCGGATTTCGTGCCCGTGAGGGTAGGCAGGGGGTGTGACAGCAAGGCGCTGGCGGTCACGAGGTGACCTTCCGTGCTCGACCGCGCTTCGGCTGGGCGTCACGCTCGGCCTGGATCCGCTTTAAGAGCGCTGACGCCGGCTCGTCTGCGGGGTTCTGGGGAACGAGCTGGCCTGAGACCGCGGCGGCGAGGATGGAGCGGCGCAGGTGTCGAGCACGCAACTGCGCTCGGCGCGTCGAAGCGTGTGCGTGGGCCACCACGGCCGACACTGCTGCGAGCCGCTCGAGCCAGTCCGCCTGTTGGCCGATCGACGGCGTCGGGACGAGCAGCTCGCGTATGTCCTCCTGGGGCCAGTGGCCGATAGCTACGCCCGATAGGTCCTGCTCGAGTCGACCCGACTCGACGAAGAAGCGAATGAACTCGGCGAGGAACGCCGGAAGAATCTCCGGCCCGGTGCGGATTCGATGGAGTGCCTTCTGGTAGCAGGTCCCTTCGAGGTCCCCTTGCCACACTGCCGCTCTCCCGACGCCGGCCCCGCCCTCGCAGACGAGCACGTCGCCAGGCTGGAGCCTGAACTTATCCTGCTCGACGGACGAGAAGTCCATCAACGCAACCTCGGTGAGATCGAACGACCCCCAGCGCACGTTCCTGTTGCGGAGTTAGGGCGTCGTGCCAACGCCAGAGCGTGACTTTGCGGACAACATTTTGCCGAGCTGCGTATCGGCCAGATCACGAAGTCGTGTCCTGGGCCACGTGCCATCTGCGACGGAGCTTCGGACGGATCGGATCAACGCATCTGCCCGGTCACTTGCCGCGACCAATGCCGCCTCGGCGGCCTCGAGACGTGAGAGGTTCTCCTCGATGGCGGCGACGATCCTCTGCTGCTCGGCTTGAGAGGGCAGCGGGACCGTCAACTGCCGGATGCCGGCCATGCCGAGCCGCGGCCGGCCGACGCCGTGGATCTGCTCCTTGACGGCAGCGTGAATGGCCGGCCGTTGTAGGGCGTAGTTCACGTACTGGCGGTCCATCTCAGGATGGAGTCGCACCCGGATGCAGTCCGCCTTCACGATCGCTGGTCCAATCGACTCGGGGGCGATGCACGAACGCGGGAGGTTCTCCCCGAGGGAAGCGACCAACAGGTCGCCAGCGACTACCTCGTGCTTTCGTAGCGTGTCGAAGTGCTCCTCGGTGATGTGGGCTCGCTCGTCGACGAACTCACCGAAACCGATGTTCTGAAGTCGGATCACTCGCGGACCTGCACTGACGTAGTGCGAGCTCTTCAGGTTCGACCCGAACGGGCCGTCGGTCATCGATCGAGGGTCCGACGCAGCCAGATTCTCTAGCGTCGACCACTCCCAGCCCTTCGGCAGGTCCGTCACGCGGCGACCACGTCGGTGAGCTCGGCGAGTATCGCGTCGAGGTCGGGGCCGAAGAGGTCCCGCGCCCTGCCGAGGCCGCCGCGGCCGGAGAACGGGGGCTCGGTCAGCTCGTTAGGTTCGATCGAGAGCGACGCCGCCAGGTGGTCACAGATCAACCTCAGCCAGTCGAGCTGGTCGGGCGTGAACACTCGGCCGGCGTTGGATTGCTGGGTAACCCAGCCTTCGAAGCGCTCGTGGACCTGGTCGGGGAACGGGACTAGCTCGCCGCCGCCGTCCAGGGTGAAGCGGACGAGCGACACGATGTTCGTCAGCAGGGTGCCGGCGGAGCCGCGGACCTTCGAGGCGTCGAGGGTTTCGTAGGCCTCCCACAGGCGCTCGGGGGTCCAGCGGTGCGGGGGCCGGCCGATCGCGTCGGCCAGCTCCTTGACGTCTCCGTAGGTGAGGCGCTGGGCGTAGGGCTTGGCGTAGAGCACCTGGAGGGCGGTGATCTCGTCCTGGTGCTCGTCGAGGAAGGCCCGGAACGACTCGATCGTGTTCGCCGCCCGAGCCTTGGCGTCGACCACGAAGGTCGCCTTGGTCACCTCGTCGATGCTGGTGTCGTCGATGACCTGTTCGAAGGTGCGTTGGGTGTCGATGAGCTGCTGGCGCAGCTCAGGGTTGGCGGCCAGGGGCAGGACGGCGGCCACCAGGAGCGCCGCTCTCGCTTCAGCCAGGGCGGCGTCGTCGGGGTCGGGCTGGCCGCTGGTCTCCTCGGCCTCGGCGAGCTGGCGATCGGGGTCGATGGCGTCGACCAGGCGGTGGCCGATGGCCGACAGGGTCTCGCCGGCCGTCTCCTCCAGGCGCTTGCGGTCCTGGGGTCCGATCCGGCTGTCGATGCGGGCCAGGCGTGAGGCCAGCGACGAGACGAGGTCCTCGCTGACCTGGCCGAGCGAAACCTGCTGGAGGAGCTGGGCTAGCGAGACGCCTCGCTTGCGTTCGAGCGGGGTGGCTTCGATGAGCTTGGTCTCGGTGACGCCGACGGCGTCGACCAGTACGAAGCGGTCCTTGTGGGTGGCGTCGGGGGTGACGCCGCGCAGGTCGTCGTCGCTGATGGTGCGTACGCCGCGACCCTTCATCTGCTCGAAGAAGTTGCGGCTGCGGACCATCCGCATGAACACCACCATCTCCAGCGGCTTCACGTCGGTGCCGGTGGCGATCATGTCGACGGTCACGGCGATCCGGGGGTTGTAGGACGTGCGGAACGCCTGGAGCAGGTCCTCGGGCTTGTGCCCATCGGACGACTTGTAGGTGATCTTGGTGATCACCTCGTTGCCCTTGCCGAACTCTTCCCGGACGATGCGTACGATGTCCTCGGCGTGGCTGTCGTCCTTGGCGAAGATCAGCGTCTTGGGGATGTGGCGGAGGTGGGCGTGCTCGTCGACCTCACGGTCGGGGAACATCGCTGGCAGGTTGTCGCGCACGGCCCGCGCCACCGTGCGGATCTGGTCCTTGGCCACGACCTTGCGGTCGAGCTCCCTAGCGTCGTAGGTGAGGTCTTCGTCGACCTGCTCCAGCCGCTCGGCTCTGGTCTCCCGGTCGCGGAAGGTGGTGGCGTAGCCGGCCTCGATGGTCGAGCCCCCCTCGCTGATGGCGGTGGAGAGCCGGAAGACGTCGAAGTCGACGTTGACGCCGTCGGCCACGGCCTGGGGGAATCCGTACTCCATCACCAGGTTCTTGTTGAAGAACCCGAAGGTCTGCTTGCCGGGTGTGGCGGTGAGCCCGATGAGGTGGGCGTCGAAGTACTCCAGCACCTGGCGCCACACGCCGTAGATCGACCGGTGGCACTCGTCGACGATGATCACGTCGAACGCCTCGATCGGCAGTGCCGGCTGGTAGTCGACCTCGACCGGGCGGTCAGGGACGACGTCTAATCCGCCGACCTCATCGACGTCCTCAGGCAGGTCGGCGTCGCCCCGCAGCATGGAGTAGGCACGTTGGATGGTGCCGATGCAGACGCTGGCCACCGGGTCGATGCGGTTGTGGGTGAGGCGCTGCACGTTGTAGAGCTCCGAGAACTTCCGGCCGGATCCCGGCACCTCGAACCCCTGGAACTCCTTCAGGGTCTGGCGGCCCAGGTTGCCCCGGTCGACCAGGAACAGGATGCGCTTGGCCTGGGCGTGGCGGAGGAGCCGCTCGCAGATGTTGGCGGCGCAGAACGTCTTGCCTGAGCCGGTGGCCATCTGGATGAGTGCTCGCTGGCGGTTCGCCTGCAGCGACACCTCCAGATTGCGTATGGCCTCGCCCTGGGCGTCGCGCAGCCAGAAGGGGTCAGCGGCGAGCAAAGGCATGTCGGGGATGCGGGCCCGGAAGCTGCCGCCGCCGTGGTTCACGTGGTCCTCGACCTGCCACTGCAGCGAGTCCGGCCGGTGGAACCAGAACACCCGGCGGGCCGTCGGCTCCGGATCCATGCGGCAGGTGAACCACGTCTCGGCCCCGGTCGACTCGTACCCGAACGGCAGGTGACCGTGGACGAGGTAGGAAGGCAGCGCGCCGGGGATGTTGGCCTGGTACTTCAGCGTCTGCGGCTCGACGCCCGAGAGCGTCGTGCCTACCTTCTTGGCCTCGATGACACCGACGGCTTGCCGGTTGACGAACAGCACGTAGTCGGCCGGTCCAGCACTGGTCGGAAGCTCACGGACGGCGACGCCAAGCCCGGCGTAGAGGTTGACGGCTCTGTAGTCCTGCACCACCCAGCCGGCCCGCTCGAGCATGGCGTCGATCCGTAGACGGGCGTGCTGCTCCGGAGCCAGGTAGCCCGAGTCGGCGGGAGACATGTCGCGAGGATCGTACGGAACCTCGGGCCTGCGGCGGTGGCCGCCGTGATGTCGGACCCCCTGCGTCTCCCGAACTCGAACCCGATGGAGAGACATCGGAGCTCTGACCATGGCCGTGGTCAGGGCTCGTTGACGCGTTCGTGTCAACGGGTCTTCTGATCTCTCCGTCGCGGTCGGCTCATCACCGAGGCCGTACAAGGGCATGGATGCGACGCAGACGAACACCCTGGACCATGACGAGCGATGGGCGATCTCGGTGCCCGAGGCCGGCCGGCGCCTCGCCATCTCCCGTGCCCACGCATACCGGCTGGTCGCCAGTGGCGACTTGCCCTCGCTGCGGCTCGGGCACCGCACCGTCGTGCCTGTCTCGGTGTTGCAAGCGATGCTCGCCGAGTCTCTCCTGGCGTCGGGTCGGAGAAGGGGCGGCCCGGTTGACACCTCGGGTGCAAGTGCGTCAGGTCACTTGGTCAGACGTCCGGAGGACGGCCTGGGTGGGGGCGATGAGACCGGCGGCGGTGTGGCGTGTTGAGCATCGGGAAGCTGGCGCAGGGGCAGGAGGCGTACTACGTCGACACGGTG
>Ga0136611_10004214_pt1 | contig 10065 bp, 7 predicted proteins | sample AntDrymUQ2232306_2_FD_106645 | JGI IMG/M metagenome (GOLD analysis project Ga0136611, IMG submission 106645) | Polar desert sand microbial communities from Dry Valleys, Antarctica - metaG UQ223 (23.06) | ecosystem: Environmental > Terrestrial > Soil > Desert | place: Antarctica: Dry Valley... | reverse complement strand
GCGCATGACGCGAGTAAAGCGGGCGCAGGTGAAGCGCGCGACTTCGGTATTGGCGAGGCGGCGGCTCGCCTTTCCGGCGAGTTTCCAGACGTCACGCTGTCCAGCCTGCGCTTTCTGGAGGGCGAAGGCCTCCTGGTACCGCGCCGCACACCGGGCGGGCACCGCCTATATGGACCGGCGGAGGTCGAGCAGGTGCGCCGTATCAAGCGCTGGCAGCGAGACGACCGCCTGTCGCTCGCCGAAATCCGGGCACGGCTGGAATCCGCTGGCCCGGCGCTGAAGCCGTCGTCACGGGTGCGTTCCTTTCTTAAGGAAGCGCTCGGCGGTCGGCCGGATGACGCGCGTCGCTCACTGATCGAGGCGTATGAAGCCGGGGTGCCGGTGCGCACACTTTTCCGGGATGTAGTGGGCCCAGTCCTGCGTGAGGTCGGTGCAGGATGGGAGGCTGGCACGCTCACGGTGGCGCAGGAGCACGAGGTTTCTGCAGTCCTACGCGACGCCGTCGCCGCCATCGCGGCGCGCTTCCCCGCCGTGGTCCAGCCGCGCGGAGTCGTGCTCGCCGCGTGCGTCGCCGGGGAAGAGCACGAGCTCGGTCTGCGCATGGCTGCGGCCGCGCTGCAGGCAGAGGGATTCCGCGTGCACTTTCTCGGCGCGGACGTGCCGGCGGATGCGGTCGCGCACGCGGTGCGCGACCGTCAGCCGGCGGTGCTCCTGCTTTGTGCCACCACGGGCGAGCGCCTTCCGGCGCTGGAAGAGGCGGTGCGCGCCGTCGCCTCCCTTCCCGCCGCCCTGCAGCCGCGTGTGCTCGCCGCCGGGCCAGGCGTTGGGGGCGCAGAGAGACGCCTGGCCGCCTTGGGCGTGGAGCACGTCGCGTCGATAGATGCCCTGATGGACCTCCTACGCTAGGAGCCTGGTGCCGGTGGCTCGCGCTGACCGTCATTTGCGCTCCTGCTCAACCTGTGATGACGCCGGTAGCTCGCGGAGCCTCCGCAGTTCTGAAAAAAAGAGCCACGGCACAGCGAGCAGCGTACCGGCCGCGCCGACGGTAATCGCTGGCAACAGGCCGATGGCCTCCCCCAATACACCGCCGGCCAGGGCGTCGAGTAGTCCGGTGCACCCCACCACGAACTGAATGGTTGCGTTCACTCGCCCCCGTATTTGGTCAGGAGTGATCGCCTGCTGAAGACTCAACTGATTGATTCCATAAAAGGGGCCCATGACTCCCCGCAGTAGCGAGACAGCCGCCACTACTGCGAACGCAGTGGCGGGCGTTTCCGCTACGTGTAGCGTGATCGCACCCACCAGATTTTTCGCGCCCGAGGCCGCGATACCAACTACCATGACCGGGCCGACGCCAATATTCCGCCCAACGCGGGCTGCCACCAGTGAACCGCCGAGTCCCCCGACGGCATAGAGCGCTAACAGCACGCTCAGCGCCGCCGGTCCCATTCCGAGTTCCCGCGTGAGGTACAGCACGTACACCGTGGCAATCACATTAAAGAAGAGGTTGTAGGTTGCTATGGCTCCCGCCGGTGCGCGCTGAAACCTATCCTTCCAGACGGCCCGTAACCCCTCGCCGATGTCGTGCCAGACGCCCGGTCGCGGCTGCGGCTGCGTCTTTCCACCCGGAGGTGCTGGCGGTAGTGTGGTCGGAAGCTCACGTTGCCCGATGAGGCAGATGCAGATCGCCGATACGACGAACGACCATGCATCAAGCACAAGCGCTCCAGGAGCGGTCAGCAGCTGAATGGCGACCCCAGCGAGGCCCGGGCCGGCAACACCCGCCACCGACCGGCTCTGGACCAGCTTGCTGTTTCCGTCTACCAGCGCGGTGCGCGCCACCAGCGCAGGCAGATAGGAACCGGATGCCACGCCGTGCAGCAGCCCCAGCGTCGCCACGGCGCTACTGACTGCGTAGAGCACCGGCAGAGTCAGCAGACTGAGAGATGCTGCGACGGGAATCGATCCTAGCAGCAGCGCGCGCCCGAGGTCCGCTCCCACGAGCAGCGGCCGCCGGCGCACCCGGTCTACCCAGACGCCTGCCAACAGGCCCACTACGACGATCGGTGCCCGGCCGGTGGCGGCCAGCACACCCATCTCGCCTGCACTTGCATAGAGCGTTGTGATCGCTACCAACGGCAGCGCAAGTGTCGACACCTCATCGCCGAAGAGCGAAACCGTCCGTCCAGCCCAGAACTTAAGGAAATCGGGGTTGCGCCACAAACTGGTCGCTTGAACGCGCGACGACCCAGGACAGAGCGTCCCAGACACGTTTGAGCGCATCCCGGGCAGAATAGCAGAGACCGTGACGCTTCTCTGTCGAGCGCTTCACGAGTGCTCCGTCAGAGACCATTGCGTTGAGGTGGTCTGGCAGTCAGCAGTGCTCCGACGGTGTGCATTCACCATCGCACGGTGCTCGGCGCCACGGATGACGCCCTGCTCGTCACTCGTAACGAATTGAGTCTCCGTGTCGAAGCCGTATGGGATAGAGATGACCTGTCCCGTGGGACGTAGACCGTCGAGGTCAGCGGCTCCTTCAGGCGCTGCGCCAGGGCCTATCGCGTGCCCTCGGCGACGATGTCATTGACGAAGAAGCGAAAGACTTCCTCGCCCTCCGCCACCGATTCGGCAGATGTGCCAGTGAGCCAGCCGAGTAGGACTTGCGCTTGCTCATTCGGGTTGCCGGCAAACCCAGGGAGCGTGGGCGTGACCGGCTGATCGCTATTCAACATCCGCGCCGCGGGACTGAGGTTGCTCTCTTCTTCGCCGGCAAAGAGCGGCACCGCCCACTCATGCACCTTCAGGAGCGCTGGATTCAAATCCGTAAATTGGCTCTCCGTGAGCGTGCCCGCCAGGGCCGCGCTGGCAACGATGCCAGTCAGCGTCGAAACCGACTCAATCAGAGGTGTGCCGCCGTCAGCTAGTAGTCTGGCAGGAGGAAGTGAGCTGCCGTTGCTCGGGCTCAACGCATTCTCGAAGAGGCGCGACGCGTTCAAGAGTTCGTTCGCCGCATCCAGAGCGAGCGACATCGTCGTAAGGCGCTCGTCGAAGCCACCCGCAAACCTGAGCCGGTCACGGATCTGACCGAGACGGGTCGTCGCGGCGCTGAATTGCCGATACGCGCTTGCCACCCCCTCGGTCTGTTTCGCGAGCAATGTGCGCTCCCTAAGGTCGTGAGCCGATTCGATGGCCTTGGTGCGAGTCGCGGGCACGGTCGACAATATCCGGATCGCGTCGTCCCACTTACCGAGGCGCATTGCGAGTCGCCCGTCGTTCACGGCTTTCTGGGCGTCCTGCTCCTCACGACTAGCCTGCTCGGCACGCGAGCGGAGTTGACTGGCCTCTCCAGCATAGACCGAGTCTTCTTTGATCGCGTCGAGCGCAGTGGGAACGACGTCCCACTCCTCCACTTCCAGCGCGCCCCGCGCCTCGGTCAGCCGGACTAGCGCTTCACTCTCCCGCCGCGCCGTCGAGAGGATGGTCTCAGCGCGTGCGTCGAACACCAGCGGGAGAGCGCTTTGTGCTCGCGCCCCGGCGGCGATCGCGCTGCTCCACTCCCTGTTGGAGATCGCCAAGCCGGCCGTGCCAATCGCGCTTGTGCCAATAGAGTGCCGCCACATGCCGGCCGTAGCCAGCCCGAGCGAGACGGTCACGATACCCGCGACAAGCATCGGCGCCCGGCGCGGCCGGCGATGCACATGTAACGGCACTGGTACGGCGGCTCCGATCGGCAGCGCGGCGGAGCCGGCGCGCGGCTCTAACGCCTGCCCACATTCCGCGCAGAACTTGCCACTTCCAGTATTTGCTACGCCACACGCGCCACATCGGGGCATCTGCTCGGTCGCCCGCTCACCGCTGGCGGCGTCAATCATGTGAGTTCCTCTGTTTGCCAGTTGCGACCAAGATGGCTCGTAGCGCTCCCAAGTTCGGGCTCTTTCACCGGTAGCGTAATTGCCATCGAGCAGAGCGCAAAGCCCGGATGACCATCGGGCCACGCAAGCCCCGCTGACCCAGTCACGACCTGGCTTGGCCGCACGAGAGCCGCCTCATCAATGGCGTGCCGGGCGGAGGAGCACCGGCGTGCTCGGCCGGTGCAGGAGAAAGCCCAGCACAACTCAGAACGCGGACTTCACTGCCACACCCCTTCTCGTAGGCGGCGATAGTGGAGACTCAAACGCCCGGGCGGTCGAGTGCAGAGCGATGAGGCTGGTGGACCTATGCGTGCAGTCCAGACAGTGCCTCCCCAGCGAACACGCTGGAAGACAGAGTCTCGGGACGAATCGCGACGGTGCTACTGGAGCCGCCCCTGCTCGATCACGGACACCGCAGCGCGTAGGGCGCCGCGCACCAGCTCCGGTCGACACCTGGCCAGCGCCTCTTGCGGAGCAAGCCACTCGAACCGGTCGTGCTCCGGCTCGTCCGCGAGGGAAACGGCGGCATCAGAGCCGGCTTCCGCCACGTACACCGGCCACGCCTCGGTGCCGCAGCCGGTGGGCCGCGGCACCAGGTCGAGCGCCGTTTCCTCCAGAAGCTCGCGTCTCGCGCACGCCGCGGCCGTCTCGCCGGGCTCCCGTTGTCCTGCCGGCGGGGTCCACGCCCAGTCCCCCTCGTAGGCCGTCCCGCGGCCCGCCCGGTGGAGCATGAGCACCTGCACGTCGCCGCACCCCGTGCGCCGGAAAACCACCACCATCGCGCCCCGCGCTCCGTCTACCGCCTCTGAAATAGGCGGCGTGGTCCTGTTGCGTTCGTGCGGGCTGACCGGGCGGCTGGACATGGCGGATTAGACCGGTGTGACGGACGCTACCACATCGGGAACCCTCCCGCGAACGACGTGCCGAGTATCGTGGACTTCATGCGTTCGCACCGCCGCTGTGCGACCAAAACCCTTCGCCAGACTGCTCGCGCCGGAGACTCGAGGGACTGCGACGGGAGGTCGACGAGGCTGCAGGCGAATCCAGCCGGTGCCAGCCGCCTGGCTGGGAGCGCCCGACGCGGAGAGACGCGGGACCATCCAGCCAGCTTTAGCGTCGCCGGAGCGTCCCGCGTCCGAGCGTGGGGCGCTCCATGGTGTTTGGGCCAGTGCACCCGATTGGCCGCTGCCCACAGTCCTCCGCGCGGAGCGCCCGCTTGTGCGGTACTCGCCAGAGGCGCGCGAGGGACAGAAGCACAGGTAGCCGGCAGGGCGAGATCAGCCGCTGTAGCATGTCAGACCGCCATGGACTCGGAGCTCAGCTACCTGCGCTTGATAGACACAAAGACTCAGGGTCCTCGCTGTGACGTGACCCCGCTCTTTGCCGACTACCAGGCATTTGCCCGTTTGGTCGGGGATCTGTCTGCTCGCTGTGGTGATGTGCACTTCGAGTTGGTGGCAGGCATCGACGCGCTGGGGTTCATCCTTGGGTCGGCGATGGCGCTGCATACGCAGCGAGGCTTCGTGCCGGTCCGCAAGGGAGGCAAACTCCCGGTTGCAGCCGACAAGGTCCACTTCGTTGATTACAGCGGGCAGGAGAAGACCCTTGAATTGCGGGCAGGAGTGATCCCGCCGAACACGTCCGTGCTTGTGGTAGACGAGTGGATCGAGACGGGCGCTCAGGTCACGGCGGCCATTGCGCTCATTGAAGGACAGGGCGGGATCGTTGCGGGCATTGCCGGGATTCACATGGACAGGAATGACGCAACACGCCGGCTCTCCGAACGGTATCCGTGTCGCGTGCTCTCCGGCTGGCTAACCGGATGGCACGTGGGCGAATGACTTAAGGTAGCGGGGCGGGAGACTGCGGCTCCTCTGTGCTTGGCCCTTTCCGTGGCGCTGGGACGAGCGGTACGGCCGCCTGCTTAGGGAGGTGTCTGGAGGGGATGGATCGTTGCAGCCTTCCAGTCGATTGCTTTAGGTTGCGGACTTAGAAGATTGGAACCTAGTCCAGATTACGTCCCAAGACCGGCCCGGGCTTAGAGTGCGGCATGAAGGGGTTAGCGATGGGCGGGAGGGACGGGGAGGGTGCGCCAGTCGGGGAAGTTTGCGGCAAGGCGGGACTCGTAGTAGCGGAGATGGTCTTCCATCGCGGCCGCGGCGGCGGCCGGGTCGCGGGCGATGATGGCGTCGTAGATGTGCTGGTGGTCCAGTGCGCCCCGCTCGCTGGGGCCGCCGCGTAAGGGAGTGTGGGGGCGGGTGCGGTCCATCAAGTCCATGACGGGCTCGGTGAGCGCGACGAGGAGGGGATTGTGTGAGGCGTGCGCAAGGGCCAACTGGAAAGCGTGGCCGGCGCGGCTGAGCACCCCGGGCAGGCGGTAATGGTGCAGCATCTCCTCGAGTGGGAGACGCATAGCGGTGAGATCTTCCGGCGTCGCACGGGTGGCCGCGTATCGTGCGGCGGCGGTTCCGAGGACGTGGCGCATCTCGAAGACGTCGCCGATGGTGCCGCCTTCGAGGTGGAGGACGGTGTCCAGCGAGGCCGCCACGGCACCGCTGGACCGCTCCTGGACGAAGAGGCCACGGCCGACGCTACTGCGCACGAGCCCCTTCTGGTTGAGCTGCTTCACCGCCTCCCGAACAGCGGTGCGACTGAAACCGAGCAGCTCGGAAAACGCGCGTTCGGAAGGCAGGCGATCGCCGGGGCGGAACCCACCTCGCCGGATGTAATCCTCAAGGTGCGCGACGGTGCTGGCCGAGGCTGGGAGGGTGGTGTCGGTCACCGTAAGCATTGTGCCCGCTACGCCTTTCGCTCGTAGTGGCCCAGCGCCGCCGCGCGCACGACAGCCATTGTCTCCTTTTGGCGCCGGCGGAAGATATCGGCGGCGCCCGCAACGGCGCCCTGCGCGGCCTCCGGAGTTTCCTTGACGGCCACCATCGCGTCGGCGACGCGTTCAACGGGGACCTCGTCTTGGTCGAAGAGCCACTGCTCGATGCCGAGGTCGCGGAGCATCCATTGCTTGAGGCCGGCCTGGGAGAAATGCGGGTGGAGCGCCGGCGTGCCGGCGGCGAGCGCGAGGATGACGGAGTGCATCTCGGCGCTCACGACCAGCCGGGCACGAGCGTAGACGGCCTGCGCCTGGTCGGGCATCCAGTAGTCGCCCATATACGTGACGTGTGGTCGCACATCGTCGGGCAACTGATCGAACACCATGGTCTTATGTGCATCGAGGAGGCGGGAGACCTCGGGCACGATGACGACGGGCTCACCGGTGCGGCGGACCCACTGCGCGATGAGATCGCGAGTCTGTGCCGCATGGACCTGCTCGCGGCCGTCGGCGCGGAAGCGATTGACGTCGAGGCGGGGCACAAAAGCGAGGAACGCGCCACGCTCGAGAGCGTGCTCTTTGAGGAAGGAGTCGGCGAAGGCGTCGGTCTTGGCGTTGCGAAGATCGAAGGCGAACGTGCTGTCGGGGCCGAAGGCCATCTCAGGGCAGGCGATGCCGTTGGACTGGAGCAGATTGAGTGACTCGGAGTCACGGGTGTAGACGAAGGCGGCGCGGCCGAGGACATCCCGGTAGAGAATGTCGGCGTGGGAGTCCATCTTGTCGAAGGAGTGGCCGTACACGCCGTAAGGGACGCCCAGTTCGCGCGCCTTCATAAAGGAGAAGATGCGCGGGAGGTAGCGGTCCCAGTCGCGCCCGTAGTAGCCGTAGGAAAGGGTCATACCGGAGTTGAGGACGACGAGATCTGCACCCGCGAATGCAGCCTCCATCTCGGCGGAGAGCGGCTGGCCGGGCTTGAACTCCATGGGGAGCAGATCGAACTCGCCGATCTGGTCGGGGAACTGCTGGAGGTAGGCGCGTAGCTCCTCGGGGTACGAGGCGGCGAGGACGGTAACGTGCGCCTCGGGCAGGTAATGACGCACGAGGCGCAAGAAACCGGGGGTGATGGCGACGTCGCCGATGTTGTAGAGGTTCCAGCCGCTCAGGAGGAGAATGGACGGGCGGCTCACGGCACGGTTCTGGCCGGATGTAGGAGCGATCATCACTTGGGCGCCAAAAGGGCGTTGATCTGGGGGGCGATCGACTGGAGGACGTTACGCGCGTCCTTCTCGCCTTCCCAGACGGGGCCGAGCTCACGCGTTACCAGGGTCTGTATCTGGCCGAAGGAGGGGATGTAGGGGTCCTGCACGAGCGTGTCCTGCTCGAGTGAATCGAGGAAGACCTTGCGGGTCACCGACGGGGTCGGAGGCGGTGGGTTGAGGAACTCCGGGCTACGCGCGGCTTCCTTGAGGGCGGGGAAGACGGCGCCGTCGTTGGCCATAAGGAGGTGTGCCTCCTTGGTGGAGAGGAACTTCATCCAGTCCCACCCAAGCGCCACGTTCTTGGATTGCGCGAGGAGGCCGTAGGCGCCGATGACATTGCGGTTGATGCGGCCGGCCGGCCCCTTCGGGACGGGGGCCACGTCAAAGGCGAACTGGCCCTTGGAAGCGGTGTAAACACTCTCGATGGTTGGGAAGATGTCCCACTTGAGGGCGACTTTGCCCTGGGTGAAGGGACGGGTGGAGATCTGGCTTGGAGGCACGGCGGCCTTGTGGCGCAGCGCGAGGCCGGCGATCCATTGCACGGCGGCGCTGCCGGCCGGCTCGGCGAGGGTGTACTTCTTCCATTCCTTGTCGAGGATGTCGCCGCCCATGGAGCGGATAGTCATCCAGAGGGGGATGGAGGCGTAGGGCGCCTCGACGCCCGACTCGTCGGGACCGGTGAGCTTGCGCGCATTCTCGAGCAGGGTGTCCCACGTCCAGGTGGCATCGGGTGGCTTGACGCCGCGCCGCGCGAACAGGTCCTTGTTGTAGAAGAGGGCCGCGGGGTTGGGGTGGAGCGGGAGGGCGTAGAGGGACTGCTTGCCTCCGGCGCTCCATCGGGACAACTCAACGGTCTTCTCGAAGAAGCCCTTCATGTCGATCTTGTCGCGCGCGACGAGTGGATCGAGCGCCTGGAGCACGCCGCGCTCGGCGAACTCGACGAGGTTGTAGCCGGCAACGAACGTGGTCTCGGGTGCGTCGCCAGCGCTGGCCATGGCGACGAGCTTGGTGGGGTGGGACTCGCCCGGCGGGGTGAAGAGGACTTCGATCTCGGCCTTGGGGTTCTTGGCCTGATAGAGGGAGGCAAGCTTTTTGTATTGCTCGACGCGGGGGCCCGGGGCCATGTGGACGAGATAGGAGGCGCGGCCCTGTGGCGCGTTGCCGGCTTGGCCCTGGGACCCCTGGGGCTGTGAGGAAGTGCCACACGCAGCGGCGCTCACGCCGATGATCCCGCCGGTGCCGGCGGCCGCCGTCCGCGAAAGGACCTGGCGGCGCGTTGCGCCCGCTGTTGCTTCCTTATGCACTTGGAGCGGAGCGACCCTCGTGAATGCGTTTCGCATGCTGAATCTCCCAGGTGGACTGAGTGGTAGTATAGGTTGAGCTAGCGGGAGAGTCAACCGTGGTGACGCTCCCGGAGCCGCCTCTCAGTCGCTCCAACGTCGCAGCGCTTCTCCTCCCGCCGTACCCAAATTCAGCCAATTTCAGGTTGGTCGCGTTCGATTGACTCGTACCGATGCGGTCATGCCTTTCGCGCGTTGAGAAGGGCAATGACGACAGCGACGGCACCAGCACGAGCGGCAGGTGCGACGACGGCAACACCAGCAGGGGTGCCTGCGGCGATGGACTTCGACACCGTGTGGCAACAGCTGGAGGCGTGGGGCTCCGAATCGGTGCGACGGAGTAACGCGAAGGCGGGGGCGGGCGAGAACCAGTTCGGGGTGATGATGGGCAAGCTGCGCGGGCTGGCGGCGCAGCTGCAGAAGCAGCACGCGCCGGCACACGCACTAGCGCTGCGCCTTTGGGAGATGGGCAACGCCGACGCGATGCTGCTGGCGACGATGCTGATGGACCCGGCCTTGGTGGACGAGGCGGAGCTGGAGGCAATGATGCGGCCGCTGACATACACCCGGCTGGTAGACGAGCTGGCGTATAACGTCGTCGTGCGGTCGCCGCATGCGGCGACGCTGCGGGAGCGGTGGATGGACGCGCCCGAAGAGTATGTGGGGCGGGCGGGCTGGCAGGTGACCATCGCGGCGGTGACAGACCCGAAGGTCGTGAAGGCGGCGCG
>Ga0136611_10004213_pt1 | contig 10066 bp, 10 predicted proteins | sample AntDrymUQ2232306_2_FD_106645 | JGI IMG/M metagenome (GOLD analysis project Ga0136611, IMG submission 106645) | Polar desert sand microbial communities from Dry Valleys, Antarctica - metaG UQ223 (23.06) | ecosystem: Environmental > Terrestrial > Soil > Desert | place: Antarctica: Dry Valley... | reverse complement strand
TTCCCAACCTGTGGTTCGACGATCAGGCCGAGGAGGCGGCGAAGTTCTACGTCTCGGTGTTCGGCGAGGGGTCGAAGATCACGATGGTCACCCACTACCCCGCGAACTCGCCGGGCACGGAAGGCAACGTGATGACCGTGGAGTTCGAGCTTCGCGGCGAACGGCTCATCGCCATCAACGGCGGACCTCAGTTTCCGTTTACCGAGGCGGTCTCCCTGATGATCAATTGCGCCGACCAGGACGAGGTCGACCACTTCTGGGATGGGCTGACCGAGGGTGGTGAAGAGGTCCAGTGCGGCTGGCTCAAGGACCGCTACGGCCTTTCGTGGCAGGTCGTGCCGGCCGGTATGGACGAGGTCTTCGCCAACCCCGACAAGGGTGCCGCGGAGCGTGCGATGCAGGCCATGCTCAAGATGAAGAAGCTCGACGTGGCGGAGTTGCGTCGCGCTGCCGCCGGCGAGTGAGAGGATCGCGTCCATGAACATCACCGGCGTCGACTTCATATGCGTGCCCACCCAGGACTACGAGCGGGCGAGCGTGTTCTACGGAGAGACGCTCGGCCTGGCGCTTTCCAAGCGTTGGGGGGACATGCCCGCGGGCGAGTTCGAGACGGGAACGCTGACCATCGCGCTGGAGCGAACCGCTCTACCTTTCGGGCCGCAGCGACCGGTTATGCAGATCAGGCGGCGCTGAGCGCTGTGAGCACGCGCTGGTTGTGCTCGCCAGGCTTGACCTTGCGCAACCGTCGCGCCGGCCTTCGCGAGGCGGCCTGGTTGTCGCGCACGCCGCAGGCCTGCGTCGTGCAGCCCGGCGTGTCGGCAGTTGGGGTAGACGTAGACGAGGACGGGCTTGCCCCGCAGCTCCGAGAGCGTCACCGGGGTCGCCGTCCTGGTCGGGCAGCGTGAAGTCGCTAGCAGGGTCACCTGATGCGAGCATCGGCGCGCGAGGCCGCCCGCCGCAGCTCGGCGGAAGCGATGTAGCGAGTGGAGCGGCGGAGACCCCGCTGCACGACAGATCGGCATCACCGGGCCACCGGACTCGGCCAGCTGCGCCGACGTGCAGGTGGGACATCGCGGCACGAACAGCCCCATGCTCCTCAATATCTCCGCGGGATCACGCGATCGACCCAGCGAAAGACCGGATCGGTAACTGGTCAGCAGCTTTCGAAGAGCGCGGTGCGGAAGAGGCGGATGTCCTTGAGTCCGCCCCGTTGCTCGGAGACGAGCCGGAACCGTCCCGTTGCGAGGACCTGCGCGCCGCAGCGCGGGTGAACGAAGATCAGACGAAGGCGCCGCGGATGACGATCGAGGGATCCGACGAGGTTGTTCAGCACTGCGTCCAGGGTTCCGGCGCTGAACGGGTCGAATAGAAAGGCGATGGTGAGGTCTTCGGGGATCGGGAACGCTGCCGCGTCGGAGACCACGATCTCGACCTGCGGGCAGCGGTGCTCGCGGCGGCGTGCGGCCAGCCCGCGGCGAGCGATCTCCGCCAGCTCCTCGGAGATCTCGACCCCGACGACCCGCCGAAAGGGGCGCTTCGCGGCCTGGTGGACCACCCGGCCCTTCCCGCACCCGAAGTCGATGAACGTGTCGCGGTCGGAGGCTTCAAGCGTTCGCAGCGCGCGGGGCAGCACGTGCCAGGCGGTCGGCACGTAGTGGACCCGATCGGCGTGGGCATGCTCGGGCCGATGCACGTCGCCCGCGGTGCGGAGGCCACGGTCGAGCACCCGGTTGGCGAGGAGTGCCGAAGCGCCCGCGACCTGACCCGGAGCCTTTGCCACACCGTCTGCCAGGCTCCGCCACGGGATCCCGGTCGGACGCTGATCCTCAAGCCACTGCTCGGAGGCCCAGCGCTCCAGCTCCGCCTGCCGCGCGCGCGGGTCGTCGGGCAGCTCCGGCATCGGCGGCTCGCGGTGCTAGGCCACGTGGTAGCGGCGGACGCCGTGGTGCCGGGTCTCGGTCAGATAGCCCGAACTGTGAGCCTCCGAGATCCAGGTGGCGACCTCGGTCAGCGACGGCTTGACCGCCGAGGCCCTCGCCAGCTCGGCGAAGCTGAAGCCCTGGGCGCCTCGGTGCTCGGCGAACTTCCTGAACTGGGGAGCTCGACGGCAGTTCTCAGCGGTGACCATGCTCATCCTTTCAGCCTAGGTGGTGCTATTTCAGCAGGCGAGAGAGGCGCCGGTCCTTGAGCACCTTGCCGCCGGTCTGCTCGGCGGGACAGTAGGTCATGACGTAGTCCTCGTAATGGACGGCTTCGAGTTTCACGCCGCACCGAGGGCATGGCTCGCCCTGCTTGCGGTGCACCCGCAACGGCAGCGGCAGCTTGTCGGGGATCGGGAGGTGCACGACCTCCTCGTAGTGGCGCAGGGCACCGCCGAGAACTTCGACGACCGCCGCCCTCAGCGCCGTCGCCTCGGCCGGGCCGAGGTCGTCGCCGCGCTTGAAGGGCGACAGCTTCGCGGTCCACAGGATCTCGTCGACCCAGGAGCGCCCGATGCCGGCGATCACGCGCTGATCGCGCAGCACCCCGTGCAGTGGGCGCGCACCCGCAGGCTCGAGCAGCGCGGCGAGATCCTCGGGCGGGTCGGGCCAGGCCATCGGGCCGAGCGTGGCCACCGCATCGTCGGCTTCGACCGCGTCGCGGCGCAACAGCTTGACCCACGCCCGCTGCTTCGTCCCGAACTCGCGCAGCCGCAGCTCGCGGCCCCCCTCGATCCGCACGAGCAGACGCGAGGTGCGGTCCTTCATCGACGCGCGCTTGTCGTAGAGCTGCAGGCGGCCAGCGCTCATGAGATGAATGAGCAAGGAGAGCCCCGCCTTCGGCTCACCCTCGCCGACGTCGACGACGATCTGCTTGCCGATCCGCCGCACGCCGCTGATCGCCTGGCCGTCGATGGAGTTCAGGGGCGGATCGAAGGTCTTGAGCGCGTTGATGCCCGGCGCCAGGGAGGAATCGATCCGTGCTCCTGCCAACGCCGCGTGCAGGCGCCGGGCGGTGATCTCCACCTCGGGAAGCTCAGGCACCGATCCGGGCCAGCTCGCGCGGGCGCAGCAACGCGATGAGCTCGGGCTCGCGGACGCCGGCCACCGCGCCTTTCTTGAAGTCGACCCGCGCCCCCGTCAGGTCATGGACGACCTGGGCGAGATCCGGGTTGTGGCCCACGACAAGGACACGATGATCATCGCCGGCGTAGAGCAGTTCCCGGGCGTCGCGAACGTCGAACCCCTCACGCAGCGGCTCGTGGGCAACCGGTTTGACGTCGAGAGCCTCACACGCCAGCTCGGCCGTGCGCAGCGCTCGGACCTTCGGGCTGGCGTAGACGGAATGGAAGACCATCTCCATCGCAGCGAGCGCTCGGCCCGCGGCGCGCGCTTGCTCCTCGCCTCGCTCGGTCAGCTCACGCGAGGCGTCGTCGGCCGCATGCGGAACGGCTTCTCCGTGGCGCAGGAGCCAGAGCTGAGCGGCCATGGGCTCAGCCTATCCGGCGACCCGTCCCGGGTTCGACCCCTTATCGGGGGTCGAGTCAGGACGGAAGGCGCGTCAGGGCCGGCGGCCGAGCAGCATGAACGTGTGTCCGAGCCATCGTGCGCCCGGCGATGAGCCGAACCGGTCCAGGGCGCCCACCGCCCGCTGCGCCGCGACGGGCAGGCGGCGCCAGGAGTACGTGACCGCGTGCACCTCGGGGACGAGACCGGCCCTGCGGACCTCGGTGGCGAGCGAGCGCGGCGAGAGCGGGATGTCGTCGGGGGTCCCGTGGACCTTCACGCCAAGACCAAGACGGTTCGCCAGGGCGAGGGCGGCGCCCACAGGGTGCAGCACGTTCGGCTCGATCACCACCGCGACGCCTCCGGGTCGCAGCAATCGGTGGGCCTCGGCGAGCACCGGGGCCAGCGGCTGATCGAAGACGACGTGGTGCAGCACGTAGCGGTAGAGCACCGCGTTGAACGACCCGTCGGGTAGATGGCCGAGTTCGCCGGCCAGGCCAGTGAAGGCCTCATCGGCCAAGCCCTGTTCGAGCGCGTAGCGCGTGCGGTCTTCCACCGGGTCGACGGCGGTGAGACGCCACGCCGGCGCCGGGAAGAGGTGCCGGCCCGGGTGCCAGCCCGAGCCGACCGAGAGGATGTCGCCGCCCGACAGGCCGAGGCCTCGGGCGGCCAGCGCCTCCTCGCGAGCGATCTCGCGAGCGTGCTGCGCCTCGAGGCGAGGGCGAGGGGTGTGCCGGTCGAGGAGGTTGTCGGCTGTGTACTCCTCGCTCATCCGGCGGGGAGCCTACGGTCGGCCGTAGACCCGGATGGGCGGGCCGAACTTCCCCGCCCACTTCAGGCGGTAGGTTCGCCCGCGCACGAACGGAACCCGGCGGCTGAAGTGCCCGTGGCGATCCGTGCGCAGCGTCAGGTAGCGCTTGCCCCGCAGGTAGATCGCGACCTTCGTGCGCCCGTCCGCACCGCGGGCCAGGCCCCACAGCGAAACTCCGCTCCCCGCGCGCAGCGCAGCCAGCGGGACCGGGAACGACTTCAGTGCGAGCTTGGCCCGGCCGTCGTGAAAGCGCAGCCCGCTCTCGAAGCCCGGGTAGCGGGAGAACTTCGGCCCGGTCTTGAGCGGGATGCTGTCGCGCAGCAGGTACTGCGAGAACCACCGCACCCGGGGGTTCGCCCAGGCGACCCGTTCCGAGATGGCCTGGTACTCGGCCTGGCGCTGCTGGCTGACGCCGTAGATCGGATCGGGCAGGGACTGGATGCCGAACTCGGTCAGATAGATCGGCAGGCCCTTGCGCACCTTCCCGCGGGCGGCCGCGCGGTCCAGGGCGCGGGTCAGGCGCCGCAGCGAGCCGATCGTCACGTCGTTGGGCCCGGACGGCGTGTAGAACGGCCCCTGGCGGCGCGTGTAGGGGTGATGGGCGTAGCCGTCGGCCGGCAGCTTGTTGCACGCCCTCCCGGTCTGGATCGACCGCTGGTCAGTGCAGAGCGCGGTCTCGAGGAAGACGATCGGGGCCACGACGCGGCTCGTGCCGACCGGCGCGGTCTCGGCCATGAGGACGGTCGCGCTGCCGAGGCCGGCCCGCTCGAGCCCGCGATGGCCGGCGAGGAACAGCTTGCGGTAGTAGACGCCCGAGGCGGGCTTGCCCCGGAAGAACTGGGGCCGCAGGAAGTCGGGGTGGTTGGGCTCGTTCCAGATCGACCACGTGGCTATGCGGTCGCCGTAGTGCCGGCCCGCCGCCTCCATGAACAGCGCGAAACGTCCTGCGGAGGGGCGCGTGCGCTGGTCACGCCGCGAGAGGGTCGCCCACCGCGGCACCGGGCCGCTGACCGTCAGCAGCACCTCGAGGCCGCGGGCTCGAGCGGCGTCGACCACCACGTCGTACTTGCCCCAGTCGTAAGCGGCCGGGTCATCCTGGGTGATCGCCGGGATGCTCGAGGACTTAGGCGACGGCGCGACGTCGCGCCAGTAGAGGATCACCCTCAGCGCGTCGACGCCAAGACCCGCGATCTCGTCGAGCGCCGCGTCGCGCTTGGCCGGGTCAAAGACGTCACGCGGGGCCTCGAACGACACGGTCTGTCCGGGAGCAGCCAGCGCCCCGGCGGGCGCGGCGAGCAGAGCGAGACAGCAGATGATGAGGATTCGGCGCATCGGGTTCCAAACGCGGCGCGGGGGCGCCAGTTGCGGTTCGCTCAATAGATTGCGGCGCATGAGCGCCGTGACCGGAGCGACCGGATCGATCGACTTCACGATACCGCCGGACCTTGCCGACCTCCTCGGGCGAATTCGCGCATACATCGAAGAGGACGTCCTCCCGGCCGAGCGCGAGATCGTCGATCGCACCGACATCCTGACCTCGTGGGACGTGGTCGAGCGGCTGCGCGACAGGGCCCGCGAACGCGGCATCTACACGCCGCACATGCCCGAGTCCTACGGCGGCCTGGGTATCGGGGTGCTGGGTATGGCGCTGATAAACCAGGAGTGCGGCGTGTCCGGGCTCGCCTCGCTGGGCCTCAACGCGATGGCGCCCGACGAGGGCAACATGCACACGCTGATGATCGCCGGCAGCGAGGAGCACAAGGAGCGGTTCCTGCGTCCGCTCGCCGAGGGGTCGATCCGCTCATGCTTCGCGATGACCGAGCCGGACGTGGCCAGCTCGGACCCGACGAATCTCGAGACCACCGCGGTGCGCGACGGCGACGAGTGGGTCCTCAACGGGACGAAGTGGTGCATCACCGGCGCGGTCGGGGCGGCGTTCGCGATCGTGGTCGCCAAGACCGGCACCGATGAGGCCGCCGGTCACCGCAATTACTCGCTAATCCTCGTGCCCACCGACACGCCGGGCTGGGAGATCAGCCGCCACATCGAGTGGATGGGATCGCACTCCCCGGGCGGGCATCCCGAGATCACGCTGACCGACGTACGCGTGCCCTACGCGAACCTGCTGGGCAACGAGGGCGAGGGGTTCGTCATCGCCCAGAAGCGGCTGGCCGGCGGACGGCTGGCCCACGCGATGCGCTGGATCGGGGTGTCGCAGCGCGCGCTGGACCTGACCGCCGAGCGGTTGCTGACACGCAAGGCGTTCGGCAAGGAGCTCGCGCGGCATCAGTCGCTGCAGTTCATGATCGCGGACTGCGCGATCGACCTCTACGCGTCGCGGCTGATGGTGCTGCACACCGCGTGGAAGGTCGAGAACGGCCTTCCCCACCGCCAAGAGGTGGCGATGGTCAAGACGTTCGTCTCGGAGGCCTTCGGGCGCATCGTCGACCGCGCGGTGCAGATCCACGGCGCCGCCGGCATCGCGATGGACCTGCCGATCTCGACCTGGTACCAGGACGCACGCGCCGCGCGCATCTACGACGGCGCGTCGGAGGTCCACCGCATGACGATCGCCCGCGAGCTGCTCAAGGCGACGATGAGCGGCGAGTCGACCAAGAAGGCGACAGGAGATCTTCTATGAGCCCGGATGGCGAAGACACCATCAAGAGCGCCGACCGGACGGAGGCAAGGGGAACTTGAGTCCGACGCCGATTGCCGCCGACGACATCGTGGCCTCGCGCGACGAGGCCGCCGGTAACGAGCGCGAGCCGCTGGTCGTCGTCGAGCCGCTGGTCGCGTTCCTCGACGAGCACGGGATCGGCTCAGGCGAGCCGCGGTTCGATCCGATCGGCGAGGGCCACTCCAACGTGACGTTCGCGGTGTCCCGCGGCGACGCCGAGTTCGTGCTGCGCCGCCCGCCGCGCGGGCCACTGCCACCCAGTGCTCACGACGTGCTGCGCGAGGCCCGTGTGCTGGGGGCGGTCGCCGGGCATGCGCGGGTGCCGAAGGTCCTCGCCGCATGCGCGGACGAGACGGTGATCGGGGCTCCGTTCTTCGTCATGGAGAGGGTCGAGGGCCATGTGGTGACCAGCGAGGTGCCGGCCGCACTCAACAGCACCGAGGACCGCCGCCGGATGGGCGAGGAGCTGATCGACGCGCTCGTCGAGATCCACGCCGTCGACTGGCAGGCCGTCGGCCTGGAGGGCTACGGCAAGCCGACGGGCTACACCGAGCGCCAGGTGCGGCGCTTCAGCGGCCTGTGGGAGCACAACAAGACCCGCGACATCCCGCAGGTCGAGAAGGTCGGGGGCTGGCTGACCGCGAACCTGCCGGAGTCGCCGCCGGCCACGATCGTCCACGGCGACTACCGCCTGGGCAACGTGATGATGGCGCCCGAGTCACCCGCGCGGCTCAACGCGATCTTCGACTGGGAGATGGGCACGATCGGCGACCCGCTGGCCGACCTGGGCTACCTGTGCACGCTGTGGGTCTCGCGCGACGATCCGTCGCTCGGGATGTTCGAGCTGTCGGGCGTCACCCGGCAAGAGGGCTTCCCGCTGCGCGAGGAGCTCATCGCCCGCTACGAGGACCGATCGGGCCGCTCGATGACCGACATCCGCTGGTATCAGACGCTGGCGCTGTGGAAGTCGATCGTCTTCATGGAGGGCAACTACAAGCGGGCGATCTCGGGGGCGACCGACGATCCCTACCTCAAGACCTTCGGCGACGGCGTGGTCATGCTCGCCGAGCGCGCCGAGGAGGTCGCGTTCGGTGGCTAGACGCGGGCTGCTCGTCGACTTCGGCGGGGTCCTGACGACCAACGTCTTCGCGGCGTTCGGTGGCTTCTGCACGCGGGAGGGACTGGCGCCCGACTTGGTCCGCCATGCCTTCCGCGAGGACGAGACCTCGCGTGGCCTGCTCGTCGGGCTCGAGACCGGCACGGTCACGGAGGAGGACTTCGAGCGCGGCTTCGGTGCCGCGCTCGGGCTGCCCGCCGAGAAGCACGAGGGCCTCATCGGCCGGTTGTGGGCCGACCTCGGCCCGGACGAGGAGATGGTCGAGGCGGTGGCCGGCTTCCGTGCCGAGGGCGTGCGAACCGGCCTGATCTCGAACTCGTGGGGGACCGCGCTGAAGTACGAAGACGACCTCATGGAGCGGCTCTTCGACGGCCTGGTCATCTCGCATCTGGAGGGCATCCGCAAGCCCGATCCGGCCATCTACGCGCTGGGTGCCGAGCGGATCGGCCTGCCGCCCGAGGAGTGCGTCTTCGTCGATGACCTGCCGGGCAACCTCAAGCCGGCCCGTGCGATGGGCATGGCGACCGTGGTGCACCGCAGCGCGGCCGAGACCGTGGCCGAGCTCGAGGAGATCCTCGGGGTCTCCATCGCGGCCAGCGACCGCGGCTGATGTCCTGCCGCGTGGCGCGGCAATTCGTCGAGGCGTGACAGACGCGCAACCCGCGCGTAGTGTTGGCATATGAGGCATCGCGCGCTGATCCCGCTGACCCTGTGCGCCGCGCTCGTCGCCGCGCCCGCTCCGGCCACCGCCAAGCCGCGCCCCTTGCGCGCCTTCTCGTCCTGCACGGCCCTCCTCGACTACGCGCGCAGCCACGGCGTCGCCGCGGTCAAGACGGGCTGGACCCCCGCGCCGATGACCCTGGAGGGCCCGCGCCCGGTCAGCGTCGCGCCGGCCACGAAGGGCGAGCCGGTGCCGCAGGCCGGCGCCGTGGAGGACAGCGCAGCAGCGGGGCAGGCCGACAGCTTCTCGACCACCAACGTCCAGGAGGCGGGCGTCGACGAGCCCGACGTGGTCAAGACCGACGGCAGCACGATCTACGCGCTGGCCAACGGCGTGCTGCACGCCGTCGATGCCGCCACCGGCGTGCCCGTACTGCTCGACACGATCGAGCTCGACGAGGGTTACGGTCACGAGCTGCTGTTGCGCGGCGGCCGGCTCCTGGTGATCCAGACGGCGTGGCTGGAGACCGACTCGCCCTATTCCGGGCGCCCGGTGACGCGGCTGACCGAGGTCGATGTCAGCAATCCCGCCGCCATGAGGGTGCTGCGCCGTGAGCGCGACGACGGCGAGTACGTCAGCGCCCGGATGACCGGGGACACCGTGCGCGTCGTGATCGCGTCGCGCGCGCCGGTGATGTATGACGTCGCGGCGGTCAGCGCGAAGACCGAGCAGGCCGTCGTCGGCAAGCGTCTGCGCCAGGTGCGCCGCGCCTCGATCGCGGCCTGGCGCCCGCACTCGTACTTCCGCGACGAACGACGTCCGAAGCGCTCGCGGCTACGCCCGTTGACCAGGTGCGGCGAGATGCGCCACACCACGCGCTTCTCCGGCCTCGACACGGTCACGATCCTCACCGTCGACTTGGACCGCGGCCTGCCGTCGGTCGACGCCGACGCGATCATGAGCGACGCCCAGATCGTCTACGGCTCGCCCGACCGGCTCTTCGTCGCCACGCAGCGGTGGCTCTCACCGGGCGCGATGGAACGCAGCGCGCCCCCCGAGACCACCACGACGCAGATCCACCAGTTCGACACCTCGCAGGCGGATCGCACGGCCTACACGGCCAGCGGCCAGGTCAAGGGCTTCCTGCTCAACCAGTTCGCCATGTCCCAGCACGGAGGCGTGTTACGAGTCGCGGCCACCGAGACGCCCGAGTGGTGGAGCGGCAACGGCGCCGATGCCGGCGAGGGCAGCGCGGTCTCGACGCTGAGCCTGTCGAACATGCAGCAGGTCGGGCGCGTCGGCGGCCTGGGCA
>Ga0136611_10004212_pt1 | contig 10068 bp, 7 predicted proteins | sample AntDrymUQ2232306_2_FD_106645 | JGI IMG/M metagenome (GOLD analysis project Ga0136611, IMG submission 106645) | Polar desert sand microbial communities from Dry Valleys, Antarctica - metaG UQ223 (23.06) | ecosystem: Environmental > Terrestrial > Soil > Desert | place: Antarctica: Dry Valley... | reverse complement strand
CTTCCTGCTCGAAGCCGGCGCCCACCCAGCCGGTGACGACCGCTTTACCAAACTCGAGCGTGTTGATCAGCGCCTGCCGGTCAATCGCGCGGTAGACTGCTTTGCGCGCGCGCAGATCGTTGAACGGTGGCCGGTTGGCGTTCAGACCGAGGACGTATGCGCCCAGCTGCGTGTATTCATCAATCCGGATCTTGTCGCCGAGCTGGCGGCGCACGCGCTCCGCCGTCTGGCTGTTGGGCGGGGACCAGAGGTCAATGTTGCCCGCGAGCAGCGCGCTCTCCGCCGCGGCGTCATCCGGGATCACAATCCCACGCCAGGTGGCAAAGTAGGGGCGGGGCGCATCGCGGAAGTTGGGGAAGCGTTCGACCTCGATGATGCTGCCGGCGGTGCGGGACTTGAACTGGAAGCCGCCGCTGCCGACCGGGTCATGCGTTTTGATGTCGAGCTCCAGCACCTCGCGCGCGGCGATCGGCTTGGCAAACGTGACTTCATCAGCATACATGTAAGCCGCAGGGGTCTTTGTCCTGACGCGCAGCACCTTTGCGTTGACGACCTCGACGCTTGCGACCTCTTCCTTCATGAACCCGGCCTGCGTTGCATCACGCGAGTCCTTGAAGTAGTCCACGAGCGCCTTCACGTCTTCCGCGCTCACCTCGCGCCCGTTGACGGGCGGCTTGTCCTGGAACTTGGCCGTCTTGAGCGTAATTACGTGGGTGGTTGGGTCCGGCGTCTCTACCTTTTCGGCGAGCAAGAGCTGGAGCTTGCCGCCGCCGCGCGTGGTCCAGAGCGTGTCGTAGATCGTGCGCATGAAGGTGGTGTCCGACCCCTGGTGGAACGGACTAACATTCGCCTCCTGGAGCGTGCGCCGCGTGCGGAACGTGCCGCCCTGCCTCGGCTCTTTCGCGGAGGCGGTCGCCACGATCGCGGGGGCACGCACAGCCGCCTCCCCGCTCTGCTGGCCCGCCTGCCCACCGCTCGGCTTCTCATCGCCAGCACAGGCGGCGAGCAGCAGCGCCGCCCCGCCAACGCCGCCCGAGGCGAGCAGGCCGCGCCGATTCACCTGTCGATCTGCCATCTTCTCTTCTCCCTCCCCTTGCCTCCGTCGCCCGCCTGCACCGTATCCCCCTCAGCGCGTGCGTGCGCGGCCGCCCGCCTTCGGGCCTCGACTTATGCGCTCGTCTGGATCGGCGCGCGGTCCAGGAACGGCAGCATATAGCGTTGCATCATCTCCTCGCGGAGCCCGGCACGCGCGTCGTCAGCGACGATGTTGCGGTCCTCCCCGGGATCCGCTACGAGGTCAAAGAGCTGAACCGGCACCCGACTCTCCTCATGCACAACCAGCTTATACTGCTTCGTGACCGCCATGCCGAAACCCAGGTTCTCGCTGAACGCGACCTCGCGCGTGAATCCGGCACCGTCTTCCGTGGTGTGGCCGAGCAGTGACCGGCCCTCTGAGGCGGGCAAAGCGATCGCGCGGATCGTGGCCGACACGTCTACATGCTGGACGAGGCCGTCCACGACACGCCCCTGCATCCCCGACGGTGGCCGGATGATGAGGGGGACGCCGGCGGATGGCTCGTAAAAGACGGTCTTCGTGAGCAGGCCGTGATCGCCAAGCATCTCACCGTGGTCCGTGGTGTAGATCACCCACGTATGCTCCAGGATCCCTCGCCGCTCCAGCGTGGCGAGCAGGCGACCGATCTGCTCGTCAATCAACGTCAGGTTGGCGTAGTAGAAGCGGCGGATCTCGCGCACTACCTCCGGCGTGAGCCCCTCCGTCTCACTGTGGCGGAAGCGGCCCTCCATGAAGCGGCGGAAGGGACCTTCCGGGGGCATCTCCGCTAGTTGGCTATCGTTCAGGGGGATCTCCGCGTCGCGGTAGCGGTCCACGTATGCTTTGGGCGCGTCCCAGGGGTTGTGCGGGCCGGCGAAGCCGATCCACTGGAAAAACGGCTCTGGCCGATCATAGGTTTCCGCCCATTCGACCGCACGCCCGCCGATCCAGCTATCGAGATAGGCATCGGGTGCGAACGGAAAGGAGTCCGTGTACCACATCGGCTCTCCCGCGACCGCCCTGCCGACGACCTCTTCCGCCCGGCCGCGCGGCACGCGTGTCGCCAGCCACTCCTGATACGGGCCGAGCAGCCCGCGCGCTTCAAGCGCATCGCTATAGGGGCTGCCCATGCCGGTTGAGGCGACCTTGCCCACCCCTTCAACAGACTCGTCAAAGCCAAATGCGCGCAACTTTCCCGCTTGCGCGGTGGTGTGGAGGCCGCGGGCATGGTTGTAGAGGTGCATCTTGCCGATGCAGCCGGTGCGATAGCCCGCTGCCTGCACGGCCTGGATGAAGGTTGGCCAGGCGCGTGGACCGAGACTGCTGCTGTTGCCGGAGACGCCGTGGTCGCGGACGTAACGCTCGGTCACCAGCGAGGCGCGCGCGGGCATGCAAAGTGGCCCCTGACAGTACGCCCGGCTGAAGCGCACGCCCTCGCGCGCCATCCGGTCTAGGTTGGGCGTCTGCACAACGCGGTCACCGGCGCAGCCGATCGCGTCCGGCCGGTGCTGGTCGGTGAGGATCAGAAGGATGTTGGGCTGCATATTTCCTCCAGGGATGAACGATCAGTGGTGCATACCCCCGCTCCCCTCGCCGGAGAGGGTTGGGGTGGGGCTGCCGCTCGGCACTGATCGCTTACTTCGAGAGCGGCGGCTTCGTGGGATCGAGCCAGAGATTGGGCAGGACTTCCGTGACGTGGCCGCCGATGCTGCCATGTGTGTAGGTACCCCAGTTGCGTACGGCGGGCCAGGCAAGTTGGAAGCCGGGATGCTCGCCTCCCCAGGGCACGCTGTACATCTGTTCAGAGAGGTAGCGCTGGAGCTCATGGACGATCGCGTGCTGCTTCTGGAGCTCGAACTCCTCGCGCGCCTTCTCGATCATCTGATTTACACGCGGGTCGCCCTTCTCTGGGCTTACGCCGCTGGGGTCAAAACCGATGAAGTTGGTGCCGGTGCTGTGGAAGCGGCGGAAGATCAGCTCCAGAGGCAGGAAGTTGGTCGCGCCAACGCTCATCGCCACGCCTTCGAAATTCGCCTTGCTGCGTTGCACGCGCGGAATGTACTCGGTGGTGGCGTCCCAGATCTGGATCTTGCCTTTGATCCCGCCCTCCTCCAGCATCGCCACTACCGAGTCGTACTGCTTGTAGTCCGCCTGGCTCGCGGAGCTGTAGAGCACATCGGTATTGAAGCCGTTCGGATAGCCGGCGGCGGTGAGCAGCTTTTTCGCCTCGGCGACGTTGTGCTGATAGTACGTGGCGGCGGGGCCGAACTTCGCCTGGTCCTGCGGGTCCAGCCAGCCCTCTTCCGGCTTCACGCCAGCCTGGGTATACCAGCGCGTCTGAACGGGAATGCCTGCCTTTCTGAACTCGTCCACCGCCTGGAAGACCTCGATGATCGTCTGGCGGTCGATCAGCATCGAAACGGCTTGACGGACGCGCATGTCCTTGAATGGTGAGTTCGCTTTCAGGCCGAAGATCAGCTGAAAGTACCTGTCGCCCCAGTCTCCCGGGAACATCTGCAAGGCCGGCACGTCTTTCTTCGTCTGGAGAATGTCTTCGGTGCGGAGCGGAGCAGAGTAGATCCCGCCGGAGCGCATCTGCGCCAACCGCTGGGCGTACTCAGAGACGATCGGCATCTCCCATTTGTCAATAAACGGTCGGTCCTGGCGGTACCAGTTGGGATTGCGCTGGAACTCAAATAGGGCAGAGGGGCGCCAGTCGGTCAGGGTCCAGGCACTGGAGCCGCGCGCGTCCTTGCGCGCATCGAAGCCGCCGTCCGCCTCGCGCGGCAGGAGGAGCAGGCGCTGGGTGCTGTTGAGCACGTAGAGCGCGGTGGCCATCGGGAACGCCTGCTTGAAGATCACCGTGCGCGCATCCGGCGCCTCCACGGCGGTGATCGGTGCGACCTTGGAGACCTTATTGGAGAGGTCGCCGCGCGCTTGGTGGACCGCCTCGAAGCGATTCCACGCGTAGACAACATCCTGGGCGTCCAGCGCACGGCTGTTCGTAGGCGGACGCGGGTCGAACTTGACGTTCGGCTTGAGCTTGAAGGTCCATTGCAGCCGATCTGGGCTTACCTCAAGCGATTCCGCCGCATCCGGTACAAGCTCGCGCGTGGAGGGCTTGCCCATGAATCCCGGCGCGAACATCATCAGGCGGCTGTAGACCATCCGCACCACATCCACCGCGCCGCTGCCGCCGGTCTGGTTGGGGTCGAGGCCGGTCGCGTCCTCGACGATCCAATCGCGATAGGTGCCGCCGCGCTTCCCCTCGCCGGTGACATCCTGGAGCTGCGCGAGCAACCCCGGCGGCGGCGAGGACGGCGCGCTTGCCGCACCGCTACCGCTCTCCTTCTTGTCATCGCCGCTGCACGCCGCCGCGATCACCGCTGCCGCACCGCCGCCGGCCGCGAGCTGCAAGAGCCGCCGCCGTTCTGTCCCCCGTCGTGGTGTTCTGATCACGCCGTTCCTCCCTCGATCTACCGTGTGGGCGCGCTCGTCACAGCCTATCGCCGATTGCGCACGTCCATCCCGGCCAAGTGGCGCTCCACCATGTGCGGCCCCTTCTTCAGCGGCGGGCGGCCCAAGAATGGCCGCACATGGTCCTCCATCAACTGCTGCCGTACCGTCGCCTGCGCCGGGTCGTCAATCAGATTGTGATCCTCAAGCGGGTCCGCCTCCAGGTCAAAGAGCGCGACGGGTTCGCGCGTATCCTCCCAAACGATCAGCTTGTGGCGTCGCGTGATAAAGCAGGCAAAGCCGTGGTTCTCGCTGATCCCCAGCGCGCGCGTGAATCCAGCGCTTTCCGGCGGGAAATGGCCGCGTAGGGAGTGGCCGTCGCTCGCCGGCACCGCTCCGGCACCAGCTAGGTCGCGCATTGTGGCGGGCGCGTCAATGTGCTCCACAATGCCCTCTACCACGCTCCCGGCGATACCGCCCGGCGGCCGGATGATCAGCGGCACACGCACGGACGGCTCGTAGAAGACGACCTTCTCGTACATGCGGTGGTCGCCCATCATCTCGCCGTGGTCTGTGGTGTAAACGATCCAGGTGTCCTCCAGGATGCCTCGGCGCGCCAACGCCGCCATAATGCCGCCGATCCACTCGTCAATGAGCGTGATCGCGGCGTAATAGGCGCGCCGGCAGGCATGGATGCTCTCGTTGCTCACGCCGTCCGGGATCTGGCGCATCGGGTACCACATCTTCAGGAACTGATCGAGCGGCCCATCCCCCGCGCGTTCCGGTGGCGTCGTGCTCGCAAACGGGAGTTCGGCATCCGCGTAGCGTTCGACATAGGAGGGCGGCGCGTCCCAGGGCGAGTGCGGGCCGGGGAAGCCGACCTGGATGAAGAAGGGTTGATCGCGCGCGTAGCGGTCAATCCAGTTGACTGTCTCCCGCCCGACCCAACTGTCTTGATACGCCTCGACCGGCAGCGTCCAGGGGAGCGGTTCCCAGAGCTGCACCGGCTTTGCTGCCCATTCCAAGTAGACGTCGAGCAGCCCTTCCTGCTTGAGGTAGTCGTGGTACGGCGTCTGCGCGTGGCGGGAGGCCATCTTCCCCACGAGTTCGCTCACGTCGTCGTAGCCCAGCGCGTGCAGCCGTGCAAGGCGATCGCGCGTGTCGTAGCTGCCGGCGTGTGTGTAGAGGTGAAGCTTGCCGATCGCGGCGGTGTGATAGCCCGCTTCACGCAGCTTCTGCACGTACGTGGGCCAGTCGCCCTCAAGCTGGAAGGTGTTGTCGCTCACGCCGTGGTCGCGCACGTAGCGTTCTGTCAAAAAGGAGGCGCGCGCGGGCATGCAGAGTGGCCCCTGGCAGTAGGCGCGGTTGAAGCGCACGCCTTCGCGCGCGAGCCGGTCTAAGGCAGGCGTCTGTACGACCGGATGACCCGCGGCGCCGATCGCGTCCGCCCGGTGCTGGTCGCTCATGATCAGGACGATGTTGAGCTGGTTCGCTGGCATCAAATGGTCCTTCCGCGCTCGACCCCGACCGCGTCCATCACGGCCAGCACGTCACGCACGCAGGGGCCGCCCCGGAAATACTTCGGTTCGGCACCATGGTCACTCGCGCCGCCGCGCGCGTCATTCCCGATCATTTCCCAGTTCACCTCTGGCATCGCTGGTTCGCCTCCTCGCTCGGTTGCCTGGGGACGGGTGCGATCGAGCCTCGCGGTTCAAACGTCACCCGCGCGTCGTACTCCGGAGCCGGGTCCGGCAAGCCTTCAATGCGCGCGATCAAGCGCCGGACAAGCATCTGCCCCTCAGCGTAATAGTCACGATGGATCGCCGCGATCGGCGGGTCGTGCGCGGGCAACCACTCGGAATCACCGTAGGCGAGCACGGAAACGTCGTGCGGGATGCGCAGCCCCCCGCCGTGGAGCGCGCCCAGCAGCCGCGCGACGACATTGTACGTACCGGCGATATAGGCCGTCGGCGGACGTGCGACAGCAACGAGCCGCCGCACTGCCTCCACGCAGGGCTCCCCGTCCTCCAACCCCACCGTCAGGTCAGGGTCAGGCGGTACGCCGGCCTCGGTCAGCGCCTGGTGCAGGACGGCGAGGCGCGCACTCGCCAGCGTTGCTGACTCCGCGACGTGCGACCGGCCGCGCCCGACGAAGGCAATCCGCCGATGGCCGAGTTGGATCAGGTGGCGGCACGCGCTCAGACCAGCCGCCAACTCAGCCGTATCGGCGGTCGTTTCGCCACGTTGAACGCGCGCAAGCGCCTCCGGCCAGATCGGGATGCCCGCGGCGAGGAATGGTGCGAGCGCCGCTGCGGCCCGAAGGTGGCCACCGAGCAAAAGGCCATCCACGCGATGCTCAAAGAGGCGCGCGAGCTGCTGTGCCTCCACATCTGCCGAGTCCTGCCCATCGCAGATCAGGACGGAGTAACCCTGCGCGAGCGCGCCGTGTTGCGCGCCACGGAGGTATTGCGCGTAAATCGGATTGCCGAGGTCGCGCACGATCACGCCGAGCGTGAGCGAGCACGCACGACGCAGGCTGCGCGCGGCGCCAGACGGACGGTAGCCGAGCCGTTCGACCACCGCCCGCACCCGCGCGCCCGTCGCGGACGTGATCCGCACATCACCGCTGAGCACGCGCGAAACCGTGGACGGCGCGACTCCGGCCTCGCGCGCTACTTCATAAATGGTTGCAACTGTACCGCGACCCATGCCGTTCCCCGCCACCGATGCTGCTGCAAACGATACCCGTGCAATCGGTTGCATGCAAGGCGGGCTTTGCCTAATGTGGGACATGTAAAGGTAGTGAGGACTTTAGTCCTCATCTCTCAGTCGTCTGCGGACGCCAAAAACGAGAGGACCGAAGTCCTCACTACCACGCGTTGCGCTGCGTGCGCCCTACCCGGCATGCCCGCTACCCCAGGTTTTGCATAAAGAACGCCAGCGTGCGCCGCCAGGCATCCGCGGCCGACACCGGGTTGTAGGTGAGGTTGCCGCCTGCGGGAAGATAGTTGTTGAAGAAGGCGTGACCTGTGTCTAGGTAGATCACGGAATCGAACGACTTCCCCGCCTGCGCCATCGCCGCGCGCACCTCTGTCTCCTGCGCGGTCGTGCGTACGTCCGTCGCGCCGTAGAACGCGAGAATCGCCGCGCGCGTGCCGCTCGCGAGCAGCGCCGGGTTCGTGCTGCCGTAGAAAGGCGTTGCGGCGCGGATCTCGGTGCTATTTGCCGCGAGCAGAAACGCCATGCCGCCGCCGAAGCAGAAGCCAATCACGCCCATGCCCGCGCGCGTGTTCACGTACGGCTGGGTCTTCAGCCAGTTGACCATCGTCAGCATGTCGGCGAGACGCGTCGCGTCTGTCTGCGCGCCGTGCGCCGCCATGATCGCCATCGGGTCGCCGTTGAGCGAGTTCGTCCCTCCCGCGCGCGAGAGCAGGTCAACCGCGAGCGCGACGTAGCCCTCTTTGGCGAAACGGCGGGCGATATCCCCGTTAGGCTCGATCACGCCGCGGTTCTCATGAATCACGATGATTGCGGGATACGACCCCGGCGCCGAGGGCCGCGCGAGGTAGCCCCAGACCGGCCCTGCCTCGCCGGGCGCCTCCACCCAGTTGATGATGATCGCGGGGTCGTCTGGCGCAACCACGTCTGCGGTCGAGATGCTCGTGGGCGGTAGCGTGCGCGCACCCGGCTCACCCGTGGCGGCAGCGCGTAGCTCGACAGGTTCCACGTTGGCGGCAATCGTCGCGTGTGTTCGCTTGCTCGCGGCCGATACGCCTTTGACATCAATCAGCCCGCGCAAGACCGACGCTGCCGCGGCCATGCCGCCAGCCAGCAGCACGGTGCGCTGCACCAACTCGCGCCGTGGCATCTGGCCCAGCTCATACTCCTCGGCGAACTCTTCGACGAGATACTGTTTCGTAACATCCAGCTTCATGTGTCGCTCTTTCTCCTTTGCTGCTTCCCGTACAAGTACGTGCGACCTCTGCCCTGAGATTCATCGCGCGCACCTGCTTCGCGGGTATGGCCACGATCGTGCGTGGCGCAGCCGTCACCGGTGAGGGCTGCGCCACAGGCGCGGCGACCGGCGGGCCGCCCGGTACATTGGCCGCCGGCCTGCGATAGAGCTTGAACATCAGTGCTCTCCTGACGAGTGCCGACGTGGCGCGGGCCGGCGGCGAAGCGATCGCGCGCGAAGCCTGAGCGCATTACTCCCGTGCGATCAGCAGCGTTTGCACCGCCAGGGCCACAACCGCCTCGCGGTAGAAGGCGTTGGGGTCGTTCTCAAAGACCGTGACGCGCACGAAGAGCTGCATCGCCGGGCCGCCGCCGGTCGGCCCCACCACCAGGTAGCGCAGCGTCGAGTCGCCGCCGAACCAGTCAATCTGAAAGACGTCGTTGAAGGCCGTATGGAAAAGACGAGCATCACGCGGCTGCGTGTTGGGCGCACCCTCGGCCACGCGCACCGCGATCTGTGCCGCCATTACGTCGTAGCCATGCTCGTCCAGCGGTATGCCAGGGTTGGTTCCCGGCGGTGTGAGGAAAAACTCGTAGGCGGGACCGTGGACCTCGTGCAGATGCACGTCCGGCCCGGTCACCTTGAGCGCACCGAAGGCCCGTTCCGCGCCAGTCGCCGGGTTGACCTTCGCGTCCGCCGGCAGTTGGACGCTAAAGCCCGCGCCCGCGTAGGTACGGCGCGGCTCCGTGAGCAGATCAATCGCGGACTGGCCCCGCGTGCCGCTGAAGGGCGATTCAGGCTCAAGGAACGCTTCGGGCAGTTCTGCGAAGATTTCTGGAAAGGCGGTGCCGGGACCAGCAATCGCCACCCAGACGCCGTGCTGCTGTTGGAGAATAATCAACGCTGGATCGGTCATGCCAAAGAGTGGGAACGCGCGCACGAGCGCGTAGCCATTTGCCACATACGCGATCTCGATCCGGGCTGGCGTCGCGGCGCCGCTTTGGGCGAGCCGGGCACGGGCGAGCGCGACCAAGTGTGCGCCGCTCTCCGCGGCGGTCGGGCGGATGGGAACGGTCAGCACGAGTAGCAGCACGAGTGGCAGAACAAGCAGGCAACGGCGGCGTAGCAGGGACATCAGCGGCTCCTTCGCGGGTGGTGTGCCGTACGCGCGTCTGCCGGCAGGCGGTGATTGTCGCACCCCTGGCCGCGCGGTGTATCATGGCGCGCGGTAGTCTGCCGCCAGAGGTCCCCCATGCTTGATCTGCTCCGGGCCGCATCAGCGCGGGAGACGGCGCGAACCGGCCAGCTTTCGCGCCGCGCGCTGCTGGCGTCGGCCGCCGCCGCGACCGCAACCACGTTCGTCGCCTGCGATGGCCCTGAAAAGCGCAAGGCCGCGACGCTGGCGGCGGAACTCGTGCCGCGCGGCGACGGCCCTGCCTCCGCGCGTCAGGTCGACCTGTTTGTGCAGTTCTCCAGTGTGCTCACCTCGGTCGCCGGCCTGGACATGCAGCTCGGTCGTTCGTATCTGGAGAGCTTGCGCGGCTGGCCGGACTTCCGTGGGCAGATGTCGGCGCTCTACAAGCAATCGGGCATTACCTCCGAG
>Ga0136611_10004211_pt1 | contig 10070 bp, 10 predicted proteins | sample AntDrymUQ2232306_2_FD_106645 | JGI IMG/M metagenome (GOLD analysis project Ga0136611, IMG submission 106645) | Polar desert sand microbial communities from Dry Valleys, Antarctica - metaG UQ223 (23.06) | ecosystem: Environmental > Terrestrial > Soil > Desert | place: Antarctica: Dry Valley... | reverse complement strand
TCGTTCTGGTTTCTGGGTATCAGTTGACCAATACTCGGCTCCTACTTCTCTCGCGCTCTGCCGCGCACGCAAGTGGCATCGGCAACGACCGTGGGTTAGTGGGGACGAATTATACCTACCAACTCGGCGGCGGTGGTTCGTCCGGGTTGTTCGCGGGCGAGCGGTTGAACCAGTTCATGGGTAACGGGTCAATGGCGTCACTGATCCACGACTTCAATGCGGACAACTTTGACCACACCGATCTCGACTTTATAGGTGGTGGATCAATCAGTTGTGGCAGCGGAGAGCGCAACCCAATCGGCTCAGTCGGTGGCGTTCCAACAGAGAGCGGCAAGACCTGGGGCGCGGACTGGAAAGAAGCGTTACGGGCGAATTGGGATAGCGTCGCAGGCATTGGTATCCAGGGCGAAAGCTTGCCGTACGACGATCAGTTCTGCGACCTCGATCCAACGTATCGCGATCGCTTCGGCTTCCCGTTGCTGCGGCTCACCTTCGATTGGCACGAAAACGACTACAACTTGATCCGCTACATCTCGCCGAAGATGCGCGAGATTTTGGAGAAGATGGGCGCGACCAACATTCGCACATCGGAGGAGTTGACGCCGTACTCGATTGGCCCGTATCAGAGCACACACTGCACGGGCGGCGCGATCATGGGCACCGACCCCAGCACCTCGGTCGTCAACAAGTACGGTCAGGTCTGGGACACACCGAACGTCTTCGTCGTTGGGGCGTCCCAATTCCCGCAAAACGCCGGTATGAACCCGACCGGCACCGTAGGCGCGTTGGCGTATCTTGCGGCGGACGGCCTGGTCAACAAATACATCAACGACCCCGGCAACATCATCAGCTAAGGAGTCAACGGATCGACATGCGAAACCGCACCGGCAAACACCGGTGCGGTTTCTGTTTGTGCGTGAATGGGCACGGTTTGTCTTTTCCGCGCGCGAGTCACAAATAGTTCGGCGATGAGGGTGAGCAGTCCGGGGATAATGAGATGACCGAATCGGTCGACCGTCGCGACGCGTCCGGTTGCGACTGTGGGGATGACTTGCCAAACACCGGTTGATGTGACGTGTTCGATCGACTCCGACTCACCTTCGATGGCGGTCGATTGCAGCATCAGCACATCGTCACCGGTCAGGATGTCGAGTTCCTCGATCCCGATGTGTACCAGGTTGATCGATCCCGTTGGCGTGAGGGTTGTCGTATCCGGCACGAGGGTGAAGCCCAGATCGAGCAAGATGTGTGGCACGTCTGCCGGTCCAGCAAGCCAAACGGCAATGCTTGCACCAGGGTGGATCGAAATCACGGAGGCGGTGCGACCAGCGCCATTGATCGTTTCACCAGCGGTTGTCGCTGCCGCCCCGCGTCCGGACTGTCGCGCCACGATGCTAGAATCGCTCGCCGAGGAGCGAATCGACGCAATCAGGTGGGGTGAGGACAGACAGTGCATGAGTGAGACGAGCGGAAACGAAACGACTGGAACGAATCACCTGCCACTGAGTGGGATTCGGGTTGTCGATTTGACGCGGGTGATGGCCGGACCGTACGGCACGATGATGCTCGGCGATATGGGCGCCGATGTGATCAAGATCGAGCAGCCGGGTAAGGGCGACGATACCCGCGCCTGGGGACCGCCGTTCATCGATGGTGAATCGTCATATTTTCTCTCGGTCAATCGCAACAAGCGCTCGATTGTGCTTGATCTCAAGAGTGAGGCGGGTTGCACGGCGCTCTGGAAACTGATTGAGGGTGCAGATGTCCTGGTCGAGAACTTCTCGCCGGGTACCTGCACGCGCCTCGGTTTTGGTTATGACGCCGTGAAAGCGCGCAATCCGCGAATGGTTTACGCCTCGATCTCAGGGTTCGGGCAAACGGGACCATCGCGTAACCGGACGGCCTACGACCTCATCCTGCAAGGGATGAGCGGGATGATGAGCATCACCGGACAACCGGATGGACCGCCGACGAAACTTGGGATTCCGATCGCCGATATTGGGGCCGGGATGTTCGCCGCGTACGCGATTGTCGCCGCGCTCTATGCGCGCGAGAAGACGGGTGAGGGGCAATACGTTGATGTCTCAATGCTCGGTGGTCAGGTGGCGATGCTCACCTATCAAGCAGGGATCCACTTTGCGACCGGCGAGACCCCGCGCCAACTCGGCAACGCGCACCCGATTGTCGCCCCGTACGATACGTTCCCGACCGCTGACGGCTACGTCAATATCGCCGTCGGCAACGATGGTCTCTGGCGGCGTTTTTGCGAGGCCGTTGGACTCGATGAGGCAAAAGAGGACGAGCGATTTTCCTCGAACGTCGGGCGGATCACGAATCTGTCTGCCCTCTACGAGATCATGACCGCCAAACTCATGACGTTGACCACGGATGAGGTCGTGACGCTCCTCGACGAAAAAGGCGTCCCCTGCGGTCCGATCTATGATGTCGCTCAGGTTTTCGCCGATCCCCAAACCCTCGATCAAGGTCTGCGCCGAACGGTGCAGCATCCGACACTCGGTGAGATTGAATTGACGGGATTCCCGTATCACCTGTCGAGCGCCGAGCTTGACGTGCGTCTGCCACCACCGCTGCTTGGGGAGCATACGGACGAGGTGTTGGGGGAGATTGGACTATCTACGAAAGTCGACTAGAGAATCACACTATTCAGGTGGTTCGTTGGGGAGAACAAACTCAAGCATCTTGATCAGTGGTTCTCGGTCGTCGGTCGTGGTGTACCAGCTGCGCTCGACTTTGACGTTGAGATAGTCGTGGGCGATGCGATGGCGCATGCCGATGATTTCGGACCAGGGAACATCGGGCAACGTTTCCCTGCCCTAAGCGGACACGCGCCGAGCAGCCTCCCCTAGGATCTCGATGAGATGGGTGACCGCGAGTTGTAGCGCGCGATTGTGCTCGAACTTGATGCGACTAACCACACTGACTAAATCATGTGCTTCTTGGGCAGCGTCGAGCATATGGATAAATACACACGATCATCGTGCTGCGTCATAGATGACCTCTGCGTCGCGCAAAACTTGACCGCGAATCCAGCGGTTAATTTCGTCTGGGCTTGCCATATCAATGTTCCGACCGATCAGAGCAGCAAGTCGGTCTTAAATAGTAAAAAAGCGCGATCCCAACCGCTGATCCGGTGCGAACTCGACCAGCACATCGATATCACGCTCGTCGGTGAAATCATCGCGGAGGACAGAGCCGAACAAGGCGAGCCAGCGAATGTGATAAAGGCGGCAGAAGTCGCTGATTTCGTCAAGCGAGACGTCGAGGTTAGGGCGGATCGGGATGCGGGTTTGTGCTGTGTCGGTCATTGTGGAATTCCTTCGTCGAGCAACGCGACGAGCCGTTTCGGCGCGATCAGGCGGTAACTCTCGTGGATATGGTCGGCGATGTCGGCCCATGGGAGGTTGCCGTCGAGGACGATGCCGATCCAACCTTTGGGGCCGACGTAGGGTGGGAAGAAAGAGTGGTCGCTGGAGATGAGCGCCTCGTGGATGTTGGGTGCGGCTTTACACCAGACGGCAGCGTGACCGTTGTGCTGACGGGGCATCGCGAAGATCTTGTCGCGGATGCGGAAGGTCGGTGCCTCCCAGGTTTCACGTTCGGTCGCCTCGGGTAAGGTGAGACAGATGCGGCGAAGGCGTTCGATTGGGTTCGTGAACACGAGCGTTCTCCTAGGCGCTGGCAAAGCGATCGGGTGTGAACGCTGAGAGGTCGATTTCGGGGGCTGTGCCGTGGACCATTGACGCGACGGCGGCGCCGGAGATGGGACCGAGTTGGAGGCCGGACGGGCCATGGCCGGTGCAGAGAAAGACGTTTGCCAAACCGGGCGCGCGGCCGATGATCGGCAGGCCATCGGGACTCATTGGGCGGAGACCGATCCGAATATCGACGATCGTGGCTGACGCCAACCCCGGCGCCAGTCCAAGTCCTTGACTCAGGACTTGATGAATGCCGCCGGCGGTCATCTTGACCTCGTAGCCGGAGCCGATCTCACGCGTGGCGCCGACCACGACGCGGTTCGGTCGGAACGTCAGCACGTAGTGGTCGAAATACCCCTGGATAATCGGCCAGTCGCCGGTGTCGGTCGTCGGCAAGTCGAGGTGAATGATCTGACCACGTTGCGGTTCGATTGGAAGGCGGACACCGAGCAGATCACCGAGCTCGTTCGACCAGGTGCCGCCGGAGATGATGACCGCATCGGTGGGAATGATGATGTCATCGACCTGAACGCCGGTGACACGATCGCCATCGATGACCGGCGTGCCGGTTCCGGTTACGGTCATCGCCCCACGCTTCTCTGCCGCGCGGCGGAGGGAATCGCGGAAAGGACCGCCGTTAACGCGGGCCGCTCCGGTGAGATAGATCGCGGCGGAAATGGGGGCGAGGGGCGGAAAGAGCGATTGGGCGGTTGCGGAATCGACGAGTGAGAGGTCGCCGATGTTGCCCATGCCGCCATCCCGACGCTCGGTCATGATGCGGAAGGTTTCGGGGAGGTTGGCGGCTTCGTCGTCGTTCCGGGCGATGAAGAGACAACCGACGACTTCGTAGCCGGTGTCCGTTTCGCCGTCCTCCGCGAGTTCTTCAATCAGGGCCGGATAGTAAGCAACAGCAGCGCTGCCAAACGGATAGAAGGCGGGGAGAGGACGAAAACTGGTGCCAGGGGCGATGATGCCTGCCCCGGCATTGGTCGCGTAACCGGGATCGGCCCGATCGACAACGGTAACGCGCGCACCCGCGCGCACCAGACGATAGGCGGCGCTCCAGCCGACTAACCCGCCACCGATGATCACGACATCCGGTGTCGACGGGCCTGTTGTTCCGTTGTCGGTCATTGGGGGCTGTCCTCTCCCGATGCTGCCCAATTGGTCGTGCTCATCACGACCGCTCGCGTCATTATCGGTGGAGTGGGACGGTGGCCGGAAGCGGACGACGACAGGCGACAGGTATCAGGTGACAGGTGACAGAATGGGGTCGTCGGTCGTCAGCGGGCAACGGGTGTGCCTGGGTCACGCGTTTCCGCCGGGCGACGCACCCTTATGCCCCTAGTGCCAACCTCAATCGCACAACTGCTGATCGCTGACAGGTGATTGTTACGCTGTCAGCGCGAGTGCGTCTTCAACGGCGTCGACGAGGAGTGGGAGATTGAACGGTTTGCGAATGACGTTGATGGTGAGGTTCCCGAGGTTCGGTGGCGAGGCGCTCATGAGGAGGATCGGGAGCGTTCGATCGCGTTCGCGGAGGCGGGTGACGAGTCCGATGCCATCGAGTCCCGGCATGCGGAAATCGGTGATCACTAAAACTGGCCGGTTCGTCAATGCTTGGTCGAGCGCGTCGAGACCGTCGGTGGCAAACCGGACATCGTATCCGGCGGCGCTCAGGACTTCACCGATGAGTTCGCGAATCGGCGACTCATCGTCGGCAACAAGAACAGTGCGGGACATCGCCAAGCCTCCCGGTGCGGTCCGGACAAAAGACGTGTGGTCACCGGGACCCCCACACGGTCCCAGCAGTTGGGAGTTCTTAAGTAACCGTGTCGGATTGTCATGAGAAGACTCGCGCTTAGGAGATCGGTACTGCCACGGCAAAGACTAGGGGCCGATGTCCTGGGACAATTGCCCCATCGGTCGTATGAAAGAGGTTCGATAGGACCGGTGGGGCATGTCCGATTGGGTCAAGAGCGGACTACTCTGGAGCAGGTAATACCACGCGCGCGAATTGCCCGCAGCCAAACCGACCAAGGAATCTCGTTGTGGCCTTCATGGGTGAGACAAGTGATGTCAATTTAGCCGATCTGTTGCTGGTGCTTGCCCGGCGCAAGCACTCGGGACGGCTTGCAATCTCGCTGGACGGCGAGGAGATGCAACTATTTCTCGATGGCGGTCAGATCGTTTCCGTCTCTTCATCGAACCACGGTTTGCGCCTCGGCCAAATGTTGGTTCGTCTTGGTGTGCTCGATCCTATGCGATTGGACGAGGGAGTTCGGGAGCAGGAAGAGTCCGGATTGCCACTGCCATTGGGGGAGATCCTGCTCCAAAATGGGTGGGTGACGCGCCATGATTTGGCGCGTGGCGCGGAAGAACAGTGTATCGAAGTGATCGTTCGCGTCATTGTCGCGAAACAAGGGACCTTCATGTTTAGTCGTGATGCCGCTCCTCGCGCCGCGACCGCGCTGGTCACGCTCAACACCGACGGTATCGTGCTTGAAGCGTCGCGTCGCGCTGATGAAACGGTCACGTTGAAGTCCCTGTTGCCTGCTGACAACGTGAAGTTGTGGCTGACGCATCTCGGAACGGGGCATCTGAGCGGGTTTACCCCTCAAGAACTCCAGGTCATCGAATCACTCGCGAAAGGTGCGGGAACGCTGGCAGAGTTGGCGGCGCGGTTGCCGGGCGATGACATTGCCCTTTGGCGCGCAGTCGTCGGTTTGCGGGAACGCGGTGTCTTGGTCGCAAAGGAGTCGACGGGGCGCAACGGGCTTCTGGTTACGGTCCCGGAAGCAATCGCAATGCGTACGCCAGAAGAGATCGTGACGCTCGGTCGGGAAGGGAGATCGTCAGTCACCTCGCCCAATGTCCCGAGTCCGTCGGAATTTCGGATGGGCACCCCGGCGAGTGTCCAAACGGTGGCGGCGGTGACATTGGTGGCGCGCGAGGTGATCGCCGCGTTCAACGCGGGTGCCCCTCTACGCGCTTTCCTCCACTTCAGCGACGATCATTTCCGGCGTCAAGGTGAACTCACCGCGGAGGAGATCGCGGTCTTACGCACCCCGGTTCAACCGTTACCGCCCGAGGAACAGGAGACCGTGGTCGCGCTTCGCGAAGCACGACAACTGTCCGATGGCCGCGTAAGTGCGATTCTCATCAGCAACTACCCGGTGATTGGCGAAACACGCAAAGTGTTGATTTTCGTCCGGTCACCCGAACGTTGGTTGATCGACGCCGTGATCGAGGTGCCCCAACCTGGCTCGAACCCGTCCCATCACGTGCAGGCCAACGGCGCACGAGCGAACCGCTAACTGACGGCAATTACGGTTTGCGCGCGCTCATGTTCAATCGCCAGTAGTCGAGCGCATAGGGTGGTTCGTCCGTTGCGGCGGCATCGGTCAAGATGGAGATAAACCGCTCGCGCAACTCGTCGCTTGGGAAGCGAGCGACATGGACGCCGAAGATCACATCCCGCAAAAAGTCGTGATAGGTTGCTGCGTCAGCTAAAACTGTTGGCTTGTCTTCAAGGCCAGTCGTGACATCGACGAAACCCGCGTCTTGGAGTCGGGTGGCGGTCGTCAGATCATCGGCAAAGTGCCACGGACCAGGCCACCCCGCAAAAAATGGCGCAAAGTCTGGCGAATGCATGACCGTTTCGGCGCGGGAGAGGAGTGCTGCCAGATTGGGCCCGCCTCCAGATTGCGCTTCCAAGCGACCGCCGTGCTTCAGCACGTCGAACAATCCGGCGAAGAGGCGCGGGTGATCGGGAATCCAGTGGAAGGTTGCGGCGCTGAAGACAACATCAACTGGTTCGCCGGTGATGGCTAAGCCAATGGTTTGCAGGTCGCCTTGCAGATAGCGGACCCGATCGCCAAACCGGGGTTCTAGCAAGTCGCGGGCACGGTCAAGCATATTGTGTGACCGGTCGAACGCAATGACGCGTCCGTTGGGGAGTTGTTCCAGGATCTCGGCCGTGAGCGCGCCGGTGCCGCAGCCTGCGTCTAAGACAGTCTCATCGCCGCGCAATGTCAGCCGCGCCAGCACCTGGGTTCCCCACGTGGTTTGGGGTTGGGCGACGCGTTGATAGGTGGCGGCGTTCCATTCGACGCCGTCTGCTGGGCGGGCAGATTGGTCGGGCGCTCGGGAAGATTCGGTCGACACGGTGAAGACTCCTCTCGTGAACGTGTGCTGACCCCTAGTGAGTTGCTAGGCGGCGTCGAGTGACGTCCCACCGTAACTCGGAAGGGTCGATTCGTTGGTGGCGATAACAGGACTCCACTGGAGCGGTCCCAGGTTCGGCATCATATCGAAGATGACTGGGAGGTTGACCTGTGCTCCAGGCCCATCAATCAGCGGGATGAGTGCGGACCCTTGACTCGGATCAGACGCCAGGGCGATCAACGCTTGGCCATCGACGGCCCAGGTCAGCATGAGCGAAATCGATTGGGTAATCCCAATGCCAGCTTCGCGTTTGCCACCGATCCACCGTACTTTGACCACCGAGTTGCCGCGCTCGGGATTCCCTTCGACATAGGCGAACCGTGTGCCGTCCGGCGCCCAATAGGGTGGTCCGACATTTTGCGTGCGGGGCGTTAATTGCTCGATAGTGCCGGTCGAGAGATCGATCGAGTGAATGGCAGTCAATTGCTGACCACCGTAGGCCGAAGGGTCGCCTTGTTTCGTCAGGACAAGAAGGTATTGTCCGGCGGGAGACCAACTGACGCGACTGGCTCCCGGCAATCCTTCGCCGGTGACACTGGTAAACGTGCCCGTCGCAAGATCGGCGACTACGACCTCTTCCTGGCTGGAGCGGACATTGCCGAGACCGATCGTGTTGTAGATCTGACGGCTGATAAACGCGACCTGCTGACCGGATGGTGCCCAGGTGACTGAGGTGGCGCTGGTGTAGTTTTCACCGGTGAGGTTGGTTTCTATGCCAGTGGTCAGGTCGACAATGTGGGTGCTGGCGTAGCCGCGCTGATCGCCGACGCTAAAACTGGCGACACTGCTAAAGGCGATTCTGGTCCCATCAGGGCTCCAGGCGGGCCACCAATCGATCAGCGCGTCTTCGGCTACGTGCAGTAAGCCCGATCCATCGGCGTTGATCACGTAGAGCTTGGCCGTGCCGACTGCATCTGGTTCTGGTGAAAAGAAGGCAATGCGCGACCGGTCGGGGCTCCAGGCTGGGGCCGAGGCGGTGGTATCGTCGGTCAGTTGGCGCTCGTCGCTCAGGTCGGGGCCGATGACATAAAGCGCGGAGTCGCGAGTGAAAACGATGGGGGCGTGTGCTCGGCGGAGTGTGGCGAGCCGTTGGGCCAATTCTTCGTTGGCCGGATCATCGGCGAGCAGCGCAGCCAACGCACGATCGGCGGCCAACCAATCGTGGCGGGAGATCGCAACCTCGGCATCGCGGGCCAATTCGCTGGCGCGTTGATAACGTGCCTCTTCAAGGAGGGTCAGCACATTTTCGTAGGTCGGCATTGCCCGAGCGACGGGGAGCAGTGCGGCGATTGCTTCGTCATATCGTCCAGCATCGAGTGCTGCTGCTCCGTCGTAGTAGGCATTGCGCAAGGGTGCGACGTCGTCTTGGATTGACTCGCGGCGGTGGGCGGCATCGCGGTAAGAACCCGCCAGGGCAAAGGCCGACACGGCGGCATCGACATCGCCACGCGCAATCGCCTCTTCACCTCGGTGATAGGCTGCTGCCAGACTGGCCCGCTCCGACCGATAGCGCAGCCCAATTGCGCCACCAGCAGTCAGGAGCAAGAGCAATGGAACCAGTGCCAAGAGGTAGCCGATTCGGCCGCGCGATTGCCTGAGTTTGTGCGGACTCGGACTCGCTCCTTGGTCGAAGACGTTTCCAGATTTAACGGACGATCGCGACAAGTCCGCGCCGCAGGCGACACAGGTGCTGGTAGCGAGCGAGTTGGCGGTTGCGCAGGCCGTGCAAAACATCGAACGCCTCGTCAATATGGGACCGAGTGTATGGTACACGAGGCGGCGAGGCGGCAAGATGACAAATCAGCCAATCGTCCGTCCCTGTTCCCTTTGTCCTGGCCACCATGCCGCCTCGCCGCCTTACCGCCTCGTCTCATCGGAGGATTGATGTCAGATAGTCGGCTACGTCGTGGGGTTGGCTGTGGGTTTGGTGGGGCGATGGTTGCCGCGCCGTTTTTGGCGTGGGTCTGGGGGGCAGAGGCGGCGGTTGGGGTAATGATGTGTGCGCTGGCGGCAACGAGCTACGCAGCGATCGACGCGTCGCGGACGGCTGATACGGTGACGGCGAAGCGATTGCGGATGTTGGGCGTGGTTAATGGTGTCTTGGTGGTGGGGTGCTTACTAGTACTC
>Ga0136611_10004210_pt1 | contig 10071 bp, 11 predicted proteins | sample AntDrymUQ2232306_2_FD_106645 | JGI IMG/M metagenome (GOLD analysis project Ga0136611, IMG submission 106645) | Polar desert sand microbial communities from Dry Valleys, Antarctica - metaG UQ223 (23.06) | ecosystem: Environmental > Terrestrial > Soil > Desert | place: Antarctica: Dry Valley... | reverse complement strand
CGACGCGGAAGTGCACCGGCACGGCGCCGTCGCGTGAGACGGTGAGGATGTAGAGGAGTTGCTTGAGGTCGGGGCGGTGGTCCTTGTTGTGGCCGTGGGTGACGGCCAGGCGAAGCTTTCCCCGCAGGGTCCGCTCCTGGTCGGCCGCCTGGTAATCGCCGTGGAAGGTGACGGTGGTGGAGTCGTTGTGCAACTCGTCGAGATCGACGCCAAACTCACGGACCGCGTGCGCCACGACGGCGAGCGTGAGCGAAGGGATGTCGGCGTCGAAGAGGCGGTCGAGGCAACGGCCGACGCGGTCGTCGTTGAGCGAAGGGAGTTGCGCCGTGGTCAATCCCAGCAGTCCCGGCACATACCGCGTGGCCCACTCGCCGACGCCGTAGAGGGGCTCGCGCGAGATCAAGAGGTTCTTGAGCAGGATCAGGAGGGCGGTCGCGGTGGGGACACGGGACCGTGAGTCCTCGCGGGGCAAATGATCGCGGAGGAACACCTCGAGGCGAAGCCGTGTGAGGACGCGATCGAGGACCGGCAGGGCGGCGACGCGGTATGAGGTCAAGGTCCCGGCGGGGACGCGGGCGGTCGCACCGGAGACGTGTCGTGGATCGGGCTGGTCATTCGGTCGGCTCGAAGTCTTGCCCACGGGAGTGTCCCCTCGACGTACCCTGTCGGCCTCGAAGTCGGGCGGCCGGTTGGCCGCGACCTCCGCCGTCATGGTTGTTCGCGAGGGGGACAGGTCAAGAAGGCAAATACTGACAAAACTCTTACGTCGATATGCCTTGACGTAAGTTGAGTGGCCCTCGACTTACGTCAAGGCGGTCGCCGTAAGTCAAAGGGTCGGAGGTTCGCCCGGCGACCTGGACATTGCCTGTGCATAGGACAAGGCGAAGAATCCCTGTCGAGGCAAGGGCGCGGCGCACCCGGGGAGGGACCGGGTTCGACGCCGCTTCACTCCGGGAGAAGTCGATCCGACCTTCGATCAGCTCAAGGGTAATTCAGAGAAAATGCGGGCGAGATGTGCGGAAAGTCGGGTCAACCGCGGCTCGTCTCGGAATACATTCCGCGCGAGGAGCCGGCCACGCCCTCGCCCGAGTCTGGCGAACCGGATATTCTCGATGACGCTGAAAAGCCGAACGGCCGGCACCGGGGGCTCAATCCCGAAACCGGCCGCTCGAAAGTTTGCCGTCCGACCAATGCCCGGAAAGCGGGTCGGAACGGTGTGCCCGATGTCTTGCAGGGAGACCCCGAGCAACGCCATGAACTATAACCCATCGTGCCGACCCCGCCAAGGGGTTTCGGCAAACGTCCGCACGCGCCTTGCGTCTTCCTCTGATCGGAGGAACGCATGAGCGCGGCACCGAAGAACACGCCGATCGTGCGGCACTCCGCGGCCCGGCCCTGCGCCGTCTGCGAAGGCCACGACGGGATGCCTCGCGGTCAAAGCGGCCGCTGCCACGGATTCGTTTCGGGCGATTACGTCCATTGCTCCCGAGAGGAGCACGCCGGAGCCGGCAACGCCTATCACGAACGTTCGCAGACGTGGAGCCACCGGGCCGAGGGCGATTGCCCTTGCGGGCAGGAGCATCAGCCGGCGATCGCCAAGCCCGGGGCCAAGGCGAAGTTCATCAAAGCCATCGGCTACGAATACCGGGACAAGGGCGGGACGCTGCTCTACGAGGTCGAGCGATCCGAGGACAAGAGGTTCCGCCAGCGACGGCCCGACCCCACCGAACCGAATGGGTGGGCCTACAACCTCAAGGGCATCGTGACCGTGCCCTTCATGCTCCCCGAGCTGGCGGCGACCGACCCAGGGCAGACGGTCTACGTCGTGGAGGGCGAGAAGGACGTCCTTCGCCTCCACAAGTTCGGCCTGGTGGCCACGACGAACAGCGGCGGCGCGGGGAAGTGGCGCGACCAGCACTCCGCCTACCTGGCAGGTCGGGACGTGGCGATCTTCGGGGACAACGACCAGGCCGGACGGGACCACGCCGAGCAAGTGGCCCGGTCGCTCCACGGTGTCGCACGATCGGTCAAGGTCGTGCCGCTCCCCGACGTGCCCGAGAAGGGGGACGTGAGTGATTGGCTCAACCTCGGCAACTCGATCGCGGACCTCAAAGTCCTGGTCACCGCGGCCCCGGTGTGGACGCCCGATCCGAAGGCCGCGGAGGCTCCGACGACGATCCCGATCCGGCCGCCGGACGTCGACGACAAAGAAGATGGGCGACCGATCATCCTCATCACGACCCGAGAAAAACACGTCAACGACCAAGCAATCGCGGCAATCGCGAGGGATCCGGAGCTCTACTATCTGGGGCAGGTCCTGGCAACGGTCATCCACGGCAAGGCCGGCAAGTCAATCAAGGGCGTCGAGCAACCCGACGGGCCGCCGCCTCGGTTGGCCCCGATCGAAGCGGCTACGCTTCGGGAGCGCATGGCGCACGAGGCCCGATGGATGACTTTGAAGCCGGGGAAGGACGGCGAGCCCGCTACCGAGAAGCCGGCCCATCCTCCCGCCTGGTCCGTGCCCGCGGTCCTGGCGCGGGGCTACTGGCCGGGGGTCAAGCCGATCAAGGGCGTCGTCGAATCGCCGACGATGAGGCCGGACGGATCGATCCTGGCGAAGCCCGGTTATGACCCCGTAACGGCGTTGTTCTATCACCCGAGCGACGACTTCCCCGCGATCCTGGACAAGCCTACCCTGGCACACGCGCAAGCCGCCGCGCAGCGTCTACTCAGCCTGATCGTCGACTTCCCGACCGTCGATGGTCACCAGGTCGTTTGGCTGGCCGCGCTGTTGACCGTGGTGGGACGTTCGGCGGTCGACGGGCCTACCCCGCTGTTCGCGTTCGATGGCAACTGCCCCGGCACCGGGAAGAGCTTCCTTGCCGATCTGATCGCGATCATCGCAACCTTGAGGCGGATGGCCCGGACGATCTGGCCGCACGGCCGGGACGCCGACGAGGAAATGAGGAAGCGGATCACCGCCCTCCTGCTGACCGGCGAGTTGACCACGCTGCTCGATAACGTCGCCCTCGGCCAGCCGTTGGGCGGCGCTCCGCTCGACGCCGTGCTCACGTCCACAACTTGGAAGGATCGCATCCTTGGCAAGTCGCAGACGACGCCCGAACTCCCGAATCGGATGGTGTGGTTCGCGACCGGCAATAATCTAGCGTTCGGGTCGGACATCCTCCGCAGGGTCATCCCCTGCCGACTCGTGACCAATGAGGAGCGTCCGGAAGATCGCGAGAACTTCCAATTCCCCGACCTGGTCGGGCACGTCAAAGCCAAGAGGAGCGGCTTTCTGGTAGACGCGCTGACGATCCTTCGCGCCTACCACGTCGCCGGTCGGCCCGATCCCGTGAAGCCGCTCGGCGGATATGAGGCGTGGTCCAAACTCATCGCCAGTGCCGTGAAGTGGGCGACGGGGTTTGACCCGCTGGCCCCCCGAGTGACCCTCGCGGCCGAGGATGTTGGGTCGCAGCGTAGGCAGGCCCTTTTCGAGGGCTTGGCCAAACTACCGACGATCCACCTGGGGATCACCGCATCCGAGATTCGAGAAGCGGTGATCGACAAGCCATCGATCTACATTGCCCTTCGCGACTCGCTCATGGAGCTGTCACGCAACGACGAATTGCCGACCCCCCGCATCATCGGGACTCATCTCCGCACGCTGAAAGACCGCGTCGTCGGCACGCAAAAGCTGACATCGCATGAAGATAGCCACACCAAGATCGCTCGCTGGAAGCTGGTCGCCGTTGCGGGGTCTGCGGGGTCTGCGGGGTCGTATCGGGGGTCTTTCGCGAGTGAGAATCAGGATTCAGTATATCTAGACAACGCCCGATCCAAGTCCCGCACACAGACCCCGCAACACCCCGCAGACCCCGCAAGTGATCGCGAGGTGATAGAGCTATGAGCGCTACCGCGATCCTGGCGGAATCCGAGCGGCGTGGGATCAAGCTCCACGCCTCTGTCGGCAAGCTGGTCATCGACGCCCCGCGGGGGAGCCTAGACGCTTCGTTCCGGGCCGACCTGGCGGAGCACAAGGCGGACATCCTCTCGTGGCTTACCCGTCTGGGCCTTGATGCGGACACGTCCCCTTCCCCCCTCGACCTCGACCGCTGGCCGTGGCGCGAGGCTCTGGCGTTCTGGAGCGAAGATCACCTCGAGCGCTGGGGCGAGCTGGCCGGAGCCATCGAGGCCGACCAGGGTGTCGCCCGTCGCGAGGCCGAGGGGCAAGCCTTCCTCGCGCTGGTGTATGAGCCCCAGCGGTTCGCACTGGGCGAGCGCGACCCGTTCGGCCCCTGCCCAGCCTAACGCCGTCACAACGGGCCTTAGCCGCGTCCCCGCAAGCTCGCTAACTGACCAATCCAGAGGTTTTCACGATAATCCGAACCCAGACCGCAAACCCAGGGGAGACTCAAGGACATGCCGAAGTACACGCTTGCTCCGCCCGACGTGCAAGACCTGGTGGCCCAATCGCGCGAGCGGACGAAGACGCCCGAGCTGCTCAAGGTCAACGTCGCCGCGGTCCTGGCCGAGGGGGCGAACCTGCCGCCCGCCGCGTGCCGGCTGACCTCGCCCGCGCTGCGTGCGGCGGGTGCCGCCGATGCCTTGTTGGTGCTCGACGCGGCGCGGTTCCAGGATTCGAGCGCCGCGGGTCGGCTGGCGATGGTCGAGCACGGGCTGGCGGGCCTGTTGGTCGTGTTCCGGGGCGATCGGCCGTCGCTCGACTCGTCGGGCCGGCTCCGGCTCCGCAAGCGGCCGTTCGATATCCACGGCGTCGGATATGCAGAGATGTTGAAGCGGCACCGGAACCAATCCGTCGAGCATGCGGCGCTGCGGCAGATTCGCGACAAGACGGCGGGCCTCGGCCCCGACGACGGCGGACCCTCGGCCTCGGCCTCGGCCTCGGCCGCGAACGGCAAGCCCAAAGCGCCCAAGCCGACCCGCCCAAGCGACCCCCGGCAGTCGGCGTGAACCCGCCCGCACCGTTCGAGAAGGAGCCAATCGCATGGTTGTGCAGGTCGTCACTTGCGACAAGTGCCGCGATCCGATCGAAGACGGCCGGACCGCCCTCGACACGCGGTGCGGGCCGCTGCGGGCTCAGATGCCATCGGTCGATCTCTGCCCCGCTTGCGTCGAAGCATTCCGGGCTTGGCTGGCCGTCGCCTCCCCCTGAACCGTGGCACTAGACGGCTCGTATCGGCAGACTCTAGCGTGTTGGCAACGATAGGAAGATTCGCATCCGAGGATTCGTCGATTAGGTGTTATTCGGGTATGATGGGATTGGTAGGCGTTGTGGGTGATAACCGAGGGTTTTCGACCGATGGCGAGGAAGGCGACCGAAAAGACGCTCTGGTCCGCCGGGCAAGATCGTGTCGCCCTGGACCTGGCGTCGGGCCATTCGGTGCGATCGGCGGCGAAGGCCGCTGGGGTGGGCGAGCGCACCGTTTACTCGTGGCTCGCGACACCCGAGTACCGGGCGCACGTCGCGCAGCTGCGAGGCCGGATCCTCGACCAAACCATCGGCGTCTTGGTGGCGGCCACCACGAAGGCCGCGGTGACGCTCGCGAAGCTCCTGGACGACGACGGCCCCGGAATCCGGTTGAAGGCCGCTCAAGCGATCCTCGCAAGCCTGGTGTCGCTCCGCGAGCATGCGGAGCTGGCCGGGCGGCTTCAAGCCCTGGAAGACATTGCCGCGGCTGGCGAGAAAGGAACCTCCGATGAGGGTACCGCCCAGATTCCTGCGAAAATATGCTCTAGAGCGGTTCTCGTTCGAGTGTAGCGGGTTCTCAAGGCGATCCATCAGGAATTTAAGAGTCCCAGGGTGCTACAGCCGACCGAGAACCGCTCTAAGCGTGTGGCTCGGCGTGCGACGAATGCGACACAAGGAAGGGGCCGCCGAGAGCAAGGTGAGGCAGGTTGATCGGCTCGAATACCTCTACTCCGAATTGGTCGGCGAGTGGCATCGGTCCAAGCTCGATTCCGAGTCCGTGAAGACGACCGATGAGACCGGCTTGCCGGGCGTTCCACCCAAGACCGAGACGACCATCAAAGGACAGAAAGGTGGTCCTCCAGGCCCAAGGGCAATCCGAGGCGGCTCGGGGCGTGACGCGCGGTTAATTGTTGACGGGCGATCACCACCCGAGCCCCCCCGGCAACCCTGCCGCAATACCGAGCGGCGGCGGAGTCTCAATCCCTTCGTTCGGGTCCGATAATGGTGGTTATGTTGCATATTGTAATATCTACACGCAAAGCACCCGAATTTAAGGTTTCGCTCCATGTCCCGAACCGCCACGGCCAGCCGGCACGCCCGCGTCGAGCAAGCCCGCGCGCCCGCCCTGCCCCGCAAGCCGATCCCCGTCCTGCTGTTGCTCACGCGAGCCTACGTCGATCGGTGGGACGGCCGAGGGCCGCATGGGTCGCTGGCGTTCGGCGAGGGCGTCGATCGCGATGGAGCGATGGCGGACCTCTGCCGTAGGCTCGACCAGGCGGAGCCCCAGACGTTCGCCGGCGTGGTCGCCAGGCGACCGCCGGGCCATGCTGGCGTGATGGACCCGACCGCCGGCTACTTCGCGACGTGGGGACCGCTGGACAATCCGATCCGTGAAGGCGAAGCGCCCTCGGCCATCGGCGTCACCCTTGCGCCCGACGCGCGGCCCATGCCCCAAGGGATCGCCTACGGCGTCGGCCACGTCCCGTCCAGCGGCGGGCCGGTATCGACGTGGCGGATCACGCTCGGCAATGCGGAGGTCCCCGGGCGGTTCGGGTGCGACCGGCGGCGGTTCGTCTCACTGGAGGAGTTCGAGGAGCGCGAGGCAATCCGCGAGATTGGGTAGCCGAGCGTGGAGCCGAGGGGGGACGCGGTTCAACATCGAGAGCGTCGACGGGCGCGGGCCACCAGCATCATGCCGGTTCCCCCTCGGCCCCGGTTGCGCCTGATGGGCGAGAGTATGCCAACCTCGCGGGCGGGTGGGAAGGCCCCCCTGCCCTCACGCCTCGCGATGCATCCTCAATCCGTCCGTTCCAGCGTCCACCGCGGGAGGGCCTTGTCGAGAACCTCGTTCGCCACCGTCGAGAGCTTCTGACCACGCTTGAAGGCCAGCATGCGGAGCCGGAACCTGACGTCCTCGGATAGGTAGAGCTTCCATCCGTCGCGGTCGGCACCGGCGGCGGGCTTGTCGGCGCGGGTCCGCTTCTTGGCCCGGCTGGGCTTGGCGGCCGTGGCATCATCCGGCGCGTCGCCGCTTTCGACCTCGGCCCCCTGCCCCTCCGCTTCCGTCGTCGGCCGGAGGATCCCCGTCGGCAGCGTCATCCCGCTTCGCTTGTCCGTGGCCACGGCTCATGACCTCCCGAGTCAGTTGGGTATAGGCGGCGGCCCCGGTGCCGTCCGGGTCGTGCTCGAAGATGGATTGGCGGCGGGCGTTCGCTTCCTCGAACTTCACGGCGCGGGGGATGGTCGTCTTCAAGACGAGGTCGCCGAGCGTCTCCCGTAGCCCCGCCTCGAAGTCCCGCGAGATGGTCGTCCGCTCGACCATCGCCAGGAAGACGCCCGAGAGCGTGAGCGTCTTGTTCTCCAGGAACCGCCGCACCAGGTTGATGTCCGCCTGGAGCTGGCCGAGGCCGAGGAAGGCGAACACCCCCGGCACGATCGGGGCGAGGACCTCGCCCGCGTAGTTGAGAACGTTGGTGGTCAAGAGCGTCCGCGTCGGCCCGGTGTCGATGAGGCAGACGTCGAACGGCCGGGTGACGCTGGCCATCGCGGCGCGGAGCCTTCGCTCCCGCCCGACCTCCGCCGCGATGGCGACGTTGACGTCCGCCAGGTCGGGTGACGCGGGGATCATCTCGATCCCGGCGAACCCGGTGGGGATGATGGCGTCGTCCGGCTCGACCTCGCCCGTCAACACTTCGGAGATCGTCGGACGCCGGGGCGGTTCGCCGCGGAGCAGGACATAGGTAGCGTTCGCCTGAGTATCGAGATCCAGGACCAGGACTCGATTCCCCTGCCCTGCCAGGCAAGCCGCGATGTTGATGGTGCTGGTGGACTTCGATTGACTGCCCTTCAAGGCGACCACGGCAATCGTTCTCATGGGCCGAATCCCCCTGGAACCAAAGGATCGGCCGGGCTTGCGGGGATCCGTAGCGCTTTGGGTCCGCTTCCCTCTCAACCGTGGGGGTTGTGACGCCGAAGGGCGAACGGACCCGGAGGGGATCGTCCCCGGAGGCGAAGGGGGCGAAGGCGCTCTGGCCCCGGAGGGCAAGGTTCCCGGAGCGACAACGGGGATAGAGGGGATCGGGCCGAGAGATCATCCGGCCCGAAGGGGATCGGCTCGAAAGGGGGGCCGCACCGGAGGGCGTTGGGGACGGCGGGAGAACGACCCCGGAGGGAATCCGGATCAAACCCCCTCGGGCCTATAGGGAATCGTTCCCAGGGCCTTCTAGGCCCGTCTGGCGAACGGTCCGGCCGGTCCATTGTCCCCGCGCCTCTTCTGGGACAGAGAGCTACCGGGGGATCGGGGATCGAACACCGGCCTCGATCGCCCGCCCCAGCGAGTCCAGCCTCATCAACCCATGCGCCTCGTCCGTCGCGGCGTCGAGCGTGAGCCCCTTGTCTCGGCGGTAGACGACCAGGGTTGCCGTCGCCTCATGCAGCGCGACCGGGCGGGGCAGGCCCTCGGCGATCCGCCGCAAGGCGTCGACAACCTCGGCATCCGAATCTTGCTCGACGGCCAGGTCTTCATCAACCAGGCCCCGGCCGATCGCGATCTTCATGCGGAGTAAGGTAGGGCAGGGGGACGAGCCCGTCAACGCAGAGCGGCCCGGCCGAGGCGTGCCGTCAACCGGGCCCGGCCGGGGCGTGGGCCGGGCAAGGGAGGAGACCCGCCCGCCCGGTGCGCACCCGGGCGAACGGGCTGGTCGACGGCGCAGGGCTTCGGTCGCGGTCGGCCGTGCGCACGGCCGAGGCGTCTCTGGAGGATGTGGATCCGTCGTTCGGACACCGAAGGCGGGAGGGCGGCCGGCGAGCGTGACCGTGGCCCCGGCCGGGGCCACGAACGGGCGGAATCTATGGCCTTATCCGATCGCGGTCAAGGCCGATCGCGAGGGCGGCGGGGCCTCAGGCCGAAAGTTTCTCGTATCCGAGGGAGCGGACGACCTCGAGGACCTCGCTCCAGGTCGGGAACATCCGCCCGCTGGTCCGCTTGTACTCCTGCATCGCCCCCAGGAACTCGCACTCGGCGGCGCTGTAGTCGCGATCGCAGGTCGCCGGGTCCACGAAACGCCGCCGACCGCTGGCCGCCCGCGCCAGGGCCGCCTTCCGCGCCCGGGCGCTGGCGGCCAGGTCGTCCCGGCTCGGGGACACGTCGAGGTCGGTGATGGTCTGTTGCTCGTTCATGGCCGAGGCTCCCGTCGTGGAGGTGATCCCATGCGCCTCGACAACGAGGCATCCGATGGTCGGCGATCGCCGCCCCCTCCGTGGGAAACCTCCGGATCCGTCCCCCGGCCGCCTAAGAACGGCCGGCCCGGTGATCGCGACGGCACATTAAAACCGAGGTTCGATTTGTTTAGCAAGTGTCAACCGGAAAAATCCATCGAGACCCCCACGCCCGCATGCCTTGGAGGGCGAATGCGGGGCCGGGGGGATCGGGGAGCAGGAGGCAGACCGGGGTTGCGGCCTTACTTGGCGCGTCCGGGCATCATCGCCACGACCCAGCCGAGGCCGGGGACATGCGCGGCCGTCCTCGGCCGGCTCCCCTGGGGCAGCGCGTCCCACTCCGACTCGCTCAGGATCCGCACTTCGCGGAGCGTGTCGCCGACCGCGCAATGCACCGGATCGGGGCGGAACGCGGCCGCGGTCGGGGAGATGCGGTTCGCGGGGGTCATCGGGCGGGCTCCGCGTCACATGGCCGGGGCGTCGTGCCCGGGGTCGCCGTCGATTCTAGTCCTCAAACGAGCGTAATGTGAGCCCCCATCCTGGCCCATTCCCAACTGAGGATGGTTACGGACCCTCTCCGGGCCGGGGCATCGCCCCGGTTCCTACCGCACCGTCCTCGGTCTCCCATCAACACACCGCCT
>Ga0136611_10004209_pt1 | contig 10072 bp, 7 predicted proteins | sample AntDrymUQ2232306_2_FD_106645 | JGI IMG/M metagenome (GOLD analysis project Ga0136611, IMG submission 106645) | Polar desert sand microbial communities from Dry Valleys, Antarctica - metaG UQ223 (23.06) | ecosystem: Environmental > Terrestrial > Soil > Desert | place: Antarctica: Dry Valley... | reverse complement strand
GCGACGTACGACAACGCGGTCGTGTCCGTCGCGAACGAAGACCACGGGTGGACGGGGAACCTTGTTGTAATTGGACGCCATCGAGTGGCCGTAGGCCCCGGTCACCGGAGTGGCCAGGAGGTCGCCGACCTCGAGGTCGGCGGGGACCCAGGCATCCCGCACGATCACGTCCCCCGACTCGCAGTGCTTGCCGACGACGGTGACGGATCGGGGCCGGGGAGCATCGACCGACCGCAGAAGGAAGGCCTCGTAGCCCGAGCCGTAGAGCACCGGGCGGGGGTTGTCGCTCATGCCCCCGTCGACGGCCACGTAGGTGCGGATGCCGGGCAGGTCCTTGATCGTGCCGACCCGGTACGCGGTCATGGCGGCGGCGGCGACGATCGAGCGACCGGGCTCGGCGGTGAGCCGGATGTCGTCGGCAATTCCGGAATGCCCGCAGGCCTCGCGCACGTTTGCCGCCCACTCCATGATCGTCGGAGCCTCTTCGCCTTCGATGTAGGGCACGCCGAGGCCGCCCCCGATGCACAGCTCCGGCAGACCGAGCGGTCCGAAGAACCGGGCCAGCACCTCGACCTCTTTGTGGAACGAGTCGAGCAGGAAGATCTGGCTCCCGATGTGTGCGTGGACCCCGACGAGGTCGATGCCCACCAGACGGTCGATGCGGGTGACCGCTTCCGCAGCCGCTCCACTGGCGATGGAGAATCCGAACTTCGAATCCTCTTGGCCGGTCATCACGTACTCGTGGGTGTGCGCCTCGACCCCGGGAGTGACCCGGATCAGGACCGAGACCTCGGCTCCGGCCATCGCCAACGCCTCGAGACGGTCGATCTCGTCGAAGGAGTCGACGATGATCCGGCCGACGTCGGCCTCGACGGCCGCGGTCAGCTCGGCCGTCGATTTGTTGTTGCCGTGCAACACCAGGCGCTCGCCCGGAACTCCGCTGGCCAAGGCGACGTGGAGTTCGCCACCGGTCGAGACGTCGATGCACATGCCCTCTTCGAAGGCCAGTGTCGCCATCGCCTTGCAGAGGAACGCTTTCGACGCGTAGGCGACGCCGTCCCCGAAGGCGGCGACCGCCTCCCGACAACGCTGACGGAGGTGCTCCTCGTCGTAGATGAACACGGGAGTGCCGTGCCTTTCGACCAGATCGAGGACGTCACAGCCTCCGATCGACAGCCGTCCGTCGGAGGCGATCGACGCTGTCATCGACAGCAGCGAGTGCGGTAGGGGGCCCGGCATTTGCGAACCAGTTTGACCGGCGCCGTGGCCTTCTCCGACGATTGACCATGAATACCGTTCGCCACGGAGGAGGGCCCCCCCCGGTCGCCACGCTCACGAGCCGGCTCCAGTCGGCCATCGAGATGGTGTTGGGTGCGGAGTTCCGTGGCGTTGACCCCGTCCTGCGGCCCTCGGCATCGCCCAAGTTCGGCGACTTCCAAGCGAACGCAGCGATGGCATTGGGCAAGCGGACGGGACGGGCGCCACGCGAGCTGGCCGCCGCGCTCGTCGAGGCCCTCGAGGTCGACGATGTCTGCTCCGTGGTCGAAGTCGCCGGACCTGGCTTCATCAACCTCACGCTGCGCAACGAGACGCTGTCGGCGGCCGCAACCGCGCTGCTTGATGACGATCGCCTCGGCGTGCCGGTCGCCGATCCCGCGAAGCGGGTGCTGGTCGACTACTCGGCACCGAACGTGGCCAAGGAGATGCACGTCGGGCACCTCCGTTCGACGATCATCGGCGACGCCCTGGCCCGGGTCCTTTCGTTTGCGGGCCACGACGTCATCCGCCAGAACCATCTCGGCGACTGGGGTACGCCCTTCGGCATGCTCATCGAGCACCTCCTCGATCTGGGCGAAGAACAGGGGGCCCAGGAGCTGTCCGTCGGCGACCTGACGACCTTCTACCAGCAGGCCCGGACGAAGTTCGACGATCCGAGCGACACCTCGTTCGCCGATCGCTCTCGGGCTCGCGTCGTGATGTTGCAAGCCGGCGACGCACAGACGATGCAGTTGTGGCGCCTGCTCTTCGAGGCGTCGAAGGCCTACTTCAATGCCGTGTACGCGCGGCTGAACGTGCTGCTGACCGATGACGACATCGCCGCCGAGAGCTCGTACAACCCGTGGTTGGCCGAGGTGACCGACGAGCTCGAGGCCAAAGGCATCGCGCGAATCGATGACGGGGCACTCTGCGCCTTTCCCGACGGGTTCCTCGGGCGCGACGGCGCGCCCATGGCCCTCATGCTGCGCAAGAGCGACGGCGGGTTCGGGTACCAGGCGACGGATATGGCGGCGCTGCGGCACCGGGTCGAGACGCTCGGGGTCGACCGTATCGCCTACGTCGTCGGCGCTCCTCAGAGCCAGCACCTGGCGATGGTGCATGCCGTCGGACGGAGCGCCGGTTGGCTCGCGCCGGTCAGCGGAGAATCGGACGGCCCGGTGGCCGAGCACGTGGCCTTCGGGTCGATCCTGGGCGACGACCGGCGGATGTACCGCACGCGCACCGGTGACTCGGTGAAGCTGAGTGAACTCCTCGACGAGGCCGTGCAGCGGGCCGAAGCGGTGATTGCCGAGAAGAACCCGGAGCTTTCACCAGGCGAGCGGACGCAGGTGGCCCAGATGGTCGGCATCGGAGCAGTGAAGTACGCCGACCTCTCCAACGACCGCATCAAGGACTACGTCTTCGACTGGGAACGGATGCTGGCATTCGAGGGCAACACCGCGCCTTACCTCCAGTACGCCCATGCCCGCATCCGGTCGATCTTCCGGCGGGCCGAGGTCACACCCGACTCGGTCGTTGACATAGCCGTCGTCGTGGCCGAGGACGCCGAGCGGACGTTGGTCCTGCAGCTGCTCGGCCTCCCCGAAGTGATCTCCGCGGTGGTCGAGACGCTGCAACCGCACCGCCTCGCGACCTACGCCTTCGAAGTCGCCCAGGCCTTCACCACCTTCTACGAGCACTGTCCGGTGTTGCGGGCACCCGACGAGGCCACCCGGGATTCACGACTGGCCCTGTGCGATGTGACCGCCCGCACGATCGAGTTGTCGCTCAACCTGCTCGGCATCGAAGCGCCGGAGCGGATGTAGGGATCCGCGCAGCTAGGTGGACGGAGTGCACCCTCCGCCGTCGTTGGTGTTGCCCTCCCAGACGTCCAACCGCCTTGGTGTTGCCCTTGCGGGGTGCGCAAGGGCGACACAAACGCCTAGGAGCTGAGCTTTCAGTAGTCCCGGGGTCCACCTTCGAGGAGTTCGCTGACGCGCTCGAGCAGTTCGAGGGGATCGAAGGGCTTGGTCAGGTAGTCGTCGGCGCCCATGTCCTTGCCCGCCTGCACGTCGGAAGCCTGCGCCTTGGCCGAGAGCAGGATGATCGGGATGTCCTTGGTGTCGTCGGACCCCTTGAGCTCGCGGGTCACCTCGAGTCCGTCCATCCTCGGCATCATGATGTCGCAGAGCACGATGTCGGGCCGCTCCGACCTGGCCTTCTCGAGGCCCTCGACGCCATCGTTGGCACAGACGACGGTGTAGCCCTCCATCTCGAAGTTGACCTGAAGGAGCTTGAGGATGACGGGGTCGTCGTCGACCAGAAGGACCTTGGCGTCGGGCACGGGCGCCATCGTAGGCGTGACCTGTGCCACCAGGGAGGAACTAGCATGCCCCGGCCGTCAGGCACGCCCCCGTAGCTCAGGGGATAGAGCACCGCCCTCCGGAGGCGGTGGCGTAGGTTCGAATCCTACCGGGGGCGCTCTTTCCCACTTCGCCGCGGGCGCCCGATGTCATGATCGGAGCCGACACCACGCTGCCAAGGGGAATCTGACATGCCTGCCAATCCGCTCAATCTCGACGACTTCGGAGGCGAGCTCTACAACCTCGCCATGTCGGAGGGGGCCCGCCCCCTCCTCGAGCAGGTCAAGGCGTTCATCACCAACGAGGTGCAGCCCATCACCGAGGAGTTCTTCGCCCTCGGGGCCGACCGTGTGGATCGTTGGAGCTACGCCCCCGGCCAGCTCGAGCTGCTCGATGGCGTCAAAGCCAAGGCCAAAGCCAACGGCCTGTGGAACTTCTTCCTTCCCAACAGTGAGACCGGCCAGGGGCTGAGCAACCTCAACTACGCCTACATCGCCGTCGAGCTCGGCAAGAACCCCCTTGCCTCCGAGTGTCTCAACTGCGCGGCCCCCGACACCGGCAACATGGAGGTGCTCGAGCGGGTCGGCACGCCCGAGCAGAAGAAGCAGTGGCTCGAGCCGCTGCTCAACGGTGAGATCCGCTCCGCCTTTGCCATGACCGAGCCGGACATGGCGTCGTCGGATGCCCGCAACATCTCGACCACCGCGGTGCTCGACGGTGACGAGTGGATCATCAACGGCGAGAAGTACTACATCTCCGGCGCCGGTGACCCCCGCTGCAAGATCATGATCACGATGGTGCGCACGTCGCCGAATGCGCCCTCGCATCTGCAGCAGTCCCAGATTTTGGTGCCCATCGACACCCCCGGCGTGGAAATCCTCGGCCCGATGCGGGTGTTCGGCAAGGACGATGCGCCCCACGGCCACATGCACATCCGCCTCACCGACGTCCGGGTCCCGAAGGAGAACATCCTCCTCGGCGAGGGGCGCGGCTTCGAGATCTCCCAGCTGCGCCTCGGCCCCGGTCGCATCCACCACTGCATGCGCTCGATCGGCGCGGCGGAGCGGGCGTTGCAGCTGATGGTCGAGCGGGGTCTGAACCGCACGGCGTTCGGCAAACCGCTGGTGCAGCTCGGCGGGAACACCGAGATCATCTCGCGTGCCCGAATCGATATCGAGGCCATGCGGATGATGGTGCTCAAGGCGGCGAAGGCGATGGACCTCATGGGCAACGCCGAAGCCCGGGTCTGGGTCAGCGCTGTCAAGGCGATGGTGCCCGAGCGGGTCTGTCAGATCATCGACCAGGCCATCCAGATGCACGGCGCCACCGGCGTCTCCCAGTGGACACCGCTCGCCGACATGTACACGTCGCAGCGCACGCTGCGGCTGGCCGACGGACCGGACGAGGTGCACCACATGGTCGTGGGGCGAGCCGAGATCGCCCGCTACCAGCGCCAGGTCTGAGCCTCAGGGATCGTCAGCGCCCTCAGGCCGATCCGCCGGCGTCCGGGCCTCGGAGGACGTCGGCGATGTCGGCGATCGCCGTGTCCTTCCGCAGGAAGGCGAACCCACCCCTGGCCGCCACTTCGTGGCGGACCCCCGGCGAGTCTTGGGCGGAAAAGACGACCACCCGGGTATCGACACAGCGCTCGACGAGCAACGGCAGCGCCGTCAATCCGTCCATCACGGGCATCGAGAGGTCGAGGAGGATGACGTCCGGGCAATCGACTTCGATGGCGTCGAGTGCTTCCTGACCGTTCCCGGCCTCGGCGATGATCGAGAACCCACCGGTCGTCTCGAGGCCGATGCGCAAGAGCATGCGGATGTCGGCATTGTCGTCGACCAGCATCACCCGCTTGTTGCTCTCGATGATCGGGTCACGTTCGGTGGGCAGGAACTCGGGCACCACCTCCGCGAACCTCGGTGCGAATCGTTCGCCGTCGTCGCCGATGGCCAAGGCTTCGGCCAAGCCGATCGCCAAGGCGGAGAAGAACGCCTTACCGTCTGGGAGCGCCGTCGCCATGTCCAAATCCGGCTGATCCCGAGCGATGTTCACCAACCTGGCCCAGTTGGCGGCCAGGTGACGCAGCATCTCCTGGTCGACGCGATCCGTCCAGAAGAACACGTCGCCCGACATCTCGAGCGACCACTCGTCGAGATAGCGGTCGAAGGCATCCACAACGGGCTCGGGCACGCCGAGCAACTCCCGCGAGCGGACGATGGCCATCGTCTGTCGCGCTCCTTCGAGCCAGACCCGGGCCGACGCCGCCGGAACCGGTCCGATGGGAATCACGATGAGGGGCACCCTCGGGTCTATCGGCCGGTTCACGCGGTTCCTGCGGACTTGACCCAAGTCGATCGAAACTCGCACGTCGGGTAGACAACTTCGCGATGACGGACACCAACTTCGAGGCCGACACGACCCTGCGAGCGAGTGCCGAAGAGGGCCGCTGGGACGCGGTGTTGGCCGAACACTGGAACGTCGGTCGGAACCAGAACGGCGGTATTCTGCTGGCCACGGCGTCGCGCGCGCTGGCCGAAACCGTGGGGCAGCCCGACCCCTTTGCCGTGACGGCGCACTACCTGGCAGCGGCAACTGACGGACCGGCCACGATCACCGCCGCCGCCATCAAGCCCGGTCGCACCTACGCCACGGCGACGGGCGAGTTGTGGCAGGACGACCGCGAGCGGATGCGGGTCGTCGGCGCCTTCGGGAGCCTGGCCACGCGAGCGGCCGAGGGGGCGTCGGCGTTTCCCACCGAGCCTCCCGACCTCCCCGAGCCGTCGAAGTGCGATGACCTCTTCGACCTCCTCACTCGCGGACCCGTCGGCGAGCGGGCGCTGACCCGCTCGCTGCGCAACTTCGAGATTCGCGCCGACCCCTCGGGCGGATGGGGAGGGGCGTCTGGTGACGAACCGAGCCTCCGTGGATGGGTTCGATTCCGCAACGAAGACACGGTGACGCCGACGATGTTGCTGGCGCTCGCCGACGGGTTCCCGCCGTCATTGCTCGGACGCATCGACATCGGATGGCTGCCCACGATCGAACTCACGGTCCACGTGTTCAGAGCTCCGCCCCCCGACGAGCCCTGGTTGCGAGTCGAACTGCACACCCGCAGCATCGTCGGTGGGCTCCTCGACGAGGACGGCGAGCTCTGGGATGCCACCGGCCGACTCGTCGCCCGCTTCCGCCAACTCGCGATGCTCCTGCCGCGGGGCTGATGGTTTGACCTAGGTTTTTTTCATGCCCTACGTCGAAGGTCGCATCGTCCACGATGCCGACTCCCACATCTTCGAGCCGCCTGGTTACGCCGAGGACTACGCCGACCCCGCGTTCCGGGACCAGCTACGTGAGATCCTTCGAGCCGACCAGCGGCCCTCGTTCCTCGACTCCGTGCTGGCCAAGCAGGACGACCCCGAGTTCCGGGCCAAGGACGCCGACGAGATCATGCTTCGCAAGAACCACGTGGCACTCGGTGCCATGCGCAACGACGACCGGCCGCAGGCACTCGACCTCCTGGGATTCGCCAGCCAGCTGGTGTTCACGACGAGCTACCTCGGGGCGCTGACCCGCTTCGATCGGGGCACCGACGTCGGACTCGCCTACGCCCTCGCCACCGGCCACAACCGGGGCATGGTCGACTTCTGCAGCATCGACCCGCGCCTCCTGCCGGTGTGCTTCGTTCCGTTTGCCGACATCGACCGCGCGGCAACGGCCACGACCGAAGCGATCGAGATGGGTGCGGCGGCACTGATGATCTCGTCCAATCCCCCACGCGACCACTCCCCGACCCACGTGGGGCTCGACCGGGTCTGGGCCCAAGCGTCCGAAGCCGGCGTCCCCATCGTGTTCCATGTGGGCGGCGAGAAGCTGATGGACCCCGTCTACCGGAAGAACGGCCTCCCGCCGGTGCCCGATTTCCACGGCGGCGACGCCAACTTCACGTCGGTCTCGTACATGGCCATCCCCTACGCGCCGATGCAGACGCTGGCGACGATGATCATCGATGGTGTGCTCGAACGGTTCCCGGCGCTCAAGATCGGACTCATCGAACTCGGCGCCAGTTGGGTACCCGGATGGATGCGCTCGATGGACTCCGCCGCCGAAGCCTTCCGCCGCAACGAGGACCGGCTCCAGTCCGCCAGCCTCAAGCCGAGCGAGTACGTCCGGCGGCAGGTGCGAGCGACCCCGTACCCCCACGAATCCGCCGGATGGCTTGTCGAGCAGTGCGGCCCCGAGGTGCCCCTGTTCTCTTCCGATTACCCGCACGTCGAGGGAGGCCGCAACCCCATCAAGCGCTTCGAGGCCAGCCTCGAAGGCTGCAGCGACAGCGACAAGCAGGCCTTCTACTGCGACAACTTCGCCGACCTCATGGGTCCGGTGCTCGATCTGGTGCCCGCGCCGGTTCCGGCGTAGCCACCGGCTGGACCGCTCATGCGAGTGCGACCCTTGGGCGTTTGGATTGCCCTTGCGTACTCCGCAAGGGCATCACCAAGGCGTTCTGACGTCTGGAAGGGCAACAACGACGGTGATTGGTGGAGCACGCTGCGCACCATCGCCGGCGTGAGATCGGAGGGACCGGCGAGCACGACCTCGTCGATGACCGTGCTGCCATCGACCTCGTGGACGTCGATATGCAAGATGTTCGCCCCGAGTTCCCCCAGTGCGGTTGCGATCCGGCCGAGGGTGTTCGGCTCGTCCGGCAACTCGATGCATCGCCATCTTGACGTCGGTCATGGGGAGATACCTACGAACGCACTGTTTCCGGATGACGGCCAGACGTCGAGCATCGTGTTACGGCCCGGCCCCGACCTCGTCGCGCGCATCACCCGTGGGAAAGGCGTCCACATCTCGGAGCTCGGGAAAGAACACGCACCAGCCCGCCGCCACCACCAAGGTGGCAACGCCGCCGAGCACGACGGCACCGGCGGGGCCGAGCAGTTGTCCCGCTACCCCTGACTCGAAAGCGCCGAGTTCGTTCGACGCACCGATGAACACGTTCTCAACGGCCAGGACGCGGCCGCGTTTGTCCTCCGGGGTGACCAGGGGAACGAGGGTGGCGCGAATGAACACGCTGACCGAGTCGGCCCCCGAGAGCAGGGCCAGCGCCACGAAGGCGACGACGAAGTTGCGGGTCACTCCGAGGGCGATAGTGGCCAGGCCGAAGGCGGCGACCGCCGTGAGCAACGTTCGTCCGACTCGTCGCCTCAGCGGACGGAAGGCGAGCAAGGCCGTCACCGCCCCGGCCCCCAGTCCACCTGCGGCCCGCAACCAACCCAGCCCGACGGCATCCACGCCGAGGCGATCGGTGGCGATCGCCGGCAACAACGCCACCGCTCCACCGAAGAGCACGGCGAACAGGTCGAGGGAGATGGCCCCGAGCAGGACAGGACGGTTGCGGATGAAACGGAGTCCTTCGACGGCCTCCCGCAGGCCCGCCTTCGGCGCTGCGGCCGAGGCGACGTGACCGAGCACCGGCTCGACGGCAGCCTCCTGCAGTGCGTCGAGATTCGCCGCGCCGGCGGGTCTCCCGTTCCGGATACCGGACCGGGGAATCAGCAACACGGCGATCGCGGACACGGCGAGCAGCGCCGCCGTGGCGAGGTACGGCAGGCGGATGTCGGCGGCGTACAGGAAGCCGCCGAGCACGGGACCGACGATCAGCGCAGCCTGCCACGATCCCGAGAACCGGGCGATGAGCCAGGGAAGGCGAACCGCGGCAACGGTGTCGGCCGGAAGTGACCGAGCAGCGGGGGCGGCGAAGGCCCGGGCGATGCCGAACGCGAAGGCCAAGGCGAAGATCGGTCCGACCGCCGTCGGGTCGGTGCCTGCGTACCAGGCGAGCGCCAGGGCCACCGCAGCCTCACCCGCCGTGGCGATGGCCGCGATGCGCCGACGGTCGAACCGGTCCGCCACGGATCCGGTCACCAGCACCAAGAGCGCCGCCGGTGCGAACTCCGCCAGACCCAGGAGACCGAGGTCGAGCTCGCGTCCCGTGAGGTCATAGACCTGCTTGCCCAGCACCGTGGCCTGGGCCAGCGCCGCTGCAGCCGAGGCGAACACGCTGACGAGCAGGGCGGCGACCGACCGCCGCTCGAGCGGCGAGAGCGCCGGCACGCTGCCATGGCCGTTCTGTGAAGGTTCGCGCGCCATATGGAGTGGTAGATCTTCACAGAACGGGGGTGGGGCCCGGTGGAGCGATCATGGGCGGATGAGCAGCGGCGAGACCTACACCCACGGCCACCACGAATCCGTGCTCCGCAGCCACCGGTGGCGTACCGCCGAGAACTCGTGCGCGTACCTGCTCGATCGGCTCCGGCCGGGGCAACGGCTACTCGACGTCGGCTGTGGCCCGGGCACGATCACCGTCGACCTTGCGGCGCGGGTGGCGCCCGGCGATGTTCTTGGCGTCGACGCGTCCGACGAGGTGATCGCTCAAGCCCGGGCCACCG
>Ga0136611_10004208_pt1 | contig 10073 bp, 11 predicted proteins | sample AntDrymUQ2232306_2_FD_106645 | JGI IMG/M metagenome (GOLD analysis project Ga0136611, IMG submission 106645) | Polar desert sand microbial communities from Dry Valleys, Antarctica - metaG UQ223 (23.06) | ecosystem: Environmental > Terrestrial > Soil > Desert | place: Antarctica: Dry Valley... | reverse complement strand
GGCCGAGCCGTGCACCGGCTCGAACAGTGAGGGGCCGGTGCGGGCCGGGTTGAGGTTGGCGCTGGCCGCCAGCCCGATGCCGCCGGCGACGGCTCCGGCCAGGTCGGTGAGGATGTCGCCGAAGAGGTTGTCGGTCACCACCACGTCGTAGCGGTCGGGGCGCTCGACCATGTGGATGCAGGCGGCGTCGATGTGGTCGTAGCCGGTGGCGACCCCCGGGAACTCGGCGGCCACCTCGTCGAAGGTCCGCTGCCACAGGTCGCCGGCGTAGGTGAGGACGTTGGTCTTGTGCACCAGCGTGAGGTGGTGCCGGGGCCGGGTGGCGGCCAGCTCGAAGGCGAAGCGGATGCAGCGCTCGACCCCCATCCGAGTGTTGACCGATCCCTGGGTTGCCACCTCGAACGGCGTGCCCTTGCGCAGGAACCCGCCCTCGCCGGCGTAGGTGCCCTCGGTGTTCTCCCGGATCACGGCGCAGTCGAGCCCCCCACCCTGGAAGGGCCGCAGGTTGACGTAGAGGTCGAGGCCGAACCGGGCCTTCAGCAGCAGGCCCCGCTCCAGCACCCCGGGCGGCACCTCGGGGGTGCCGATGGCCCCGAGGTAGATGGCGTCGTAGGTGCGCAACTCCTCCAGGACCGCATCGGACAGCACCTCGCCGGTGGCGGCGTAGCGGCGGCCGCCCAGGTCGTAGGCGGTGGCGTCGAGCGCCACGCCGGCGGCGGCCACCACCCGCAGCCCCTGCTCGATCACCTCGGGTCCGATGCCGTCGCCGTCGATGATCGCTACCCGGTGACCCATGGCGGCGGATGCTGACGGCCGCAGGCCGCGACGTCAAGGTGGGCGCCGGTCGGCCGATGCTCGACCAGTAGCGTGCAGGCTGCGTCAGATCGCGCCGACCCGCACGGCCCGGGTGGCGTGGGCGGCGAGCCTGCGGACGTCCTTGGGGTCGCCTGTCAGGACGGTCGCTCCGCCGAGCCGGTCGGCCAGGGCGACGACGAGCGCATCCACCGCCGACGGGGTGCGGTGGCCGCCGACGGCGTTGCGCAGCGCGGCCGCCGCCCGAGCGAGCGGCTCATCGACAGGTGTGATCTCGCAGAGGCGGAGGAGGTGGTTCTCGTGGAAGTCCTGACGGTGGTCGCCCATGAGCGCCTCGGTGAGGACAGCGGCGGGCACGACCGGGGGCCACTCGTCGCGGCGCCGAAGCTCCTGCAGCCGAGCCCGGTTCCCGGCCAGCATCGAGACGCCACCGGAGTCGAGCACCAGGGTCACGCGGGGTGCTGCTGGGCCGTCGGGCCCACGACCGCGTCAGCCCAGCGACGGGCGGCGGCTCGCTCCTCGTCGGGAACGGGGCCGAGCTCATCCTCGAGGTGCTCCAGGTAGGCGTCGAGCGCGGCGACCTTCGAGCGCCGGGCCAGCTCGGCCCGGACCGCCTGCTGGGACAGCTGCGAGATGTTCAGGCCCGAGGCTCGAGCTGCGCTGTAGAGGTCGTCGGGCATCGAGACGTTGACCCTCGCCATGCGCAAACCATACACACCGGCCGGTCTGCTCAGCTGGTGACGGTCACCTCGGCCACCATGCCCTTGGCCGAATGGGGAGGCCCACCGGCGACCTGCACTGGTCCCGTGGCCGTCTTTGCCGCCTCCAGGTAGGCGCCCGGGTCGGCGCCAGTCGGGATGCTGCACAGGAAGAGGTAGCGGCCCGGTCGCGTCAGGGTGCCGTCGCCCTGGACGGCCCCGGGCATGGCGCTGCTCGGGGCGGCGACGATCACCGCGGCCGGCGGACCGCTGGCGAACAGGGCGCCGCGGCTCGCCGGGTCCTTGAGGATGTCGACGGCGACCCGCTTCTCGTCGTCGGGGAGGCGGACCGCCACCAGCTCGTGGACCTCGACCGCCGAGGCGTTGGTGAGCGTGAACCGGGACCCGGCCTTGACGCTGGGCGGGACGCCCTGGAAGGCGTAGTCGACGGCTTGACCTGGATCGTGCTGGCGGCGCCGGCGGTGGACGGGGCGCCGACGCTGTCGCTGTCGGCCCCGCATGCGGGCAGGGCCAGGACTACGACCCCGGCCGTGGCCGCGGCAAGGCGGCGGCGCCTCATGCCGCCACCCGCCCGGGGCGAACGGCCCGCACCGCAGGGGCGTGCCAGCCGAAGGCGGACAGGCCGATGGGCACCAGTCCGCCGGCGATGAGCATGTCGGCCGCCAAAGCCAGCGCACCGATCTCGCCGATGCGTGACACGGGGAAGCACAGGGCGCCGGCGGCGAGGAGGGCCCCGGCCCACCGGGGGGCGATCGGGTCCTGGCCGCGGCCAGGCCGAGGCCGGCGAGGGTGGCGGGGAAGACGACCCCCGGGAAGAACAGGGCGACGCCCGCCGCCACCGATTCGTGCTCGGACAGGGCGGCGAGGGGGTTGTAGGAGTACACGATGCTGTCCTGGCCGAAGCCCACCGCTCCCGCCACCCCGACCATGCCGGTGACCGTGAGGGCGGTGGCGAGCCGGGGAAGGTGGGGCTCAATTCTGGCGGTCAGGCCGATGATGGCCAGCCCGAAGGCGACCGCCGCGTAGACCTGGATGGCGCCGCCCGCCGGGTCGTCTCCGAGCCCGTCGCCGGCCAGGTAGGTGACGGTGCTGGCCAGGAGGAGCAAAGGTGCGGCGATCGCGGCGCCGGCGAGCAGTCTGGTTCGTGGGGTGATGTCGTCCATGCCGACACCGAACCGCGTCCGGGTCGTCCTGCGCATCGCCACAAAGTGGTGATCGGCGCCACATCGGGGGTGAGCAGGTCGCTCCCTCAGACCAGGTGCTCGTCCCGGGCCCTGGCCACGGCCAGGGCGCGGGAGCGCACCCCGAGCTTGGTCAGCAGGTGGCGCACATGGGACTTGGCCGTGTGCTCGGAGATGAACAGGCCTTCGGCGATCTGACGGTTGGTCGCCCCCTCGACCAGCAGACTGAGGACCTCGACCTCCCGGGGCGACAGCACCTCCGGGGAGCCCGGGACGGCGAGTGGGGCGGGCCGGGGCCGCTCCCCCAGCGCGTCCAGGGCCGCGGTTGCCGTCGCCGTCGCCTCGTGGCGGTCCAGGGCCATCCGCAGGAGCGGGATGACCGCTGGGCCGGCCTGCGCGATCAGCCCGGGCATGCCCCTCGCCTCGGCCACACCCAACGCATGGACCAGCTCGGTCCACGCCTCCGTCGGCTGGTCCGCCTCCCAGAGCACCACGGCGAGGTCGAGTCGGGGACTTCCGGTGCAGGGCACCAGCCGGACGTCGTCCTCGATGGCCGCCGCCCGACGAAGCAGGTCGACGGCGGCGCCGAGGTCACCGGCCGCCAGCGCGGCTTGGGCCTGGAAGGCACCGACCACCAACGCCCTGTTGTCCGGTGACATCGTCATCAGGCCCCAGGGAACGGATTCCTTCGCGATGCGGGCCACCTCGGCGAGGCGGCCCTGCGCCCGCAGGGTCCGCAGCCACAGCGGCAGCTGGAGGCCGTTCATTGAGGCGTCGAGGTCGGTGACCGGTGCCTCATCCTGCCGGTTCCGCAGGAGGGCCTCAGCCTGGGCCAGCTCCCCCTCGGCGAAGTGCCCGGCTGCGGTCACCCAGTCGAACGTGGTGCGGAGGAACGGCTGGCCGCCCAGCCGTTCCAGCACCACCCGGCCGGAGCCGGCCACGCTGGCCACGTCGTCGTCGCCGGCGTCGAGGGTGATCCAGGCCGTCGGCAGGTCAGGGTCGGCGGCAACCGCCGCCGCCAGGCACCCGCCTGGGCCGAGACGAGCGTGACCGGGGTGGCGCGCACCGCGGCCCGCACGGCGGCCAACAGCTCGGGCCGCAGCTCCAGGTCGGAGGCGGCGTCCGGCCGCCGCAGCTTGGTGCGCGGCGCCCACGCGGCAGCGGGACCTCCGCCGCCAGGCGCCGACGCCGCCGCCACGGTCACCCGCGGAGCAGGGCCAGGAGGGGTTCGAGCAAGGCGGCGCCGCACAGCAGCGCCGACCCCGAGTGGCACGAGCCCGAGCCGTCGAGGGTGGCCCAGGCGCCCCCGGCCTCGGGCATCAGGACCGGGGCAGCGGCCACGTCCCAGGGGTGGACCCGGGCGTCGAAGAAGGCGTCGACCCGCCCGGTGGCGGCCAGCGAAAGGCCATAGGCATTGCCCCAGGTGCGCACCCGCACGCCGGCGGCGGTCAGGCGCTGGAGGGTTCCAGGGGCCCAGTGCTCGATCCCGCTGGTGGCCAGCATGGCCCCGGCCAGCTCGGCACGGTCGGAGGCACGAGCCGCGGCGCCGTTGGACCAGCAGCCGAGACCTCGCCCGGCCCAGGTGACCTCACCGGCCCAGGGGCAGGCGGAGACCCCGAGGAGGGGTCCGTGCTCGTCCTCGCAGGCCACCAGGGTGCCCCAGGTGACGACGCCGCGGGTGAAGGGATCGGTGCCGTCGATCGGGTCGACGATCCAACGCCGACCGCTGGTGCCGACCAGCTCGGACTCCTCCTCGCCCAGCACGCCGTCGTCCGGGTAGGCGGCGGCGATAGCCGCTCGCAGGTTCCGCTCCACCGCCCGGTCAAAGGCAGTGACGGCGGTGCCGTCGGCCTTCTGCTCGACGGCCAGGTCGGCGCTCTGGAAGCCGGTCATGGCCAGCTTGGCGGCCTCGGTGGCGAGGGCTACGGCGCGTTCCAGGAGGGTTGCGTCACAGGCCGGGAGGCTGGCGATGGGCACAACGGGCGAGCCTACGCTGGCGCCCATGGCCACCCCCTTGTCGCCCGAGGCCCACGCCCGCCTGCAGGCCGAGCTCGAGGAGCTGGTGGTCGGCGGCCGGGTCGACATCGCCAAGCGCATCGAGGAGGCCAGGGCCCTGGGCGACCTGAAGGAGAACGGCGAGTACCACGCGGCCAAGGACGAGCAGGGGAAGATGGAGCTGCGGATCCGCCAGCTGAAGGCGATGCTCGAGGACGCCACCATCGTCGAGGCCGGGACGCTCGACGGCACCGTGCGGGTGGGCGCCACGGTCACCATCGACTTTGGCGGCGGCGACACCGAGCGCTACCTGGTCGGCAGCATCGAGGAGACCAAGCTGGGCGCCGAGATCGTCTCGCCGGACGCGCCGTTGGGCAAGGCCCTGCTGGGGCGCTCGGTGGGTGATGACGTGGTCTATGAGGTGAACGGCTCGGCGCTCACGGTCAAGCTCGTCGGCATCGAGTAGCCGTCCCCGATGACCCTTGGAGGGGGCGCCCGGCTGCCGCTGCGCCAACGCCTGGTGGTGGCTGACGGGACCAGTGCGGCGCTCGTCGGATCGGACGGCACCATCGACTGGTGGTGCCCCGAGCGGCTGGACGGGCCGCCGCTGTTCTGGCGCCTCCTCGACCCCGAGGGTGCCGCGCTGCGGGTGGGTCCGGCCGGCCCCAGCCACCAGCGCATCGCCTACGAGGGCGCCACGCTCGTCGCCCGCACGCTGCACGACACCGTCACCGGCGCCCTCGAAGTGGTGGACGCCCTCGACGGGGCCCTGCTGCGGGTGGCCACGGTGGTGAAGGGCGAGGTGGACGTCGAGGTGGTCCTCGCCCCCGGGCGGGCCTGGAGGCGCTCCACCCGGTTCGATCCGTTCGACGGCGGTGTCGCCTTCGACGGCTGGGTGCTGCGGGCGTCGGGGCTGGGCTTCGGCCGCTCGCCCGACGGGGCCCGGGCGGTGGCCCGTCTGCGCAGCGGCGACCGCCTGGTGGTCAGCCTGGATCGTGCCGGCGCCCCGCTGCTGGCCGAGCGGGACGCCCTCGACCGCCTCGACCGCCAGCGGGAGCGGTGGCGGCGCCTGGCGGCCGCCACCCTCTACGGCGGCCCTGGGGCCGACGCCGTGCGGCGCTCGGCGCTGCTGGTGAGCGCCATCCCCACCCGGTCGGCCACCACCTCGCTGACCGTGCCGGGCCGGGAAGAGCGGGCGGTGGACAGCCGCCACACCTTCGTCGGCGATGCCTGCGGCGCCTACCACCTGCTAAGCGAGCTGGGCCACCACGAAGCGGCGGCCGCCGCCCTCGAGTGGCTGTCCCGCGTGGTGGTGCGGGGCTGGCCGGTGCCGTCGGCCTGCACCCTGGAGGGCGAGCCTGCGGCGGTGGCCGAGGACCGCGAGCGGCTGGCCGGCTGGCGGGGAGCGCCGGTGCGGGTCGGCATCACGAGCGAGCGGCCGGCGGTCGACCTCGACCTGCCGGGGGCGCTGGCCACCGTGGTCGCACCGCTGGCCGCCGAGCGCTGGCCGGCGCTGGTGCAGGTGGTCGACGGCGTGGCCGACGGGGTGCCGGCGTCGCTGGTCGAGCAGGCCCGTTGCTGGGCGCTGCTGGATGAGGCCGACCGCGTGGGCCGGTCCCGCAACCCGCTCGACCTCGACGCTGCGGGGTGGCACGCCGCCGCCGGCCCGCTGCGGCGGGGCGTCGAGGCGGGGCTGGCCCAGGCGCCCGGACTGCTGGGCAGCGACCCCCGCCTGCTGCGCCTCACCTGGCAGAGCCCCTTCCCCGGCGACCACCCGCTCGTTGCCGCCGCGGTCGACCACGTGCTCGAGCGCCGCGGCGAAGGTCCGTTCGTGCACACAGCGGAGGGTGCCTCGTGGGCGGCGTCGTTCTGGGCCGTGCGGGCCGAGGCAACCCTGAGCCGCTGGGAGGCGGCCCACGAGCGCTTCGAGCGGCTCCTCGACTGGGCCGGCCCGGCCGCCCTGCTCCCTCGCGCCGCCGAGCCCGCCAGCGGCCGCTTCGCCGGCGACCTCCCCGACGCCCCCGCCCACCTCGCCCTCTTGGCCGCGGCCCGCACCCTGGCCGCCGGACCACGGTGAGCGACCAGCTCTCGTAGCCGGTCCGCGTCGGTACCGTCACGGTGGTGGAACCGCCGGTCCCCGGCCTCGCGCCCGGTCACGAGGTGGAGCTACCCGGGCGGGGCACCACGTGGGTGCGCGACCTGCCGGGGCCGACGCCGGACGCGCCGACCGTCCTGCTCCTCCACGGCTGGACGGTGACGGCCGACCTGAACTGGTGGACCTCCTACCGGGCGCTGCAGCAGAGGTTCCGGGTGCTGGCCATGGACCATCGGGGCCACGGTCGGGGCATCCGGTCACGGCGGCCGTTCCGCCTGGAGGACTGCGCCGATGACGCCGCCGCGCTGTGCGAGGCGCTGGGCATCGACCGGGTGGTGGCGTGCGGCTACTCGATGGGTGGCCCTGTGGCCCAGCTGCTGTGGCGTCGCCACCGCGACCTGGTGGCCGGCCTGGTGCTGTGCGCCACGGGGCGGCGCTTCGGCTCGGACCCTCAGCGGGCCAGGATCTTCGCCATCACCCTCCTCGGAGCCTCGCTCGCCACCCGGGTGGCCAGCCCGCTGGTGCAGGCCCACCTCCTGGGCCGCTACCTCGACGCCCGCCTGGGCCACGACCCCCAGCTGGCGTGGGCCGGCGAGCAGCTGCGCCGCAACGACCCCGCGGCGGTGCTGCAGGCCGGCGCCGCCCTGGCCGGCTTCGACAGCCGGTCGTGGATCAGCGAGGTCCACGTACCCACCGCCGTGGTGGTCACCACCCTCGACCAGGTGGTGGCGGTCACTCGGCAGCGCAACCTCGCCGCCGCCATCGACGCAGCGGTGGTTGAGGAGGTTGCCGGCGGCCACGACGTCCCGGTCGACGCCCCCGAGCTGTTCGTCCCCGCCCTGTTGCGGGCCTGCACCCACGCCAGCAGCGGGGTGAACGCATCCGTGCCTCGCCAGCCCCGGTCCGCTCTGTCCCCCATCGTCGTTCGAGCATCCCGGTTGCGTGACGGACCGCTGCTCCGCGAGGTCGAGAGGGTCGCGGGTGAGCGCTTCTGCGAAGTCGGCCTGGAGCACGTGGCCGCGGACGAACCCCTGGCCGTCGATGCCCTCGGGGAGTACGCCGCTGCCCAGCGCGGGTGGGTGGCCGTCGACGATGCCGACGAGCCCGTCGGCTACGTGATCGTCGACGATGTCGACGGCTGCGCCCACGTCGCGCAGCTGACGGTCCGGCCGGACCACCAGGGGAAAGGTGTCGGGCGCGCCCTCCTCGGCTGCGTCAGGGCCTGGGCGGCCGAGCACGACATGACGGCCGTCACCCTGACAACCTTCGCGCACGTGCCCTGGAACCGACCGCTGTTCGAGCACCTTGGTTTCCGGGTGCTCGCTGATGAGGAGTTGGGGCTGTCCCTGGTGGCCGTGCGGCGAGCTGAGACCGCTCGCGGCCTCGATCCGGCAACGAGGGTGTGCATGCGATGGAGCCTTCTGCCCTGAGAAGAGGCGGCGCATCCTGGGCGCCGATGAGCCCCCCGGGCGCTCACCGCCCTCCAATCCTCTCGACGCGGGATGCTCTCGAGGTGGCCGTACGATTTTCGGAGCTCCTTGTCGACGCCGCTGACCCGCCGGCGCTGGCCCGGTGGTGGGGTGCGGCGCTCGGGTGGCCGGTTACCGAGGACGACGACGAAGGCACCGAGATCGCCGAGCCGGGTGGGACCGGGCCGAAGATCGTCTTTGTGCCAGTCCCCGAGCCCAAGACGGTGAAGAACCGCCTGCACATCGACCTCAGCCCGGTTGGCGTCACCCAGGCCGAGGAGCTGCGGCGACTACTCGGCCTCGGTGCCACGCTGGTCGACGTGGGTCAGCCCGAGACCGTCTCGTGGATCGTCCTCGCCGATCCAGAGGGGAACGAGCTCTGCCTGCTGCGCGGCTGAGGGGCACCAGATCGGTTCAGCCCGCTAGGCCCGCCGTCGGCAGCCACGAGCCCGACGCCAGCGTCGACCCAGCAGGACGGCGCGGGCGCCGAGCCAGCAGCCCAGGGCCAGCCACACGCCAGCGATGCCGGGCCAACGCCACCACAGCGTGAGGGCGGCAGGCAAGGCGAAGGGGACGAACGCGAGGAGCATGGCCCGCCGCAGCGCCTCGAAGTCGCCGGCACCGAGGAGCACGCCGTCAAAGGCGAAGGCCAGGCCGGCCAGCGGTGGGAACAGCCCGCAGCAACCACCGCGATGGTGGCCGAGCGGTGGACGTCGGGGTCGACGGCCGCCCCGGCCCGGTCACCGGCCCCGGTACGGAAGGCCACCCGCTGGCTGGTGACCATGGCCAGGAAGCCGGCGCCGAAGGTCCCGAGGTTCAGGGCGGTGAGGGCGACGGCCAGCCCTCCCAGCTCGCTGCGACCGAGCCGTCCGACGATGGCGGTGTCGACCAGGCCGTAGACAGGTTCGGCCGCCAGCGCTCCAAGGGCGGGGACGGCCAGCCCGAGGATCCGTCGGTCGAGCGGGGTCACGAGCCGCCGAGCGCCGCCTCGATGGCCGCCGCTGCGGCAAGCACCGCCTTGGCGTAGCGGCGGCCGGGCTGGCGGGTGGTTCGCTCGATCGGCCCGGACACCGACACCGCCGCCACCACCGAGCCGTTGCGCCGCACGGAGGCGCTGACCGACGCCACCCCCTTCTCCCGCTCCTCGACGCTCTCGGCCCACCCCCGCCGTTGGGCCCGGGGGTGGCCGGAGAGGACCTGGCCCGCCGACCCCAGGTCGAGGGGGAGGATGGCCCCGACCGGCACGATGGTGCGCAGGCTCTGGTTCGACTCCACCGCCACCGCACACACCCGCTGACCCTCCTGGAGAATGTAGAGCTGGGCGCTCTCGCCGGTCTCCTCGACCAGCCGCTGGAGCGGCGCGGCCGAAGCGGCCACCAGCCCGGGGCCGCCCACGGCGCCCGCCAGCACGCCCAGGCGCTCGCCCAGCTCCCACCGCTCGTCGTCGCCCAGCATGGTGAGGCCGTGGGCCTGGAGGGCGTGGGCCAGACGGTGGCAGGTGGCACGGGCCTGGCCGGTGTCGGTCACCAGCTCACCCAGCGTGCGCCGCCGACCGTCGGCCAGCACCTCCAGGATGCGAACCGACTTGTCGAGGACGGCCACACCGCTTAGCCTTCGTTCCATCAGGCGAGAAGTATATCCCATCAAGTGGGATGACAGCAATCCAACGGAGGCGAAAATGACGCAGAGGCTGAGCACACAGGCGGCTCCGACACAGACGCTGAGCGACAAGGTGTGGGAGCGGCACGTGGTCCACCGGGCCGCCGACGAGCCCGACCTGCTCTACATCGACCTCCACCTG
>Ga0136611_10004207_pt1 | contig 10075 bp, 10 predicted proteins | sample AntDrymUQ2232306_2_FD_106645 | JGI IMG/M metagenome (GOLD analysis project Ga0136611, IMG submission 106645) | Polar desert sand microbial communities from Dry Valleys, Antarctica - metaG UQ223 (23.06) | ecosystem: Environmental > Terrestrial > Soil > Desert | place: Antarctica: Dry Valley... | reverse complement strand
GAACGGCACCGAGCTGAACACGGCCATCATGAAGAAGGGGAGCAACGTCGTGGAGGGCATCCTCGCCAAGCACAAGAAGCTGCAGGGGAAAGCCCTTTCCACGGCCGTGATCGACGAGCTCTTCCTCACGACCGTGAACCGCCACGCCACGCCGAAGGAACTCGCGGCCCTCATCGACATCCAAGATGGGATCATCGTGCCGAAGCGCGACGAACCGCCGAAGACGGGCACGACGCCGCCGAGCACCGGGACGGGCACGAAGCCCCCGGCGACGACTCCGGCCAAACCGCCGGTCGCTCCGGTGAAGCCGCCCGTCGGCAAGCCGACCGGCAAAGTCCCCGGCGACGCCATCGTCGGAGTCGTCGCGACCGATGCGACCTTCTATCAGGACGTCTTCTGGGCGCTGATGAACACGACCGAGTTCATGCTGAACCACTGAGGGTGGATCGGTGAAACGCGAAAGCCCCGAGCTTGGCTCGGGGCTTTTTTATTTGGGTCTTCCGAGCCGCGAGCGTGAGCTGCGTCCGACTTCGAAACGCAGCTCACGCTCGCGGCTCGGAAGGATCGATCACCGGTACCGGTACGCCCACACCTTCACCCCATCCGCGATGACGAACACCTTCCGCGCCGGGTCGAAGTAGGCCAAGCGCTTGCCGTCCTTCGGCATCGCGTCCCCCTCCGGGGCCAGCTTCGTCCAAGCGGTCTTATCCGGGTCGTAGGCCCAGAGCGCGTTCGCCTTATAGTCGAGCAGCAGCCCGTGGCCGGTCGCCGGGTCGTGCTGGAAGGTCGCGAAGGCATCGTGACCGTAGGGCACCTCCGTCGAATCCTTCTCGAAGCTCAGCACCTTCTTCCAAGCGTTGGTTTTCACGTCGTAGTGGTGCGTGCTCTTGTGCCGGTGGACGATGAGCATCTTGCGGGCGGGATCGTAATAGCCGACCTGCTCCGGCTCGGGCGCTTCCTTCTCGAACTCCTTGCCGCCGCCGTTGGCCTTGAGATTCGCCCACTCGTTCTTCTTCGGGTCGTACTTCCACGTCCCCTGCATCTGCCAGTTGTTCGCGTGCCAGACCGGCCCGCCGAGATCGGGGATCGATTCGAGCATCCCGCCGAAGATGGCCTTCGGAACCGGGGCCGATTGCCGCAGCGCCTTCCACGTCCGCTTCGCGGGGTCGAACGACCAGAGCGGCGGCCCCTCGTACAGTTCGGCCGGGTCGCCCTTCAGCAGTTCGACCATCTTCTTCCGCTCGGTCACCCAAGTATTCAGGAAGAGCAACTCCTTCCGCTGCGAGTCGTAGGTCAGCCCCCACCACGTGTGGCCGATGATCCCCGGTCCGCCGCGCTTCGTGACGAACTGCCCGTCGGTGAAGAGCACGTCCGAGTAGTCCTTTCCGAGTCCGGTATAGTCGCGGGGGTTGTCGGGCGCATAGAGCATCGACCACGTCAGCGCCGCGAGGTCGAATTCCCAGACATCGTTGAGTCGGTGCGGTACGGCGTGATTCGCCCCGCAGAAGAGGACGCGCTTGCGGTCTTCGGCCCAGCACATCTTGATCGAGTAATCGCGGCCGCGCGGGCCGGTCTTGTGGAGGTCGTACTTCTTCGCCACCTCGTTGAAGTCGCCGACGACGGCGGCCTCGCCGAGCAGGATCGCTTGGTTCGGCTTCAGCTCCGCGAGTGCTGCGAGGGCTTTTTCGTTCGGCGCGAGGAGCGGTTCTTCCCCGCGCAATGGGCTGAGAATCGCGAGCGGAATGGAGATGGCGAGAAGGAGGCGGGTCATGGGAAGGCTCCGGTGGTACGGAAATCGGAACGCGCCGGCGCGGCCGCTTTGCCCGCGGCGCATGCGCGACCGGGGTTGAAACCCCGGTCTACGCCCGTGCGCCCTGCGGGCGAAGAAGGTGAATACTCACACGCATGCTTCCAGCACCAAGAAGTTGTCCGGCTCATTCTTGAAGAGTGCGGCGGCCCGGCGGAGCGTCTTGATCCGGTCGGCATGCCACGGGTTTTCGAGCTTCGGCATCGCGTCGAGATACGGGAAGTCGTCGAGCAGATCGCGGCGGACGAGCATCGCCCGCACCTTGCGGATGCGCTCGTCGCCCACGACTTCGCACGTCAGGAAGAGCGCATACCGGACGAGCGTGACCTTCTCCCCGGCGTCGAGGCGGATCTGCCCGGCCACGAAGTGCTCGGCGACGCAGTTCAGCACGAAGTTGAGCAGGTACCAGCGATCCTCCTTCGGGATCGGCAGGATCGGGCTGTCGGACGTGCAGCGCGCCACCGCGTCTTGGATCTTCTCGATGGCGATGGGATTGAGGAAGACCTCTTCGATGCTCCGTTCCAGCACGGTGCGGATCTTGAGCGTCCCCTCGCTGAAGATGTTCAGGCTGACGATGACGCGGTTGAGGAACTCTTTGCTCTGCCACTCGCGGCGGGCCTTGTAGCGACCGTAGGAGCGGCCGAAGGCGAACGCCGCGAGCGACGTGAGCACCGACACGGCGACCGTGATGGCGAGCTTCTTGCCCGAATCGCTGAGGAAGCCTTCGAAGTCGGCATCGGCGAACATGAAGTGGCTCCGGGAAATCGTTTTTCACCGCAGAGGAAGACGCGGACGCGGAGAAGACCGGAAAAATCGGATCGAGCATCGATCCTGTCGCGCGTCTTTTCGATCTCCTCGGCGTCCTCGTCTTCCTCTGCGGTGAAAATCTTCCCCCTGTCTCGGCTCACTTGGCGCTGACGAGTTCGATTTCGAACACGAGCGTCGCCTTCGGCGGGATCGCTCCCGGCGAACCGCGGTCGCCGTAGGCCATGTCGGAGGGGATGTGCAGCAGGCGGACGCCGCCGGGCTGCATGCCGGGGACGCCGAGCGTCCAGCCCTTGATGACCTGGTTCAATCCGAACGAGATCGTCTGGCCGCGCTTCTTGCTGCTGTCGAAGACGGTGCCGTTGAGGAGCCAGCCGGTGTAATGCACCGTGACGGTGGCGCCGGGCTTCACGGCCTCGCCGGTGCCGACTTTCACGTCCCACACCTTCATGCCGTCGGGTCGGGCGACCCACTGATCGGAGGTCAAATCGGGCAATGCGAACGGATCGGCGGCCATGGGAATCACTTTCGGATAGGGGAGGGAATACCGGGTTCGGACGGTTCTGGAGAATCCCGTAGGCCACGCTCTGCGTGACGTGGGCGTCACGCAGAGCGTGACCTACGGATGCGGCGCTACTTGTTCTTGACTTCGAGGAGTTCGATTTCGAACACGAGGGTCGAATCCGGCGGGATGTCGTCGCCGGCGCCCTTCTTGCCGTAGCCGAGTTCGGCGGGGATGAGCAGCCGGCGGGTGCCGCCGACCTTCATGCCTTGCACCCCTTCGGTCCAGCCCTTGATGACCTGGTTGAGGCCGAAGGAGATGGCCTCGTCGCGCTTGCGGCTGCTGTCGAAGACTTTGCCGTTCGTGAGCCAGCCGGTGTAGTGGACCTTCACGGTCGCGCCGGCCTTCACCTCGTCGCCTTTGCCTTCCTTGACGTCCCAGATCTTCAGGCCGTTGTCCTGCTTCTTCCAGCCCTTGTCGTCGAGCGACGGCAGCTTGTAGATGTCGTCCTTCTTATCTTCGGCACGCATCGCCGGGGCGAGGGCCACGGCCGCCGCGAGGGCGACCAGCGCGAACAGACTGAACGCTTTCATCGGAGTCCTTTCGAGAGTTACGGAGCGGAGTTCGACCGCGAAATGCGGATGAGCTTCACTTCGAAGATGAGGTCGGTGTTGGCGGGGATGTCGCTCCCCTGCCCGCGCGTGCCGTAGGCGAGCGCGCTCGGGATGTACAACCGGCGGATGCCCCCCGCCTTCATCCCTGCGAGGCCGAGTTTCCAGCCCTGGATGACTTCGGTGAGTTTGAACGGGATCGGGTTCCCCTTCCGCAGGCTGCTGTCGAAGACGAAGCCGTCGGGCCGCCAGCCGGTGTAGTGCCAGAGTCCGCTGTCGGACTCGGTGATGCGGCCCTCCCCTTCCCCCTCCTTCACGTCCCACGCTTTCAGGCCGCCGCCGATGTCCTTCCACTCCGGCGCGCCCGTGTCCGGCTTGGTCATGCCGACTCCTTCGGCGGTGGCCGGCACTTCGCCGATCACTTTCAGGCCGGGCGGGAGAGGTGGAGCGACGCCGCTGCCGGGCTTCGTCGCGTCCGTATCCGGGGACGACTGCCCGACGATCAGCGCCACGATCACGACGATCGCCGCGACGGCGACGGCCGGGATCAGAATCTGGAGCATCTTGTCCTTTTCCATGCACCCCCCTGCGGGAACGGAGCGGATGAGAACGGGCATTATAGACGCGGGGAAGCGGGGGACGATACAATGCGCGATGCGATGGCGATCGGTTTCCCGGAGGGTCTCGGATGGCGAAGTTTCACTGGGATGAATACATCGAAGAACGGAAAGAGATCATGCTTGGAAAGCCGGTCTTCACCGGTACGCGCCTGACGGTCGAACTCGTATTGAAAGCGCTGGGTGCCTGCACAACCGCCGATGAGCTACTCGAGGAGTACCCCCATCTCAAACCGGAGCATATTCGAGCCGCGATGCTTTATGCCGCGGACTGATGGCGCGAGGCGTGAAATCCGATCTGCGTGGGCAACTGGCGATCGGGAGGCGATAGACACGGTGGGCCATCTTCGCCCGAAGGGCGCACGGACGTAGACCGGGGTTTCAACCCCGGTCGCGCATCGTCTCTCCCGCGTGGGACGCCTCGGACTGAAGCCCCAGGCCACCATCGCGCGCCCTGCGGGCGATGGTGGTTCATCAATGCTTTTCATTTCTGGTTTGCCCCACGCCGTTGCGATTCGGAACCGCGCGGGCTAGGATGCCTTCCCCCTTCCGCGGAGCCTGTCCCATGCGTTTCCTTACCGCCGCGCTCGTTCTGGTCACCGCTTCGGGCGTCGCCTCCGCCGCCGACCCGTTGGCCGACGCCGAGCGCGCTTACAAGGCGAAGGATTACGCGAAGGCGGCCGAACTCGCCGGGGCCGCGGCGAAGGCCGACCCGAAGAATGCCGAAGCGCTCCAGTGGCTCGGCTTGGCCCAACTCGGTCTGCGCGACAACGCCGCGGCGGTCGAGACCTTCACGGCGATTCTGAAGCTCGACCCGAAGGACAGCGGCGCCCGCGACCGCCGCGGCGATGCCCACCTCAAACTCGGCAAGTTCACCGAGGCCGTCGCCGACTACGATGCGTTCCTCAAGGACAAGCCGAAGTTCGCCCCCGAGCACTGGCGCCGCGGGATCGCGCTCTACTACGCCGGGAAGTTCGAGGACGGCGTGAAGCAGTTCGAGACGCACAAGACCGTGAACCCCGAGGACGTGGAAAACGCCGCCTGGCACTACCTCTGCAACGTGAAGGTCGCGGGCAAGGAGAAGTCGCAGAAGGCGCTCATCGACGTGACGCAAGACACGCGCGTGCCGATGGCCGAGATCCAGAAGCTCTACGCCGGCAAGCTGAAACCCGAAGACGTGCTCGCCGCGGCCGAGAAAACGAAGGCCGACACGGCGCTCGGCAAGTCGGCCCGCTTCTACGCGAACCTCTACGTCGCCCTCTGGTACGACGCCGAAGGAGACGCCAAGAAGGTGCGGTCGCACCTGACGGACGCCGTGGAGAAGTACAAGATCGCCGACTACATGTGGGATGTGGGCAACGCCCACTTGGAGCTGCTGAAGGCGAAAGAGAAGGACAAGAAGTAACCACAGAGGCACAGAGACACCGAGAAGAAGGAAGAGGGAGAAAGATTGTGCAAGGACGTCCTCGTCAGACTTGATGTTTCAAACTCTCTTCCTTCTTCTCGGAGTCTCTGTGTCCTCTGTGGTGAAATCCTAAACTGACCGGACGATGGCCATTCTGAATATCGGCTGGACGGAACACCCCCCGGCGGCCTTCACCGGCGGGGCGGTCACCGTCGGCAATTTCGACGGCGTCCACCGCGCGCACCATCAACTCGTCGCGGTCACCCGCGAGGAAGCCCGCCGCGCCGGCGGCCCGGCCGTCGTCGTCACGTTCGATCCGCCCCCGCTCGCGCTGCTCAACCCCGCCGCCGCGAAGCAGCCGCTGACCACTTCGGCCGACCGGTTCGCGCTGCTCCAAGCGGCCGGGGCCGAGCGCGTCGTCGTGCTGCGAACCGAAGCGGCGCTGCTGGCGCTCTCGCCCGAGGCGTTTTTCGAGGATGTGCTGATCGGACTGTTCGACGCGAAGACGGTCGTCGAGGGGTACAACTTCCGCTTCGGCCGCAACCGCGGCGGAGACACGAACGCCCTGCGCGAACTCTGCACCGGGGCGGGGCGGGGCTTCGTCGAAGTGCCGCCGCTGCTCGAAGACGCCGAGGCCATTTCGAGTAGCCGCATCCGCTCGGCACTCCTCGCGGGGGACGTGACCGCCGCCGCGCGCTGGCTCGGCCGACGCTATGCGATCGCCGGCACCGTCGTGGCCGGGGCGCAGCGCGGCCGCACCATCGGCTTCCCGACGGCCAACCTCGCGGGCGTGGGCACACTCCTGCCGAAGGACGGCGTCTACGCGGTGCGCGTGCTATTGGAGGATGCGGAGTTCGCCGGGGCCGCGAACATCGGCCCGAATCCGACCTTCGGCGAAGCGGCCCCGAAGATCGAAGTTCACATTCTCGACTTCGCCGAGGATTTGTACGGACAGACGCTGAAGGTCGAGTTCGCAGCGCGTCTGCGCGAGACGCGGCCGTTCGCATCGGTCGATGAGCTGAGCGCGCAGTTGCAACAGGACGTGGCGTTGGCGCGGGCCGCGGCGGAGGAGTGAACGGAGCACCCCCAATTTCATCGCTGCGGTCGTGTCCGCGCGTGGCTTTTCTCGCCGCATCGCCGTCCCTGCCGCAACCGCCTACATTCTCAAGACGGCCGACCGCTCCCGAGGACCGCTTGCGATGACTTCCGCCCCGCTCCCCTCGCACGCCGGCGGCCTCGTTTCGCGCACGTTCCTCGGCCTGCTCGTCGCCCAATTCCTCGCGGCCTTCAACGATCAGGCCATCCACGCCTCGGCCATGTTCTTCGCGATCAACACGCAGGCCTTCACCGAAGAGAACGCCATCGGCCTCATGCCGATCCTCTTCTACGCGCCGTGGGCCCTCTTCGGCACGGTCGCCGGCTGGCTCGCCGACCGCTATTCGAAGCGCAATGCGCTGGTGCTCTGGAAGGTCGCCGAAGTCGCCATCACCGCGATCGCCCTCGTCGGCTTCTACCTCGGCCGCAACGGCTATCCGGAATTCGGCCCGCTCGTCGTGCTCGCGACCGTCTTCCTGATGGGGACGCACTCCTGCTTCTTCGTCCCCGCGAAGTACGGCGTGATGCCCGAGATCCTGCCGCACCATCAGCTCAGCAAGGGCAACGGCATCCTCGAATCGCTCTCCTTCCTCGCCGTGATCCTCGGCACCGTCAGCGGCGGCGTGCTCTCGTACCTCTACCAGGGGCAAGAGGCGATCGTCGGCATGATCCTGCTCGCCCTCGCGCTCATCGGAGCCTTCGCGAGTTTGCTCATCCGCAAGATGCCGGCGTCGAACCCGTTCAAGCCCTTCCCGCGCTACGTCTACGCCCCGCTCGTGGCGAGCATCCGCGTGCTGCTGAGCACCCGGCCGCTGCGGGTCGCGCTGCTCGGGATCGCCTTCTTCACGTTCGTCGTCGCGTTCATGCGCGCCGCCGTCTACATGCTCGGCGAGAGCCAGAACCCGCGCTGGGACGAACTCAAAACGAGCGCCGTCGTCGGCACCGTGGCGCTGGGCATCGGCCTCGGCAGCCCGCTCGCCGGGTTCCTGTCCGGGAAGCGTGTCGAACCCCGTCTCGTCATCGGCGGGGCCCTCGGCATGATGGCCCTCCTCGTCGGCGCGGCCCTGTTCATCGGCCAGATGTCGTACCTCATCGCCTGCATCATCGGCATCGGCTTCTTCACCGGCTTCTACATCGTGCCGCTCTTCACGCTGCTGCAGCACAAGGCCCCCAAAACGAGCAAGGGCGAAATGATCGCCACGAGCAACTTCGTGAACGTGACCGGGGCCATCGCCGCGACGGCGCTCTTCAAAGTCGTCGTGGTCGTCGCGCACCTCACGGGCTATTCGCCGCCCATCGCGAACCGCGTCCCGGTCGGCAGCGGCGAACTCACCGAACTGGCGCTGAACCACGGCCGACCCGTCTACTTCGAGATCCGCACCGATGACCGGCAGTACCTCCGGGGCGGCACGAAGCCCGACCGCGAGGAAACGAACACGCTCGGCAACGTGATCCGTCACCTCTTCGAGCCGACGGAGGCGAAAGAAGTGCTCGAAGTGGAAGGCTCGATCTCGCAGAAGACGCTCGGCAGCCGGATCGACGTCTCGAAGTTCGAGACCGACGGCGTCGTCCACTACGATCTGGTACCCGCCGGGAGGCCGCCGACGACCGACTACGACAACCGGCGGCTGCCGTCGCTGCTGTTCCTCGGCGCGGCCGTGCTCACGCTCGGCATCCTGCTGGCGCTGACGCGGCCGCTCCTGCGAGTGCGCCGCGAGGAAACGTAGTTCGGCAGGGGACTCCACTTATCCGCCGCGGAGCGCGCCGCCGAATCGCTCGCGCAGTCGCTCCTCCATCCCCTCCGTCAGATCATTGCCCCCGAGCCTCAGTTCCCGCAGCCCATTCAAAAACGCGCTGCTCAAGAGCGATTCCGCTCCCGCATCGCCGATGCGGTTCCCCGTCAGATCGAGCACCGTCAGCTTCGCCGAGTGCGCGCACCGCCCGAGTTCGCCCATCATGAAGTTCACGGCGATCAGGCGCACCTCGCGCAGCGGCGTGCGGTCGAAGAGCGCTTCACCCAAACTGATGAAGCTCCGCCCCGTCAGCGACATCCCCTCGGCGAAGCCGCGTCGGTAGACGAGGTCGCGCGCCCCCCACGGTGCGAACTCTTCGGCCCAGCGCCCCCCGTCCTGCGCCAGTGGCGCGTCGGCATCCGGCTTCCCCACGAGTTGCGCCCGGATGAACTCGGCGCGGGCCGGGTCGGCCGCGCCGATCCCTTCGGCGAAGGCGAGTCGCGGGGCATCGGCGTCCGGGTCGTCGAGCACGGCGCGCAAGAGCGGATCGGGGGTCGAACGCGCGGGAACCGCGATCTCCGGCGTCAGCACTTCGGCCGCCGTCGGGGCATACGAGCTCGGATGCCGGGCCATCCGGAGCCAGTCGGCCGGGGTGAGGTCGGACTTCGAGCGGCGCGGCGGGTTCTGTCGGAAGGGGAAGAGGCTCATAGATTACCCCGATCATTTTGCCGAACCCGACCGACGCGAATCGCACCATGAGTAACCTATTCGAGCAGATCGGGGAAGCGGCATCCGCCGTCCGCACGAAGTGGGACGGCGAGCCGACCGTGGGCATCGTGCTCGGCACCGGCCTCGGCCACTTCGCAGAGGAGATCGCGGACCGCACCGACATCCGCTACGAGGACATCCCGTACTTCCCGCGCTCGACCGCTCCGAGCCACAAGGGCCAGTTCGTCTGCGGGACGCTCGGGGGGAAACGGGTCGTGGCGATGGAGGGCCGCTTCCACGCCTACGAAGGCTACACGATGCGGCAGCTCACCTTCCCCGTGCGCGTGATGAAGGCGCTCGGCTGCGAGGTGCTCATCGCCACGAACGCCTGCGGCGGCATGAACCCCCAGTACGCGCGCGGCGACCTCATGCTCATCGAAGACCACATCAACCTCCTCGGCGACAATCCGCTGATCGGCCCGAACGACGACCGCCTCGGCGAGCGCTTCCCCGATATGTGCTTCGCCTACGACCGCGCCCTGCTGGCGCTCGGGCGAAAGGTCGCACGGAAGCACCAGATTCCCGTGCAGCAGGGCGTCTACGTCGCGGTGCCGGGGCCGAACCTCGAAACGCGCGCGGAGTACCGCTTCCTCCGCGCCATCGGCGCCGACGTGGTCGGGATGTCCACGGTGCCCGAGGTGATCGTCGGCGTGCATTCCAAGATGCGGAACTTCGGCGTCTCCATCGTCACCGACCTCTGTTTGCCGGATGCGCTGCAGCCCGTGAGTCTGCCCGAAATTCTGGAGACCGCTCGCGAAGCGGAACCCCAGTT
>Ga0136611_10004206_pt1 | contig 10075 bp, 11 predicted proteins | sample AntDrymUQ2232306_2_FD_106645 | JGI IMG/M metagenome (GOLD analysis project Ga0136611, IMG submission 106645) | Polar desert sand microbial communities from Dry Valleys, Antarctica - metaG UQ223 (23.06) | ecosystem: Environmental > Terrestrial > Soil > Desert | place: Antarctica: Dry Valley... | reverse complement strand
TACTACAGACTGACGGTACTCGTTTGTGCGTTTTCGTGGTTCATGGTGGGGCTTCATCTCCCCGCTCTGCACCAGATGACAGCCCATGGTCGCACGCCTCCGTTGACGTTGCTTGCGGTAGGACCGTTGCTCGTCGTGATGGCTGCTGCCGGTCTGTGGATTCTGCTCCGCGCCAAGGGACCCTGGTCGAATTCGTCGAGTTCCGGCGCCGCCGCCGCCTGACGGTTGCTTCACTGCGGAGTACGATAGGACTCTGCATGCCGCGGCAGTTCTCCTGGCGCGTGCCGGCGCTGCTGCTGCTGCCAATCGTTTCAGCATCGCCCCTCGAGGCGCAACGCCGGCTCGTCTCGCCGGCCGACTCGGCGTTAATCGGCCGTATTCTGCTGGCCGAAGATCGTCGCGATCCCACAGACCACGCGCTGGCACTCGGCAGGCGTCACTCCGATCCTCGCGTTCGCATTTTCGCGCGCCGGGCTGCCGGACGAGCCCGTGACTCGGTGTTCGCCGCGCGGAACACCTTCGTTGCGCTTCCGCCGCCGCCTGCCTGGCCGGATGCCGAATGGCGCGTGCGCTACCGCGCGCTCGCCTTGCAAGGGGACAACTGCGCCAGGATTCGCGCGGCTTTGGAAGACAACGCCTGGCCGGTAAGGTTACGCGCGGCCGACCTGGTGACTGCCGCGTGCCGCGCTGACGATTTGCTGCTCACCAGTCTCCGCGGGTGGATCGATTCGATGCCGCCTGACGTGTCACGCCGCGGTCGGAACTCCGTCTCGTGGCACGCGGCTGCACACGCGATGGTGGCAATCAGCAAGTTGCAGCCGAGTGAGGCAGCAACACTGGTTCAACAATTTGCCCGGCACCGTCAGTGGCAACTGCGTCTCTACTCGGCGCGAGCCGCCGCGATATTGGGCGATCTCGTAACTCTTCGCATGCTGGCGCGGGACACTGACCCCAACGTGCGCGAAGCGGCGATAGATGGACTTGCCAAGCTGACAAAAGATGGAGATACCGACATTTTTATCGCTGCCTTGAGCGCAAACTCAGCGCAGGTCGTGCGAGCAGGAGCACTGGCGCTGGCCGGTTCAACCCATGCGGGGGCGCGGGTAGCCGCCAACGCTGCGTTCCATAGGTGGGTGGAGCGCGCTAACGCCTCGGAGAGGGATGTGCGCATTGCGCTCCTTGCAATGGCGGGCCGTCCGGCGAGCGACGACCGCCCTCCACCAGGCAGGGCAGTGCTCCCGCCGGAAGCCGTTGCGCTGGCGCTTGGCGCTGACATCCGTCTGCGGATCACTATGGCTTCCACCAGTGGTGGTGGCAGTTTCACCGTGCGAATGCGCGGCGACGTGGCACCGATGATGGCGGCACGGATTCTACAACTTGCGCGGGCAGGTTATTACAACGGCCTCACCTGGCATCGCGTGGAGCACGATTTCGTGATTCAGGGCGGCAGTCCCGGCGCGAATGAGTACGCAGGGAGCGATCGATACTTCAGAGATGAGCTTGGCACGGTTCCGCATGTAAGAGGCACTGTCGGCATGAGCACCCGTGGTCACGACACGGGAGACGCGCAGTGGTTTGTGAACCTGAGAGATAATCAGCGCCTGGGACGGGACTACACGGTCTTTGCCGAAGTCGTCGAGGGAATGGATGTCGTCGACGGTATTCTCGAGGGCGACGTCATCGCAACGATCGCGCGTTGACCGCGTGACGATACTGTCATTTCGTCCATATAGCCCGGCAGACGCCGCTGGCTGTCTTGCGCTCTTCGACAGCAATGTGCCCGCTTTTTTCGCCGCAAGCGAACGTGCGGAATATGAATCTTTCCTCGCGCTGCCGTCATGCCCGTATCTCGTCGGACATTTGCAGGACGGGATCGTTCGAGCGTGCGGTGGTTATTTCATCGAGCCCGATTCGTCGTCAACCGGCGGTCTGGCCTGGGGAATCGTGGATCGTGGCTGGCAGCGGCGCGGGCTTGGGCAACAACTGCTCGCAGTGCGTGTTGTCGCCCTGCGCGCGCTGCCGCTTCTTCAGGACGTGGTCATCAGCACGAGTCAACATACCGAGGGCTTTTACGCTCGCGCGGGATTCCGCACGATACACTCCGAGCGCGACGGCCATGCGCCGGGAATCGATCTTGTCGAGATGCGGTGCCGGCTGGATTCGCTCGATGTGGCTTGGGAGTAGTCACCCGGCGCCAACCCGGAACTCGTAACCTGCTCAATGTGAACCACTCGATGTCGCCTGCGCGGGTGCGCGTTCTCACTCTGGTGGCGATGATTGCTTTCGCGGGCAATTCCCTTCTCTGCCGACTGGCGCTAAAAGGCACCGGTATTGATCCAGCCAGCTTTACTTCGATCAGAATGATTTCCGGCGCTGTGTGTCTCTGGTTCATCACGCAGGTACGCGGTGGCTCGCACAGCGGTTCGGGCAGCTGGCTCTCTGCGTTTGCCCTCTTTCTGTATGCAGCCGCCTTCTCGTTCGCATATGTCAGTTTGACGGCCGGCACCGGCGCCTTGCTGCTTTTTGGCGCGGTACAGGTAACGATGTTCGGCTACGGTTTCTGGAATGGAGAGCGAATCCGGGTGCCACAGGTGATCGGTTTTCTGCTGGCGTTTGGCGGGCTCCTGGGGCTCTTGTTGCGTGGGATTTCGGCCCCTCCTCTGCAGGGTTCCGCATTGATGCTCGGCGCTGGTGTCGCCTGGGGCGTTTACTCCCTGCGCGGCAGAAATCCTGGCGACGCTACTCGCGCTACGGCCGGAAACTTTCTGCGGGCCGTGCCGTTTGTTGCGGTGCTGAGCGCGGCCACGCTTCCTTTTGTTTCGCTCAATAGCACCGGCGTTTTTTACGCGGTTTCGTCCGGGGTGCTTGCCTCGGGGTTGGGGTATGTGATCTGGTACACAGCTCTGCAGGGACTAAGTGCGAGCAGTGCGGCTACGGTGCAGCTCAGCGTCCCGGTTCTCGCGGCGGCAGGCGGAATTATTTTCCTTGGGGAGCAACTTTCTGCACGACTGTTCATTGCGGCCACCGCAATACTGGGCGGCATTGCGTTGACCATCCTCGGCGAGCGAAAGTCCAGTTGACAAGGTGACTGTTGCAGCTTTGGAAAGCCGTAGACCCTGGAGTAGATTGTGGTGGGTGCCCCCTCGTTCGCTGCTCCCATCTCGCCGAACGTGCTGGTCACAGTCCGTGCTTCCCTGCGCGTGCCATCACCTTCGCGCACGAATGCCTCCCAGCTCAGGGTGCTCACATCCCTGTCGGCGAAAAGCTGAGGATGGTGTGCTCGCGACCCAACGGCAGAAATTTTCGTCAGCACTCGCCACGACGGCGCACTGCCATACCAGAAGGCGGACTTGCTGTCGCGCCGGAGGGCCGTGTCGGGCTGGACAACGGCCATCCTCAACCCGCTCCCGGAGACGGTGCCAGTGCTACATAAGCGGCCCTTTGCGTGCCCACCGGCTCATACTGCCATCGCCCATTGCGTCTTTCAAAAAGAAGGACGTCGGTCCGATAAGTGGGCATTGCAATCGGCAATGCAAATGCGAGCACGCCCCCGCTGACAACCAACGATGACATTCCCCACAACCGAATATTTCCAGTCAACGGAATCCGAATCTGCTCGACCGACCGCCAGGATGTATCATCCAGCACCCCGTACCAGAACCCGAGCGTGGCAGCGAGCTTTTGTCCATCGCCCAGCTCCGGCTGTGCTAACTCCGCGAACAGCACCCCCATTTGCGGGCCCGAGTGGGATCGCCTTGAGAGGCTTGACGTGGTTCAGCTTATCTGGACGGGGCACAGCTCGCGCATCGCCCAGCGGCCCGATCACGACCCCAAAAATTCCACTTCGCTTTTCGAGCAGGTTGCGCCGGAACCGAAAGTTCGGAGTTCCCGCCAAGCTGGGCGAGCATGATGATCCATCCCCGGCCACGATTCTGCCTCGATCAGCTTTTCGGGCGGCTGAACAGCGCACCGGACATGCGATCTCGGACTGGAATTAACGAATGCTCCAACACCCACTGTGTCCTTGGGGCCAGTTGTCAGCGGCCCAACCCACCCATCGTGCGTCAGTTTGCCGTCAGCATAGAGGGAATAGTTTGTAAGCCTGCAATCCGACAACGGAGGGTGAGGCCGGGAGAGGCCCCCTCAGTCCATCAACTCCCCACCACCAATATGCCGGACTTCACCCAGATCCACTCTCGACTCGGTAACCATGCCCTTCAACACCTGAAACAAAATCACGGGCCGCGGCCATCCTTGGGGACGCATTTCCGAGTGAGCCGAGCATACTGGCTAACATTGCGCAGGAGGCGGCAGATTCGCGGGTGTTCGCCGGGCTCCATTATCGGTTCGAAAATGAGGCTGGGGTCTCACTCGGAAACCTGACGGGTAAACTGGCGCTCGAGAGGAAGGAGCTGCAGTAGGGCATCGAAGTCCTGATGCCTGGCGCGCGGGCAGCGGTGGGACGCCGCCCGCGCCCCAGTCGTGCCTCACGCCATGGGTACAATTCGGGACTTTTTGATGCGGCGGTCCCGCGTCAGCAGCGGAACTCCATGAACGACGCTCGTGGCCGCGATGAGCTCATCGGCGGGGTCAGCCTTGAAATCAAGGCGGGTGGACTGGATGGCTACAGCGAGATCGATCGGCCAGACGTGGAGCGCGGACAACGTCCTCACAACTTCTCCATCCTCAAGATTCATCGCAATGCGGCCGAGCTGGATAAGCTTCGAGAGTTCCCAGAGCACGATCGCCGAGATGCTCCACGTATTGCCGGCGAGTACTCGTCGTTCCCTGGCGGTGACGTCGCCAGCAAGAGCAAAAATCAGAATGTGACTGTCCAGGTTAACCAACAGCGTCCCACTTCGACCCGGTAGTCTCGATGTCGCCCGAAACGACGATCTTGCCGCGAAGAGTTCCGATGAGGTCGGCGGACGCGCGGTCGATGGGCAGCACTTTGGCTACCGGCCGGCCGTGTTTGGTGACTACGATTCCGTCCGGTTCCAGGCGGTCGAGAATCGACAGGCATTGCTCCTTGAACTTTCCCGCCGCTATCGTCTTCATGGACATAAATTACGACTAGTCGTAACTTATGTCCAGTGCAGCACGCTATCGTCCGTCTTCAAGGCTCCTCAGCCTCCACGACGAACTTCGCGCCTTCCCAATACGGCACCTGACAGAAAGCGCGCGCTAACCGGCGTTGATGCGCTCGTCGCTGTCCGGTTTTTCGCGCGCCTCGCGCAGCAAGTGGGGTCCTGGCTTTCGAACCCCGCCAAGGTCTATCAAATGATCGACGCCTTTCGCGGTGATCGCGAGATGGCCGGTGACCAGACGCTCGATCCAGAGGTTCTCCTTGAGGTACCACGTATGAAACTCAATCGTCGTCTGGGAGCAGTCCAGCAGCCGCTCGATTTCGATTACGCCGACACCGGGGTCGCTCGCGTCGTTTCGTCGCGCTACATAGAGGATGGAGAGAAGCGCACGCCGCAGCCGACTGTCGTTGTCGATGTCGTTGGCTGCCGAATCCTGGTTGAAAATACGCCAGCGGGCTTCGCGCACACGTTCGTAAGTCGCATCGTATTCGGCACGCCGCACGGGGTCCGAGAGGACGGCATTAGCATTCGCGAGCTCGGTAAACCTTGCCTCGTTGCCAGTCTCCTGGGTGTCGGGATGATACGACGCGCCAGGTGGCGGAACACGCGCTCGATCGTTTCACGATCGGCGCGAGGCGATACTTGCAGCACTTCGTAATAATCGGGAAGCGGAGTCTCTGTCACAGCGGCAATATGCGACCGACCTTGTGATTGGGCCACATTTTATGGCTGGCTATTTCTTCGGCATCTGGCTGACCAGAAACGCGTAGCTAAACGCGATCTCCCGAAACCGGTCTCACCGCCTTGAAGAGCTCGGGCCTCATGTTCGCACGCCGCCCATCAGCAGTCTCCCGGCTGATCCTCCCTGAATCATCAGCCTGTCACTGGCGGTGTACTTCCTGTCCACCAGATGCTGCGCGACATCGATGAAATCGTCGAAGGTGTTCATCTTGTTCATCATGCGTCCGCCTTCGCGCCAATCTTCGCCAAGCTCGCCTCCGCCCCGGATGCTTGCCAGAGCGTAGACGAATCCGCGATCGAGAAGAGCGAGGCGAGCAGAAGAAAAGCTGGGGTCCTGCGATGAGCCGTACGAACCGTAGGCGTAAAGCTCGTCCGGGAGGATTCGATGTGTTTCATCCCGCTGACTTTTGATCCACTGAGAAGCGCTCACTTACACCCATCAGAGCGAACATGTGGAGGCCGAGACCCGCGCGCGTCGAATTGAAGCCGCGGTTCGCATGGTCACGACATGATGCCTCGTAGGGGAGCAAGGTGGCTTACGCGATCGACTGCCGCGTGATCGCATTGTCCATGCCGGTTGTAATACGCCCAGAGCCGGGTCATCAGCTGCGCCATTGCGCTGGTCGACCGACTGCCCAGCACCCGCGGGCCCGCGCCTGAACAGGGCCGACGGACTGCCTGGCGACTCACGAGACCGTTAGACCCGCCATTTCCCTCGCAGGAGCCAATGCGGCCGAACGGCGAAGGCTATGCCTAGTGCGAACCCTGTACCCAACGCCGGGGTGACAGTATACGCGGTCGGTGCACCGTGCAACGCCCACGCGACGCCTACGGAAAGACAGGAAGCAGACGCAAAAACGATCAAAAACCGCATCCAGCGTGATTGTCGCTCCATGAATTCCCTGATTGTGGATCTCATGGCCGTCGCTCCTCGGAGATTACATTGTTTGCGGCCGGCCGGATGGGGCCGTGGCACCTGACCAGTAACACCAAACCTGCCCAGCGAGGAGCCAGGTAGCTCTGGCGACGGAGGCGCCCAAGCCGCCCATCGCAGCCCCGCCAGCAACTCCTCCGGGTCCGCCTCATGCTACGATTCCGTCTCGTGCAGCCGGTGCGGCTTCTGGACCGCACACCGTACATGTGATCTCAAACGGGAATGAACGAATGCCGCAACCCGCACCTTGCCCCCGGGCCAATTGTAAGCGCCCCAACCTAAGTGCGATGCGTCAGTTTGCCGTCAGCTTAGAGGCAATAATCCGTAAACCTGCTGCCAATCGCCAACTCAGTCCATCAACTCTCCGCCGCCAATCTGCCCGACTTCACCCAAATCCACTCTCGACCCGGCAACCATCCCCTTCAACATCTGAAACAAAATCAACGGCCGCGGCTTGTCGTTCTTCATGTAAACCACCGAGTCAGCGTCGACAAAGATCAGCGTCGAGACCGCCGCGTGATTGCGATCACTGTCCATGCCGGTTGTAATATGCCCAGAGTCGGGTCATCAGCTGCGCCATCGCGCTGGTCGACCGACTGCCGCCCGTTTCGTGAGAATTCGTCACCCCCATCACCGAGACGCCGCGATCTAGTGCCACCTGAATCCGTGCATAGTTGAGGGTGTTGGACCCATCGTGCTCCACGCCGCGGCCCATCGCCCATGCGGCCGAGCTCGTCAACCAGCCGGATGCGTAGTTCGCGTTGGACTGAGAAGTCGTATTGATGCGCGCAATCGCCTGCGGTACGAGCGTGGATTGTCCCTGGTCTGCTCTCATGATCTCCTGAACCACCTTAGCCCATGCATCGAGCGACCAGTGTGAGCGTCCGGCCGCTGAGAGATATGGAGGATTGTCAAGCGTCAGAAACTCGACCCAGGCGCTGCCGTTTCGCTGGTGCCCGACCGGATTCTGCGCCGCGGGGGCGGGACCCCACCCAAACGCCGTGATTCCCAGGGGAGAGAGGAGGCGAACCTCCATGACTGTTTCCCACGGGCTGCTTAATGCGCGTTCGACCATATTCGCGGCGATCATGAAGCTAACGTTCGAATAGGTATACTGACCGACGCCACCGCCGGTCGGCATCATCGCAGTCGCCCAGGGCGCGATCGCCGCGCGCTGAGTGGTCAGCGACCCTGATCCCGCAACGGAAGATGGATTTGGTACGTTGGGAATGATGCCACCAATGTGGCCGAGCAACTGGCGCAGCGTGACGTCGCGATACTCCGCTCGCATCGTGCCGGAAAGTTCGGGATAGGCTTGAGCCAGGGTGGTTGACCAGCTGATGGCACCTTGAGCGACTGCGATACCAGCGACATGGGCAGTAATCGCTTTGAAGTTGGAACCGATGTGCCACATGTCGTTGATGGTAACTGGCGCGGCAGCGCTGGCACGACGGCGCCCACTAACGGCGCTTCCAAATATCCCTCCGCCCCGGGTGACGATTGCTCCAGAAAGCGCGGGAAGATCGTACGACTGGCGAACCGATTCCACAATCGCCGTAAGAAAGCCCGCTCGGGTATCGATCGTTATGGAAGCCCATGCCGACTTGCCTTCGGAAGTCGCCGTTATCGAAACAGCGCCACTGCCAGTGCCAACAACGGCGCCCGAGGTCGAGACGGTCGCGATTGCGTTGCTACCGCTTGTCCAGGCGATCGTGCGGCCGGCGAGCGCATTCCCCTCCGCATCGCGCGCTGTTGCCTGAATGGTTGCCGTGCGCCCAACCTCAAGTTCGGCGGGTGCGCCGCTTAGCGTAACGGAGGCGACCGCCACAACCGACGGCGGAAGCGGAAGCGGCGGCGACGCGGGATCCGATCCGTTACAGGCCACACTCAAAGGCGCAATCAGCGCCAGTATAAAAATGCGGGTCATCGCATGCCTCATCAGATAGCGAAGTTTGTCCCGGTCGCGAAGCAGGACTGGCGCTATTGCGTCAATCCAATTGTAGGGCCGACGCAAACTGTACGCAACGAGTACCCGGGCGAGGTGGCAGCCCTTGTCAATCCGGTAAGCGTGCGAGTTCTGTTCGTCGTCACAACCCACGTCCGGCAAGGACATATTTCACCGGCCAACCCATACGTTTCAAGTGAAACGTTCAATCCGAATCGTTCATGCGCATTGCCCTGGCTTCGCCCAGCGTCGCCTCGAGCCTCGAGGAAGGTCTGCATAAAATCAATCGGTTTCAGACAACCGCCCGGCGCTTGTGTGTCCGACGTGCCAGGCAGTGAAAATCGGCGCTCCTGCCCCCGCGTGGTTGTTATCGGCGCCGGTGCAGCGGGATCGATGGCAGCCATCTTTGCTGCAACCGGTGGTGCAGAAACAATTCTGCTCGAACGCACCCGCGATGGCGGCAGAAAGATTCTGATAAGCGGCGGCGGACGATGCAATGTGTTGCCCATGCACGTTGATGAGTCGCGCTTCGTCACTGACTCATCCCCGAACTCTCTGCGCAAGGTTCTGCGCTCGTGGCCACTCGCCGGGCAGATCGACTTCTTCCAGAATGAGTTGCGCATTCCACTCGCCGAGGAGCCGCAGTCCGCAAAGCTTTTCCCTGCTTCGAACAAAGCTCGCGACGTGCGGGACGGTCTGCTCGCTTACGCAACGCGCGCCGGCGGCACGATCCGGAACGAGACCATCGTGACCGGCTTCGTACCTGCGAACGACGGATGGCTGATTGAATCCGAAAGTTCACCAGCGATTGAATGCGATGCTGTCATCGTCGCTACTGGCGGCCTCTCGGTACCGAACACCGGCAGCGACGGTCTTGGCATTCGAGAGCTGTTGCGACTCGGCCACACGATGAATCCGGTCTACCCTGCGCTCACCCCGCTCACGTCGGCGGGCGAATCGCCCTTTGCCGGCCTGAGTGGCGTTTCACTGCGCGTGACGATCACTGCGCGCGACATCGTGACCGCGCGTTCTGCAACAGCAACGGGCGGCTTTCTGTTCACGCACAAAGGGTATAGCGGTCCAGCCGTGCTCGATGTTTCGCACGTCGCGGTACGTTCACGAGCGGAATCGAACGGCTCGGCGCGCGTGACCGTGCAGTGGACGGAGCTCGATGCCGTCGCATGGGAAACCGCGCTGCAACCGCACGGCAATCGGTCACTGGCCGGAGCTGTTCGAGCCCACCTGCCTGATCGTCTGGCTGGCGTACTCATCGGGCTGGCCGGCTGCGATCCCGCGCGCTCGCTGGCGGAGCTCCGTCGTGACGAACGCGTTCGCGTAATCAATGCACTGGTTGCATGCCCATTGCCG
>Ga0136611_10004205_pt1 | contig 10076 bp, 7 predicted proteins | sample AntDrymUQ2232306_2_FD_106645 | JGI IMG/M metagenome (GOLD analysis project Ga0136611, IMG submission 106645) | Polar desert sand microbial communities from Dry Valleys, Antarctica - metaG UQ223 (23.06) | ecosystem: Environmental > Terrestrial > Soil > Desert | place: Antarctica: Dry Valley... | reverse complement strand
GCGGAGAACGCCTACCGCGGCCTGCGCCCCGACGTGCTGCTGCTGATCGCGGGCATGGTGGTCATTGGCCTGTCGCTCGAGGTCACCGGCCTGGCCCAGACCGCCACGGAAGGCATGATCGGCTGGCTCCAGCCGCTGGGGCCCCGGGTGGCCCTCGTCATCCTTTACGGCGCCACCCTGTTCCTGACCGAGGCGCTCTCCAACGCCACGGTCGCGGTGTTGGTCACGCCCGTGGCCGTGGCTCTGGCCGAAAGCCTGGGTGTCAGCCCGAGCCCCTTCCTGATCGCGGTGATGCTGGCAGCCAGCAACGCCTTCGCGACGCCCTTCGGCTACCAAACGAACGTTCTCGTCTTCCAGTTGGGCCGCTACAGCTACCTGGACTTCATTCGGTTGGGTCTGCCCCTCAACATTCTCACTTGGCTCACCGCAGTGGCGGTGATCCCGCTCTTCACGCCATTCTGAACAACCCGCTCGACCCCGTGGCGTCCAGGCTGATTTCGGCGCCTCGCGCTTTTTCCTCGCCTAAGTTGCCCGCTGCGCTGCTCGACGACTCCGGCCTGCATAGTATGGCGCAGTACCTGCTTAGGCCCTTTCGCTTGATCAACAGCCTGAGCCGACTGTTCTAGATGGCCGTCGACCGCGACCAATTCCCCACGCCCGCCACTTCGGCCCGCAGCCGGAAGACTAAAGGCCCTTGCCGCACCGTTGAACCGATTTCGCGCCACATTCGCTGCTGTTCAACCGTTTCGCCTGTAGGAGCCGGGGCGTCGCATGCAGGGCCGTGCACGACAGGCCGGCAGAACATGACCGCGTGGGTTTCAGGAAGCGGACCTTGTGAACGTCGCTCATGAGTCAGGGATGGACATTGCCGCTCGGGTGCATAGCTCGACATGAGCTCAGTCCGCATCGATCGAATCCCGGCCCCTCCCCGCTTTATCGGCCGTGATCCCAGACGCAGCTAGGATTCGAAACTTGCCATACTCGCGAGAATGCGGGTCGCTATGTGGGACGCTTCGCGACGGCCGAAGTATAGCGTTGTCGGTTCAGATAGATGGCACGCTAATAGGCGGACGCTATCTCCGCCTAAGGGCATTTCTCGGTGGCTCGCAGAAGCCCCGGATTTTGCTCAAGCAGCACCCGGAGAAGGTTCTCGAGCGCCTTGGGCGCCGTTGGAAGACCTCGGCCCATCTCCTCCAGGAGCTCAGCTTGTCGACGAGGGGCCACCTGCCCATAGCTCGTCAGTGTCGTCAGGACCTGTTCGTGCCCAAGGTTCTGGCTCCAGGCCTTGAACGCTTCAGGCGAGGTACATAGGCGCTCTCCGAGCTGGGCCAGCGTACTCCGAAAGCTGTGGGGGTTGAAGTATTGCAGGCCCGACGCAGCAAAGGCTCGACGGAAAATGCGACGAATTGGCTCGGCGGAACTCCAATGTTCGCGCACCAAGCCCGTCGCTTGGAATCCGCCTTGTGGTCCTCGCCCAACAGCGGTTGCCGGAAAAAGGGGGTCGTCGTCACCGAATAGAAGATGCTGGCGCAGGTGCCCGATCCACTCGCGGGTGATTCGTTCGGGCTCGCTGCCCACGCCCGGAAAGAACCAGCTTGTGATCGACTTGCTGGCTTTGGTTCGGACCTCGCGAGGGTCTTGGTAGACCCGCCGTCGGTCGACATCGACATGTTTGACCTTCAGCGACGCCACCGCCCCGTCGCGAGCGCCGGTGAGGATCACGAAAGCGAGCAGCGCCTGGTCTCTCCGCTCTTGGTCCGTTCGGTGCGGCATGCTGGCGAGGACGTGCGAGATCTGCTCCAGTGTAGGACAGGCGCGCTCCCGCGGGGCTCTAGCGACCCGCACGTCCTTCTCCGCCAGGTTGAAGTAGTCTGCGTCCGAGTAGTTCAAGCGTGATCGGTAGCCGGGCTGCCCGGCCAGCCATCCGAAAAAGGCGCGCAACGCGGAGGCGTTTGATAGAAGCGTGGACTTGCCCAAGCGCTCGCCGGAGCGGGCGTTGTTTTGCAGGGCCAGCTTAGCCTTGAAGCCCTTGGCCTGTTCCGGGCGGAAGTTCCTGAAGTCCCGCCGTCCAGTGTAGCTTTCGAAACGATCCAGGGCCTTCGCAACGCCATCCAGAGAAGCCTCGCTGAAGCCGCGGGCTTGTTGGAGGTAATCCAGGTACCTCCGCTTGATCCGCTCATTCTCAGGGTTGTGCTTTACCATCTTCCTCAGAGTCCGCCTAAAGTCACAGTTCAAGGGGGGTTAGGTCCACTTCCTTAGCCGCGGCTGCGCCCGCGCTGGCAGGACCGGCCATTCGGCAGATTTCAGTTATTTCGTGCTCGCACATCCGGCGGTTCATCAGCGTCAGGCACTCGCAGCAGAGAGCCTGGGCATTGCGATTCGTGCTCCCGTTGGGGGCCTGGAATTCAACGAGCCCTCCCGCCGGCCGTCGCGCGACCTTGCACTTGAGACAGTAGAAATGACCCGGCGGACACGGGCGCCGAGCTTGGTCCCGACAGCGGCGGATGAAGTCCGCCAGAACACCGCCGACGAAGAGTGTCGGTCGTCGCTGATCTAACGGCTCGAGGCCAGCCTTCATCCACGCGCGGATCGTGTTTTTATGGACGCTAAGCAGACCAGCCGCTTCTTCTATCGTGTAGGTACGTAGCTTCTTCACGCGGCGCGGATCGATGCGACGGTGCATCAGGCCACCCCGTTGCGGATAAGGGCCCGTATGTCTTCGGATCGCCACACCGTAATCCGCGGGCCGAGCTTGATCGCCTGGGGAAAGCGCCCTGTCCTGACGCCGAGCCACCATGTCGACTTGCTCACGGGGATGGGACCAGCGGGTCCCAGGACCTGAGAGAGACGTAGGAAGCCTGTTTCCGGGAAAGTGTGCGGCATAGCTTGGCTCCGTCGGCTGAAGGACGATGCTGTCCTAAGTGGCCCGATGGAGTCGGTGGCCGAGTTCGGGTTGGGGCTAACCGAATTCGGTTAGCGGTGCTGCTCCGGCGGCGGCAGGTGCTCAGCGGCCTCCCGTAGGTACTTGCGAACGGTGTCGGCGCTTAGTGGAATTCCGAGGCGTTCTAAGTCGGCCACGATCTCCGGTACACGATCGCTCCTGAGGGCCGCTGGATCGTAGGCGTAACCGCCTTTGGCCATGCCGATCACCAACTTCAGCAGGCTGTCCCGCTCGCGCGTCCCAAGAGTCTGCGCCATGGTCGCTCTCGCCTTCACCAACTCGTTGCTAAGGACCTTGGCGGTCTCCATGGCCGCCTTGGTTGCGGCTTCCTGGACAGTGAGGGCCTCAGCGGCTTTCTCGTAGAGGCCCTTCCAGTCGCCGATCTGCAGTCCCAGTTCCTCGATGGCATCCACAAGTTCAGTCGCCACCTCGATGTGCATGCGCTTCGCCCAGGCGAGGTAGATTGTTGGCACCATTGGGTCGTAGAGTTGCCCCGCCCAAACAGCGCGTTTGGCGAGATCAAGGTGTCGGATGAATTGCGAGGGCAGTCCACCCAGCCCCTTGTATGAGGTCAGGACCTGTGAATTGACGCGAGATGGGTCCTTGCCCAACGCCAGCGCCGTCGCCTCCTCGACAGTCCAGTAGGAGGCTTTGCTCCAATGCCGGAAGTCCGCAGTGGCGTCTGGCAGATGGTAGAACTTCTTCGCTTCGGCGGCGGCCGCGACGGCAGCCTGTAGCCGCGCGTAGTCCTGTTGCTCTGCAGCATATCTACCTGCGAACTCGGAGTCGCTCAGGTGTTCCAGTTCAGACTTGAGCGTACGGGCGCTCTGGCGATCCGCTTCGGATGGTCCTCGTCGATGAGGGGAGGCGATGCTCGGCGCTGGGAAGCACGTCCACGGATGATATCGGCCAAGGACCCAGGCGATCCGCTCGGCGCGTGTGACAGGCTTCAAGGCTTTAGGCTCTCAGCGCGACAACGTCCGCGGTAGAGCGGCACACGAATCGGCTCCAGGCGTCCATCAGCTCACGCCGTTTTTCGAACAGGTCGCCCCTGCGATAGGCCGCCTCGACCTTGTTTCTGACCACGTGAGCCAGCGCGCTCTCGCAAACCTCGTGAGGAAAGCTGGTTCGCTCTGATGTCCAATCGCGGAAACTGGAGCGAAAGCCGTGTGCCGTGTACGAAACTCCCAGCCGGCGTAGAGTCATCAGCAGGGTCATGTTGGAACTCGGTTTGGCGACGTTTCGGCCCGGAAAGACAAACACGCCCGCGGGGCCCCTTTCTCGAGCGGTGGAGAGAACCTCGAGGGCGGGTGGAGACAGCGGAACCCGGTGCTCCCGCCCCGCCTTCATCCGCGACCCCGGCACCGTCCACATAGCCTTCCCAATGTCGAACTCTTCCCACCGCGCGTTGATCAGCTCCCCCGTTCGGGCGGCCGTCAGGATCAGCAGTTCGAGCGCCACCGGGCCGACGTCCTGACCGGCCTTGGCTCGCAACGACCGAACGAAAGCCGGCACGTCGTCATAGGGCATGGCCGCGTGGTGTAACGTCCTCGCCGGCTGTCGAGGCAGGCCCTTGGAAACCCCGACCGCCGGGTTCTCGCCCGTACGGAACCCTGCTGCGCGGCCCCAATCCAGAACGCTGCCGATCCTTTGCCGGACCCGGCGCGCCGTCTCGGGCTTGTCTAACCAGATGGGAGCGAGCGCCCGAAGCACATCTGCAGTCTCGATCTGATCGATCGGCCGGTCACCGAAGGCAGGACAGGCGTACTGCTCCAGCGTGCTCAGCCACTGAGCTGCATGCTTAGGGTTCTTCCAGGATGGGCTCGTTGCCCTGTGAACCGTGGCGGCGGCTTCCCTGAAGGTTGGTACTACCCGCCGTGCTAGCCGCTGCTGCGCAAGGGGATCCTGCCCTTCTCTAGCCATTCGGCGCAGCTGTGCCGCCTTCTCGCGCGCTTGCGCTAGGCTCACGAGCTGGACGCCACCTAATCCGATATCGCGGCGCCGCCCCCTTACCACGGTGCGCAGCATCCATCGCTTGGCGCCTGATGGGTCGACTATGAGGTAGAGCCCGTTGCCGTCAGCATACCGACCGGGTGCCGAGAGGGCCTTGACGCGGAGGGCGGTGAGTTCCCGATCAGGATGTCGACCGCGCCGCTTCACCGTCACCCCTCATCGCAACCCACATTCCATAGCGGACCTAGTAGGCCTTGGAAAGCCGTCATTGGACATCCCGCCGCAAATTGCGAAGGAAATCAGAGGTCGATCGGACCTGATTGCACGGGGTCGGACGCGTAGTTGGCGGACACCCCGTCCGCCATGCCCCGGATCAAGACCGCGCCTGGGCCTGCCGTCGGGCGGCGATCAATTGCGGCCAGTTCGGAGCGAACTGCAGGGCTCGGTCGTACATCACCGCCGCCTCTCGCCAGCGGCCGCGGGCCGCCAGCAGGTCGCCCTGGCTCTTCAACGGATCGGCCCAGCGCGGCCCGCGCTGTCGCGCCTCCGCGAACCTCCTCGACGCTCCCGCCGCGTCGCCGCGTCGTTGCAGCGCGAGCCCCCAGCGCTGGTAGGCGAACGGCATCGACGGGGCCAGCGCCACGGCGCGGGCGTAGGCGGCGTTCGCGCCCGGTCGGTCACCCGCCGCCTCGAGCCCGTCGGCGTGGAAACTGTAGCACGTGACCCATCGCCCCATCCGCGCGAAGACGGCCTCGGCCTCCGCCCGCCGGCCCGTCAACGCCAGGGCCAGACCCAGAAAGCACGGTCCGTCGGAATAGGTGAAGGCCACGTCGGGGTCCGCGGTCCGAAGCGCGTCGAAGGCCCGCAATCCCGCCAGCGCGCGGGCGGCCCGCGACTCGTCCATCAGCGCGAACATGGCCGGGGTCAGCAGCTTCTGCGCGCGGGTTAGCGGATCGTCGGGATCGGAGGACACCAGGGCGAGCTCCGCGCCGGCCGCATCGTGCAGGCGGGTCAGATCGTCGGCGATCGCCGGTCCGGCGACGGCCACCAGCGAACCACCCATGGACTGTCGGGCGTCGGCCACATGGGCGGCGTGCAGGCTCGACCAGTCCTGCACCAACGGGTGGAAGTTCTGCCAGTCGAGCGCATCCGGTGGCGGCGTGCCGCGCGGAGCGTCACGGGCCGCCGCCTGCATGCGAACACCGGCCTGGTACGCGCTTTGCTCTCCCTCGGACGTCCACAGGTCGCCGATCAGGTTTCCCCAAGCGGTCCAGTAGTGCGGGTCCAGCCGCACCGCGAGGCGGTATTTCGCGGTGGCTTCCGGCCCCCGCCCCAGCGCGCTCAGGGCGTTGGCCCAACTATTGGCCAGTCCCGGGCGGATCGCGGCGGAGGCGGTCGGAAACAGCCGCTCGATGAAGGCGACGGCGTCCTGATTGCGGTCGGCCTGCACCAGGTAGGTGGCGAACAGATGCGGCTCGGCGGTCCCGTACACGTATTCGGCCGCCTGCACGGTGAGCGCCGGCAGCGTCTCCGCCTGCCCGGTGAAGGTCCGGGGAACCACGCCCTGCCCGCGGACCGTCAGAAACAGCGCGCCGTCCGCGCCTTGCACCAGATCGCCGCCGACATGGGTGTCGTCGCTCAGGAGTTGATGGAGCAGCCGGTCGATTTCGCCGATGGACAACCCTGTCGACGGCACCTGCACGGCGATGTCGCCGGTCCAGGCGCTGCTGATCTGACGTTTGGCGGCTGTGGAGCGGAGCGCGGTCTGGATCACGGTCAAGGCGTCCAGCACGCCGCCGGCGACGACAGTGCCGGAAAGGCCTCGCTCGGCCAGCGCCGGCGGCGCGTCGAAGGCGTCCACCACCACGGTGCGCGAGCTCGCGGCCGAGGTGACCATGACTCCCAGGATCGTCGCCGCGGCGGCCGCCGCCGCCGCGATCAACGCCTTCACGGCGAACCCTGCCCGCTCGCCCGCGATCTGCCAGCCGCGATGCCGGCGGTCGTGGCGGGTCAGCGCGATCTGGGCGTCGATGAGTTCCGCCTGTTTGAGCAGCAGCGTTCGCGCGGCGCTGTCGGGGGCCGGATCAGCGCGATCCAGGTCGATGGCGATGTCCAGCGGACTGAACGAGTCGGGCAGCGGCTCGGCGGCTCGATCCGAGGCTCTAGGCATGTTCACTCCCGACCTCGGATCTTGAAACTACCCCGGATCGACGTCGTGCGCTCAATCGCTCACCCCCGCGCCGCCAGCTCCCGCCGCAGCTCGCCGATCTCCACGTGCAGCGCCTCCAGCCGCCTGATCACGTCGGCGCCCTCGTCGCGGATCTCCTCGACCACCGCCTCGGTCTCGGCGGTCACCTCCGATTGCATGGAGTCGACGATCACGCCGACGAACAGGTTGAGGATGACGAAGGTCGCGATCAGCAGGAAAGGCACGAAATAGAGCCACGCGTACGGGTGCTGCTCCATGATCGACCGCTGGATGTCTGGCCAGCCCTCCACCGTCAGCACCTGAAACAGGGTCAAGAGGGCCGTGCCGAGCGAGCCGAAGAACTGCGGGTGGGTGTCGCCGAACAGACGCACGCCGATCACCGCGCCCACGTACATGATGATCAGGATCAGGGCTGCGACCGAACTGATGCCCGGCACCGCCCGCAGCAGGCTCTCGACGACCTTGCGCATCGAGGGGATCGAGGAGATCAGCCGCAGCACCCGCAGGACCCGCAGCGCCCGCAGCGCCGACAGGCTGCCGGTGGCCGGCAGCAGCGCCAGCCCCACCACGATGAAGTCGAACACGGTCCACGGATCGCGGAACATGCGGATGTCGCGGGCCACGAACTTCAGCAGCAGCTCGCCGACGAAGACCGCCAGGATCGCGGTGTCCAGCACCCGCAGCGCCGGGCCGGCCACGGCGGTGACGCTGTCGAACGTCTCCAGCCCGAACAGCAAGGCGTTGAACAGGATCAGGCCGATGATGAAGTTCTGCACCGGCATGGAGTCCAGCCAAGCGCCCAGGCGGGCGCGCCAGCCGGTGCGCGGCGCGTCGACCGTCGCGGCGAGAAGCGTCATGGCGGAGTCCCCCGACTCTTGCGAAGCTCGGTGCTTACTTCGGCGGTTCGCCGGCGACAATCGCGGCCGAGGGTCGCACGCCTGTTGACCCCGCGTCCCGCCCGGTCGACCGTGCCCGCATGAACCGCGACGCCTTCATCACCGGGCTGCCCAAGGCCGAACTGCACCTGCACATCGAGGGCAGCCTGGAGCCCGAACAGATGTTCGAGTTCGCCCGCCGCAACCGTGTCGCCCTACCCTTCGCCAGCGTGGAGGAGATCAGGGCCGCCTACAGCTTCAGCCGGCTGCAGAACTTCCTGGACATCTATTACGAAGGCGCCCGGGTGCTGCTGACGGAAGCGGACTTCCACAACTTGGCGTTGGCCTATTTCCGCCGGGCCGCGGCCGACGGCGTGGTCCATGCGGAAATCTTCTTCGACCCCCAGACCCACACCGACCGCGGCGTGCCGTTCGCCGTGGCCGCCGAGGGGCTCCTGGCCGGCATGGCGGAGGCCGAACGGACGCTGGGAGTCTCGTCGCAATTGATCCTCTGCTTCCTGCGCCACCTGGACGAGGACGCCGCCTTCGACACGCTGCGCCAAGCCGAGCCGTTCCTCGACCGGATCGCCGCGGTGGGACTCGACTCCTCCGAACTCGGCCACCCGCCGGAGAAGTTCGCCCGCGTCTACGCGGCGGCCGCCGAGCGCGGGCTGAAGCGCGTCGCCCACGCCGGCGAGGAGGGCCCGCCGGAATACGTGCGCCAGGCGCTGGACGTGCTGCACGTCGACCGCATCGACCACGGCAACCGCTCGCTGGAGGACTCGGCGCTGGTCGAGCGGCTGGTCCGCGAACAGACGACGCTTACCGTCTGTCCGCTCTCCAACCTGAAGCTCTGCGTCGTCGATGATCTCGCGACCCACCCGCTCAAACGGATGCTGGACCTCGGCCTGCGGGCCACAGTCAATTCCGACGACCCGGCCTATTTCGGCGGCTACGTGGGCGAGAACTACCGCGCTGCCGCCGAGGCGCTGGACCTGAGCCGAACCGAGCTGGCGACGCTGGCCAGGAACAGCTTCCTCGGCTCCTTCCTGCCCGCCGACCAGATCGCCCGCCGGGTCGCCGAGGTGGACGCCTACGCCGCCACGGCCTGACCTCGGAACGGCGCGCGCGGGCGGCCGTTGCTGGCGGGGGAGGACCGCCGATGGCCCAGGCGAGGCTCGCCAAATATCAGTCGATGCGCGACTTCGGGGCGACGCCGGAACCCTCCGGCCGCACGCCGGTGGCCAAGTCCGAGCGCCTGCATTTCGTCATCCAGAAGCACGCCGCCACCCGCCTGCACTACGATCTGCGGCTGGAGTGGGAGGGAACCTTCCTGTCCTGGGCGGTCACCCGCGGGCCCTCGCTCGATCCCGCCGACAAGCGGCTGGCGGTGGAAGTGGAGGACCATCCGCTGGATTACGGGGACTTCGAGGGCACCATTCCCAAGGGCCAGTACGGCGGCGGCACGGTGCTGCTGTGGGATCGCGGCTACTGGGCGCCCGAGGCGGGCGAGAGCGTCGAGGCCGGACTGAAGTCCGGCGACCTGAAGGTGGTGTTCGACGGCGAGCGCCTGCGGGGCGGCTGGGTTCTGGTGCGCATCAAGAACGATCGGTCCGGGGGCAAGCGGACCAACTGGCTGCTGATCAAGCATCGCGACGGTTCGGAAAAGCCCGGCGACGCCGACGCGTTGCTGGCCGAAGACGCCTCGATCGCCTCGGGTCGGACCATGCGGGAGATCACGCTCGGGGTCGGCAAGGGGCCGACGCCCTTCATGACCCGCCCGGCGAAGAAGGCCTCGGCCAAGGCGGTTTGGAGTTCCAACCGCGACGACAAGGCCGAGTCGAAGCCCGCCCCCTCCCCCCGCGCGGCGAAGCCGAAGAAGGGCGCCGTGCCGAGCTTCGTCGCGCCGCAACTGGCCAAGCTGGTCGACCGCCCGCCCACCGACGCCGGATGGGCGCACGAGATCAAGTTCGACGGCTACCGCACCCAGCTGCACGTCTCGGGCCGGAAGGTGCGGCTGATGTCGCGCAGCGGCCTGGACTGGACCCACCGCTTCCCGGAGATCGCCGCCGACGCCTCGGGCTGGCCCGACTGCGTG
>Ga0136611_10004204_pt1 | contig 10077 bp, 9 predicted proteins | sample AntDrymUQ2232306_2_FD_106645 | JGI IMG/M metagenome (GOLD analysis project Ga0136611, IMG submission 106645) | Polar desert sand microbial communities from Dry Valleys, Antarctica - metaG UQ223 (23.06) | ecosystem: Environmental > Terrestrial > Soil > Desert | place: Antarctica: Dry Valley... | reverse complement strand
GGTTTGCTGGTGCTCGGCAGCCACGAACTGCTCGCCCTCGCCGGTTGGCATGTCGCCGAAGTAGCGCTCGGCCAGCTCGACGACGTGATCGTGATCGACCTTGCCGGCGACAGCGATCACCAGCCGCTCGGGCCGGTAGTGGCGGTCGAGGAATCCGTGCAGGTCATCGGCGCTGATGCCGCCGACCGTCTCCTCGGTGCCGATGATCGAGCGGCCGACCGGCTGGTTGTCCCAGATCACCTCATCAATGACATCGTGGACGAGGTCGTCCGGCGTGTCGTTGATGCCACGGATCTCCTCGAAGATGACGAAGCGTTCCTTCTCGAGCTCGTCGACGGGGAAGGTTGAGTGACGCAGGATGTCGGAGAGGACATCAAAGGCCAACTCCATGTGTATGCTGGGGATCTTGGCCCAGTAGTTGGTGCTCTCGCGACCAGTCGCCGCGTTGAGGATGCCGCCGACGCCCTCGATCTCGCTCGAAATCTGGGCCGGGTCGGGCCGCTTCTCGGTTCCCTTGAAGAGCATGTGTTCGAGAACGTGCGAGATGCCGGCCTGCCTGTCTGCTTCGAAGCGGGAACCGACGCTGTAGTTGAAGATGATGCTTGCGGAGTGGACGTGGTCCATCCGGCTGGTCACGACGCGCGTGCCATTGGCGAGCGTCGTCTTGTCGAAGAAGCTGGCTGGCCCTGCTGTGCTGAGGTTCCTGATTGCCGCCACCGCGTTTATTGCTCCGTCTCGGGCGCCAGGGCGCCATCACCAATTGTCGATATCGCCAGCTCAAGTGCCAGCCGGGCTGACGCTCGCATGACATGCTGACGATCGCCGCTGAGTCGTAGTTCCCGAACGTCGTCCGTCTCAGGAGTCGAGACGGCGATGTAGACGAGTCCGACTGGCTTGCGGGTGGTCGCTCCTCCCGGACCGGCGATTCCGGTACTGGAGATACCGACCTCGGTCCCGAACGCCTGTCGCACGCCGTGCGCCATCTCAAGCGCACATTCCTCGCTGACAGCGCCGACGCTATCGAGTGTCGCCTGGCGCACGCTGAGGAGCGTCTGCTTGATCGGATTGGAGTAGGCGACGATCCCGCCGTGCATGTAGTCCGACGACCCGGCGACGCTGGTGATACCAAGCGCAATGCCGCCGCCAGTACAGGATTCAGCCGTTGCGCACGTCCAACCACGCGCGCGTAGAATGCCCGCGAGGCTGTTCGAAATGGTGATGATGTCGTCCGGGACCAGCGGCCGGTTCACTGTGTTTCCCATACCGTCGCGAGTATCGTCCATACGGGATACCGATTGCAAACCCGGCCACTGTACGGACGGGGTAGCGTGTATGCTTCGTGAACAGACGTGGCTCGCAACGCAGCATTCTCCAATGCTGAGGCGTGGCCCGACGATGTTCCTTATCACAGATTGTTGAAGCGATTCAGATGGCGTACAAGGCAACTCAGGATGTCGTCCGGCGTGTGATGCCGCTGCTGGAACAGCTTGCGACACGCACGATTGATAAGGCGCGGCTGCTGCAATACCTGTCGGCGACCGCCGGCGTTGACTGGGGCGTCATGGAAATCGTCGCAGATGAACCGTCCGACGACGGGCGCGTCATCACGTTCCGCGATGTCGCCAGTGGCGAGGAACACTCGCTGCGCTATCCTGACGTGCTCCCCGAAACGCTCCACGGGCTCGTCCTGGCGGAGTACAAGCGGCTGGCTGTCGATCGACCCCTGACGAAGATGGATCGACACCTGTTCGATAGCTTCTTCGCGCTCTCACACTGCGCTCGTTGCGTCTATCGCGGCCCTCAGCACGCCCAGATCCACAGCGAATGTCACTTCGCCGGCTACCCAATCAACTTCGAGGCAGAGTAGCCGAAGGATCGGCGAAACTGTTCAGTAACACGCTTGTTCGCCGGGAAGCCGACCTGTTGGCCTGTCATCCTGAGCCGCAGCGAAGGATCGCCTGGCATTGGTGACAGGAGCGCATCGATCGGCACGACGCGCTTGACGCTTCCGAACCACCCGTGTCACCAACGCCAGGCGATCCTTCGCTGCGGCTCAGGATGACAGGCCAACAGGTCGGCTTCCCGGCGAACACTCCTGACAGTCACACGGACGGAAGGCATCGTCGGTTAGCGCTGCAAGCGTGAAACGAGGGAGCCGGATTGGCTCCCTCGCTTCCAATTTGCCGATGCACCCCCCTGCGTGCTACTCAAGCGTCTGGATGTAGGCGATGATGGCGTTGACCTGCTCGTCGCTCCAGTCCCCGAAGGTCTTCGGCATCAGATCCTGGAAGCCCTCGTGGATCTGTGCGCTCGGATCGCGGATCGACTCGGCGATATACGCATCGTCGGCGGTTACCGTCGAGCCGTCGGCCAACGGAACCTCGGAGCCGTACAGTCCCTGCCAGGTCGGACCGAGAATGGCCGTGCCATCCATCGAGTGGCAGGCGGTGCAGCCATTTGATGCGGCGAGCTCCTGGCCCGTAGCTGCGAGATCTTCGCCACCCGCGCCGGGGCTTGCCTCGCCGCCGGGTTCGGGCGTGCCGCCTTCTTCTCCACCATGCTCGTCACCTTCGGCGGGCTGGCTAGCGGCCTGGGTCTCGATGAAGTCGGGGTGACTCCCGCTGTCGTTCACGCCCGCACAGGCGGCGACGACGACGGTAATCAATGCAAGGAGCCCAAACGTCGAGAGTGCATGCAGCAACGAACGGTACACCTGCCGGCGTGCTGGCCGGCCGCTGATCTGCCTTCCGAACTGCGGCATACGTCTCATTCCTCGTCTCGACTACGTGCGGCTACGCACGGCACGGTTGCATTCGGCGTCGCGATCGACACCTCCCGCCGATTGCGTAACCTATCACAAAGCCAACCGGATTGCATGCCTGCCGGGCAGATGCCGCCGAGCACACGCTGGCTAGTGCGTGTGCAAGAATCGAGGTGGTTGGACGGCGTCGGTCGTCTCTCCGTCCGTGGACATCGGGTTGTAGCCGGGAGTGTTGACGCCGTGCGGTTGCTATTGGTTGGAATGTTCCTGAGTCTGCTGTTCGTCGCCTGCGGTGATGAAGAGTCCGCCAGCGAGGCGGTTGAGGAGTTGGTCGAGGCACTCAGCGCAAGCGATTATGTGGCTGCGTACGAGATGCTCCATCCGGCGCATCAAGCTGTCGTCACCGAGGAGGTCTTCGTTGACTGTGGCCAGCAGCAGGAGATGAACGGCCCCGCGCGTGTCGATGAGATCGAGATCACGGGCGAAGAGGACCGCACGAGAGATGTGCCGGAGCTGGGTGCGATCGACGTCACCACCGTGGCCGTGAACCTGACCCAGGGCGACCAAGTGTTCCCGCGAACCTGGGATGTCGTCAAAGACGACGGCGAGTGGCGCTGGATGCTGGGCGGCGAGACGCTGCTCAACTACCGCGAGGGACGCTGCACCGGCGGCGCAGCGTCCTCCGGCATCGCGTCCTCCGGCGAAGCGTTTACTGCCCCTTAGCTCGTGTAGAGCGGCTCAACGAGTCCGGTCGCCTTCAGCGCGGCTCTTGTGAGGTCGCCGATCACCTGCTCACCGATGTGCTGGTCGGGCAGGCCATCGCAGAAGACGGCGATGACGAGTCGTCCCTCGCTGGTCATCACGAAACCGGCGTCGTTTGTGACGCCCTTGATGCTGCCGGTCTTGGTTCCCCAGCGGATCTGGTCATCCTCCGGCAGGTAGCGCGAGATGCGGCGCGTGTTGGCCTGCTTTTCCAGCATGGCCGTCATCGCCTCGCAGGATGCTGCTGATGCTGCCGTCCCGTCGAGGATCGCTTCAACGACCGCGACGTAGTCATCGGATGTTGCCAGGTTCTCGACCTCGCCCGCGATCGCCGGGCGACCCTTCATCTTGCGACCGAGGTTCGAGCCGGTCATCTCCAACTCGCGCATGACGGCGTTGACATCTTCCATCCCGGCCATGTCGATCAGGACGTTGGTTGCGGTGTTGTCCGAGATCGAGATCATCAGGTAGAGCAGGTCGTTGACGGTCAGTTCGATCCCGTCGTGCAGGTGCAGCATGACGCCGCTGCCGACCGCCTTCTCGTCATCACGCAGGACGAAGCCATCGTCCAGCTTGCGCTCGCCACGATCGACCTGGCGATAGATCTCGATCATCAGCGGAATCTTGACGCAGCTCGCCGCCTTGAACTGCTGACTCCCGTTGTGGCTCCAACGCTCGCCATCCGGCGCAACGATCGTCACGCCGACCGTTCCCCGCTCTTCGGCAGTGCGAACGATCTTCTCGACCTCGCTCCAGTTCGTCGCCATTTGTTCCTCCCTTGTTGAACCCGATTCCAGCCACGCGCATCATACCCGGAATCCAGGACAACACACTCTACATAACGACATGACGATGCGATATACTGATGCAATGAACACTATCGCGATCGAGAACAACACAACCACTGATGAGATGTCCCGCCCGGCGGCGCGTACACGCTTCAGGCCGCACAGCATCTACGATTACACGCTCGACGAGCTGACGAACTGGTTCCGTGAGCGGGGCGAGCCTGCCTATCGCGCGAAGCAGCTCTACAACTGGGTCTTCCGTAACCATGCGATCGACTACGGGCAGGTGACGGTGCTGCCGACAACGATGCGCGCTCGGTTGGCGGAGGAGCTGCCGTTTCAGGCATTGACGCCAATTCACGAGATCGAAACCGATGACGGCGAAACACTCAAGGTGCTTTACCGGACGGCTGATGGTCAGACGCTCGAAACCGTGCTGATGTTCTACCCGGACCGCTCGACGGTCTGCGTCTCGTGTCAGGTGGGTTGCGCGGTTGGCTGCTCCTTCTGTGCGACTGGTCTGATGGGGTTACAGCGCAACCTCAGCGCCGGTGAGATGGTCGCCCAGGTCGTTGACATGGCGCGGCGCTCGAAGGAGCGTGGCCGACCGTTGACGAACATCGTCATGATGGGAATGGGCGAACCATTCCACAACTACGACAATGTCATGAAGATGGTCGCGATCCTCAACCAGCCGGAGGGGATGCAGTTCGGCTCACGCCGGATTACGATCTCGACATCCGGGGTCGTGCCAAGTATAGACAAGCTGGCGACCGAGCCGTATCAGGTTAATCTGGCGATCTCGATCCACGCCGCGAACGACGAGTTGCGCTCGTCGATGGTGCCGCTCAATCGACGTTGGCCGCTGAACGAACTGATCGCCAGTATCCGCCGCTACATCAGCACCACCCACCGGCGCGTGTCGTTCGAGTACGCACTGATCGCGGGCGTGAATGATAGCGACGACGATGCACGGCAACTGGCGCGACGGCTCAAGGGCCTGCTCTGTCATGTCAACCTCATCCCGCTGAATCCAACACCGGCCTTCCCGTATGAGCGCCCAACTGTCGAACGCATCGAGCGCTTCGCCGAAGTCCTCAACGACACCGGAATCCCGGCGACCGTCCGCTACTCGCGTGGCGTCGAGATCGCCGCCGCCTGTGGCCAGCTCCACATCGAGCATCAGAAGCGCGGCGCAGGACCGGCTCCGGTTCCTTCGCCCGCGTAGTCTCCCGTTCGGTCAGTCACATCACGTAGTATCCTCGGAAGCCGGATGTTCGGGCTGACCGAGGGTATGCACGTGCGTATCGCGTATTTCGATCCGTTTTCGGGAGCCAGTGGTGACATGGTTCTCGGCGCGCTGGTTGACTGCGGTTTGTCGCTGGACGATTGGCAAGCAGTCCTGACAGGATTGCGCCTCGATGGTTGGGAACTAAAGGTTGAGAGGGTCAGTCAGCATGGGATTGGCGGCACCCGTGTTAGCGTTCAAGCCGCTGACGACACACATTCACGCGACTGGGGCACCATCAAGGCGATCCTGACGGACGCCGAACTTCCCGAGCCGGTTCGCATGGCGTCAATCGCCATCTTCGAGTCGCTGGCGCATGCCGAAGCGCATGTCCACGGCGCGGAACTCGACAGCGTCCACTTCCACGAGGTCGGTGGGATCGACGCGATCGTTGACATTGTCGGCGCGGCGGCGGGGCTGCACCTGCTGGGTGTCGAGCGCGTCTACTCCGGCCCGCCTGCGCTCGGACGCGGCTTCGCGCGCTCAATGCACGGCACGATTCCGGTTCCGGCTCCCGCGACGGCAAAGCTGCTGGCGAACGCCGGTGCGCCATCTCGTGATGCCGACATTGAGGCAGAGCTCCTGACACCGACCGGCGCGGCGATCCTGACGACGCTGGCGGAGTTCCAGCGGCCCGAGTTCCGCGCCACCGCCGTCGGCTACGGATATGGACGCCGTGAGCTGCCATGGCCGAATGCACTGCGCCTCTGGATCGGCGAGATGTCCGAGGATGTGCCTGTGTCAGGCGGCAGCGTGAGTAGGGATGTCGAACTGCTGCTCGAAACCAACATCGACGACATGAACCCGGAATACTACGAGTTGCTGATCGAACGGCTCTTCGATGCGGGTGCGCTCGATGTCTTTCTGACGCCAATCGTGATGAAGCGTGGACGACCGGCGACGAAGGTAAGCGCGATTGTCGCGGCAACTGACCGCGAGCGCGTCGAGGCCACGCTGATCGAGAACTCGACGACGTTTGGTGTCCGGGCGCTGCCGATCGAGCGGACGAAGGCGGGCCGTGACTGGGAGACGGTTGCAACGCGCTGGGGCGAGGTACGCCTCAAGCTGAAGATCTGGCGCGGTCGGGTCCAGGAAGCAGCACCCGAATATGCTGACTGCCTGGCGGTAGCCCGCGATTCGGGTGCGCCGCTGCGGCTCATCTATGGCGAGGCACAACGAATTGGTGAGGTGTTCGTCGGACAGCGACGAGTTGGATTCGATGGAGAAGGAGCTGGTGGAGATGAGTGACATAAGCAAGCCACGGGTGGCGATCGTGATGGGCAGCGAGAGCGACCGGCCATTCATGAGCGAGACGGAAAAGCTGCTCGGCGAGTTGGGTGTTCCCTGCAAGCTCGAAGTGATGTCCGCACACCGGACTCCGACGAAGGTGCATGAACTGGCGGCGAACGCTCGCGAACAGGGGATCGAGGTCGTGATCGCTGGCGCGGGTGGCGCAGCCCACCTGCCGGGCGTGATCGCCTCCTGGACGACGCTCCCGGTGATCGGCGTCCCGCTACCGACCAGCGATCTGAACGGGATGGACGCGCTGCTCGCCATCGTCCAGATGCCGGCTGGAGTGCCTGTCGCGACAGTCGCCGTTGGCAAGGCAGGTGCCCGCAATGCCGCCATCCTGGCCGCTCAGATCATAGCAACCGGCGACGAAACCGTCCGCGCTGCCGTCGAGCGTCACCGCGAGAGCATCGGCGGCAAGTAAAAGGAGTCTGTAGCGCGGGACGAGGACGGCACCCGTTGGCCTGTCATCCTGAGTCGCAGCGAAGGATCGCCAGGCGTCAGTGATACGAGTGGTTGATCGGCAGTCGAACACCCGTGTCCTCGATCGCCACTCGTATCACTGACGCCTGGCGATCCTTCGCTGCGACTCAGGATGACAGGCCAACCGGTGCCGTCCTCGTCCTATGGGCCGCCGAATACGTGCTGCCCTACAGCCGCAGCACCCCTGCGTCCGTCGATCGGAAGCCACAGCCGTCGTAGAAGCCGCGAAGATGCGGCTCGAAGTCGACGTGCAGCCAGTGGATGCCGCGTTCGCGGGCGGCGTTGATGGCGTGCTCGACGAGGCATTGGCCGATGCCCTGGCGGCGGACATCAGGGTGGACGGTTGTATCGAGGATGAAGGCGTGGATGCCGCCGTCCCAGGCGACGTTGACGTATCCGATGAGCCGCCCCTCGTCGTATGCGCACACCCAGGCCAGGCTGTGGCTCCGTGTCCGCAGGAGGTTTCCGGATGTGAAGCCTGGCCAGGAGGCGGCAAACAACTCGTTCATGGCCTCATTCGAGACATCGGGGATGGTGCGGTAGTCAATCATGGTTGCTGTCCGTAGTGTAAGTTCGGGTATTGTGGGCCGTCGCTACCGGGCTCGATCTTCCAGCCGTTCGTGAGAACCGCATGATGAATGTCGGTAGCCGCAGTAGTATAGGCGGACTCGGGAAGAGCGCTGCGTGTAGAATTGCGACGAGTTCAACGGTTCGACAGGGCGGCGCAGCGGCGTCGCCCTGTTGCTGCGTGCGGGCGTTGTAACGCCGTCGATGTTGTGGGATTGTTGGGGCTGACGGTTCGTGGAGCACCGACGTGGCGAGCCGTGCCGCGCTCACGCACTGAATTGACGCCTGTTTCAGGTGCTTGTTACGATCGCACGACGCGGCACGCCTCGTGCGCGATAAACCAGTGGCGCAGTCGGCCTGTGACTCGTGGGGGTACAGGCAAGGCACCGCGTCAGGAGGAACCTGCATATGTATCTCGAACGCGTTTCCGGCCCCGCCGACCTCAAGCAGATGTCTGTTCCTGAGCTCGAGGCGCTCGCTCGGGAGATTCGCGATGAAATCCACCGCGTTACCTGCCTCAATGGCGGTCACTTTGCCTCGAACCTCGGCTCGACCGAGCTGACGCTGGCGCTGCACTACGTCTTCGATTCGCCAACCGACAAGATCGTTTGGGATGTTGGCCATCAGGGCTATCCGCACAAGCTCGTTACCGGACGGCGCGAGCGGTTCGAGACGATTCGCCAGGAAGGCGGCCTGTCTGGCTTTCTCCAGCGTGAAGAGAGCGAGCACGACGCCTTCGGCGCTGGTCACGCCAGCACCAGTGTCTCGGCAGCGCTCGGGATGGCGATGGCCAACCACCTCAGCGGTCATCCTGGCCGGGCGGTCGCCGTCATCGGAGACGGCGCGCTGACGGGCGGGATGGCCTACGAGGCGCTCAACAACGCTGGCAGCCTGCGTATCCCGTTTGTAGTCGTCCTGAATGACAACGAGATGAGCATCGCGCCGAATGTCGGGGCTGTCTCGAAATACCTGTCGCGTGTCCGGACCGACGATCGTTACAATCGTGCCAAGGCCGACTTCGAGCGGATGCTCCAGCGGCTCCCGCAGGGCGAGCTGTTCGTCGAGCTTGGCAAGCGCATGAAGGATTCGTTCAAGGAGTTCGTCTACCACACGATGATCTGGGAGGAGCTGGGCTTCACCTACGTCGGTCCGGTCGATGGCCACAACGTCGGTGACCTGATCGAAGCCTTCAAACAGGCACGGCATCTCAATTGCCCGGTCTTCGTCCACAGTATCACTGCCAAGGGCAAGGGATTCGACTTCTCGGAGGCCGACCCGTTCAAGCACCACGCCGCCCGCGTCACTGCCACTGGTCCGTCCGCGCCGCAGCCGCCCAAGTACCAGGACGTCTTCGGTGATACCCTGACCGAGCTTGCCCGTGAGAACGACAAGATCGTCGCCGTTACGGCTGCGATGCCGGACGGGACCGGTCTGTTGCCGTTCGCGAAGGCTCACCCCGATCGCTTCTTCGATGTCGGCATTGCCGAGCAGCACGCGGTGACCTTCTCAGCCGGGATGGCGACGCAGGGCATGCGGCCAGTCGCGGCGATCTACTCGACCTTTCTCCAGCGCGCCTACGATCAGGTCATCCACGATGTCTGTATCCAGAACCTGCCAGTCGTCTTTGCGATGGACAGGGCAGGGCTGGTCGGCGACGATGGCCGGACGCATCACGGCATCTTCGATATCGCCTACCTGCGCTGCCTGCCGAACATGGTCGTCATGGCCCCGAAGGACGAGGCTGAGCTACGCAACATGCTGCTGACGGCGATCGAGCACAACGGTCCGGCGGCGCTGCGCTACCCGCGTGGCAACGGCGTCGGTGTCTCGATCGAGATGCCGCCGCACCTGCTGCCGATTGGCCGGGGCGAGTTGCTGCGCGAAGGCACCGACGTGACGCTTGTCTCGATCGGCACGATGGCGCTGATGGCCGAGCATGCCGCTGACCTGCTGGCACGCGAGGGTGTCTCGGCGGCGATCATCAACGCGCGCTTCGTCAAGCCGCTCGACGAGACGCTGATTCTCAAATGGGCGCGTCGGACCGGTGCCGTCGTCACGCTCGAAGAAGGCGCGGCGGCATCTCGATCGAGACACCGACGCCGTTGCCACGCGGGTAGCGCAGCGCCGCCGGACCGTTG
>Ga0136611_10004203_pt1 | contig 10078 bp, 9 predicted proteins | sample AntDrymUQ2232306_2_FD_106645 | JGI IMG/M metagenome (GOLD analysis project Ga0136611, IMG submission 106645) | Polar desert sand microbial communities from Dry Valleys, Antarctica - metaG UQ223 (23.06) | ecosystem: Environmental > Terrestrial > Soil > Desert | place: Antarctica: Dry Valley... | reverse complement strand
GCTCAAGGTCGGCTGGCCGGCCGAGGACCTGGCCGGCTACGTCGACGGCGAGGCGCACGAGATCGAGCTCGATCAGAGCGAGTGGGCACTGCGCGACTACCAGCGGCAGGCAGTCGACGGCTTCTGGGCCGGCGGATCCGGCGTCGTCGTACTCCCCTGCGGTGCCGGCAAGACCCTCGTCGGTGCCGCCGCCATGGCGCAGGCCAAGGCCACCACGCTGATCCTGGTGACGAACACGGTGGCCGGGCGGCAGTGGAAGCGGGAGCTGATCGCCCGCACCTCGCTCACCGAGGAGGAGATCGGGGAGTACTCCGGCGAGCGCAAGGAGATCCGTCCGGTCACCATCGCGACCTACCAGATCATGACGACCCGCCGGAAGGGCGAATACCTGCACCTGGAGCTCTTCGGCGCCCGCGACTGGGGTCTGATCGTTTACGACGAGGTGCACCTGCTGCCCGCGCCCATCTTCCGGCTGACCGCCGATCTGCAGTCACGCCGCCGGCTCGGGCTGACCGCGACCCTGGTCCGCGAGGACGGGCACGAGGGCGATGTCTTCAGCCTGATCGGCCCCAAGCGGTACGACGCCCCGTGGCGTGACATCGAGGCGCAGGGGTGGATCGCGCCGGCGGACTGCACCGAGGTGCGGGTGACGCTCACCGACGCCGAGCGGATGGCCTACGCCACGGCCGAGCCGGAGGACCGCTATCGCGTCAGCGCGACGGCCCGGACGAAACTCGCCGTCGTGCGCAGCCTGGTGGCCAAGCACCTCGGCGAGCAGGTGCTCGTCATCGGTGCCTACCTCGACCAGCTCGCCGAGCTCGGCGAGGACCTCGACGTACCGGTCATCCAGGGCTCGACGACCAACCGGGAACGCGAACGTCTCTATGCCGCTTTTCGGCTCGGTGAGATCCCGACGCTCGTGGTGTCCAAGGTGGCGAACTTCTCCATCGACCTGCCGGAGGCCTCCGTCGCCATCCAGGTGTCCGGGACATTCGGGTCGCGGCAAGAAGAGGCGCAACGGTTGGGCCGGGTGCTGCGGCCGAAGTCCGACGGCCGGCAGGCGCACTTCTACACCGTCGTCTCGCGGGACACCCTCGACCAGGACTATGCGGCGCATCGCCAGCGCTTCCTCGCCGAGCAGGGCTACGCCTACACGATCGTCGACGCCGACGATGTGCTCGGCCCGGCGCTGCCCGAGGGGTGAGCCTTTCGGGTTGTGACCTGCTGATCAGCCGAAGCCGCGGTCGTCCTGCTTCAGGGCGGTGTCCACCGGCAGTGCGCTGGCGACCGCCATGCTCAGGAGGGGATCGCCGAGCGGCCGGCGGATCTGCACGACGTAGTTGTCCGCCGTGGTGAACATCGTCTTCGCCAGGTCTCCCAGGTCTTGGTGATCCGGCCCACCTCGGCTCCGCCGTGGTCAAGGATGGCAAAGTTCCACGCCCGCCAGTTCTCCGCCCGGATCGAGCCGATGACGCCGTATGCAGTCTCAAAGTCGAAGCGGATCCTGCCGAACGCGTTCTGCTGGGCGATCCGGCCGATCTCCTGACCATCGGGGCGGGCCACGATCACCGTGGACTTGATGATCTTGGCCGGGCGGGCCAGCACCAGCACCGGATGACCGGCGGGGTCCCTGACCTCGAGTCGATGGGCCAGGAACTGGTCGACCGAGGTCAGGAACCGCGCCGCCTTGCGCAGCCCGCTCTGCCCCACCTGGACCACCGAGCCGAGCTGGCTTCCGTTGCGGTCGTAGACGGCGTACTCGTTCGTCAGCTCGATGAGCTTCGCCTTTTGGTTCACCACCAGAACCGGCTCGGTGAACAGGGTGCCGCCGCCGCGCTCCGTCGGAACTGCCCTCGCCTGCTCCTGGACCTGGCGCTGCACGCGACCGGGATCGCTGACCTGGACCGGTGGCGGCGGGTGCACGTGCTCGGTCCATCGCTGGCCGTCCCACCAGCGCTGCCCGGGCGTGCCGGCCGGATCGGCGTACCAGCCCGCTTGCGGCACCCCTTGCGTCATAGCCCACGATTATCCGCTCGTGCCACCCTGGTGGCCATGACGGACCTGCTGGCCCGCTGGATGTCGGTGGTCGGCACCGGTGAGGCATCGCGCCGTTGCTGGACCGATCTGGTCAGCCGTTGGAGCGAAGCGCACCGGCACTATCACGGGCTTGCCCACCTCGTCGCCGTACTGTCCATTGTGGATGATCAGGCGTCTGCGATCAGCGATGCCGTTCGGTTGGCCGCGTGGTATCACGATGCCGTTTACGACCCGACCTGCTCGGACAACGAGGAGCGCAGCTCAGCACTCGCCAACGCCACGTTGCCGCTGTTGGGTGTCCAACCGCAGACGACCGCCGAGGTGAGTCGACTCGTCCTCATCACCAAGACACACCGGTACGACGCAGCCGACGCCGATGCCGCCCTGCTCTGTGATGCCGATCTGGCGATCCTGGCCGCGCCGCGTGCGACATACGTCAGCTACGCCGACGCGATCCGCGCGGAGTATGCGCACGTGTGCGACGCGGCGTTCCGCAGTGGGCGGGCCGCCCTACTCGACTCGCTGCTCGCCCGCGAGCGGCTGTTCGGTACCCAAGACTTCAGAGCGCTCGAGGAGCCGGCACGGGCGAACATTCAGGCCGAACTCGCGGTGCTGCGGCCGTAGCATGCCGTGCGTCGTGCCCGCTTGCTCGTCCTGTTGATGGTGTGCGGCTGCGCCGCCGAGGTCTCCGGCGAGGGCACCGTCGGCAATAACGCAGCCCGGGAGGCGGCCGGGTACACCGTGGACGGCGACATCCCCGGGGTGACGACGCTGGACTCGCCTCGCACCGCGCACACCACCAAAGACGTCGAATACGCCGAATCCCCGCCGTACGGGGGCGATCACGATCCGGCCTGGGCGGACTGCACGGGCACGGTGTACGCCGAGCCCATCCGGCCGGAGAACGCGGTGCATTCACTGGAACACGGGGCTGTCTGGGTGGCCTACCGTTCGGACCTACCCGCGGCCGATGTCGCGGCACTGGCTGTGCTCGTGGACGGGGTCGACTACACGATGATGAGCCCCTACCGAGATCTCGAGGGGGCAGTGTCCGTGCAGTCGTGGTCTCGCCAACCGTGGTCGATTCGGTCGGTGATCCGCGCCTGACGGCCTTTGTGCGGATCTACCGGATGAATGCCGATCTCACTCCCGAGCCCGGGGCCACCTGCTCCAAACCGGACTTCGCCTCCTCGCCACGCGGTCCGGACCTGTGACCGAACCGGGCTGGGTCCTCTCGGAGGGTTGAGGGTCCTCGGCCGAACACGCGTTGGCCTCCGATGGAGACGGCGCTGTCCGGCTGCAGGATGCCGTGTTGCACACCGCCCTGGACCAGCTGTTGGACGAGCGGGAGGCGGTTACGAAGGCGCTGCTGGGCGGTCCAACCCGGGGCTGAAGCCGCTGCGGTGCTTGCGGCGGCGCAGGCCGGCCGCGGCGAGTCGCCGGACCAGGTGCTGGCTCGGCACCGGCTCTGCTCCCAGGGCCAGTGCGACGTCGTACAGGTGGGACGGGACGTCGTAGTGGTCCCGCTCGAAGCCCCGTGCCGCTACGCCGAGGCGGCGGGCGAACTCGTGCAGCTCGTCGAAACTCAGATCGCTACACAGGTGCGACCAGCGGCGGCCACGTCCCGGCCACACCGGACGGTCGATCATGATGCCCACGCGCCCGAGGATCTCACGGCAACAGGGGCGGCCCCGCCATAGCGGGACCGCCCCTGTTCGTACTGAGTTCAGGACTTAGAAGTCCATGCCCCCCATGCCGCCCATGTCCCCACCGCCGCCTCCGGCACCAGCCGAGGCCTTCTCAGGCTTGTCGGCGATGACGGCTTCGGTGGTCAGGAAGAGCGCCGCGATAGACGCGGCGTTCTGCAGTGCGGAGCGGACGACCTTCGCCGGGTCCGGAATGCCGGCGGCGAGCATGTCGACGTACTCCCCCGTCGCGGCGTTGAGGCCCCAACCGCTGTCCAGGCCCGCGACCTTCTCCGCCACGACGCCGCCTTCGAGGCCGGCGTTGATGGCGATCTGCTTGAGCGGAGCGGACAGTGCGACGCGGACGATGTTCGCCCCGGTCGCCTCGTCACCTTCGAGGTCGAGCTTGTCGAACGCGGTCCGGCCGGCCTGCGCGAGGGCGACGCCACCACCGGCGACGATGCCCTCCTCGACGGCTGCCTTGGCGTTGCGCACAGCATCCTCGATGCGGTGCTTGCGCTCCTTGAGCTCCACCTCGGTGGCAGCCCCGGCCTTGATCACCGCGACACCACCGGCGAGCTTGGCCAACCGCTCCTGCAGCTTCTCCTTGTCGTAATCGGAGTCGCTCTTGTCGATCTCGGAGCGGATCTGGTTGACCCGGCCGGAGATCTGGTCGGAGTCACCCGCACCCTCGATGATGGTGGTCTCGTCCTTGGTGGTCACGAACTTACGAGCCCGGCCGAGCAGCGACAGGTCCGCGTTCTCCAGCTTGAGACCGACCTCCTCGCTGATGACCTGGCCGCCGGTCAGGATCGCGATGTCCTGCAGCATCGCCTTGCGGCGGTCACCGAAGCCGGGAGCCTTCACCGCGACGGACTTGAACGTCCCGCGGATCTTGTTCACGACCAGGGTGGCAAGCGCCTCGCCCTCGACGTCCTCGGCGATGATCGCCAGCGGCTTGCCGGACTGCATCACCTTCTCAAGCAGCGGCAGCAGGTCCTTGACCGAGCCGATCTTGGAGTTGACGACCAGGATGTACGGGTCGTCGAGAACGGTCTCCATGCGGTCGGTGTCGGTGACGAAGTACGCCGACAGGTGACCCTTGTCGAAGCGCATGCCCTCGGTGAGCTCCAACTCCAAGCCGAAGGTGTTGCTCTCCTCGACGGTGATGACGCCTTCCTTGCCCACCTTGTCCATAGCCTCGGCGATGAGCTCGCCGATGCTCGAGTCGGCAGCGGAGATCGAAGCCGTGGAGGCGATCTGCTCCTTGGTCTCGACGTCCTTGGCGGACCGGCTCAACTCTTCGCTGACCGCGGCGACTGCCTTCTCGATGCCCTTCTTCAGCTCCATCGGGTTCGCGCCGGCGGCGACGTTGCGCAGCCCCTCACGAACCAGCGCTTGAGCAAGCACCGTCGCCGTCGTCGTACCGTCGCCGGCAACGTCATCGGTCTTCTTGGCAACTTCCTTGACGAGCTCAGCCCCGATCTTCTCCCACGGGTCTTCGAGCTCGATCTCCTTGGCGATCGACACACCATCGTTGGTGATGGTCGGCGCGCCCCACTTCTTCTCCAGCACCACGTTGCGGCCCTTCGGGCCGAGGGTCACCTTGACGGTGTCGGCGAGGATGTTCATCCCCCGCTCGAGGCCGCGTCGTGCCTCCTCGTCGAACGCGATCATCTTTGCCATGCGGCTGTGTCCTCCAAGATTGGACTCTTCGTGGTCGGGCAGGGTGCCCGCGACGGACGGACCGCACCACCTCGGATAGGTCCTCGGCAGTTCGGATCCTCACCATCCCGACCAGGGGTTAGGCTGGCACTCACATAAGGAGAGTGCTAGCTCAGGTTTAGCACTCGACCGGGTCGAGTGCAAGCTGTGTCACTGGTGTGAACGCCGGTGCGCGGGGAAAGCTTCCTGTCATGACCCCTCACGACGTACCGGACCTCGCCCTGTCCGTGGGCCGGATCCCACTGCTGGGACTGGGCACCTGGCAACTCCGTGGCTCGACCGCCCGCGAGGCCGTCGTTGCGGCGTTGGGCGTCGGCTACCGACACATCGACACCGCGACGATGTACCGCAACGAGTCCGAGATCGGCAGCGCGGTGGTCGACAGCGCAGTGCCGCGCGACGACGTCTTCCTGACCACGAAGATCCCGGCCGAGCACTTCTCCGACGCCCGACGCACTCTGGAGGACAGCCTTTCGGCGCTGGGGGTCGACGCCGTGGATCTGTGGCTGGCGCACTGGCCACCGCCGGACATCGTCGGTGCCTGGCAGACCATGCGCGACCTGCGCGACGACGGGCTGGCCCGGGCCATCGGGGTCAGCAACTTCTCCCCGGCGCAGATCGACGAGCTGATCGCCGCCACCGGGGAGGCGCCGGCGGTGAACCAGATCCGGTGGAGCCCGTCGGACTTCGATCCCTCGCGGCTGGAGCACAGCCGCGCGGCGGGCGTCGTACTGGAGGGGTACAGCGCGTTCAAGTCCGGCGCCCTGACCTCGCCGGTGGTGCTCGAGGTTGCTGAGTCAATGGGCCGGACACCGGCGCAGGTGGTGCTGCGTTGGCACATCGAGCACGAGGTGGTGGTGATCCCGAAGTCGTCCAAGCCGGAGCGGCTCGCGTCGAACTTCGACATCTTCGACTTCTCGCTCAGCGCCGACGAAGTCACGCGCATCGACGCCCTCGCCCGCCGGTGACCGCGTCACCTGGCGACTTTGCCCCCTTCAGACGCCGACGCGCCGGGGCCGTGGCGGCGTGTCCCCGGCAGTGGGGGGCAAGGTGCTCACGATGCGGATGCTCGAGCGCGTCCGCGGGCTAGGGCTGCAAGAAAGCGGCCGGCCGTACGGCCCGGATGCCCGGTGATGTCGACCCAGGTGAAGCGCACGACGATGAAACCCATGGCCTCCTGTTGTTCCTGCCGCAGCTTCTCCGCTCGCAGTACGGCGGGGTCGGTGTACTTGCCGAGGCCGTCCGCCTCCCCGATGACTCCGCCGTCCTCCCAATAGAAGTCGACCCGAGTCCGCTGCCCGCCCTGGAGGACGATCTCGTGCTGCAACACAGGCATCGGAAGATCGTGTCGGTGCAGGCACAGCCGTCCAAGGGACTCCAACGGCGACTCCGACCTCGTGTCCCCAAAACCCACGACCTCACTGGCTTTCTTGATTCCTGGCCAGCGCCGGCAGTCCTGAAGTACGGCGTTCAGCTCTGCACAGGTCACCAGGTGCTGATGCAGCGCGTGGTCAAGCGGAATCAGCGCCGCGCCGACCGATCTGTTGCGCCCGAGGTCGACCAGCGTCCGCGCGAGCGACGTGGCCGGGAAGTTTGCCACGGTAGCCACGTGCGTGGTGGGCAGAGACGCCCTGTGCACGTGGATGCCTTCGAAGTCACGATGCGATCGCTGACTCGATGGCATGGTCAGGATCACCCGACTATCGCGAACTCTCCGTACCGGCAATCCATGCAACAGGGCCGCAGTCTCGTGGCTGCACACGCCCTGCCCACTCAACGCCAGCCGCGCCGCAGCCACCTGGAGGTGCAGCGCGTTCGGCTCGTCGTCTCGGACGGGCTGCTCGGCATAGACCCCACGGCGAAGCCGCTCCCACGAGCCGCCGCGAACCAGGAAGTCGATGTCGCGGCGGCTCATACCGCTGGTACGAGCCTGGTTGGGGGTGAACACCCCTTGCTGATGATCCCTGACGTCCTCGAGTGCGCCCTCAGGCATCTGCGCAGACTGCCCTCGGTTGCCGTCGAGCGCGGCCAGGAATCCACAGCCTCAGCCCTCATCCACAACCATCTGCCACCGACGCTGCCGGCGCAGTCGCCTGCTACCGAGCTGCGCGGTCAGCCCATGAGGCCGGCGGCGCGGACGGCGCGCAACGTCGGCGCGATGGTCACCGACGGGCCGACGACACCGGCAACCGCGTCCAGGGTCTTCAGGCCGTCACCGGTGTTGTAGATGACGGTCTCGGCGTCGGGGTCCAGTGCCCCGGACTCGAGCAGCCGCCGCAGCACGGCGACGGTGACCCCGCCGGCGGTCTCACCGAAGATGCCCTCCGTGCGGGCCAGCAACCGAATGCCGTCCCGGATCTCCTCGTCCCCCACCGCTGCGAAGGAGCCACCGGTACGCCGTACCGCGTCGAGTGCGTAGGGGCCATCGGCAGGATTGCCGATGTTCAGCGACTTCGCGATCCCGGTGGGCCGCACCGGCTGGACCACGTCTTGCCCGGCGTGGAAGGCGGCAGCTATCGGCGAGCACCCGGCGGACTGCGCACCGAACACCCGCCACGAGGCGGAATCCACGAGCCCGGCACTCACGAACTCCGTGAACGCTTTGTCGATCTTGGTCAGCAACGACCCCGAGGCCACCGGTACGACGACCTGACCGGGCAGCCGCCAGCCCAGCTGCTCGGCGGTCTCGTAACCCACCGTCTTGGAACCCTCGGCGTAGAACGGCCGCACGTTCTGGTTGACGAACGCGGTGGACTCGAACTCGTCGGTCTCGGCCAGCTCGCTGGTCAGCCGGTTCACGTCGTCGTACGAGCCCTCGACCGCGACCAGGGTGCCGCCGTAGATCGCGCTCTGCACGATCTTGCCCGGCTCGAGGTCCGCCGGGATGAAGACCATCGATGACATTCCGGCCCGGGCGGCGTGGGCGGCCACCGAGTTCGCCAGGTTGCCGGTCGAGGCACAGGCCAGCCGGTCGTAGCCGAACCCACGCGCGGCGGTCGCGGCCATCGACACGACCCGGTCCTTGAAGGAGTGCGTCGGGTTCGCACTGTCGTCCTTGACCCACAGCGTTCGCATCCCCAGTGCGGCGGCCAGCCGATCGGCGCGGATGAGCGGTGTGCAGCCAGGATTCAGCGACACCCGCGAGGCGGGGTCCTGACCGACCGGCAGTAGACCGGCGTACCGCCAGATGGTGGGGGGTCCGGCCTCGATCTGCGACCGGGTGACCGACGCCAGCACCGACGCGTCGTAGCCGACCTCCAGCGGGCCGAAGCACTCGATGCACGCATGGACCGGGCTGAGTGGGTAGCGGGCACCACAGTTGCGGCAGACGAGCCCCTCTGCGGGGCAGTCGACAAGGGCGTCGGAGGCGGTGAGTGTCATATGCAGCGAGGCCTTTCTGGGCTCATCTTTCCCGCGCATGCGAGCGGGACGGAATTGGCACCTGTCGCGACCGGCCTCGCCGGTAGGTGAGCAGTCGCGGTGGTTGCCGGGGCTTCAGCGGGCCGTTCCCTCTGCCCCTCGGGATGAGATGTTCAGTTGTGCCGGTGAGTCTAGGACACCGGCCGCAGTGTCGAGACGGCCAGCTCCGTGCGAGACCGGCAGTTGGTCTTTGCCAGAATCCGGCTGACATGTACGGCGACGGTTCGCGGAGACACGGCGAGCCGCTCAGCGATCACCCGGTTGGATAGGCCCTCGACGACCAGCGCGCTGACCTCCCGCTCTCGCACGGTGAGTTCCCGATGGGGAGTATCAAGACGCGAGCACACCTGGTCGGCGGTACGCCGGCGCCAGCCGGGCCACTGCGCCAGCAGCTCCAGCGCGATCCCGATGTGCCGGCGAGCCTCCGACACCCGGCCCGTCCGCAACAAGGACCTGCCGAGCCTCGTATGGGCGTCGGCCCGCCATGCCGCAGGAAGGTCCATGCAGTCGACAGCGTCGAGCCCGGCGGCCACGGCAGCAGCCACCGAGCCTTCGCTCTCGAGCAAGGCGCACTCCAGGTGAGCGAAGCTCGCTCGCGCGCCAGGGTGTTCCGGTGTGACGCCGATGGCCGCGAGGAACCCCCGCACCTGAGCCGGAGATACGCCGGCGTCAAGGGCCCACAGACCCGCCTGAGCAGTGCGATAGGCCCGCCGTTGGTGCTCCGGTGCCGTCACCGCAGTTCGGTACCGGGTCAAGGAGCGCAGCGCCTCGCCCTGACCGCGCAACCTGGAGGAAACAGCTACGTCGAGCAGCGCCACATAGATCCTGGCCCAGTACTGGTCCATCCCATGGCCTTCGACGACGACTCGCTCGTACAGCGCCACCGCCTCGTCGTCCAACCCCTGCTCCAGCGCGAGAGAGGCAGCCTTGACGCTGAGCACCACCCGCTCCACGGCGTCGGTCTCCACCGGTAACCGGGCGGTGACGATGTCCCAGCCCCGCTGCCACTGCCCGCTCTGCTCGGCGAGGTCGACTCCATGCCGGACGACCTTCCCGGCTGCGGTCTCGCAGCCGGGAAGGATCGCCGTCATCGACATCCATCTCCCGAAGCTCCTCCAACAAGCCGGGGTCGGCCACCGCCACCCGCAGGATCTCGCTCACCCGTTCGCGGGGCACGAAGCGGCGCGGTGCACGGACGGGCCCGAGCTCGG
>Ga0136611_10004202_pt1 | contig 10079 bp, 6 predicted proteins | sample AntDrymUQ2232306_2_FD_106645 | JGI IMG/M metagenome (GOLD analysis project Ga0136611, IMG submission 106645) | Polar desert sand microbial communities from Dry Valleys, Antarctica - metaG UQ223 (23.06) | ecosystem: Environmental > Terrestrial > Soil > Desert | place: Antarctica: Dry Valley... | reverse complement strand
GACTCACCGCATGGCTTTCGGTTCATTGCTTCAGTGGGCGGCGCGTACTGATCGAGCGCGATCCATTGGGAGTGGTGCTGTATGGTGATGTGCGTAATTTCCCGGTGACGGATAAGCAGTTTGTTCTGAAGGCATTGAGAGATGAGGCACAGCGCTACCTATGGTTCCGTTCGGATGATTGGTCGTCTTGGCCTTTCGGCGCATTAGGCACGAAGGACATGGAATCGGCACTGCATGAAATACTGATTTCACCTTCGCGTGAAGAGACGGATCAAGTGCTGCTGAATTGCGCGCTGGATGCAATCCGTTATGGTGAACCTCTATCAGCACTAAACAGTGCATTAGAAGCCATCGTGCGTGACACCAGTTACCTTCAGGTAATAAGAACGAGTGCTGTGCAGGCATGGATTCGTAACGCCGCAAATGACTGCTCAGAATTGCTGAAATTGGCGAAAGATATTCGCACCGGTATTGTCGAAGACCGGGATGATGAAATACTCGGTATTGTTCTGTATGAACTTTATCCTCAAATCATTTCACCGGAACAAATTTTCGATTATTTCCATACGCCCAAAGATAAAAACCTGATTAGAAGTTATGTCATATTCTGGATTCAGCATCTCACGGAAAGATCCTCCAAGGAGAATATATCAACGCTACTCGACAAGTTTCCACACATAGGACCTGATATAAAGGATGTTTGGAAAGATCGTCAATTAAATCAGACAGTGGGCAATCTGCTTGTACGTGGATTAAAAGAGCATGGCGATGCCATTTCCAATAAACGACTTTACGATTGGTTAAGCAGCGGTCTCAATGAATACGGCTATCCAAGACTCGATAAGGAACACACTAAATTTATTTCAGCATGGTTTGCGGAGCGACCTGAATCCTATAAAGCCATCATTGCATATGGTGCTTCACTATGTACCAATCAGGAAAATACCTGGGGTTGCATGCGCCTCTGTGAGAATCATCTTTATCAGTCACGCGCACCAGTCGGCATTGAAATATGGTATCTGGAAAAAGCGGCAATGGAACAACATATTGGTTTGGCTGAATTTTATTTCAACCAGGCTGTTCGTTTGTTAAGACAGCGAAGCGATCAGCAAGAACTGACTCTCTCTGTGCTGGAAACCCTCGAATCGTGGGTTGAAGCCCATCCAAAATTCCAGCCGTGGCTTGAACCGTTGATATCCTGCACTGTAGGGGATTGGCAACAAGAAGATGCCATAGAGGATCGCAAACAAATGGTTGAGCGTCAAAAACAGAAAAACGCATGGATTAGTCATTTCCGTCAACACATAGCGGCCATTCGTGATGGCAGTGCGCACCCGAAGATACTTTATGAGCTTGCGATGGCATATGAGGGATTGATTTATAGAGCTAAGGGAGAAACACCATACGAACGCCTTGAAAATTTTTTGGACGGTGACAATGAACTGATCAAGCCCGCTTATGCGGGCTTTCGCCATGCGCTTGACCGTAATGATTTGCCGAGCGTTAGCGAAATCATTGACTTGGAAACTAAGGGACGGATGCACTATATCCGCTTGCCCTGCTTGGTCGGCATGAACGAGTTGTTCCGCAAAGATCCGGCCAATGCACTGCAACTTGACGATACTGTTCTATCACGTTTGTTGGCATTCCGATTTACTTATTGTATCGGAACTGATCCAGCCTGGTTTCAGGAACTTATCCGGCAGCGCCCCGCATTAGTAGCGGAAATACTGCCGGCTTACGCATTATCGATGCTGCGTGCGGGGAAGGAACATATTTCCGTGCTGTATCCTTTGGCGTACGACGACACCTATGCTGAAGTTGCGCGCATCGTATTGCCGAAATTGCTGGAAGGTTTTCCGTTACGCGCCCGCAAGTCTCAATTGTCAAATGCACTCGCTCCGCTTCTGCAAGGAGCGCTGCACTACCTCGATAGGGCAGTGTTTACAGCATTGATCGCCCGTAAGGTCGAGTTAAGTAGCATGGATGCTGCGCAACAGGTGTATTGGTTAAGCTGCGGGTTGCTGCTTGCCCCTGACGTTTATGAAACCCGATTGTTTCAATACATCGGCAAAAGTGCGGTACGCAAAGGCTATTTGGCGGATTTCTTATATCGCCTTCACGGAGAGCGTCGCTTGCCGGATTGGATGTCTGCGTCTGAAACAACTACACTTGCTCGCTTGATCGAGTTACTGGCGCCTGATTGTTCACTCGAGCGCGCTATGGAAGATGATTGGGTCAGTCCAGCGATGCATACAGCGAGTATGGAGCGCTCATTCATCAATACATTGAGCAACAACCCGGATGAATCCGCCTCCCGCGAACTGGAACGCCTGTTGACCATCCCCAGCCTTGCGCGTTGGTATAATTACTTACGCAGCGCTTTACATACTCAGCGTATTACTCGGCGAAAAGCATTGTTCCGCCGCTTGAGCGTTGCCGACGTCGCACACACACTGGCTAATCTCCAGCCCGCCAGTGCTGCCGACCTTGCAGCTTTGACTTTTTATCATCTACGCGACATTGCTCGAAGAATTCGCGATGGTAGCACCGACGATTATGGACAATATTGGAGTCGTGACACAAGCAACAAGAAATATGGCAAATCCAGACCGGAAAATGATTGCCGTGATGCACTGTTATCCGATTTGAGAGAACGGCTTGGCAAACTTAGCATTAATGCTGAACGGGAAGGCAATTATGCGGATGACAAACGTGCCCACATTAAAATTTTATTCCGCGGCACTAATGGTTTTAATATTCCCATCGAAATCAAGAAAGATAATCATGCCGATCTCTGGCGTTCGATTCATGCGCAGTTAATTGCCAAATACGTCCGTGATCCGGACACGGATGGCTATGGCATCTATCTGGTTTTCTGGTTCGGTGGACAAGGAATGCGACCTCCACCGGATGGCAGCAAGAAACCACGGGATGCCAAGGAACTGGAAGATCGTTTGCGGCAAACACTTTCACCGGAAGAAAGCCATCGCATTCAGATTTGTGTAATTGATTGCGCGCTCCCACAAACGTAAATCCGGAAATCGATCAATATAATCACCAAGGCACAATCTGCCCATCAAACGCATAAAACTTCCCTGAATCCTCAAATCTCAAATTACTGATGACGCTACGCATACCTGTGACACTTTGCTCGGTCGAGATCAATCCATTCGGACCACCCATATCGGTTCTAACCCATCCCGGATGCAATAACACCGCAGTAATTTGCTGCGAGTTCAAATCAATCGACAGGCTTTTCATCACGATATTGACCGCCACTTTGCTGGAGCGATAGATATAGCTGCCACCGCCGCGATTATCTGCGATGCTGCCCATCTTACTGGTAATGGTGATGATGGTTTTGAGTTCGCTTCTGGAAATTTGCTGAATAAAAGCTTCAGCCATTTTGAGAGGTGCCATCGTATTGATCTCAAAAGTATAAGTCCACGCGGCATAATCCGTTTTGCCGAAAGCATCGCCCTGCTGTGGCGGGTAAACACCGGCATTATTAATCAACAAGTCAATCGACTGATTAGATAACACCTGAGATAACTGCTCAATCTGCGCATGATTGGCTACGTCTAATGCATGAATGGTTATCTGATCCGGATATTGCGCGACCAAACGATTCAGCATCTCGGCTGCGGCCGGATTGCGGCAGCAAGCAAAAACCCGCCAGCCGTCCATGGCGTATTGCCGGACAAATTCAAGTCCAATACCACGATTTGTGCCTGTTATTAATGCTGTTCTCATGCTTCTTCCTTATGGTGATTACTATTATTGCCAATAATAGCGCTATCCCGTCCGTTTGGTAGCAAACCGCAGCAAACCAATTTGAATATCCTGCAACTCAAGGTAAAATGCCTTGAAAATTTTCTTCTGAATCCGGGAATCCCGAATTAACTGACACTCCTTACAACTTATGTCACTGATGTTGCCACAGCAACCCTAACCTTCCTAGCGTAAAACCATGATTGAAATCATTGCTACTTTTGCCCGGTGGTCACAACTGACTGCTAATTTAATTTTATTTGGAAGCTGTATTTTTCTTGCCATTGCCGGGCAGCAAAAAGCCGTGTTTGAGACTCCGTGGGTGATTCGCCTGGAAAAAAGCTTTCCCTGGTTGGCAGGTGTGGTTTTGTTAGGATTATTAGGTATTCTGGCCACCACAACGAGTGGAGCTACGGGAATTGCATCCGATGTGTGGAATCCAAGCACATGGTTCGAAATCGTGCAGCAGACCCGGATAGGACACATATGGGTGGCGCGGGCGCTGCTGGCAATTGCTCTATTGGGCGTCATTCTGACCATCCGCAACAAACATCGAGTGCGCTGGCATTATATTCTGTGTGCTGTTACAGCGGCGCTTCCGTTGATCGCCGGTTCGCTGATCAGTCATTCCGGCGCAGAAGAAATATCATTTGAATCAGTTGCTCCCTATGCGTTGCATATCTTACTGGCAGGTGCATGGTTTGGCGCATTGCCGGCTTTTTTGTTGATTATATATGGTCATTACAGTGAATCCGATCAAACATCACTCCGGTTAAACGCTACCGCTGTGAAACAATTCTCTACGATTGCGCTGCCCGTGATGCTGTTACTGGCGGTTACTGGCGTCATCGCAGCAGATCGTATGATTGATGAACATTACTATGCACTGGTCGCCAGTGCTTATGGCTGGTTGTTAAATGCCAAGCTGGCGGTATTGGCAATCATTCTGGTAATTGCTCATCAAGCACGTTACCGATGGTTGCCATTATTCTCTCAAACTGACGGCACAGCTCAGGTAAAAGCAGCAATCGCACAGTTAAGAAAATGGGTGCGCATTGAGTTTATTCTTGCACTTTTGCTAGTGCTGCTAGCAACCATATTGGCCAATACTCTTCCCGCCAAGCATACGATGATTGAGAATTGGCCTTATCCGTTCCGTTTTTCGATTAATGCGACGTGGGATGAACCGAATGTGCAGGAAATGGTTTGGTTAGGCATTGCGCTGTTTTTTATTGCACTGGGTATGGCTTGGCTAGGTATAAAAAGTAACTGGAATAACATAAAAAAAATCCTGCTGCCGACAGTACTAGGGATTAGTTCGATGGCAATAGCCTTGCCGCCCCTGGCCATTGAGGCTTATCCTGAAACCTATCTGAAACCGACCGTACCTTTTGATGCTATTTCAATATCCAATGGCGCTCAATTGTTTGCCGAAAATTGCGTCAATTGTCATGGTCCGCAAGGCAAAGGCACGGGAGTAATTCTCGATCCGGAGGTAAAAGATCCCACTGATCTGCTGACTGAGCCGCATACGGCGAAATATACCGTCGGTACTGTTTTTCATTGGTTATCGCATGGCATTCCCGGAACCAATATGCCAGGTTTTTCAGCAACCTTGTCTGAAGAAAACCGCTGGGATCTCATCAATTATCTTCATGCCCTATCACGCGGTTTTGATGCGCGCTTGCTGGGCAGTATGATCATTCCGGAAAATCCGGCGGTAGCATCGCCTGCCTTCACCTATGTCGCGCATGACAGCTCTGGCGGCAATTTAAAGGATTTCCGCCTGCAAAAAAACGTCTTGATGGTTTTATTTTCTTGGCCGCAATCTCAGCAACGTTTACATCAACTGAAAGATGCTTATAACGAAATTCGCGCCCTTAATACCGAGATTCTGGCGGTTCCCAACCGCGAACTTAATGAACAAGAGCTACTACAAATCACGAATAGCGTTCCCTTTCCTGTCGTGACGGAAGGTTGGGCAGAAATTAAGAACAGCTATTGGTTGTATCGCCGCGTAAGAACTGTCCCTGACTTGTCGGGCAAAGGTATGTTTCCGGGACATATGGAATTTATAACCGATCGCTTCGGATACCTACGCGCCCGATGGGTGGCACAATTCGAAGGATATGGCTGGCAAAGCGTAGGTGCGCTCACGTTACAATTAACTCAGCTTAATCAAGAAGATGAAATCATGCCGCCACCGGGTGATCATGCGCATTGATGTTTCACATGCCTTCTCGTATGCATTGAGAAGTTTCTAACAATTGACACAAGATTGTCGCTCGTACTGTTTTTTTTGCTTAAGACACAACCGTTACACAACCGTTGTACTGAGAGAGAAATATTCAGTACAACGACACCTACGTTGAGGGGCGCTACACACTTCTTACAGTGTCCCTCAAATAACCATTCATCAGATCTAACGGGGCAGAATTACCCGACCTTACGGTAGACTTGAATCTTCGTCTTTATCTTCCAACACTTGCCCTCGACTCACACCGGCCGAAAAAGCTGTGCTATGCACATTCGCGTAGATTTTTCCTGTACGCATTGCGAAAGCCAGAGAAGCGATGTTATTGAGCGGCACGCCACATGCTTCAATAGCTTCAGGCGTTGCAGGCGCTATGATATCGCTGTTATCCAGGGTACCTTCAACCGACCCTTCGCCCACATCCACGGGTGGATCGACAGGACCGAAGAGAAAGGCCACTATTGGCCCGTTCACACCTGCAGACGCACAGTGAAAATGTGCTTGTATGATTCCGGTGCCGCTACGCACAGCGAGACGAAATTGCGCTTTGGTTAATGCCTTATCAAATTCAACCTCTACTGTGCCGGTAGTATCGGCAATAACTCCTCCGGCCGGCGTGGTAACCTCTTGCGCACCGCTTAAATCTCCTTCAAATTTCAATTCATTGGCAGCATACACGACGCTTACACCAATCAGAAAAGTTATCAATAAAAACAGCTTAGCATAGAGCTTCTTCATGTTTTATTCTCCTCATTAAAGGCCATCTTAGTTTTTTAGTAGTATTTCTTATCAAGACATCACAAACTAGAATAAATAGCTTGTTTAAATTCGACCTTCTAATATGCGTTGTAGTTCTATAAATTCAAAGAAAGCATAGGCAGCCGACAGATGATGAAACAGTTAAATTACCTCCTGTGTGGTATATTTTATTCGAAGGATATGGCTGACAAAGTGTGGCGCGCTCATGCGCATTGATGTTTCTTTGGAGAATATGATGAACGATATGCAACGGTACAATTCACAGAATGATTTTTTCAGATCAAGATTCTTATTGTTATGGATAACTGCATTACTATTTATTTTTACATTGAATAGTGATGCGGTCAGCGCAGAGAAGCAGCAATTACAGATCATTGAAATCGCTGGTATTTCCATTAACACATCGCCGGAAATGATCGCAGAAATTCTGCAAGCACAAGGCTATAAACAAGTTAATGAATCCCTTTATACCAAACAGGAACCGGCGCAAAACGGACGTAGTGCCATCTACCGCGTAGAGATCGAAAACACTGCAACATCTCACCAAATCACTTATTTTAGAAGTCTGGGCGGTGGACGTGTAAAAAGCCCCATCGTGCGCGATGCGCCTGTTCCAGCTTCCGAAATTGATATGGCACAGCAACTCTATCGCGCTGTTTGCACGGAGATTCCATCAGAGACACAAAAAGAACGATCCTGTGAACCGTTGACACCAGCCAATATCAGGTTTGGTCACGGTCAATGGATTCAAAGTGATGCACACTTCTCTGTTTTACTGGATGCAACCAATGCCAGCACAACCATCGGGATAAAACATACCCAATAAATCCTGGAAGTCGCAGTCAGACAAGGTGGAGTATATGTTTTAGCGACCTTTCACCTTATGGTGAAAGGTCCGCTTATCCCGTCTGAATACAGAGCAAAACGCAACGACGACAAACGGTTGTTTCATTTCCACAAGCTGTAACGCTACCATGCGCCCTAAAAAACAGGCAATCCATCTCGTAGCGAACTCACCTCACGAATGAAATGATCAATTATGAATAAATTTATTGAAAGCGTTCTGTTCGATATCCACTCAAGCAATCACCTGCGGTTTCCAGGCTGATAATGTACCACCTTGAATCAAATGCTTATTCAGAAGAGGTAAAACAAAATGCCGAGGCGCAATGTCAATATCTTGTGGATAGAATTGTGCAAAAATAGAAGAAATGCACAGCGCATTGACTTTATAAATAAAAAAATTACCGCATACAAAGTTCATTCTATCGACAAGAATCAAATCTCATGCGCTATCGCGATCAATAAGCCGAATCTCATTTGCATCGACTACGATTTTCCTGATTTGCCAGGCTTACAATTGCTCAGGCAAATACGATCTGGTTACTCAAATATTCCCGTGGTTATGTTGACTATCCAGCACAGCGAGAGTCTGGCAGTGTGGGCATTCAGAACTGGTGTTAGAAACTATCTGGTAAAGCCTGTTAAAGTAGAATCAATCGTCGAAGAAATTAACCGGCTAGCCACCCAACTCAAACCTAGAGTCACTAAACCACGAATAAACCTTCTGAAGCGCTATCCGATACCCAAAGAATTTCATTTCATTTCTGCATCTCTTTTGTCGCAACGTACTATTTCAGCAATCAATTATGTGGAAACACATTTCCAGGAAAAAATCACAGAACAAGAAGTAGCGTCCATTTGCGGCATGAGTGTTTCCACTTTTAGTAGGATTTTCCGCAACGAGCACAGCATTACATTTCGTGAATTCTTGATAAAACACAGAATCATGCGAGCTAAAGAGTTTTTGCGAAATCCCAAAAAGCGATCATAGATGTAGCGCAGCTGAGTGGTTTTACCGATACTTCAAACTTTGCCCATTTATTCCGCCGCTACATCGGCACGACTCCTTCACATTATCAGAAAAAATATGCCGAATAGTCTGGCTATATCAAATACCTTGATCGAATTAGATGCTTATTTCGACAAGTAAAATAAGTAATCATTTAAGTCTTCAACATTGTGAGGCAACTAACCATCTGACGGATATAACTTGCCATTCTTCGATATCTAAAATTTAGTTCTTTCCTACCTAAATCAATGGATAGCAGTTTTTAGATGATAGTTTTCGGGTGTCTACTCAAATAAATCATCAATATTAAAAACTTCATGCGTATTTTCGCAAAATAAACCTAGAGAAAGAGCAAAAAGATCGCATCAACCCATATCAAACAGGTATAGACTGAAAATGTTACATATTTCCAGTGTAGTAAAAATTCTACAAATAAAGTTTCGCGCATAAACGTCTTCATACGAGTAAGAAACTTCGTCAAAAGCCTGTAAGGGAGTCATAAGTTTTTTCGTAGTTAACAATACTTAGATAATAAGGAGATTTATCATGGCAATAGTAAATGGAACGTTTTTTAACGATGATGGAAATACTTTGCTTCCTTTACTGGGAACTAGCGTTGCTGATAATCTTAATGCTAACTGGTCATTAGGCAATGACTTGATGCTGGGATTTGCAGGCAATGATATTTATCGAATCAACTCAGTTTTAGATGATATACGTGAAATTGGTGGTCAGGGCACCGATACAGTCATTACTCGAAATGTCAGTACAACCTTAAAAACTAATTTCGAAAATCTTACACTCGATAATACCGCAGGCTTTCTGACAGCACTCAATGGAACAGGTAACAGCGCAGCCAACGTTATCACTGGCAATAGCAATGCTAATATACTCTCTGGTTTGAGTGGTGACGACACGATTAGCGCTGGAGCCGGTAATGATACTATTATCGGTGGCGCTGGCAAGGATACCATGACCGATGGTGGTGGCAGTGACAGGTACGATTTCAATGCTGTCAGCGAAAGCGTTGTGGGAGTAAATCGCGACATTTGTACCGACTTTACGCATAATGTCGACGATATTGATTTATTGACAATCGATGCTGATCTTGTTGCAGCTGGAAATCAAGCTTTCACTTTTATCGGCAATGTCGCTTTCACTGGAACCGCGGGTGAAGTCAGATTCTTTACCTCAGGAGCTAACATCATCGTTCAAGTTGAGCTTCACAATGACGGTAATCAGACTGTCGATATGGAAATCCAGCTGACTGGCGCAGCCGCAGTAGGCATCAACGCCAGTGACTTTATTCTTTAATTTTAACTGTTTTGTGGATTTAAGCACCCCACTGATTTCAGTGGGGTGCTTTTATTATGAGACCGCCAATAAATTGACATCCTAAAGCATTCAATAAAAATCACGGATCTTTCTATTATCCAATCT